>JAEAMF010000027.1_pt1 | contig 324221 bp, 290 predicted proteins | sample 8958721 | NCBI WGS metagenome assembly JAEAMF01 (sample SAMN16933255, study PRJNA681124) | bioreactor sludge metagenome | isolation source: anaerobic bioreactor treating anionic surfactant - SDBS | place: India: Bengaluru | collected 2019-02-28 | reverse complement strand
TTGAGATGGAAAAACCGGGGGCTAGTGGGTCACTTCTGGGTGGAAATCAACACGCCTTATTCAAGATGAAAAAGCGCAATCCCCCAATGCAGGCTTGCGGGCCCGCAGCCAAATGTCCGAGCAGCTGCTTTCGGTCACCACCCTCAACCCAACGCGTTGAGGGCAGCGTCTGCAACTGGCGGGCGAACGCAGTAGATCCACCCGTTGCAGCCGCACCGCACTCCTGGGCAATCAGCGTTGCGTGATGTTCCAGCCGCTCCCCAGGCCAAGGCAGCCGCCTTGCCCTGACATTCAGTCCTCGCTCGTGCGCGGGTAGCCGGCGTTTGCCCACTGCTGCGCAGCAGCGCGGGTGAGCCTGTAGTCGGGGCGGGCCCGTACCTGGGCCAATTGGCTGCCGTCCGCCGCCGTCGCGCTGAGCGTGGCAGTGGGGTTCTCCTCATCGGGCTCGATATCGAGAGCCACCGTCACGCGCAACCCGTTCACGTCAATCTGTATGGCCTGGTGCAACAGCGCTGCCAGGTGCTGCTCATGCCGACGGATGACCTCGTGGGCCGTCTTCACCAAGGTATTGAAGGCCGACACATCAAGTGGCTTGGGATTCTTCTTGTCGCGGCCCATGGTCCATGGGCCGACCAGGGCGGGCTCCGATTGGCCGTCCTGGGTCATTGACACAGCCCAGCCATCGTCGTCTTCATTCTTGATGACACGGGCTTCCCAACCCTTGTGGTGCCAAAGGCGGTCTTCGAAGATGGAGACGTCTTCCTGTTCGGGTTCTACGGACATGCTTGGCTTCTTTTTCTGGAGCTATCAAGTCCAAAGTTTACTGTTTCTCTATACAGCCCACAGCCTGGTGAGGCGGAGGGCACAGACCGCACAGCGGCATTGCCCACGTCGCACCAATGTCCAGGCCCACATCTCCACACAAGCTCTCTGCGATTCGCAACCTGCCCCCAATCTGCATCTTGAGGTGAGGCTTTGCACAAATTGAGAATAGGTATCATTTATGTAGAATCACCGCATTTCCAATGCACCTGAACCTCCCGTGTCCACCCCCGCCCACAGCATCGCCAGTGAAGCACTTGGCGGCATGTACACACTGCACAACCGCTGGTTGATTGCCTGGCTGCAACGCAAGCTGGGTGACCGCCACGACGCAGCGGACATTGCACAGGACACCTTCACGCGCATCTGGAGCACGGCCAGGACCCAGGCCATTGAAGACATTCGCGAGCCCAGGGCCTATCTCACCACCGTCGCCCGGCGGCTGATGATCAACCACCTGGAACGCCGCTCGCTGGAACAGGCCTATCTCACCTCCTTACAGCTGCTGCCTGAAGCCACCACTCTGTCTGCCGAAGACCGGGCCATCCTGCTGGAGACGCTGGAAGAGCTGGATGCCTTGCTGGGCGAACTGCCGGCCAAGGTGCGCACGGCATTTCTGCTCTCTCAGCTCGAAGGTCTGGCTTACGAGGAGATTGCCGAGCAGATGCAGCTGAGCGTGCGCACTGTCACGCGCTATATGGCACAAGGCTTCCGGCAATGCCTGCGCGTGATGTGGGATGCGTGAAGGCCACACCATGGATGCACACATTCTCGACGAGGCGGCCCAGTGGATGGCGCGCCGGCATGCCACCGGCTTCGGCGCTGCGCAGCAGGCCGAGCTGGCCCAGTGGCGTAGCCGGAGTGCCACCCATGAAGCCGTCTGGCAGCGCATAGAACAGCTGCAATTGCGCATGGATGGCGTCCCCCCATCCATGGGCATGGCCGTGCTGAACCGTTCACGGGCAGGCAGCCGGCGGCACGTGCTGCGGGCCACGGCGCTGGTCCTGGCCACCCCCATGCTGGGCTGGCTGTCCTACCGCCACCTGCCGTGGCAGGTCTGGAGTGCAGACTTCAGCACCGCCACGGGCGAAACGCGCGATGTGACGCTGGCGGACCACAGCCACGTGCTGCTGAACACGGCCTCCGCCATCAGCACCCGTTTCGACAGCGAAGCGCGCCGGGTCCGCCACCATGCGGGCGAGATCCTGGTGGAGACTGCGCACGACAGCGTCTACCAGGCCCTGCCCTTCGTGGTGCAGACGGACGACGGCCTGTTGCGCGCCCTGGGCACCCGGTTCACCGTTCGCAAGCATGCGCACGGCACCACGCTGGCCGTGCTGCAGGGAGCCGTGCAAGTCACGCCCGCGCAGTCCGGCCAGTCCCTGGTGGTGCAGGCAGGCGAACAGGTCAGCTTCAACAGCCACCAGACTGGTGCCGTCACACCACTGCCCCCCCATACCGATGCCTGGGTGCGGGGCACGCTGTATGCCCAGGACATGCGCCTGGACGACTTCCTGGCCGAGCTGCAGCGCTACCGCCCCGGGGTGCTGCAGTGCGCCCCCGGTGTGGCCGACCTGCGCGTCTCCGGCGTGTTCCAGCTACGCGACACGGACCGCATTCTGGAACTGCTGACGCAGACCTTGCGCGTGCGCACGCAAGCACGCACCCGCTATTGGGTGACGCTCATCCCCGCCTGATGCTGATGGGACTGCGCTATTCCTCTCCGGCTGCCCTCCGCTTGCTCTTTCCACCGCCCTTGCCTGTCATCTTTCGCCACTGACCATTCCTGGCTTGCAGGCAGGAATACCAATTTTTTTGTCCATTGCTGTCCGGTTTTTCGATCTCGCCTGTCAAGCACATCAAGACCCATTCATTGACAGACAACGAGGACTGAACACCATGCCCGCCACGCGCTCACGGCCCACCGCCCCCCACTCCCCTGCGGTGCCACTGCACCCGCTCACCCTGGCCGTCCGAGCCGCGTTTGTGGCCATCGTCGGCAGCGCCACACTGGCCCTGCCCATGGCGGTGCACGCGGCAGAGCCTGCTGCCCAGTCCGCACAGAAGGCCTACCAGATCAACGCCGGCCCGCTGGGCCCCGCGCTGATGGACTTTGCCGGCCAGGCCGGCATCAACCTCAGCATGGACCTGGCCCAGCTCAAGGACCTGCGCACCCCCGGCCTGTCCGGCCCCCACACCGTCGACAGCGGCTTGGCACGCTTGCTGGAACACTCGGGGCTGCATGCCCGCCGCCTGGGCGCAGGCAACTACGCGCTGGAAGCTGCGCCGGCCACCCAAACGCCCGCAGCCCCTGCCGCGTCCAAGACCGGCGCCGCCGCATCGGCAGATGGACAAGCTGCAGCGGAACTGGCCGCCGTCACCGTGTCCGCACGCACCCAGAACAATCTGGTGGCCCCGTCGCGCCAGGTGACCATTCTGGAAGGGGAAGAAGTCCAGCAGCTGCGCCAAGGCTCCGACAGCCTGGCCACCATGCTCAGCAAGGTGGTTCCCGGCATGGCGGACTCCAGCCACACCATCACCGACTACGGACAGACACTGCGCGGCCGCAACATGCTGGTGCTGGTGGACGGGGTTCCGCTGAACACCAACCGCGACTCCTCCCGCAACCTGGCCAACATCAACCCCGCGGACATCGAACAGATCGAAGTGCTGCGCGGCAGCAGCGCCATCTACGGCAGCGGCGCGGCCGGCGGCATCGTCTCCGTGCGCACCAAGCGCCCTTCGGGCGAAGCCAAGGCAGAGACCGTCGTGACGGGATCAGCCCCCCTCTCGCAACTGCAGGGCGCGGGGCTGGGGGGTGAAATCCAGCATTACCTGTCTGGCGGCGGCGACGTGGTGGACTACTCGGTCAGCCTGGGTGCCAAGCATGTCGGCGGCTCCTACGATGCCAAGGGCAAACGCATCGCCCCCGAACCCAGCCAGGGCGACCTGTTCGACTCCAACATCTACAACGCATCGGCCAAGATCGGCTTCAAGCTGGATGCCAACCAGCGCCTGCAGCTCTCCGCCAGCCACTACAACGCCAACCAGGACACGGACTATGCGTCCGATCCGTCCGTGGCCCGCCTGCCTGCAGGCACGGCAGCGGCCAGGCCCATCCGCGGCCTGGTGCTGGCCGACCAGAACCAGATCAAGAACACCATGCTGGGCCTGGACTACGAGAACCGTGACCTTGCGGGCAGCATCGTGGCGGCGCAGTTCTACTACCGGGATTTCTACACGCGCTTTGCCCCGTTCGACGCGCGGGCCGTGCCCGTGCGGGGCGCCAACGTCGACCAATCCATGCAGAACTCCGATGTGTTCGGCGGCCGCCTGACCGTCAAGACCCCGCTGGGGGCCGAAAAGAACACCCTGCTGATCTGGGGCGCAGACTTCAACCACGAGCGCACCGACATGCCGATCGACATTTTCGATCCCGCCGCCTATGACGCCAGCGGCGGCCTGGTGTTCAACAAGACCGGGCGCCTGATGTACATGCCCCCGGTCACCACGCGCAGCCTCGGCGGCTTTGCCCAACTGCAGCACAAGTTCAACGAACAATGGTCGGTGGAAGGCGGTGCGCGCTACGACCGCGCCCAGGCCAGCTTCAACGACTTCACGCCGCTGTCGCAGTCCAAGCTGTCCACCCCCCAGCCGGTGGCGGGCGGCACCGTCAAGTACAACGCCTGGACCTACAACCTGGGCACGGTGTTCGCGCCCACCAAGGGGCATGAACTCTATGCCTCCTACAGCCAGGGCTTCGAGCTGCCCGATATCGGCGTGGTGGTGCGCAATGCCACACCAGCCTTCAACATCGGCAACTCCAACCTGCAGGCGGTCAAGACCAACACCGTCGAAATCGGCTGGCGCGGCAAGTTCGCCAACGTCATCGCCAACCTGGGTGCCTTCCAGTCCGAGTCGGATCTGGGGGCTGTGCAAAGCTTCAACAACGGCCTGACCCTGTTGCGCACCAAGGAAAAAATCCATGGGCTGGAAGGCAGCCTGGATTACTTCAGCGACGACGACCACTGGAGCACCGGCGGCAGCTTCACCTGGATGAAGGGGCGTGAACTTCCCCAGAATGCGGCCCAGTACCAGGACATGACGGGCTACCGCATTCCACCCCTCAAGCTGACGGCCTATGTGGAGTACCGCCCCAGCGCCAGCTGGAGCCACCGCCTGCAGGCCAGCTCCTATTCCTCCAAGGACTACCGCCTGGATGGCAAGACCAGCTTCGGCCGCTACAACACCAAGGGCTACACCACGCTGGACCTGATCAGCCAGTGGAAGATCGACCCCAAGAACCGCATCTCCCTGGGTGTGGAGAACCTGCTCAACCGCAACTACTACCCGCTGTACAGCCAGCTGCTGCGAAGCAACAACAACACCAGCCGCCTGCCCGCAGCAGGCACGGTGCTGCGCATCAGCTACGCACACACCTGGTAAGCCGGTCTGATGTCGGCTGACCCGCCCATGGCGGTAGCTGCCAGTGGCCTGCAGTCACCTGCAGCGCCCTGCGGCCACCGTGGTGGCGGTGTTTGCATGGCCAGAACGCGTGTCCACACCCGCTCTGGCATACCGCCCTGCACACCGCTGCAACCCGCCGTGCGCGGCACTGGTGCATGCGTGTGTGGAAGGGCAATTGAACGTACCAACGCTGCAAACCCGGCCCTGCAACGCCAGCGTTGCGGACCTGGCGCAAGCCCGTGGTGAATGGCACACAGCACGGCACCGGGCCGGATTTTTCCGGCCACCGTTTCCGGTTTGGCTGCACTGGCTTGCATAATGCAGGCCATGCAAGCGCTGCGCTCCTCCCTGTCACTGACCCGCCTGGTTCTGGCGTGGTTCATGCTGACCTTGGGCATCGCAGTGGCCTCGCCCATCGTGCACCCCCGCGCCATGGAAGTGGTCTGCACGGCAGGTGGCAGCATGCAGGTGATCATGCTGGATGAGGACGGTCAGGCCGTCCCCGGCCCGCACCATTCTCTGGACTGCCCCTTGTGCCTGGCCATCACCACGCCGCCGGTGTATGAGTACCAGCATATAGCGCAGCCGCAGCCCCTGGGGCTGGCGCTGCAACCCATTGTCGCCGCGCGCATTGCCGCGCTGGTGGGGGCGCCGCTCCCGCCCCGGGGCCCTCCCGCTCTCGTGTAAGCCCCGTGCGACCGGCATGACTGTCGGCGCACGCCATCGCCGCCGGGCTTGGTCCTGCGCGGCTGGTTCCACTTGCACGCAGATCGTTCATGACCCGTCCCATTTTTGCTGCAGCGCCCCAAGGCGCTGCCCGTTTTCGCTCGTCCCTCGCCCTGCAACGCCCGCGCACAGCCCTGGCCATGGCCCGGCTGCCCTGGCTGCTGTCACTGGCATGGGCGGCTTCTCCCGGCTGGGCCCAAATCGCCACCGCTACCGCCACCGCACCCGCTGCCACGCTGGACACCGTCACCGTCCACTCGTCCGGCAGCACCGCCCTGGAACGCCCGGTCAGCACCGGCAGCCGCCTGGACCTGAGCCTGCGCGACACACCGGCCAGCGTGGAAGTCACCACCCGCGAACAGCTGGAGGCCAAGGGCGACAGCACGCTGGTCGATGCCATCACCCGCTCCACCGGCATCACCAGCCTGGGCCACCCCGGCAACAGCGGCAGCTCCCTGTCCGCGCGCGGCTTCACGGACACCACCTCCGTCATGCGCCTGTATGACGGCACCCGCCAGTACGGCGGCGTGGGCGTCAGCTTTCCGTTCGACACCTGGTCCATCGACCGCATCGAAGTGCTACGCGGCCCTGCCTCGGTCATCTATGGCGACGGCGCCATTGGCGGCGTGGTCAACGTGATCCCCAAGAAACCCACGCGCGGCCCGGTGCGCAACGAAGTCCAGGCCACCATCGGAACGGACGGCAAGCGCGCCCTGGCCTTTGGCAGCGGTGGCGCCATCAATGACCAATGGTCTTACCGCCTGGATGTCAGCGGCGACCAGTCGGACGGCTGGGTGGACCGCGGTGATTCCAGCAACCGCACCGTCAGCGGCGCGCTGCGCTGGGACCTGACGCCGGACTTCAGTCTCCAGCTCTCGCACGCGCAAGGCCGGCAAAAACCCATGCGCTACTTTGGCACGCCCCTGGTCAACGGCGGGCAGGACCCGGCCCTGCGCGAGCGCAACTACAACGTGGCCGACAGCCGCATACGCTACCAGGACCGCTGGACCGAACTAACGGCCCAGTGGGCCCCCAGCAGCAGCACCGTGGTGCGCAGCAAGCTCTACCACATCCGCAGCGACCGCTACTGGCGCAACGCCGAAACCTATGCCTACAACGCCAGCACAGGCCTGATCGACCGTTCGGGCAACACCGAAATCGGCCACGACCAGACGCAGACCGGCAACACCACCGACATCACCTTCACCGGCAGCCTGTTCGGCCGCCCCAACCAGGTGTCCGTGGGCTTCGATGTGAACCGTGCCACGTTCCAGCACAGCAACAACACCTACACCGGCAGCTCCGGCTCCGTGGACCCCTACCACCCCGACCCGGGCTATTACACCAGCGCGGTGCCCTACATTCCGCGCTACCGCAACCAGGCCGACCAGTATGCGCTGTTCGCCGAAGACCGGCTGGAGCTGACCGGGCGCTGGTCCATCGTGGCAGGCACCCGGTTTGACCACGCCGACCTCACCCGCCAGGACCTGGTGGCGGGCAGCCAGGCCTTCCAGCGCAGCTACTCCAACACCGGCTGGCGCCTGGGCACGGTCTACAAGCTCCAGCCGGATCTGTCGCTCTACGCCCAGGCCGCCAAGGCGGCCGACCCGGTGAGCGGCCTGCTCATGCTGTCGGCAGCGAACGCGGCTTTCGATGTGTCCACCGGCAAGCAGTTCGAAGTCGGCCTCAAGCAGTCGTTCTGGGAAGGCAAGGGTGACTGGACCCTGGCTGCCTACACCATCACCAAGAACAATCTGCTCACACGCGACCCCAGCAATCCCGCGCTGCGTATCCAGGTCGGCGAGCGTTCATCCAAGGGACTCGAGGGCACGCTGTCACTGCAGATCACCCCGTCCGTGCAGGTCGACGCCAACGTGGCACTGCTCAAGGCCCGCTATGACGACTTCCGCGAATCCGTGGGCGGTGTCGCCGTATCACGCAACGGCAATGTGCCCACCGATGTGCCCGAGCGCGTGGCCAATGTCTGGGTAGGCTGGAAGTTCACACCCGGCTGGACGCTGTCGGGCGGGCTGCGCCATGTCGGCCAGCGCTATGCGGATGCGGCCAATACGCTCCGGCTGCCGGCGTACACCACCACCGACCTGGCCCTGCAATGGCAGGCCACGGCGGACACCACGCTGACGCTGCGCGGCTTCAACGTCTTCGACAAGCACTACTTCACCACCGCCTACTACACCACCAACCAGTGGTTCGTCGGTGAAGGCCGGCGTGTCGAGCTGACGGTGAACCACCGCTTCTGATCGGGCTGCGTATGTGGTCTATTTCCCACGCCAAACGCCTGGTGTTTCTGGTGCACCGCTGGACCGGGGTGGCCGCTTGCGTGCTGATGGCCCTGTGGGTGCTCAGCGGCATGGTGATGCTCTTTGTGGGCTATCCCAAGCTGCAGCCCGCAGAGCGGCTGGGCGCGCTGCCCCCGCTCCCCCTGGCCGCCGCGCAGTGCTGCGTGCCGGTGGAAGCGGCCCTGCTGCGCAGCCCCGCGCCGCAGGCCGTGCAGCAGATCACGCTCACCACCATCGCCGGGCGGCCCAGCTACCGGCTCAAGGAAGGCGACGGCACATGGCGCGTGGTGGATGCCACCACCGGGGCCGCCGCCCCTCCGGTCGATGCGGCCACCGCACTGCGCAGCGCCCAGGCCTTCCTGCCCGGTGCCTCCGGCCAGGTGCTGGGGCGCACCCAGGGTGACCGCTGGTCCCACGCGGGCATGCTGGATGCGCACCGCCCGCTCTACCAGGTCCAGATGCACGATGCTGCACAGACCCTGCTGTACATCTCCTCCACCACGGGCGAAGTGCTGGTGGATGTGCCGCGCTACCAGGGCTACTGGAACTACGTGGGCGCCTGGCTGCACTGGGTCTATATGTTCCGCGACGGCGCCAAAGACCCGGTCTGGAGCTGGCTGGTCATTGGCCTGTCTGCGCTGGGCACCCTCTCGGCCCTGGCCGGGGCCCTGGTAGGGATCTGGCGCTGGCGCTTCAGCGGGCGCTACAAGTCAGGCGCCAAAACCCCGTACCGCGAATTCCAGATGCGCTGGCACCACATCACCGGCCTGGTGTTCGGGCTGGTGATGGTGTTGTGGATCTTCAGCGGCCTGATGTCCATGAACCCGCTGGGCATCTTCAGCCCCACGGGTGCGCGCCCGGACCTGCGGGCTTACCAGCAAGGCCTTCCGGGCACCACCCGGCCCGCGCTGGCCGTGCAGGATGCGCTGCAACTGCTGCAGGCCGACGGATTCGACACCCGCGAGATCGAATGGAAAGTGCTGGCCGGCCAACCCTACCTGCTGGCCCTGGATGCAGCGGGCGCAAGCCGCGTGCTGTCCGGCGCAACAGGCAGCTACCAGGTCCAGCGCGCGCTGGAGCCTGCACAGCTGGAACGCGCCGCCCCCCTGCTGCTGCCCTTCGCCATCCATTCCGCCACCGTTCTGGACCGCTACGACGCCTACTACTACCGGCGCGGACCGGCATCCATGTACGCCGCCGCCGCCCGCGACCTGCCCGTGCTGCGGGTGCAGTTCCAGGACCCGGGCCGCACGGTCGCCTACCTCAGCCCCGCATCCGGGGAGGTGGTGCTCAGCCTGGACCGCGCACAGCGTGCCAACCGCTGGCTGTTCAATTTTCTGCACAGCTGGGACCTGTCATGGATGCTGCAGCACGCCTGGCCGCGCGACATCGTCCTGGTGCTGCTGAGCATGGGCGCACTGGCCCTGGCCACCACAGGCACCGTGCTGGGCTACCGGCGGCTGGTGCTGTCCACCAGCCAGCAGTTGCGTGGGCAGACCCGGGGCACGACGGCCAGGCCACGCTACGGCTGAGCGGCTGCGCCGGATGGGGGCGCAGGCCCCGTGATCACCATTCCGGGCCGAACGCCGTGGCAGGACAGGGCCTGACGGTCAGCCCTGCTGCACGCACGGTCCAGGGAAGGGGGACCATGCAGGCTGCGCATCCAGGTACACATGCTTTTGCTTGGTCGCCTCAAAAGGCGTATCCAGCGTGCCCAGCGCCACGCAGACCCAGTCGCGCCAATCCCCGGCTTTTCTGGACCAGAACAGGGACGATCCGCAGTGCCGGCAGAACTGCCGCAGCACGGAGTCCGATGAGGCATAGGACGTGATGTCCGCATCCCCCGAGACGATGCACACCTCATGGCGTGGCACCGCCCCGTAGGTGGCAAACGCCGCGCCATGGCTTTTGCGGCACTGCGAGCAATGGCAATGGGTCACTGCCTTGGGTGGTGTCAGCAGGCGGTAGCTGACCTTTGCACATAAACAGCTTCCCAGATAGCTCTCCGGCACGGCTCGGCCTCCCCAATTTCAAACCTCCATCGTAAGTGCCTGGGAAGCACATCCAGGGCAGCTTTCGATCAATTGCCACTGCCGAAGACCCATGCTGAATGGCGCTTCCGCCTTGCTCTGCAACGTTTTCTTACCGCCAGCAACGTCTGGTATCCGCTGCTTTTCAGGGCAGCGCACAGCGCACGGAGGACACCACTATCGGGCAGCCATAGACCATTGCAAAAAATCGGTACCTGCTTTCCAGAGGCCGCTTGGCCCCATGCTGTAATCCCGCCCGTTTTGTCGTTTTCTTGACATAGATCAATTCAGAGGATGTAAAGAAGTGGGGAATCATTTCACCCGTGGCACACCGAATTCCAGCGTGTGCGTTCCGCAGGCATCGCCCATCGCATTGGCCATCGCACTGCTTTTTCCCCTCGGTGCATCCGCTGCCGAATACCTGGTCAGCAGCGATGCAGAGCTGCGCGCGGCACTGAACAGTGCCAGTACCGATGGCGATCCCAGTGCCACGATCCGCCTGGCTTCCAGCTTCACCATCACCAGCACCACGGCATTCCCCTCTCCCAGCAAACCCATCATCTTTGATACGCAGGGCTATGTGCTGAGCAGAGATCCAGGCGCCACCGGCTTCACGGCCCCAGGGGGAAGTTCCAGGACATACAACGGAACCTATGTAGGAACAACGGGCACCAGCACAAACAATGGGCTTTCTCACGCCAACGGTACGGCCATCAACAACGGCACCGTCACAGGCGGCTCAGATACCGACAGCGGCAGTACCAGCATTGGTGGGGCAGGCATGGTGCTGGGCGGTTCCGCCACCCTGACCAACAATGGTGCCATCCTGGGCGGCAGCGCGATTGCGGGGGCGGCTGGCGCAGGGGTCAGCGTCAACGCAGGCAGCAACGTCGTGAATTCCGCGGGGGGCACCATCACAGGCGGTGACGGCAACGGCGGTACGGCTGGCTCAGGCGTTGCATTCGGAAATACGGCGTCTCCAGCATTCCTCCTGAACCACGGCACGATCCGGGGTGGTGACGACACCAGCGGCGGCACAGGTGGTGGCTACGCCGCCCGGTTTGCCACCGGCACGTATTCCGTGGAAAACACGGGTCTGATGGAAGGCGGCAGTGGTGCCGCTGCTGTTTACACGCAGCCGACCTCCAACACCACCCTCTCCATCATCAATTCAGGCACGATCCGCAGCGGCGACGGTGCCACCAACGCCATTCAATTCGGCGCCACGGCCAACAGCCGCGCAACCCTGGAGCTGCAGGCCGGCTCCCGCATCATCGGCAACGTGGTGGCCAGCGCAGCAGGCACGAACGATGCCTTTGTGCTGGGCGGCAGTGCCAACGACGTGTTCGACGTCTCGGCCATCGGGGACAGCGCCCAGTACCGCTACTTCGACAGCTTCACCAAGACCGGCTCCAGCACCTGGGCGCTGACAGGCATCGGCACCAACGCCACCGCGTGGACCATCGACGCCGGCACACTGCAGCTCGGCAACGGCGGCGCCAGCGGCAGCCTTGCCAGCGACGTCGTGGTCAACAGCGGAGCCACCCTGGCCTTCAATCGTTCGGACAGCTACACCTTCAGCCAGCTCATCTCGGGCGCGGGCGGTGTCGCCCAGAACGGCACGGGAACCACGGTGCTGGATACCGCCCAGACGTACACCGGACCAACCACAGTCAACGTCGGCACGCTGTCGATTGAAGGTTCCATCACCAGCGCCGTGACCGTCAACACGGCCGGCACGCTGTCGGGTTCCGGCACGGTCTTTGGCAACGTCAACAACACGGGAACCGTGGCGCCAGGCGCAAGCATGCTGACCATCGCGGGCGACTACATCGGCAACGGCGGCACCGTGCGCGTGAATACGGCACTCGGTGGTGATGGAGCGTCCACCGGCCAGCTGGTGGTGACCGGGGATACCTCGGGCAGCGGCCAGATTCAGGTACTCAACGTCGGGGGCACGGGGGCACTGACGGCCGAGGGCATCAAGGTCATCGACGTGCAGGGCCTGTCGAACGCCAGCTTCACCCTGGCGGGCGACTATACGTTCCAGGGCCAGCAGGCCGTGGTCGCTGGTGCGTATGGCTACCGCCTGTACCAGAACGGTGTGTCCACCCCGGCCGACGGCGATTGGTATCTGCGTTCCACACTGATCGACACCACCTCCGGTTCCGGCAGCACCGCATCCACAACACCGCTGCTGGCCCCGACCGTGCCGCTGTACGAGGCCTACTCAGGGGTCCTGCAGCGCTTCAACGAAATAGGCACCCTGCAGCAACGCGTTGGCAACCGATCGTGGTCACCCACGGCATCGATGAACACCGCGCCGGATGGCCAGCAAGCCATCGGTCATGGTGCCTGGGCGCGGATGGAGGGCTCCAACACCGACATCGATCCGGACACCAGCACTACCCGCGCCAGCTACGACGTCCGTACCTGGAAATTTGAAGGCGGCGTGGATACCCCCGTCATGGCCAACCAGGCGGGCACCCTGGTGGTGGGACCGACCTTCCATTACGGCACCGCCAATTCCAATGTCTCCTCGGTGTTCGGCAGAGGCACGATCGATGCCACCGGCTACGGCCTGGGCGCGGCAGCCACCTGGTATGGTCGCAATGGTGCTTACGTGGACGCCCGCATCACGGCCACCTGGTATGACACCGACATCCGCTCTTCCACGCTGGGAACCACCCTGGTCAACAACAACCGCGGCCGCGGCATGGCAGGCAGCGTGGAAGCCGGTCACCGCCTGGCACTGGGTGGAAGCTGGTCGCTCACGCCACAGGTCCAGCTGGCCTGGTCGCAAGTGCGCTTCAATGCCTTCACCGACCAGTACGGAGCCCATGTATCCCGCGACAACGGCGACAGCCTGGTCACGCGCCTGGGTGTGTCACTGGACCACGAAAACCAGTGGACGGCAGCCAACGGCAAGGCCCGTCGCTCGCACGTGTACGGTATCGCCAACCTGTACCACGACGCTCAGCGTGGCACGTCGGCACAGGTCGCGGATGTCCATGTAACCAGCAAGGAACAGGCGCTGTGGGCAGGGCTGGGCATGGGTGCATCGCTGAACTGGGACCAGGACCGCTATACGCTCTACGGCGAACTGCTGGCACGCACCAGCGTGCAGGACTTTGGTGACAGCCACGCCATCAGCGCCAAGCTCGGCTTCCGCATGAACTGGTAAGCCTGCCGGGGAAGTGAATCCGCAGCGCGGCCCTGCCAATGCCGCATGGCAAAGCTATCACGCCTGCGTTGAACCATGAAGCCACGTCCTGCAGGGCGTGGCTTTTTTTGCGCTCGGGCCCCTGCGCATGCGGCCATACAAGGCCGCTCCACGGACGGAGCCGGTCGCTCGCAGCACCCATGCCCACATCGGTGGACGTCCGCACCGTCGCGAACACCGCCATCGCACACATCAGGATGTCCGCTTTCTGCCCCATGGCTCCCGATGCATGACCGGGCAAGGGCTTCCACAGGGATTTCGGCAAGGCCTGCTGCATCAGCGGGTCGCATCACAGTGCCCGATCTGGCTCACACCGCGGCATTGCGCCGCCGTGCACCCAGCCAGAGCACGGTCAGCCAGGACAGCAACGCCATGCTGGACAGCCAGGCCAGCTGTGCCACGCCGGAAAGCAGCGGCGCACCCAGTTGATTGAAGCGCAGCGAGGCCTCAATTCCCGCCGTGCTGGGCGAGAGCCAGCGCAACCACTGCAGCGGCTCAGGCAAGGCCTCGGCCGGCCAGGTGAAGCCCCCCAGAAAAGCCAGTGGAATCGAGGTAAAAAGAACCACCTGCAACGCCCGCTCACGGTTCGCCAGCCACCAGCCCAGCAGGCAGCCGCATCCCACCACCGCTGGCACAAAGCAGGCCAGCAGGGCCAGAGCACCCCATGGGTTGCCGCCATGCGGGAAGTCCTGCCAGACGAAGATCCAGCCAAAATAGAAAAGCCCCGCCAGCCAGCCCGGCACGCACAGCGCCAGAAGCCGTGCAAGCCACTGGCGAGCGCCTACATGCGCTAGCGCCTGCTCCCGCCAGGTTCCTGCCAGCAGCGCACTGCCCATCAGCAGCGTCTGCTGCAGGATCAGCACGGCCACGGCTGCCACAACAAAGCTGCCATAGCCTTCTGTGGGATTGAACAGGGCCACGGTCTGCAAGTTCACCGGCGAGCGGCCCACCGCAGCCTGTGGTGCGCTTTGACCGCCAGCCTCCAGACGCTTGATCTCAACACCCGCAGAGACCGTGCCAAACGCCTCGGCAAAACCGTATTGCACCTGCTTGCTGACCAGCGGATAAGCGCCGTTGGCATAGACCGGCACCACCACATCCGTGCGGCGCAGCACATCGCGTTTGAGATCACGCGGTAGCAGCGCATAGCCCATGACCTCACCGCGCAGCACAGCCTCGCGGGCTTCCGCCTCATCGGAGGTCACCAGTTTCAGATCAATGCGTGGACTGGCCTGGGCAAAACGCAGCATTTGCCGCGCTAGGCCGGAGTTGTCATGCACCACCAGAGCGACCGGCACCTGCTGCACCACCTGGGTGCTGTAGAACCAGGGATAGAAAAAACCATAGAGTATCGGCGCGCCCACCAGCAGCAAAAGCGCGCCCTTGTCGCGCAGCATGAGGACCAGGCTGTCCAGCCACAACCGGGGGAAACCGACATCGGGATGGGGCATGGCTCAGCGCCCTCCCCATTTCTCGGGCCTGCGCAGCCCGCGCGACAAACCCGCCGAGGCCAGTGCAAACAGCAGCAGCGTCGCCAGCAGCAGGCCTGCCACCACGGGCAGCGTCTGGACCACGGGCGCGCCCATCTGCCACTGCTCGACCTGCAACCTTGCGTAATGGGTGTAGGGCATGGCCAGCGCCCAGCTTTGGGCACTGCCCGTCATCGCCAGCAAGGGAAAGCCCATGCCACTGAAGGCGAATGCGGGCGCCGACAACAGGCCGGCCCCCGAAAGCGCCGTACGCAACGACAAGGTGATGGCCACCAACGCCGCGCCACACGCCAGGCTCACCGCAACCAGTGCGGCAAGGCCCACCGCAATCCAGGCCATGCTGCCAGCAACGCTCCAGCCTCTCAGCAGCGCCAGATACAGCAACGCTGCCATGCCGCTGCCCCACAGCAGCACCGCAGGCGGCAACAGCTTTCCAAGCAGCGCGGCCGCCACCGATGCGATGCCTGCAGGCTGGCGATCCGGGCTCAGCCAGTCCCCCAGCGTACGGTCCCGCAGCTCCCGCCCCACGGACCACGCGCCTGCCGTCATCGCCAGAATATGGATGAGCGCAGGAATCAAGGCGGCAGCCAGAAACTGTTCGTAATTGGTGGACACATTGAACAGCGCCACCAGTTGGGTCTTGATCGGCTCCATCTGCACCTGCAGCACCTGGTGCGGCGTTCCACGCTTGGCCGAAGTCTGCATCTCCACCGCGGCCGACAGCGTGCCCACCACCTGCTTCAGGTCACGCTGCAGCAGGCTCGATGCCGTCGCCAGCTGTGCGTTGTGCAGCAAGGTCACCGCGCCGCCACGCCCCTGCTTGACATGGGTCTCCAGGTCCGGGGGGATATGGACCACCCCGTAGACCTCCCTGCGCAGCAACGCATCCGCTGCCTCTCCCCGGTTGAGTACGGTCTGGCGCACTTCCAGCCCGGGAGTGGCCTGCAGCATGCGCACCAGCTGGCGCGACAGCGCAGAGCTGTCTTCGCTCCAGACGGCAATGGGAAGGCGATACGGCTGGCCCGCCGAAAAAATCCAGCACATCAGCGCAAGCACCAGCATGGGCACCCAGCTGACCATGGCCCAGTCCCAGGGACTCGCCCGCAGCCGGCCCCATTCACGGCGCAAGCTGGCGGTCAGCACACTCATGCACCCGCTCCGGCAGCCCCTTCGACGATCACGCTCATGCCTGGGCGCGCACCGTCGATCACCTGAACCGGCTTGGCTCTCACTTCGAAGGTACGCGCATCAAAACCCTGGCTGCCACGCGTGGTGCGCCAGGTGGCAAAGTCCGGCAGTACGCCGAGAAAGCTCACCTCGAACTCGGCCTGCCGGTTTCCCAGCGCCGGCAACCGACCGGTAAAGCGGCTTTTCATGGCAAAGCGCTGCAGCTGGTCCTCCCGCACATGGAGCACCAGCCACTGGTCGCTCAGGTCCACCACCGTCACCACCGCAACGCCCTGGGGCGAAAGCTCGCCCTGCTTGGCCAGCACATTCGCCACCTCTCCGCCCACCGGGCTGCGCAACTGGGTTTCAGCTTCAGCGGCCTTGGCTTCCGCGATGACACCATCGACCTGGCGCACCTGCGCGGCCGCTGCGCTTTTGTCTTCCGCACGCGCGCCGCTGGCCGCCATGTCGTATTGGGCCTTGGCGGCGCGTGCCTGCGCATCCGAAGCACGCCAGTTCGTCAGCGCTTCGTCGCGCTTCTGGGCAGAAACCAGGCCTTGGCTGAACAGGCTCTGCACCCGGTCGTACGAAGTCTTGGCCAGACTCGCCGCCGCCTGGGCACGCTCCCAGCCCAGACGCGCCATCTGCACTTCCTCTGGACGTGCACCGTTGCTGGCCTTGGTGGCCACGGCCTGGGCGGCATCACGCGCTGCCTGGGCCTGTGCCAGCTTGGCCTGCACCTCGGGGCTGTCCATTTCCACCAGCAGATCGCCAGGCTGGATACGCTGCCCCTCGGTCACATGCACTTCGGAGATACGCGCGGTGACCTTGGCCGCAATATCGGATTCACGCGCCTCCATCTGTCCCTGGAAAAATAGAGCAGCAGGCTGGGCAGACTGCCAGAACCCCCAGACGATGAAGATCAGCACCGCAGCCACGGCGAGCAGCGCCGCAACAGGCGGCCGCTTGGGTTTTCTGACCATGGGGCCAGGGCTTGCGGCAGAAGAGGCAGGTTCAGGTGTGTTCATGGTGTGTCTGCGGTGATCTGGATGTCGGCACGTGCCATGTAGCGGCTGAATTCGTCGCTCTGTCCCGTGCTCTCCAGCAAGGCGGCCAGAGCCTGCACATACTGGTTGGCCACCAAGGCGCGTTCCGTCTGCACCTTGGCAAGATTGAGCTGCGCATCAATCAGGTCGAGTGTGGTGCTGGTGCCCTCTTTCAGCCCCGCCTGGCGCAGGCGAAGCAGTTCACGCGCCAGATTTTCCTGGGCCTGTCCTGCCAGGTACTGGGTGCGCGACTGTTCCACGGCAAGCCAGTTCTTCTCGACCAGCAATCCGATGTCGGAGCGCACCTGGGCATCCATCAGCTCGGCCTGCTCCACCTTGCGCAGGCCTGCCGCCGAGAGCTTGTCGCGGTCAATGCTGTCCCACAGCGTCCAGCGCACAGCCACACCAGCGACCCAACTGGGCTTGCCCGTGGTATTCACCTCGCGCAGGCCAAAGGCCAGAACCTGCGGCTTGCGCAGTGCCTCGGATGCATCGTGCAGCGAAGCGGCCTGACGCTGCTTGGCCGCGACCTGGCTGAGCCCTGGGTGATGGCTCAGCGCGGAATCCAGAAACTGCAGCAGCGGCGGCAAGGCTTCACTGCTGACAAACAACGGGGAGCTGGGGCGCACCGCAGCGCCGGCGTGCACCGTCCGCGCCAGCGCACTGTGTGCCAGCCGGGCATCGTCATCGGCCTTGCGCGACTGCTGCTGGGCATCGGCCAGGGCGGCACTGGCTTGCAGGCGTTCGACCTGGGAAATGACGCCGGCCTTGAGCATGCGCTGGGCCGCGTCATCATGTGCCCGAACACCTTCCAAAGCGCGACGGCGCAAAGACGCATTCCGATCGGCCAGTTGCGCCGTGAAGTAACGCTGCACCAGCAGAGTCTGAAGCTGCGCACGACTGCTGGCCGCATCAGCAACCGCTTCGTCGGTCATGGCATCCAGTTCGCCGCGTACGGCGTCGCCCAGTCCCCCTATATAGACAGGCCAGACGGCGGCCAGGCTGGCCGAGCCTACATTGTTCTTGCGCTGCAGATCGTAGTTGCTCGGCAGGCTGGGCAATTGCGCGACCGCGCCGCCCAGTTGGGGCGGCAAAAGCGAGATACCGTTACCGAGCGCACGCCGTGCGGGATCCAGATCCACGTCGACATTGGCCGAATAGCGATACGCCATGCCGGTGATGGAGACCGAAGGTCCGCCAAGCCCCTCCATGCCTTCCCGGCGCAGACGGGCACTGTCCACCGACTTGATCGATGCAGCCAATTGCTCCGACCGTTCCAGGAACGCCGCCCTGGCCTGCTCGAAGCTCATCGCGTTGTGAACCGTCTGTGACTTGGCTGGCGACGCCGCCATCACCAGCAGGCACAAGGTCAGGGGAAAGCGGCTGAATTTCATGGATGGCTAGATGATCTCTTGCATACAGGAAAGAAACAACAAGCTGCCCGGGTCCAGACCACTGAAAAGGCCTCTGCACCCAGAGTCGTTCCCCAGGCTGCCCGCGCTGTCCAACCCGCTCTATTGGAGTTTCCATTATCCACGGGCAACCGGACGCGCGAGCAGTGCAGATTGCCATAGCGCCACGCCCCCCATATCCTTCCCCCAAGCCTAGGGCAGGCAGGGTTGCAGGCTATGGAGCAAGCCAATCAGAGATGGATTGCGAGCATCTGCTCGCGCTGTAGCCAGCCTGCAGAGGGCCCGCTGCGCATTTTGGTGGAGTGCACGCCTGCGCCGGCGATCGCCGCCCAGTCCGCTGGTGGCTACCGACGGCGTCGGCTGCATCCGTCCACAAGCCGTGCTTGCAGCGGGTTCTGTAGATGGTGGCTGCTGGCTGGGCAGAGTCCTTCCCGCTCCAGCGCCTGAGCAGCAACAACAGCAGCGACCAACACCAGCGTGGAACGTTGCCTGCCCTGAACAGGCGCCCCCCATAAGCATGGAGCGGTCGATGGCGCGTTTCGCGGCGTACGGGCTCGCAAGGCCGTTTGTGCCACTGAGCGGGCAGCTTTTTCTAGTCCATACCTTCAGCAGCCCCCTCTTGGAGCGCAGTTCAGGACGGCTGCTTGCCAACCGGATGGTCAAAGATCAGGCAGGTCGTGGTCGCATGCGCGTACAGCTTGCCATCGGGCCCCACGATGCGCCCTTCTGCGGTGGCCACCTGGCGGCCCACATGGATCACCTTTCCTTCTGCCCGCACCAGCGGCACGCCATCGGTCAGTGCGCGCACCATGTTCACCTTCAGCTCCAGCGTGGTGAAGGCCTTGCCTGCGGGCAAACTCGCGTGGATGGCGCAGCCCACGGCAGAATCCAGCAAGGTGGCAAACCAGCCGCCATGCACCGTGCCCAGCGGGTTGTAGTGGCGGCGCTTGGGGCTACCCTGAAACACGGCCTCCCCTGGCGCCACATGGATGTGGCACAAAATCCAGCGTCAATCCAATGGGCGGCGGAGGCAGTTCCCCGGCAAAGATGGCGTCAAATACTTCCATACCTGAGCGCTGGGCCACATCGCTGGGGGCCGCTGTCCCCACCTCCCCCAGACGCGCGCGTACCGCAGCTTCCTCCACCTGCCAGCGTTCGATCACCTGTTCCATGGTCATGACGGTCTCCTTGATTGCTTAAACTTGCAATTACAACTGTTGTATCTACAATATATCAAATGAAGAACGCCATCAAGCCCCAGGGATGCACCAACCTCAAGCTGCGCCAGCTCAGCCGCATCGTGACGCGCCACTACGACAGCTTTGTCGCCGACGTGGGCTTGAAGATCACGCAGTACTCGCTGCTGTCCCATGTGGTCAAACTCGGGCCTATACGCCCGGGTGATCTGGCCCGGCGCATGCAGATGGATGCCTCCACACTGACGCGCAACCTCCAGCCGCTGGCGGCCCTTGGCTTGCTGACCGTGGGAGCCGGCGCGGACGCACGCAGCCGCCTGGTCAGCGCCACAGAAGCCGGCATCGCCAAGCAGACCCAGGCGCAGCAGGCCTGGAAGGCCGCCCAGCTGGCGCTGAACGAACAACTGGGCAGCGAACGCGTGGTGGCGCTGCATGCGCTGCTGGACTCCTGCATCGAACTGCTGGGTGACGATGAAGCGTTGGACGATGCGCCAGCCGCCTGACCGCAGGCGGTAACCCCTCCGCCCGGCAGGTGCTCAGCGAGGTTCCGAGGCGCGCACCGCCACAGGCCTTGTCTTGAATGGCGGCTTGGGCGGCTTTTGGGGTGTCGCAGCCAACGTCCGCAGCATCCGGTCCCGGCACACCGACAGGATCTCGTCGGCCAACGGCGAATCATCCGGGCAGGCCCGCGACAGGACCAGAGCCCCGACCGCGTGTGCCAGGGTGTCGATGGCATGGGCACGCACCTCGCCCATTTCGCCCGCCAGGCCCGGCCCGGTCTGCTCCGGCGCAGAAACCTCTTTCTCCAGGGCCTGCAGCAGGTGCTCGATGCCCTCGGCAAATGCGGCTCTGACTGCTTTGGGCTGGCGTGCCGCATCCGCCCCCAGGGCGGCCATGGTGCAACCCGCTGCACGCGTGTCGCGGTGCGCACGCGACAGGTAGCTGCGCACAAAGGCCGGCCGGTCCATGCCCGCCGCCAGTGCAGCGGTCTGTGCCATGCCACAGGCCGCAGATTCGGCCATCAGATCCGCCTTGGAGCGGAACTGCTTGTAGAAGCCCCCATGGGTAAAGCCTGCGGCCGCCATCAGCTCGGCCACACTCACGCCGTCGTAGCCGCGTTCGCGAAACAACGCGGACGCTGTCTGCACGATATGCGCCCGGTTGTCCTGTGCCTGTGCCTTGCTGGTTTTCATGGCTTTGCCCTAAGGTGTACACCTGCAGGAAATGCCTTGACTATACATAGATGATGACCATCATCAAAGTCTTGACAATTTAGATTATGCTCATCATCATTACAACTTCTTCACCCCTGGAGCAGATGCAACATGACTGAGAAATCGCTTTTCCAACCGTATGTTCTGGGCGATCTGGCGCTGGCCAACCGCATCGTGATGGCCCCGCTGACCCGCAACCGCGCTGGCGAAGGCCTGGTACCCAGCCCGCTGGCGGCCACATACTACGCGCAGCGCGCCTCGGCAGGCCTGATCATTGCGGAAGCCACCCAGGTCTCGGCCCAGGCCCAGGGCTACCAGGACACCCCCGGTCTGTACACGCCCGCGCAGATCGCCGGCTGGCGCGCCGTCACCGATGCGGTGCACGCCCAGGGCGGCAAGATCTTTGTACAGCTGTGGCATGTGGGCCGCGTGTCCCACGTGTCCGTGCAGCCCGCCGGCGCTGCGCCCGTGGCGCCCTCCGCCATCCGTGCCCAGACCAAGACCTTTGTGAAAAATGGCTTCGTGGAAGTGTCCGAACCCCGCGCACTGGCACTGGATGAAATCCCCGGCATTGTGGAAAGCTTCCGCCAGGCCGCCGCCAACGCCATGGCCGCAGGCTTTGATGGTGTGGAAGTGCATGGTGCCAACGGCTACTTGCTGGAGCAATTCGTCAAGGACGGCGCCAACCACCGCACCGACGCCTATGGCGGCACCGTGGAAAACCGCGCCCGGCTGCTGCTGGAAGTGACGGCTGCCGTGGCCAAGGAAATCGGCCCCCAGCGCACCGGCGTGCGTATCTCGCCGGTGTCACCGGCCAATGGCATCTCCATCAGCGACCCGCAGCCCCAGTACAACTACATCGTGGAACAGCTCAGCGCACTGGGCATCGTCTACTTGCATGTGATCGAAGGTGCCACTGGCGGTCCGCGCGATGTCGCCCCGTTCGACTACGACGCTCTGCGCACACGCTTCAAGCACACCTACATGGCCAACAACGGCTACACCCGCGATCTGGCCGAAGCCCGGCTGCAGCAAGGCAAGCTGGACCTGGTCGCATTCGGCCATGACTACATTGCCAACCCGGATCTGGTGGAGCGCCTGCAGTCTGGCGCCCCCCTGGCCCCGATGCACATGGCCACGCTCTACGGCGGCGGCGCGGCAGGCTACACCGACTACCCCGCACACACAGCCACAGCCACGGCCTGATCCCAGGCCCAGGCAGTACGACGCAGCACACGGCAGGAACCCGCCTCCGGGGCCCTGCCCGCTACACCCCTCTCCACTACAGCAACGCTCGCATGAGCGCCCGCCGCTGTGGCGCGGAAGGGTGCTGCCCGCCCACCGTACTTCTTCGCCGCCAGCAGACCGTCTGATCGCACAAGCACCTGATAGCCGGTCTGTCCTTTTTCCTTTCCCTCCCACTCAGGTATCCCACCATGACCACCCTGCCTACCGTCCTCATCACCGGCGCATCCTCCGGCATCGGCGCCACCTACGCAGAACGCTTTGCCCGCCGCGGCCATCCGCTTGTGCTGGTGGCCCGCGACCAGGCCCGCATGGAACTGCTGGCCACCCGCCTGCGCGCAGAAGCCCAGGTCGCGGTCGATGTGCTGCCCGCCGACCTCACCCAGCAAGCCGACCTGGCCAAGGTGGAGGCGCGCCTACGCGAAGACGCCTCCATCGGCATCCTGGTCAACAACGCGGGCATGGGGCAATCCGGCGCCTTCGTCCAGCAAAGCCCCGACAGCATCGACCGCCTGGTGATGCTCAACACCACCGTGCCAACCCGGCTGGCGGCCGCTGTCGCGCCGCGTTTTGCACAAGCGGGCCAGGGCGCCATCGTCAACATCGGATCGGTCGTGGGCTTCGCGCCGGAGCTGGGCATGACCATCTACGGCGCCACCAAGGCCTTTGTGCTGTTCCTGTCACAGGGGTTGCATGTGGAACTGGGCGCCAAGGGCGTCTACGTGCAGGCGGTGCTGCCGGCCGCCACCCGCACGGAAATCTGGAGCCGCTCCGGCGTTGACATCCACACCCTGCCGGAGGTGATGGAAGTCGGTGAGCTTGTGGACGCAGCACTCGTGGGCTTTGACCGCAAGGAACTGGTGACCATTCCACCACTGCATGTCGCGCAGCGCTGGGATGGACTGAACCAGGCGCGCCAGGGCTTAATGTCCGACATCCGCCAAGCCCATGCCGCAGAGCGTTACCAGCCACAGGCCTGATCCTGCTCTCCACCGCCCCGCGCCGCAACAGCTTGCCATGCTGCGGGCGTGTGGGCGTGTGGGCGTGTGGGCGTGTGGGCGTGTGGGCGGCAACCGTGCCATGGGCGCGCGCAGCACGCAGCACGCAGCACGCAGCACGCAGCACGCAGCGCTGTGTGTGCCTGATGCGGCCCGTGCCCTGGCCAAGGGGTACGCCGTACAAACCGGCCAAACGCCTGCCCAGCGCCAGCGACAGTTTTATCCCGATACAGACCACCGAGTGATCTTCCCGTGCCACAAGGACTTCGTCCCGAAAGTGCTCGCCCTCCTCGTGCGGTGACAACAGTCCAATGCCCCCAACCGGAACACCAGGGCGCCGAAGACCGGCCCAAGTAGGAGGCCGCACGTGTGCCTCCCCATCTGCAGCCTCTGCAACCCACTTGCTGGAACACCATGAAAGCCCTCACCTTCCAACGCTATGGCAAGTCGCCAGAGATCGGCATCACCGAGCTGCCCCGCCCCACGCTACAGCCCGACGAGCTGCTGGTCCAAGTACATGCAGCCGGACTGAACCCCATCGACAACATGATTACGACCGGCATCTTCAAAGCCGTACTCCCCTTCCAGCTGCCCGCTACCATGGGCAGCGATCTGGCGGGCGTGGTGGTGGAAGTGGGCCGCGACGTCACGCGCTTCAAGCCCGGCGATGCAGTGTTTGCCAGCATCTTTGACCAGGGAACCGGATCGCTCGCCGAATTTGCGGTGGTCCCCCAACACCTGGCCGCACCCAAACCTGCCAATCTCGATTTCGTGCAGGCCGCATCGGTTCCGATGGTGGGGCTAACTTCCTGGCAAGCGCTGAAAGAGCGCGCCCAGCTGAAGCAAGGTCAGAAGGTGTTTATTCCTGCCGGCTCCGGCGGCATTGGTACGTTTGCGATTCAGCTGGCCAAGCACCTGGGCGCCCACGTGGGCACCACCACCAGCACCAGAAACGTCCCCCTGGTCACGCACCTGGGCGCAGACGAAGTGGTCGACTACACAAACCAGGCGTTCGAGCAAGTACTGCGCGGATACCACGTGGTCCTGGGAACCATCCGCGGGGATGCGCTGGAAAAATCGGTCGGCATCCTGAAGCCGGGCGGGCAAATCATCTCGCTCATCGGCCCTCTGGACGCCGCCTTTGCGCGCACCCGGAAGTTGAACTTTGTGCTCCAGCTGATTTTTGGCCTGATGAGCCGGAAGATCATCCGCAAGGCATCTGCGCATGGCGTGGGCTACTCCTTCCTGTTTGTGCGGCCGGACGGTGAGCAACTGGACAGGATTGGGGAACTGCTCAGCGCCGGGCATATCAGCCCGGTCATCGATAAGGTGTTTCCATGGGAGCAGGCCCAGCAGGCCTTGGCGTATCTTGCGCAAGGCCGCGCCAAAGGCAAAGTCGTGGTGCAGATCAAGTAAAGAGGTGCCGCCCCCTTCTTGGTCGCGGTCCAAATTTTCAACGGGCCGCGCCAGCCACAGCCTGCCGAAGCCATGGCTCACAGCCACCCAACGCAGGCCTCTATGGCGGCCTTTATGACGACATTTCTTGGCCGCCTTCAGGGTCTGCGCCACTACTGCACGCGCAACACCCGCCGTGTAGAGCCACAAAGGGCCATGCAGTTGGCAGAACAGGGGACTCAGCGCAGGGCCAATTGAGCCAGACGTGCAACGGCCAACTGCTTTTCGCCCTGGGGGCGCCCTCCGTCTTCCAGGAACCAGGCTGCCGACAGCGCGGCCTGGGCCATCACCCATCTGAGCAAGCGCTGGCATTCCAAACCACCGACACCGGTGACTAAATCGAGCTGTCGGGCAAAGCGCAGCGGGTCGGTACAAGTCTTGAGATCTGGGTTGCACAGCACATTGGCGTAGTCGTAGTACCGCTCCCCAATGACGCACTTGGGATCTATCGCCAGCCATCCACGCCCGCCAAAATCGAGGATGTTGCTGTGGTGCGCATCGCCGTGCAGCACAACCTGCTCCCGTGGTTCACTCAGCAGCGCATCGGCCACCATGGCACATTCGGCCATCAGGCCCCCCTCCTGCTGTGCCATCGGTGCCAGCGATCTGAAGAACTGTCCCAACGACTGCAGCTGGTCCGTCGGTGCTGAGCATCTCTGGGCATGCAACTGGCCTATGACGTGGCAGATGTTGGCCGTCGCGGCATCATCCTCGCCTTCCAAAGCCATGCGCAGCAAATGCCTGGAGCCGATGGCACGCTCCATCAGCAGCGTTCCCGTGTCTTCGTCACGGGCATAGACCCGCGCCGCGCCTTCACCGCCCCACCATTGCAGCACTTGGCCGCCGATCTGCTCGTCCAGGCTGCGCGTGATTTTGATCATCGCAGGCCGTCCTGGCCCCGCCCCTGTGAGACACACCGGCAGCAGATCACTGGTGTGGGTGGAGAAAGGATCACCAGCCACCTCTACGCTCCAACGTTGGAGATAGGGTGCGAAGAGATGGACGTCGGACATTCGGCAAATTCTCGCGGCACTTGCGGCACTCCGAAGGCTTGGAGACGAAATCCCCGCTTCGCCTTCAGGCACTTGTGGCAGTCAACCACTGGATCACATAGCGTGCTTCTTGCATATAATTAGCCACCTTATTATTTACAGGCTAACCATGCAGCTGGAGCAGAAGTACCTGGCACTCATCGACGAAGCGCAAAGGCGCAAGCTGCCGGATGTGGATGGCATCCAGCTGTGCTTCCAGGTGCTGTCGCTGTCGGCCCATATCGACCGAGACTGTGCAACCCTGCTCGCCCCCCACGGTCTGTCCGAGGGGCGGTTTGTGCTGCTGTTCCTGCTGGATGCGGCACCTGACGGGCTCGCACCCAACGTGCTGGCCGAACGCGCCGGGGTCACCCGTGCCACCGTGACCGGCCTGCTCGACGGGCTGGAGCGCGAGCAACTGGTTGCACGCCACGCCAATGCCAAGGACCGCCGCGCGCTGTGCATCCGGCTGACGCCCAAAGGCAAGCAGCTGGCCAGCACCGTCATTGCCCAGCATGGCCAATGGATCGCCAGCCTGTTCGGGCACCTGTCCACCAGCGAACGCCAGCAGCTGACCAGCTTGCTGGGCAAGGTGGCGGGCCGTCTGGCGAGTACCGCACCATGAACCAGACCATCCGAACCGGCGCAACGCGCGCGGCCGACATTCCCCGGGATGTACTGCATGCGCTCTCGCATGGGGAATTGGAAAGCGCCACCCTGGCGGAATGCCTGGCCATCGATCAGGCCGTGCTGGCACGGGTCGTCTTTCCAGGCCTGACGCCCTCCACGCTGCACGCCATTGATACCGCCTGCCAGCTGGGCGTGCTCAAGCGCATGGCCCGCATCGGGGCGGTCCTGCAGGAGGCGCTGGGCGCAGAAGGGCTGGCCCAGTGCCAGGCACACCGCGCGGACATGGTGCGCGGCTGGGCGTGCTTCATGATCGGCGCTCAGCCCGGACTGGATGTGAAAGCTCGGCTAGCCGCCACCCGCCCGCTGGCAGATGACGCGCATTTTGGGGTGCGTGAATGGGCCTGGATGGCCGTGCGGCCACACCTGGTGGCAGAGTTACCTACAGCCCTGGCCCATCTGATGCCATGGACGCAGGCCCCATCGGAGCGCATCCGGCGTTTCGCGTGCGAGGTGCTGCGCCCCCGCGGCGTGTGGAGCACCCACATCGACGCGCTCAAAAAGATGCCCGGCCAAGCGCTGCCGTTGCTGTCTGCGCTGCGTGCCGACCCATCCGCCTATGTGCAGGACTCGGTCGCCAACTGGCTCAATGACGCAGCCAAGGACCAGCCCGACTGGGTGCGCGCCACCTGCGCCCAATGGCTGGAACACGCCCCCACCGGCGCCACACAGCGCATCTGCCAACGCGCCCTGCGCAATCTCCGCTGAACAACACCGATACCAAGGAAGCACCATGTCCCATTACCTCGTGGAACTCTACACCCCCAACGCCGCCTGGCACGCACTCACCACCACGCAGCGCCAGCAGTTTCTCGGCCACATCGGAAGTGCCCTAACCCAGCTGTCCAGCCTGGGGGTCGAGGTCCTCTCACTGGCAGAAACCGATCCCGGCATCGACCAGGGCAGCGCACACCGTTTTCTTGGCATCTGGCGCTTCCCTACCTTGGCCGCGCGGGACGCCTTGCTGGCCGGCATCCAGGCCAGCGGCTGGTACGGCTATTTCGACCACGTGAATGCCGCCAGCACTGGAGGCAATGCGGACAGTCATCTGACCGCTTTGGCGGCGGTGTGAGACAACGGTGGCTTGGCACCATGATGGCCTGGCAAAGACCCTTGACAGCGTTAAAAAACCAGATGCCTTGCAACTATCAGCCCAGAGCCAACAGCCTGTTGCAGGCAAAGCAGCCAGCCATCACCGCTTTGATATGCTAAGTATGGTTGATAGAAAACCATATTTAGCTTAAGCATGACCCTGGAGTTCAAGCGCCTGACCGAAGTCGACCTGATAGACATCATTTCGCTCAACAACAATCCCGATGTACTAAGACAGATGCCGCTCGGGAGTGCAGATTTCGACTTGGCGAAGGCAAAAGAATGGGTCCGCCAAAAAGACGCACAGTGGCAGCAATATGGCTATGGTCCATGGGCATTTCTAATCGATCAGAAATTCGCTGGTTGGGGTGGCTTGCAGTATGAGAACGGTGATGCCGACCTAGCTTTGGTGCTTCATCCTGATTTCTGGGGAGATGGAAAGGCGATTTATCTCGAGATTGCTAAACGTGCATTCATCTCTATGGGGCTGGAATCCATCACAATTTTGCTTCCGCCTTCAAGGACAAGAATCAAAGGAATTTTCAGGTTGGGCTTCCAGCCTGATGGCGAAGTTGACATTGAAGGTGCTCGCTTTCAGCGTTTTCGTCTTCATGCTCCCAGCAAGCAGGCTCCGCCAGATAGCTGAGCAGAGCGTCTGAAGTCAACCTCCTATCTGGCAACCATATTGACCGACTGGTGTTGCCCGTAGCCAGCCTTTCGCACTAGTCCACATGCGCTTAAAAATGGACGTTACCCTGCGCGGCCCCCTCAGCTTGCATCCCTCTGCCCTCTGTCGCCCCCCCCTACACCACATCAGCACAAAGGCCGCAAACCCATCTCATCCGCGACACCTTCAAAGAACGCGAGCATGGCGCGCCCTGTGCCCTGAGTTACTACACCACCGCCGCACTGAATGGCTCGGGCCGCCGCGCAAGCAGATGGGACAGGCGTTGCAGACCCGCCTTCAGACGTGCACGGTCCTTGATGCTGCCCAAAGAGATCCGGATGGCATTCACGGAATCGCTGCCCGTGGCAAATGCCTCCGCCGGGGTGACGGCGATGCCCTCGCTGCCGGCTGCACGCGCAAGCTGGGCGGAACTCCAGTACCCCGGCAACTCCAGCCAGACATGCAGGCCGTCTCCGGCGCCGCTGTACCGCCCCGCCAGAATATCCCTGGCCATCCGGTGGCGCAGGCGCGCCTCCTTGCGCACGCCTTCCATCAGTCCACCAGCCGAGCCGTCCAGAATCCACTGCGTGGCCAGTGCGGCCGTCAGCGGCGCAACCATCAGCGCAAAGGAGCGCAGCGCCACCAGAAACCGCTCCCGTTCGTGCGGGTCACGGATGAGCACAAAGGCCACGCGCAGGCCGGGTGTCAGGCACTTCGACAGGGTGGAGATGTAGTACACCTGCTCCGGGGCCCAGGTCGCAATCGGCGGCGGCGGGGCATCGGCCAGCAGCCAGTAGGGATCGTCCTCGACGATGCGTACACGGCAGCGCCTGGCGATGCTGGCGATCTCCTTGCGCCGGCGTTCGCCCATGGTGATGGCGGTTGGGTTCTGCAAGGTCGGGTTGAGGTAGACCAGCCCGGGCTGGTGCTGGCGGCACGCCTGCTCCAGTTTCTCGGGCAGCATCCCTTGCTGGTCCGCTTCCACCGCAATGATGCGCCGGCCAAACTGGGTCGCTGCGGCGCGCAGGCCGGGATAGCTGACGGGCTCGGCCAGGATCACATCGCCAGGCTCCGTCAGCGCAAGAATCAATGCGGCGATGGCCGCCTGTGCCCCCGGGCAGACCACCACCTGCTCTGCATCCAGCGCTCCAAACATCGGCGCCAGCCAGTGGGCACCGGCCTTGCGGTCGGAGTCGCTGCCCCCGCCCAGGTGGTAGGTCATCAGCAATTCCGCATCGGCCCGCATCAATACCTGGGACAAGCCCTGTTTCAGCAAGTCGTCAAAATCCACTCCCTCCGGCGGAGGCGGGGTATTCATGCTCAAATCGAGGATCGAGGTCAGTTCGACCTTTGGCGCTGCCACATAAGTGCCGCGCGCGCCGCGTCCCTCCAGCAGGTGGCGGCGCCTGGCTTCATCGTAGGCGCGCGTGACCGTCGTCAGGTCGACGTCCAGCAGCGCCGCCAGGTGGCGCTGCGGCGGCAGGCGGTCACCCGGCTTCAGCGTTCCGTCTGCCACCGCCGCCTGCAAGGCATCGGCGATCTGCAAAAAGCGTGGTCCGCCCTGCCTGGCCAATCGCGGCAACCAGAGGGGCGCATTGTCATCTTGCATGGTTTTCAACGGCAGCGTCTGCGCCCTATGTATGGAAATTGCTTTTAAGTAGTATGCCCCCGAACGTGCAGCAACCCCATTCTTGTATGGCTGTTGCCGGCGTTTTTGCCTCTCTCTCCTTGGAGGCAAGTCAAGTTACAGGCTGGAAATTCTCAAATGACCGATTGGACCCCCATCGTCTTCGTCACGTTCAAGGTGCTCATCTTCGGCACCTGCATGTTCTTCGCCATCAAGTGGCACTATGACCAGGGCAAGAAAGGGGCGAACAAGACAGACAGGCGCACGCTGCTGCGCACGTGCGGCAAGGTGGCAGCCCTCTTCATGCTGGCGCTGCTGACGGTGCTGTTCCTCACCTTCACCCTGGCCAGCAAGCTGGGTATGGACTTGAACCTCCCCTGAAGACACATCGCGGTGCCCCCAGGGCCAGGCCCTGGTTGTCTACCGCAGCTGTGAGATGTAGCGGGCCGGCGACTGGCCCAGCGCTTTCTTGAACATGGTGATGAACGCAGTGACGGAGTCATAGCCCAGCGTGCTCGCCACGTCCTGGACCGCCAATCCTGATGAGAGGCTGCGCACCGCCACGATGAGGTGGAACTGCTGCCGCCAGCGGCCAAAGGTCAGCCCGGTTTCGCGCACCACCAGCCGGGCGAGCGACCGTTCGCTCATGGCCAGGCGCTCCGCCCATTCCGGCAGTGTGGTCCGGTCGGCAGGGTCCAAGGAAAGTGCATCGGCGATGTGCCGCAGCTTGGGGTGCCCGGAAATCGGCAAATGCAGCTGCTCGACCGGGGACAGTGCGACCTGCTCGAGCAGTACCGAGACCAGGCGGCCCGTCGCATCGTCCGGCTCGTATGCACCCCCTTGCGCGGCAAGCAGGCGGATCATCTCCCGCACCACAGGGCTCACGGCCAGCGTGCAGCATTCCGACGGCATGGCAACTGCGCCGGGCTCGATGAACAGAAAGTAGATCTGGGCGTTTTCGGTGGCGCGGTTGCTGTGCGGCATGCCGCCCGGTATCCAGACCGCATGCTGCGGCGGGACCATCCACAGGGCCTTGGGCACCTCGCAGGTCACCCCTCCCCGTGCAGCCAGCACAAGCTGCCCCTTTCGATGGAAATGCACCGGCTGCTCGGCATCGTGGTCTTCCACCTCCAGCAGCAGGGCGTTTGCCGGACGCGCGTCGGTGTCCGGGTCGAAACCACACAGGGCCTGGGTGAGCTTGGAGGAAGTTGGCATGATTTAGCGATAGATTGTCACCGCTTCCATATCAAGTCAGCCGCCAGCTTTCTAGAGTCGAGGTCATTCCCAAGGACATTGCATGACTTCACTGACTCACCAGCGCGCCGGAGCCCGCGCGGCGCTGCTTATCGGCATTCTTCTCATCGCGGCCAACCTCCGCGCGCCGGTCACCGGCCTGCCACCCGTTCTCGGCCTGGTCCGGGACAGCTTTGCGCTCAGCACCACGGCGGCTGGCGCCCTGACGACACTGCCTTTGCTGGCTTTTGCACTGCTGTCCCCGTTCAGCGCGCGTTTTGCCCAGTCATACGGGCTGGAGCGGACCTTGTTCGCTGCGTTGCTCGCCATTGCCGCGGGGATTGCGCTGCGCTCCACGGGTGCGGTGTGGACGCTGTATCTGGGAACGGCCGTCATCGGCATGGGCATTGCGGTGAGCAACGTCCTCCTGCCCAGCCTCGTGAAGCGGGATTTCCCAAGCAGCATTGCCAGCGTCACTGGTGCCTTTGCCCTGGCCATGGGCGTGGTGGCAGCGCTGGCCTCCATTGCGGTGGTGCCGTTGACAACCGCGTGGGGCTGGCAACCGGCACTGCTTGCCTTTCTGGTGCTGCCCCTGGCAGCACTGGCGATGTGGCTGCCCCAGCTTCGTTCCCGCACGCAGCCGGCCGCCACTACCGCCACCCCGCCCCACGGTAGAAAAATATGGCACTCGGCCCTGGCCTGGCAGGTGACGCTGTACCTGGGCCTGAACTCGACCATCTACTACATCGTCATCGGCTGGTTGCCCCTGATCCTGACCGATGCCGGCCTGTCCGCAGAGCAGGCCGGTTCGCTGCACGGGGTGATGCAACTGGCAACGGCCGTCCCGGGCCTGCTGCTCGGCCCCGTTCTGCGACGGCTCCAGGACCAGCGCTGGGCGGCGGCCAGCGTCGCCGCACTGTCTGGCGTGGCGCTGATGGGATTCCAGCTTGCACCGCAGTTCGCCTTCGCCTGGGCCACGCTGTTTGGGCTGGGCGCAGGGGCGCATTTCATCCTTGGGCTGGCCTTTATCGGCATGCGCACGCAAAACGCCCACCAGGCAGCGTCGCTGTCAGGCATGGCGCAGTGCGTAGGCTATCTGCTGGCCGCAGTGGGGCCGATGGCGGCGGGTTGGCTCCACGACCTGCTCGGCGGGTGGCAGATCCCCTTGCTCGCGTGCGCCGCCCTGGCCTTCACCGCTGCCGTGGTGGGTATCTTTGCGGGACGCAACGTACACACCGACGCGTGACGCACGCTCCCGTCATGTGATGCATGCACATGCGCGTACATCACATGGCGGCGGTGGCCCAAGGGCAGTCCCTGCGAATGGCCGCAACGAGCGACGAACGGCGTGCAAGTCGCTCGCTGCGGCAATGGATCGCAGCACGCCTGCCACCACCGAGTGGGTCACAGGCGTGCTTTTTGCTACGTGACTCCGCAGCCGTGCCGGCAAGATCACGTAGCAAAGGCCACGACAGCGGCGGGTCAACGAGCCTAGTCTGCAGCTCGCCATGCGAGCGGCCTCGGGCATCTTCTCCCCACGCCCGGCTCAATCCCTTACTTTCTCCCGGCAGACCGCCCCACACGACATGCCTGAGCCCCCGCATCCTGCGACAATCCGCCTCGCGCGAAGCCCGCCCGCGCTGACACATCCATCTCGTCCATGGTTCTCGACCCCTTCACCCTGCTCGTCCTTACCTCGGCCATGGCAGCCGCCTCGGCGATGTACCTGGCCGCGGAATGGAGCAGCGTGCGCGAACGCTCGCTGCTGCTCTGGAGCGGGGGGTTTGCCATCATCTCCGTGGGCTGCGTGCTGGCCCTGCTGCGCTCCCGTGGCTATGTGCTGTTCGGCATCTGGTTTCCCAATGGCCTGCTGATCTCCGCCCACTGGCTGTTCCTGGCCGGCGTTGCCAGCTGCACACGCACCCGGCTGTCGCGCGCCTGGTGGCTGCTGGTCGTCGTCTGGCTGGCCATGCTGTTTCTGCCCGACCGGCCCTGGTGGTCCAAGGCGATGATGGGGACCCAGTCGCTGCTCATCGCCGTCATCAGCTTGCGCGCCGGCCTGCTGCTGCGCCCGCAGGGCGGCACGCTGAGCGTGGGCGCCGCGCAGCTGCGCTTCGTCCTGCTGGCGCACGGTCTGTTCTACCTCGCCAAGGCCGGGTCGGTCGTGGCGCCGGACGCCTTCATCAACCTGAACAATTTCCGGGGCGAGGTGATTGTGGTCTCGCTGGTGGAAGGCGTGATGGCGATCATGCTGCTTGCGATGTCCATGACCGGCACCGAACGCCATCGCCGCGAGGAGCGTATCGCGGAAATCGCCGCCCGCGACCCGTTGACCGCCCTGGACAACCGCCGCGCGCTCTATCTGCGGGCACCGGAGCTGTTGGCGAAAGCGTCGCCGGCCAGCCCCGGCGCGCTGCTGTTGATTGACATCGACCACTTCAAGCAGGTCAACGACCTGCACGGTCACGATGCCGGCGACCGCCTGCTGATGACCCTGAGCGACCTCATCCGCAGCGTGCTGCCCCACGGCGCACTGGCCGCACGGCTGGGCGGGGACGAGTTCGTGATTCTGCTGCGCAACGTCTCTGGAGCAGCCGCGCAGGCGCTGGGCCAGGGCCTGCGCGAATCGTTCGCGCAACAAGCGCGCACCATGTTTGAGACACCGGAACCCGTGTCCCTGAGCATCGGTGCCACCTTGTTCGAGCAGCCCGACAAGGAGCTGTCGCACTGGCTCAAGCGGGCCGACCAAGCCCTATACGCATCGAAGCGCAAGGGACGGGACCGGATGGAGCTCGTCCGGGCAGTCCCCGTAATGACCCCCTAGCGCTTGGCGGGCGCTGGCGTCGCGGGCCAGCGGGCGTTAACCTTCAGCAGCGCCGCTGGTCCCATGGCTGTCTCCGTGGTGCCCCCAGAACGAACCCCCTCCGCTCCTTGGATAGGTCAAAGTCTGGCCGAACTGCGACAACCGCAGTTCGGCCCGCTGCAGACTTCAGTACTTGCCATCCGGCTGCGGTACCGCAAGGCTGCTGCTGCCTGGCCCCGCCAGCTGCCGCTGACAGACCACCGCCACGCCCAGCAGCACCAGCAGTACCGGCACAAAGGCTCCAGCCCCCCCGTGCACGATCAGCAGTCCGCCCACCAGGCCGCCACCGGCGATGGCCGTGTTCCACGTCGTCACCAGCAGGGACTGGGCCAGATCCACCTGCTCCCCCGCCACGTGTGCCAGCGAGGTCTGGAACAAGGTGGCGGAGCCGCCAAAGGCAAATCCCCAGACGGCCAATGCCGCCAGTGCCATGAATGCCCCGCCCCAGCTCACCCCCAGCATCAGTACGGCGCCGCAGAACAGCAGAATGCTCGCCATCGACAGGCCGTATAAATGCCGGTCTACATACAGCCCCGTCAGCCAGATGCCGGGCAATGCAGCCACCCCAAAGACCAGCAAGGCCAGGTCGATGCGAACAGGCACTCCGTTGGCCGCCAGAAAAGGCGCGATGTAGGTGTAGAGGATGTTGTGGGCCAGCACATAGAACAGCACCACCATCAGCACCGCCACCACGCCGGGCGTGCGCAGCACCGCGGCCATGGGCATGCGTTGGCGCTGGGCCTGCCCCGGAAAATCCGGCAGGCGCAGGCCCATCCAGACCCACAGCAGCAGCGCCAGGGCGCTGGCCAGGCCAAAGCACCAGCGCCAGCCTAGGGCCAAGCCCAGCCAGCCCCCGGCGGGAACGCCCAGGGACAATGCCAGCGGCGTGCCAACCATGGCCACGGCGATGGCACGGCCACAGAACTGCGGTGCCACCAGGCGGGTGGCGTAGCCCGCCAACAGCGCCCACAGCAGCCCGGCGGCCATGCCGGCCACCACGCGTGCCACCATGGTCAGGGCGAAACTGCCCGACAGCGCGGTCACGCTGTTGGCCAGCGCAAAACCCAGCACCGCCGCCATCAGCAGCGGACGCCGGCGCATGCTGCGCGTTGCCGTCACCAACGGGATGGCTGCCACCAGCGAGCCCACGGCGTATGCAGTCACGGTCTGGCCGATCCAGGCTTGCGACACCCCCAGATCCCCCGCCATCTGCGGCAGCAGCGCGGCAGGCAAGGCTTCGGTCAGGATGGTGATGAACGCGCCCATGCTCAAGGCCAGCAGGCTGGTCCAGGGCAGACGATTTTCCAAGGCTGAAGACGTCATGCTTGCAGGCTCTGGTAGACCGCGTCCCGCAGGTCGGTGACAAAGCGCCCCGACATGCCCTCGTACAAGGTGTTGGTCATGGCCACCACGGTCAGGCCCCGGGGCCGGTCCACCCACCAGGCATGGCCATAGGCGCCGCCCCAGCGCCAGGTCACCGGGGATTCGGGTGACTGGGCCAGCGCCGGATCACGCAACACGGAAAAGCCCAGGCCAAACCCCAGGCCGGGCCCAGCCGCCAGTTCCTGCCCCTGTGTCTGGTCCCGCCCCATTTCGGCAATCAGGTGCTCGGGCATCCAGCCGCCCTGGCCGGTGCGCAAGGCCTCCAGCAGGTGCAGCAAATCGTCGGCCGTGCCCACCATGCCGGCGCCGCCGGAAGGAAACGCGCTGGCATCGAAGGCACGTGCCGGGCTGTAGGGAATGCCCACGGTCCCCTCGAACGGCGCCACCACCTCACCCTCCTGCAAGCGATGGGGTGCTGGACTGCCGTTGACATAGGCCGTCGCCAGGCGCGCCGCATCCCGGCAGACAAAGCCGGCATCGGCCATGCCCAGGGGGCGCGTCACCAGTGCCTCCACGGCCTGCGGCAAGGCCATGCCGCACACCGCCTCCACCACACCACCCAGCACATCCACCGCCAGGGAATAGCCCCAAGCCGTGCCCGGCGCATACAGCAGCGGCACGCTGGCAATGCGGCGCAGGTTCTCCTGCAAGTCGATCCCGCTGGCGTCCATGCCATCGGACACCCCGGCTTGGGCGTACACGCCCTGCCCGTCGGGCTCCAGAAAACGGTAGCCCAGGCCTGCGGTGTGGCTCAGCAACTGGCGCACCGTGATGCAGGCCTCACGGCCATCGGGCAAGCGCGGGCGAAAGTCCGGCAGCCAGGCCGTGATGGGGTCGTCCAGAGCCACCCGCCCCTGGGCCACCAGCCGCAGCACAGCAGCGCTGACCACCGGTTTGCTGGCCGAAGCCCAGCGGAACACGGCGTCCTGCGCCATCGCAAGCTGGGCCTCTCGGTCGGCCCAGCCTGCGGCCAAGCGGCACAGCGCCTGGCCGTGCTGGTAGACCAGTACCACTGCGCCCACCAGGCGCTGCGCTGCCAGGGCACCGTGCACGGCGTGTGCCACCTGTGCCTCCGGCCCGGAAAGGGAATGCCGCACGCCAATGGCGGGCGGGCAGGAAAGTGAAAAAGTCATCGGATTGCTGCTCTCTTTGCTCAGACACCGTGACCTTATGGGGCCTGCCATCCGAGAAAAAGTAGGATAGAGTTCCGCACTTCCAGGACATCTATGTCCGCAATCCAGCAGTGCATGCAGCGGCACTCGCAGCAACGCATCGATAGATGCATCCAGAGACGAAGACCGGAACACATGGACAGCCTCAACGCATTTGTGGTGTTTGTGCAGGTCGCCGAAACCCGCAGCTTCGTCGCGGCCGGCCGCCTGCTGGGGGTGTCCGCTTCCGCCGTGGGCAAGAGCGTGGCGCGCCTGGAAGAGAAGCTGGGCGTGCGCCTGTTCCATCGCAGCACCCGCAGCATCACCCCCACGGCCGAAGGCCTGCTGCTGCTGGAACGCAGCCGGCGCATCCTGGCCGAGATCGAAGCGGCCCAGACGGAACTGTCCCAGGCCTCGTCGGCCCCACGGGGGCGGCTGCGTGTCAGCCTGCCGCTGGTCAGCACCCTGGTTCTGCCAGTGCTAGCCGATTTCATGCGGGAGTATCCGGAGATCCAGCTGGACCTGGATTTTTCAGACCGCCTGGTCGACGTGATCGATGAAGGCTTCGATGCCGTGGTCCGCACCGGAGAGCCTGCCGATTCCCGGCTCACGGCACGCAAGCTCGGCCATTTCCAGATGGTGCTGGTCGCGTCGCCGGAGTACCTGGCCGCACACGGCACGCCGCGCAATGTGCAGGACCTGCAGTCCCACCGCTGCCTGCATTTCCGCTGGCCCCACAGCGGCAAGCTGGAGGCCTGGCCGCTTCCGCCGGGGGCGGACGGCGAGCCCCCCACAGTCCCGGTTTCCATGGTCTGCAACAACATCGAGACCCGCGCCTGCTTCGCCCTGCAGGGGCGCGGCATAGCCTGCCTGCCGGACTTCGCCATCCGGGAGCCGCTGGCCGACGGCCGCCTGGTGCGCGTCATGCCCGGGCAGGCGCAACGCGAAGGGGTCTTCCACATCCTGTGGCCTGCGGGCAGGCATGTCGCCCCCAAAGTCCGGGCCCTGGTGGACTACCTGTGCGCCCGGGTATTTGCCTTCACCTGATCCCGCCCAGCCTTGCTGCAGGACGGGTGTGGATAGCCACCTCCGCCTTCAGGGCGCAAAAGCAAACTCCACCACCCTGCGGGCGCCATGCATCAGCATGTCGAAATGGTCGTGGTCGCGCGCCACCACGGTGGTTACGCTGGCATCCGAGTTGGCGGCAGCCAGTGCAGCCCCTGCTCTGCGCACATGGTCGACGATGGCGCGCTGGTTCAGGTGCTCCTGGCGTGCAGCGGACACTGGCGTCACCGGGTATTGCTCCTCTTCTCCAACCGTCAGCACCACCTTGGCCCTAGCCCCGGCGTTGATCTGCGCGCTGCTTGCCAGTCTGCGCGCCAGCAAGGCCTCACTGAACCAGAGCGAAGGGCTGGCTGCCCAGTAGCGCTGAAAATGCCGGGAATCCGTCAGCAGCGTATCCACCGTGAAGAGCCCGCCGTACGAGAACCCGAACAGCGTGTTGCCCTGGGGGTTCAGCGGGAACTGCTGGGCGATTCGCGGGCGCAGTTCTTCGACCAGGAACTGGCGGAACGCGGCCGCTCCGCCAAAGCTGGGCGACAGACGATCGCCGGTTGCTGCATCGGGCACCGGGGTGTAGTCACGGGCGCGGCCATCGACGTCAAAGGGGCTGTCGTTTGCGGAGGCAATGGCCACAATCACGCCGGCCGGGCGGGATGAGCGCGGCCCTTCGCGGCGGCTTCCCTGGCGGGAGTCCTCCGCATGGGGCCGGACAAAGCTGGTCAGCGCATAGCTGGCATTGCCATCCAGCATCCACAGCACTGGATAGCCGCCGGCAGGCGGTGGTGCGTGCGGCACGCCCACCTGAATGACATAGCGTGCGCCGGTGTGGCGCGAAGCCATCTCGAATTGCAGGGTATCGCGCAAGGTGGCGGCACGCCAGTCGGCCGGAGCCCCCTCGGCGCGCACACCCCAGGGCAGCATCATGGTGGTGCAGAACAAGGCTGTGGCCAGCCGTAGCAGTCGTGACATCAGGCATATCCATCGCCAAAACAGCTGGCGGCAGGTCGATGATAAATAGATCGCACCGACGGCCTCCCTGCGGTCTCTCTGCCAACGGGCCTGCGATCACGGTGGCGGCACAGAAGCACGCAACCGGCAGTGCTCCTGCCGCCCTGCCGCCCTGCTATCGCTGCGCCGCACCGCCAGCAACGGCCCTGGGGATGGCAGGTCTCGGGTCAGCCGTACGGTACAAACCCGCTTTCATGCTCGTTCACGCGCAGCGGCTTGCCCACAAAGGGGAACGCCCGTTGCGGGCAGGCATTGCGCTCACAGACCTTGCAGCCCATGCCGATGGGGGTCGCAGCCTCCAGGTGGCGCAGGTCCAGGCCCTTGGAATACACCAGCCGCGCCGCATGCTGCAGGTCGCAGCCCATGCCGATGGAAAAGGTCTTGCCTGGCGCCCCCCAGCCGTGCCCGGCCCGGCTGATGGTGCGGGCAATCCAGAGGTAGACCCGCCCGTCGGGCATGCTGGCCAGCTGGGGCACGATGCGGCCCGGCTGGGTGAAGGCCTCGTACACCACCCACAACGGACAGGTGCCCCCGGTCTTGGAGAAGTGGAAATGCGTGGCCGACTGGCGCTTGCTGATATTGCCGGCCCGGTCCACCCGGATGAAGAAAAAGGGCACACCCGGCGCCTCCGCCCGCTGCAAGGTGGAAAGCCGGTGGCACACCGTCTCGAACCCCACACCAAAGCGGCGGGCCAGCAGGTCCACGTCGTACTGCAGGCTTTCTGCGGCCTGCAGAAATTCGCCATACGGCAGCACAAAGGCTCCGGCCACATAGTTGGCCAGGCCCATGCGGGCCAGGCGCCGCGTGGCCTCGTCCTGCCAGTGGGTGGGCTTCAGCGCATCCTCGATCAGCGCATCAAACTCCAGCAGCGCCAGCTGTGTGGCCAGCTGAAAGGCCTGCTGGGCCGGGCGCAACTGCGGCGCAACGTAGAGGGTGCGGGTGGCGGCATCAAAACGGCGGTGGCTGTGCACCCCGCCCTGGCTGCCGCGCAGCACCAGCACCTGGTGCCGCGCCTGCAGCCGGAACTGCAGCCATTCCTGCAGGCTGCCGCCCTGCGCGCTGGTCTGCTCCCTGGCCTGGGTGGCCAGGGTTTCGGCCGCACGGTCCAGCGCATCAAAGTGGTTGCGGTGGGCAAAGAAGAAATCGCGCACCGCTTCAAACGGCATCTGGCGCGCTGGCTCGGCCAGCAGCGCACTGGCGCCCCCTCCGCCTTCCGCCAGCTCCGACCGGCCATCGCCCAGGCGGGCCGTCAGCGCTTCCAGCCGCTCGACATCGGCCACATGGCGCTGGTGCATGGCCAGCAGCGCCTGCGCCAGCTGCGGCAGCCGGGAAGCGACCTCGCGCAGCTCGGGCAGGGGCACGGCCGCTTCGGGCTGGGGCATGGCCGCCAACGCATCGCGCAGCTGGGCAAGCAGCCGGGCTTCCTCGTCTTCCGAGAACTGCTGGATCTCCACCCCCAGCACCTTGTGGATCTTCAGCAGCACGGCCACCGTCAGCGGTCGCTGGTCCTGCTCGATCTGGTTCAGATAGCTCGGCGACAGCCCCAGCGCCTGGGCCAGCGCCGCCTGCGTCATGCCGCGCTCGGCGCGCAGGCTGCGCAGGCGTACGCCCATGAAGGTCTTGGCCATGGTTCCTGTCTCCCTGTGCTGATGCTGTCCTGAAATGCGCGTACCTGGCGGAGTTCAGAAACTTCGCAAACTTCGCAAAACTGCGTGCTTTGCTTCGCAATGATTCGCCAATTCAGGCCTATCACAGTGCAGAGCAAATGCGTAGATTGCGAAGTATGGCAGATCACAGCCGCACCCGGCGCTGGATCGGCCTGCCCCATATTTCAGGAGACTTGCATGAGCACCGTGGCCCCACCCCTCACCCCACCCGCAGCCCCTGCCGCCGCAGCCGCGTTCAAACCCAAGAAGTCCGTGGCCCTCTCCGGCGTGACCGCCGGCAACACGGCGCTGTGCACGGTGGGCAAGACCGGCAACGATCTGCACTACCGCGGCTATGACATTCTGGACATTGCCGAAGTCTGCGAGTTTGAGGAAATCGCCCACCTGCTGGTGCACGGCAAGCTGCCCACGCGCTCCGAACTCAAGGCCTACAAAACCCGGCTCAAGGCACTGCGCGGCCTGCCCACCAGCGTGAAACTGGCGCTGGAGCAACTGCCCGCCGCCAGCCACCCCATGGATGTGATGCGCACCGGGGTCTCTGCACTGGGTTGCGCCCTGCCCGAAAAGGACGACCACAACCTGCCCGGCGCACGCGACATTGCCGACCGCCTGATGGCATCACTGGGCAGCATGCTGCTGTACTGGTACCACTTCAGCAACTCGGGCCGCCGCATCGAGGTGGAGACCGACGACGACTCCATCGGCGGCCACTTCCTGCACCTGCTGCACGGTGCCAGCCCTTCCGAGAGCTGGGTGCGCGCCATGCACAACTCGCTCAATCTGTATGCCGAGCATGAATTCAATGCCTCCACCTTCACGGCCCGCGTGGTGGCCGGCACCGGCAGTGACATGTATTCGGCCATCACCGGCGCCATCGGCGCGCTGCGCGGCCCCAAACATGGCGGAGCGAACGAAGTCGCCTTTGAAATCCAGAAACGCTACGACAACGCCGATGAAGCCGAAGACGACATCCGCCGCCGCGTGGAAGCCAAGGAAGTGGTGATCGGCTTCGGCCACCCCGTCTACACCGTGAGCGACCCGCGCAATGTGGTCATCAAGGGCGTGGCCCAACGGCTCTCCGAAGAAGCGGGCAGCACCAAGATGTACGACATCGCCGCGCGCCTGGAATCGGTGATGTGGGAGGTGAAGAACATGTTCCCCAACCTCGACTGGTTCAGCGCCGTCAGCTACCACATGATGGGCGTGCCCACCGCCATGTTCACCCCGCTGTTCGTGATTGCCCGCACCAGCGGCTGGGCGGCCCACATCATCGAGCAGCGCCAGGACAACAAGATCATCCGCCCCAGCGCCCACTACACCGGCCCGGACGATCTGCAGTTTGTCCCCATCGACGAACGACGATAAGCCCTGCACCCTGCGCGCACACCATGACCTCCCAGACCATCCAGCCCCATTCGTTGTGCATCGCCATTGCCGGCAAACTGCGCGAGCGCATTCTGGCCCACCAGATCCCGCCCGGCAGCGACATCAACGACGGCGCGCTGGCCCAGGAGTTTGGTGTGAGCCGCACCCCCGTGCGGGAAGCCATGAAGCTGCTGTGCCAGGAAGGCCTGCTGACTGCCGTGCCCCGGCGCGGCATGCGCGTGACACAGCTCACGCCCGCCCAGGTGCTGGAAGCCCAGCAGCTGTGCAGCCTGCTGGCCGCTCACCTGGCCCAGCTGGAGCGCCAGCCCCATGCCGCCAGCACCGTGCTGACCCGCCAGCTGCACGCCGTGGCGCAAGCCCGGCTGCGGCTGGCGCAAGGTCACGCAGGTGGTGCGCCATGGGGCCGGGCCTTGGGCCGTTCACCCGGCGCTGCCCTGCTGCCGGCTTCGGTCTTTCCGCACATCCCTGCCCCACAGCTGCCGCCACAGCCACCCACGCAGCAACAACCAGAACCGCAGCCGCTCCACAGTACCGCGCTGTGAATGCCGCCACCAGATCCGCAAAAAATGAGCACGCCCCAAAGCCCCAACCCCTACCGCCAGCCCCTGCCCGGCACCGCACTGCATTACTTTGACGCACAGGCCGCCGTGGAAGCCATCCGCCCCGGCGCCTGGGCCACCCTGCCCTACACCAGCCGCGTGCATGCCGAAAACCTGGTGCGCCGCTGCGACCCGGCCATCCTCACCGAATGCCTGGGCCAGATCGTCCACCGCCACCGCCAGCGCGACTTTCCCTGGTTCCCGGCGCGTGTGGTCTGCCATGACATCCTGGGCCAGACCGCGCTGGTGGATCTGGCCGGTCTGCGCGACGCGATCGCCGCGCAAGGGGGCGACCCGGCGGCCGTAAATCCCGTGGTGCCCGTGCAGCTCATCGTGGACCACTCGCTGGCCGTGGAATGCGGTGGCGACGACCCGCAGGCCTTTGCCAGGAACCGCGCCATCGAAGACCGCCGCAACGAGGACCGCTTTCACTTCATCGACTGGTGCAAGCGCGCGTTCCAGAACGTCGAAGTGATCCCCCCGGGCAACGGCATCATGCACCAGATCAATCTGGAGCGGATGAGCCCCGTGGTCCACGCCGTCAATGGCGAAGCCTACCCCGACACCCTGGTGGGCACGGACAGCCACACCCCCCATGTGGATGCCCTGGGCGTGATCGCCGTGGGCGTGGGCGGGCTGGAGGCAGAGAACGTGATGCTGGGCCGCGCCTCCTGGATGCGCCTGCCCGAAATCGTTGGCGTGCAGCTCACCGGTCAGCGCCCCGGCGGCGTCACCGCCACCGACGTGGTGCTGGCCCTGACGCAGTTCCTGCGCCAGCAGAAGGTGGTGGGCGCCTACCTGGAATTCTTTGGCGCAGGCGCACGCAGCCTGACCATTGGCGACCGCGCCACCATCTCCAACATGGCGCCCGAGTACGGTGCCACCGCCGCCATGTTCGCCATCGACGAGCAGACCATCGACTACCTGCGCCTGACCGGCCGCGAACCGGCCCAGGTGCAGCTGGTCGAAACCTATGCCAGGCAGGCCGGCCTCTGGGCCGATACCCTGGCGCACGCCGAATACGAACGCACCCTGCACTTCGACCTGTCCAGCGTGGTGCGCAACATCGCCGGCCCGTCCAACCCGCATGCGCGCCTGGCCACCACCGACCTGGCGGCCCAAGGCATTGCCGGGCCCTGGACGCAGACCGAAGGCCAGATGCCCGACGGCGCCGTCATCATTGCCGCCATCACCAGCTGCACCAACACCAGCAACCCGCGCAATGTGATTGCCGCCGGCCTGCTGGCGCGCAATGCGCGCAATCTGGGGCTGGCACGCAAGCCCTGGGTCAAGACCTCACTGGCCCCCGGCTCCAAGACCGTGCCGCTGTACCTGCAGCAGGCCGGCCTGCTGCATGACCTGGAAGTGCTGGGCTTCGGCGTGGTGGCGTTTGCCTGCACCACCTGCAACGGCATGAGCGGCGCGCTGGACCCGGCTATCCAGCAGGAGATCATCGACCACGACCTCTACACCACCGCCGTGCTCTCGGGCAACCGCAACTTCGACGGCCGCATCCACCCCCATGCGCGGCAGGCCTTTCTGGCGTCACCCCCGCTGGTGGTGGCCTATGCCATTGCAGGCACCATCCGCTTCGATATCGAAAACGATGTGCTCGGCGTGTTCCAGGGGCGCGAGATCCGCCTCAAGGACATCTGGCCCAGCGATGCCGAAATCGACGCCGTAGCCAAGGCCGCCGTCCGGCCCGAGCAGTTCCGTGCGGTGTACGAACCCATGTTTGCCATCCAGCCCGACCACGGGGCCCGGGAAGAAGCGCTCTATGACTGGCGCCCGCAATCCACCTACATCCGCCGCCCGCCGTACTGGGAAGGCGCGCTGGCCGGTGCGCGCACGCTGCGCGGCATGCGGCCGCTGGCCATCCTGCCGGACAACATCACCACCGACCACCTCTCCCCCTCCAACGCCATCCTGCTGGACTCGGCCGCCGGTGAGTACCTGCACGCCATGGGCCTGCCCGAGGAAGACTTCAACTCCTACGCCACCCACCGTGGCGACCACCTGACGGCCCAGCGCGCCACCTTCGCCAACCCCAAGCTGTTCAACGAAATGGTGCTGGACGCGGCGGGCAAGGTCCGCCAGGGGTCGCTCGCGCGGGTCGAGCCCGAGGGCACAACCATGCGCATGTGGGAGGCGATCGAAACCTATATGCAGCGCCGGCAACCGCTGCTCATCATTGCGGGGGCCGACTACGGCCAGGGCTCCAGCCGCGACTGGGCCGCCAAGGGCGTGCGCCTGGCAGGGGTGGAAGCGATCGTGGCCGAAGGCTTTGAGCGCATCCACCGCACCAACCTGATCGGCATGGGGGTGCTGCCGCTGGAGTTCCTGCCCGGCACCACCCGCCACACCCTGGGGCTGGACGGCACGGAGACCTTTGATGTGGTGGGCCAGCGCCAGCCGCGTGCGCAGCTGACACTGCACATCCACCGCACCACCGGCGCACGCACCGAGGTGCCGGTGACCTGCCGCCTCGACACGGCAGAAGAAGTCAGCATCTACGAAGCCGGCGGGGTGCTGCAGCGCTTTGCCCAGGACTTCCTTGCCGAAAGCACCCGCCACCGGGAAGCTGCCGCCGCCGTATAAGCACAGCACGACCGAGACACCGCGCCAGAGACACCATGAACCACAGCATGAACGACAGCACCAGCGGCACCCTGCCAGACAGCCCCCGTGACCCACAGCGGTTTGCGCCGCAGATCCGTATTCCCGCCACCTACCTGCGCGGCGGCACCAGCAAGGGCGTGTTCTTCCGCCTGCAGGACCTGCCCGAAGCCGCCCAACAACCCGGCCCCGTGCGCGATGCCATCCTGCTGCGCACGCTGGGCAGCCCCGACCCCTATGGCAAACAGATCGATGGCATGGGCAATGCCTCCTCCTCCACCAGCAAGGCCGTGATCCTCAGCCCCAGCAGCCACCCTGACCACGATGTGGACTATCTGTTTGGCCAGGTGGCCATTGACCAGGCCTTTGTGGACTGGAGCGGCAACTGCGGCAACCTGAGCGCCGCCGTCGGCCCCTGCGCCATCCACATGGGCCTGATCGACCCGGCCCGGATTCCGCAGCAGGGCACGGCCACCATCCGCATCTGGCAGGCGAACATCGGCAAGACCATCGTGGCCCACGTGCCCATCACCAATGGGCAGGTGCAGGAAACCGGCGGCTTTGCACTGGACGGTGTGACCTTCCCCGCCGCCGAGGTAGCGCTGGAGTTTCTGGACCCTGCGGATGAAGGTGCGAACGATGGCGCAGACAGCGGCGGCGCCATGTTCCCCACTGGCCATCTGGTCGACAGCCTGGATGTCCCCGGTGTGGGCCGCCTGGCCGCCACCCTGATCAACGCCGGCATCCCCACCATTTTTCTCAACGCCGCAGACCTGGGCTACACCGGCTGCGAGCTGCAGGAAGCCATCAACAACGATGCCGCAGCACTCGCCCGGTTTGAGAGCATCCGCGCCCACGGCGCCCTGCGCATGGGCCTGATCCAGCGCCTGGAAGACGCCGCCACGCGCCAGCACACCCCCAAGATTGCGCTGGTGGCCCCCGCGCAAAGCTACACGGCATCCAGCGGCAAAGCCATTGCCGCCAGCGACATCGACCTGGTCGTGCGCGCCCTGTCCATGGGCAAGCTGCACCACGCCATGATGGGCACGGCAGCCGTTGCCATTGCCACGGCCGCCGCCGTGCCCGGCACCCTGGTCAACCAGGCGGCAGGCGGCGGTGCACGCAACACCGTGCGCTTTGGCCACCCCAGCGGCACGCTGCGCGTGGGCGCCGAAGCGCAGCACACCAACGGCAGCTGGCAGGTCACCAAGGCCTTGGTGAGCCGCAGCGCCCGCATTCTGATGGAGGGCTGGGTGCGCGTGCCGGGTGACGTACTGAACGCCCGCTGAAACCGCGCTGCACACCCGATCCCACGATCCCTCGCGCCGCCGGCTCGGCGGCCAAACGCCTGGCCCTGCCCGGCCCGGCACGCCCCGCCATACCCCAGTCAACGCAGAAGCAACCGCAACAACCGGCGCCAAAGCAGGTGCCGAAGCAACCACCGGAACCTACACATGAATCCCAAGCAACAACTCGCAGCCCTGGCCCAGGCCCGCCGCGGCGTCCTGGTCCCCGGCGCCTTCAACGCCCTGTCGGCGCGGCTCATTGCGGACCTGGGCTTTGAAGCCATTTACGTCACGGGCGCCGGTGTCACCAATATGTGGTTCGGCATGCCCGACCAGGGCTTCATGGGCCTGAGCGACATTGCCGACCACACCGCCCGCATCCGCGACGCGGTGGAAGTGCCGCTGCTGGTGGACGCCGATACCGGCTTTGGCAATGCCGTCAACACCTACCACGCCGTGCGCACCCTGGAGCGTGCCGGCGCCGACTGCATCCAGCTGGAAGACCAGGTCTCGCCCAAGCGCTGCGGCCATTTCAACGGCAAGCAGGTGATTGAAACCAGCGAAATGCTGGGCAAGATCAAGGCCGCCGTCGACGCCCGCCGTGACAGTGGCACCCTCATCATGGCCCGCACCGACGCCGCCGCTGTGCACGGCTTTGAAGCCGCCATCGAACGCGCCCAGGCATTTGAGGAAGCCGGCGCCGACATCCTGTTCGTCGAAGCCGTCACCCGCGCCGAAGAAGTGCGCGCCCTGCCCCAGCGCCTGCACGCGCCGCAGCTGATGAACATGGTCATCGGCGGCAAGACCCCGCTGTTCAATGCCGATGCGCTGGGCCAGATGGGCTTTGGCTTTGTGCTCTACGCCAACGCCGCGCTGCAAGGCGCCGTGGCCGGCATGCAGAAATGCCTGACCGTGCTGCGCGATGCGCACCAGGTGGATGAAGACCCCGCCATCGTGGCCCCCTTCCTGGAACGCCAGCGTCTGGTGAACAAGGACTTCTGGGACGGGCTGGAGCAGAAATACCAATAAGGTACGGCTGACGCTCAGACCGCGCTGAACGGCTCGCGCGCCAGCGCAATAAAGGCCTGCAGGTAGTCAATGTCCATGTCCGCCTCGCGCGCGCCCAGGTGGATCTGCTTGGCAATGCCTTTCTTGCCCAGGCGCACGGGCACCACCGGCATCTTGCCAGCGTACTCCAGCGCCAGCCAGCGCGGCAGCGCGGCCACGCCCCGGCCGCTGGCCACCATCTGCAGCATGATGTCGGTGGTCTCAATGGTCTTGTGCCGGCGCGGCGCAATGCCTGCGGGCAGCAGAAACTGGTTGTAGATGTCCAGCCGGTCGGTGGCTACCGGGTAGGTAATCAACACCTCGCTGCTCAGCTGCCGGGGCAGCACATAGTCCGCCTGCGCCAGCGGGTGCTGGCTGGAGACCACCAGTACCTGCTCGTAATCGAACACCGGCACAAACTCCAGGCCCGGCTTGTACAGCGGGTCTGGCGTCACCAGCAGGTCGATCTCGTAGCCGAACAGCGCGCCAATGCCGCCAAACTGGAACTTCTGCTTCACGTCCACTTCCACATCGGGCCAGGCCGCCAGATAGGGCGAGGCGATCTTCAGCAGCCACTGGTAGCAAGGGTGGCATTCCATGCCGATGCGCAGTGCCCCCCGCTCGCCCTGGGCGAACTGCTTGAGCCGGGCTTCGGCCAGGTCCAGCTGCGGCAGCACGCGGTTGGCCACGGCCAGCAGGTACTGCCCGGCCTGCGTCAGGCGCAGGCTGCGGCCTTCGCGCAGCCAGATATCGGTGCCCAGCTGGCCTTCAAGCTTTTTCATGCTGTGGCTCAGCGCCGACTGCGTGACGCACAGCACATCAGCCGCTGCGGTCAAAGAGCCTTGTTTTTCAACCTCTTGGAGGATGGCGAGATGGATGCGCTCCAGCATTAATGAATACAACTCATGGATATGTGAGATTTAACCATTTTACTTCATGGATATCGATCTCTAGCATTCGCCCCCATTGCTTGAACGCACAACGCTTGACGACAGGAGCAGCATTCCATGACCACCATCCACAACCTTGGCTTTCCGCGCATTGGCGCCCAGCGTGAACTCAAGTTCGCGCTGGAGTCCTACTGGAAAGGCGAGTCCTCCCGCGACGCACTGAAGCAGCTGGGCGCCGAACTGCGCGCACGCCACTGGGCCAGCCAGCAAGGCCTGGACCTGGTCCCCGTGGGCGACTTCGCCTTCTACGACCAGGTGCTGGACATGAGCTTCACCCTGGGCAACCTGCCCGAGCGGGTGCAGGACTTCCATGGCGACCCGCTGGACAACTACTTCCGCGTGGCCCGGGGCCGTTCCGCCCAGGGTGTGGAAGCGCATGCCCTGTGCTGCGGCGGTGTGGCCGCCGGAGAAATGACCAAGTGGTTCGACACCAACTACCACTACATCGTGCCGGAGTTCACGGCCGCCACCACCTTCCAGCTGGACGCCTCGCGCCTGCTGGAGCAGCTGGCCGAAGCCCGGGCACAGAGCGTGAACGCCAAGCCCGTCATCATCGGCCCCATCACCTACCTGTCCATCGGCAAGGCCAAGGACAACAGCAACAAGCTGGACCTGCTGCAGCGCCTGCTTCCGGTCTATGCCGAGCTGCTGGAGACGCTGGCTGCACAGGGCGTGCAATGGGTGCAGATCGACGAGCCCGTGCTGGTGACCGAGCTGGACGCCGACTGGCAGCACGCCTTCAACCTGGCCTACCACCACCTGAAGGCCAGCCGCCTCAAGATTCTGCTGGCCACCTATTTTGGCGAACTGGGCGACAACAAATACCTGGCCGCCAACCTGCCCGTGGCCGGCCTGCACATCGATGTCACCACCGGCCGCGACGATGTACAGCAACTGCTGGGCCTGCTGCCCCCGCACAAGGTGCTGTCGCTGGGCGTGATCAATGGCCGCAACATCTGGAAGACGGACCTGGCGTCGGTACTGGACTGGCTGGAGCCATTGGCCGAACGCCTGGGCGAACGCCTATGGATCGCCCCCAGCTGCTCCCTGCTGCATGTGCCCGTGGACCTGAACAGCGAGCACAAGCTGGATGCCGACGTCAAATCCTGGCTGGCCTATGCGCTGCAGAAGCTGGACGAATTGCGCGTGCTGGGCCAGGCGCTCACGCAAGGCCGCGCTGCCGTCAGTGCCGAACTGGCAGACAACGCCGCCGCACTGGCCGCCCGCCGCACCTCGCCGCGCGTGCACAACCCGGCCGTGCGTGCCGCCGTGGCCCGCATCAGCGCCCAACTGGGCCAACGCCAAAGTGCCTACAGCGTGCGTGCCGCCAAGCAGGCGGCGCTGCTGAAGCTGCCGGCCTTCCCCACCACCACCATCGGTTCCTTCCCGCAGACGGCAGAAATCCGCCAGGCCCGCAGCGCCTTCAAGGCCGGACGGCTGGACAGCGCCAGCTACCAGGCGGCGATGCGCGCCGAGATCGAACGCAGCGTCCGTGAACAGGAGGCCCTGGGTCTGGACGTGCTGGTGCACGGCGAGGCCGAACGCAACGACATGGTCGAATACTTCGGTGAACAGCTTGACGGCTATGCCTTCAGCCAGTTCGGCTGGGTGCAGTCCTATGGCTCGCGCTGCGTCAAGCCGCCCATTCTGTTTGGCGACATCAGCCGCCCCCGCGCCATGACGGTGGAATGGATACGCTATGCCCAGTCGCTCACCGCGCGCCCCATGAAAGGCATGCTGACCGGCCCGGTCACCATCCTGAACTGGTCCTTTGTCCGGGATGACCAGCCCCGCGCCGATTCCTGCTACCAGCTGGCCCTGGCCATCCGCGAGGAAGTGCTGGACCTGGAGCGGGCCGGCGTGCAGATCATCCAGATCGACGAGGCCGCACTGCGCGAAGGCCTGCCGCTGCGCAAATCCCAGTGGCAGCACTATCTGCACTGGGCGGTGGAGTCCTTCCGCATCACGGCCAACGGCGTGGCGGATACCACCCAGATCCACACCCACATGTGCTATTCGGAGTTCAACGACATCATGGCCTCGATTGCGGACATGGATGCGGACGTGATCACCATCGAGACCTCACGCTCGGACATGGAACTGCTGGACGCCTTCGAACACTTCCAGTACCCCAACGAGATCGGCCCCGGGGTGTATGACATCCACTCGCCCAACATCCCCACCCAGCAGCACATCGTCAGCCTGATGCACAAGGCGGCAGAGCGCATCCCCGCCGAGCGCCTGTGGGTCAACCCCGACTGCGGGCTGAAAACGCGCCAGTGGGCCGAAGTGATTCCGGCACTGCAGCACATGGTGGCCGCCGCCCGCAGCCTGCGCTCCGATCCCCGGTTGGCCGCACAGGCGGCGTAAGCAGCGGTGCTGGTGTGACGGTGGCCGGCAGTTGGCGAGCACGCGAGCCATGCAGGGACAGCATGGTCTCACCTCTCACTGGCTCGCCCCTCCGCCGCCACAGGCCACCATGCCGACCGTGGAAGCACAGGGCGGCGGACCTTCGGGAACCGTCTTGCAGCATGGGCAAAATACAAGCCCTCTTCAGCAGCAAGAACTCAGCAGCAAAAAAACCATGACGCACCAGTACCAATCGCACATTGTGTGGACCGGCAACCGTGGAGAAGGCACCTCCGGCTACCGCTCCTATGACCGCACCTGGGACATCGCGATCGAAGGCAAGCCGGTCATCCATTGCTCCAACGACCCCCTGCTGGGCGGCGATCCCGCCAAGATGAACCCCGAAGATCTGTTGCTGTCTGCGCTGGCCGCCTGCCACATGCTGTGGTACCTGCACTATGCCGCCGTGGACGGGGTGGTGGTGCTGGACTACCAGGACACGCCGGTGGGGATCGCAGAACTGGGCCCAGGCGGTGCCGGCAGGTTTGCCAGTGCCACGCTGCACCCAAAGATCACGCTGCAACCAGGCAGCAATGTGGACGTGGCCCGCGCTATCCATGGCCGCATTCACGAAGTCTGCTTCATCGCCCGCTCGGTGAACTTCCCCATCACCTACGAACCGGTGTTTGTCTTTGCCGACAAGTGACGCAGAGCACTTCCCGGGAGCCAAGCCCGGCTGACCGGCGTAGCGGCCCGTGTGCCAGGGCTGCCGGCAACTTTCAAAGCAGGTAAACAGCGGACCACCCCATGGCGAGCCACCCGGTCGATGCGTGCTCTCGGCGCGTCTGAATGCAGAGTCTGTTGGTGAGACAAAGGGGCAGCAGTCGGGCGCTGTGCGCCGCCCGCCCCCTGGCGGCCCTTACCGCCCTTCAGCCCCCGGCGTACCGTGTTGCAGATGGATCAGCGGGTAAGGACGCCCTTGCCCATCCAGCGCAGAACGGCCTGTGCGCTGAAAACCCATGCTTTCGTAAAAGCCTACCGCCTGAGCGTTCTGCTCGTTGACATCAGTGGTCATGCCGGCATGCAGCGCCAGCCCGTGGCGCACCAGCGCTGCGCCAATGCCTTGGCCTCTGACAGCAGGGTCCACAAACAACGCTTCCATGTGGCCGTTGTCGATCAGCATGAACGCCAGCGGCCGGTCGTTCCCGTCCACCGCCAGCCACAGCGGGGCGCTGAGCAGAAAACCGCAGACCATGGCATCCAGCGCCACCCGGTCTTCGCGGGTCAAAAAGTCATGGGTCGCATCCACAGCATCACGCCAAATTTCCACGGCGCGCGCGCCGTCATTTGGCCGGGACATTCGTATTGCAGTCATGCCGTGATTATGGGTATGGGCGGGCATGCATCAGCGGAAAACAGTTGCCTGCCTGCAGCTGTCTAAAGCATCCGCGCTAGCGGCGGGCTTAGGCTGGTCTGAGTCAGACGCGGGTGACCCGCTGAACGACTGCGGAGGCTGTCACCGGGCATTCGACGGCTGGCTGCTCCTATGACTGGTTTGCTTCCGAGAGCGGGTGCACGGCGATCAGTGGCTGGTGGTGCGCGGGCGAATTACTGGTCAGTCGGGCTGGAAACTGCTCCGGCGGGTTCTGGAGCATCGCCCCCAGAGGCACATTTCAATTTGAGAGCAACGCCTTGGCGGCCTCGATGCGCAGCGACATATCCACATGCGGATCATTCATCACACGCAGCAGGAAGGCGTGCGGATCGCTCTCTTGGCTGACGAGCGGTGCGGTTGTCACAGCAGGCGCGCCGGGCTGCGCGGGTACAGGCGCCGCGCCGAGCCGTCGCATCGCCTCCTGCCAGGCATCGAGCAGGATCGTCTGCTGCCGGGCCAGCAGATCCGCCTGTCCTTCCGCGCCGGGCTCCACATCGAGCCAGGGCGTGTCCTCGAACACCGGGGCGAGGTCTGGGGCCACGAAGGCGGCCCATTGCTCGACGGCCACCTGCTGCGGGGGCAGGATGACCTCGAGATTGGCCGTCAGCACGCGGACGCGTTGCGGGGCCGCTTGAGCCAGCCAGCGCCGGCGTAGCGCCGCGGCGAAGGACTCGGCCTCGGTCGCAGCAACTGGCACGGCCGTAGAGAACCACAGCTGATAGCCGTGGCGTCCATTAATGGCAATGCCCGGCGCCGGCAGGTCCAGCTCGGCCTGAACGCCGCGCCACAGCGCCCCGAGCGAACTCCAGTCGGCCGGGCCGGCCAGCTCGATGCAAAGCGCCCGCACGCTCCCGTCCGGCAGCGGCGGCGGGAACAGTCGGAGTACTTCGTCTTGCAGTCGATTCGTCATCGGCGGCACTATAAGGGATGCCCTCCGGCCGGTCGGCCAACACTCTCCGATGACCTTGATCGACCCACAGCAGTCCTACGCATCGGTGCTACCGTCAATTCATCATTTCTAGAACGACTAGACCTCCGGCTGTAACTTGGTGACAGAATGCCTCACTAATCCAGCACCAATTCCCATATGGAAAAGTCTTATTCACTCAATCGGCAACAGTTCCAAGCTATATCGGCACTTGCTAGTCATCAGCGTTATCGACATTTCATCGGTCGAGTATCCGACTGGGAATTTGTGTGGGGACTGAGAAATGAAGATGGATGGGTGACAGCCTCAGACAACAGTGGAAATCTTGTGTCCCCTTTTTGGCCACATCCCGATTATGCAACTGCTTGCGCAGGTAGCGAGTGGGCAGGAAATTCCCCAGCGAGCATTGAGATTCACCATTTCTTGAGTCGTTGGCTTCCCGGTATGGAAAAGGACGGCATGCTTGCGGCAGTATTCCCAACGCGAACAATGCAGGGGGTAATCGTTTCACCGCGCCAGTTGCAAAGGGATATTGAAGAGGAACTATCTCACTTAGAGTGAAACAAGTAGTTCGAAATTCCGCTTCTGGCCGAGAGCGCCATTTCGGCCGCACGGGCAACAGACATTCCTAGGGGGTTGGTGCGCCGAGTACCGGCCAGACCGGCTGAATGACTGCTTCACCCTGGTCAGCGGTCATCGTTCTCGGCGCTGCAACAGGCGTACCGATGTCGGCTTCATGTCCCAGACCGTGATCCCGGCTTTCGACCGCTGATGGCGGCACCCGCTGCTTTGCAGTCATTGCTCCCATCAATGCACGTTTTGAGGTAACCGGATACAAAGCTTCCCGACTTTCGCCCCCTGCCGTTTGAACCCGCTGCAATGAGATGTGAGAATGGCTGCCGACCACCAGCAGCCAAGGATGCACCTTGATTTCCGTTCGTCCCATCGCCCCGCATGAATGGCAGAAGTACCGGGATATCCGTCTGCAAGCGCTGCAGGATGCCCCCGATGCCTTTGGCAGCAGCTGGGCGGCGGAAGCAACGCAGGCGGATGAGCATTGGTCCACGCGGATGGCAGCGGCAGCCGCAAGCGATACGGACCGGGCACTTTTTGCCGTCAATGGGGGGACGGTGTGTGGCCTGGTCTGGTGCAAGCTGTCCGTCGCAGAGCCTGGCGTGGCCGATATCTACCAGATGTGGGTGGCGCCCACTGCCCGTGGCCTGGGGGCTGGGCGTGCGCTGCTGGGCCAGGCGCTGGCCTGGGCAAAGAGTCGTGGAGCACAGCGTGTCCGACTGGGGGTAACGGTCGCAGACTCCCCGGCCATGCAGTTGTACCGATCACATGGTTTTGCCCCGGTGGGACAGCCGGAGCCGCTGCGCGCAGGCTCTGCCCTGGTGGCGCAGGCCATGGAACTGAACTGGGGCACGCCCTCTGCACATTGAGGCACGCGGTGGGAGTGGCTCACGGCCAGTGGCTTGAGCCACTGGCAAGGCCGAGCTAACCCCCAGTGGGAAACAGCTTTTGCACCAGCGGGTGCAGCAGCTTGCGGCTGGCGCCGATCGCAAAGAACTGCTCCTCCACCCCCGCGCAATCGCCCAGGCGCTTCACGCCGTAGCGGGTCGTCAGTTCGTCGTGCACCAGGCTTGCCATGGGAAAGACGCCCATGCCCGCCGCGCCAAAGGTCTTGAGCAAGGCGCTGTCCTCGAACTCTCCGGCCACATGGGGCTGTATGCCTTCGCGCTCAAACCACTGGTCCAGCCTGCCGCGCACCGCGGCGTGGGTGGTGGGCAGCAGCACCGGCACCTTGGCCAGCGACTGCGGAAAGCCCCGCCGGGCTGCGGCGTAGAGCGAGGCCGGCGCATACCAAGAGATGGGTGACGCGCACAGCAGGTGGCTGTAAACCTTTAGATTGGGGTTGGGCGGGGCAGCGCGGTCTGCCAACACCACATCCAGCCGGTGCAGCGCCAGGTCTCCCAGCAGATCCGCAAACTCGTCCACCAGGCACAGCAGCCGCAGATGGGGTTCCTGCATCACGGGCTGCATCAGGCTGCGCACCGCCAGCTTGGGCAGTTCGTCGGCAATGCCTACCACCAGGCGCACCGTCGGCGTACCCACGGCATCGTGCACCACCGCAGGCAGTTGCTCGCCCAACTGAAAGATCTGCTCGGCCTGCCGCATCGCGGCCAGCCCCGCATCCGTCAGCACCAGCCCCCGCCCGGCGGGCTTGAGCAGGGCATAGCCCAGGGACCGTTCCAGCTCGCGCACCTGGGTGCTGACGGTCTGCACCGCCATGCCCAGGCGTTCCGCAGCACGGGCCATGCCGCCTTCCTTGGCGACTACCCAGAAATAGTAGAGATGCCGATAACTGAAGCCTGGACCCATGGTTCGGTTTTTCAGAGCTGTGGCTTCCTGATTATCTGCTTCTACAAACTGGCTGCATGGCTATCGTTGGGGACATCGCATGCAGGGAAACACCAAGGGGAAGAACGGGGAGGGATACCTGGGAAGGATGCCGGGCAGCGGCCCGCCCCACCCGCTGCGAACCCAGGACCCATGCGGCCATGGCGCAGGCATGCACCGCCATCCGCTGTGGCACACACCGTGCAACTGCCAGGAGAAAGACCATGCTGAAAGTTCTTGTCCCGTCCGATGGCTCCGCCAATGCGCACTACGCCGTGCGCCATGTGATCCAGCAGTACCAGACGCAGCCCAGCCTGGACATCCACCTGCTGAACGTGCAGCCACCCTTTCCGCAGCTTTTCACCGATTACGCCAGCAGGGGCGACCTGATGGAGTTCCACCAGGAGCAGGCCGCATCCGCGCTGGCCGGCACCCGGCAGCTGCTGGATGCGGCGGCCATTCCCTACACCGTGCACACGGAAGTCGGCAACACCGTGGACTGCATTGTGGACACCGCGCGCCGGCTGGGCTGTGACGGCATTGTGATGAGCACGGCGCGCAAGAGCGCGCTGGTGCGCCTGGTCGAAAACTCGGTGACCAACCAGGTGCTGGCGCGCACCAGCTTGCCCGTGGAGGTGATTGCGGGGGAAGCTGCCACCAAGCTGGAACGCTTTGGCATTCCCGCAGGCGTTGGCGCCGGCGCGGGCCTGGTCGCCTTGTGGATGGCCTCCAACTGATGCGGCAGGCCGCCTGCGGCCGGGGCGCGACCGCCATGAGCGCACCCGGCCCGCCCGGGCATCCCGGCCAAAGCGGCCCTGACGACATACACCGCATAAACGGCACACCCCGCCTGGAGCCTTGGCATGCACACCATTGACACCCTGGCCACCGGCCCGATGTGGATCGGCTTCATCACCTTTGTGTGCGCCATGCTGGCCCTGGACCTGTTCGTGCTGGGCGGCAACAAGGCACACAAGGTGTCGGTGCGGGAGGCCGCAGGCTGGACCGTCACCTGGATGACGCTGGCCACCACATTCGGCGTTCTGCTGTGGTGGTATCTGGATGCCACGGCCGGCCGCGACATCGCCAACCGCAAGGCGCTGGAGTTCTTCACCGGCTACCTGATCGAACAGGCGCTGTCGGTCGACAACATGTTTGTGTTCGTGATGATCTTCACCTACTTCGCCGTCCCGGCGGAGCTGCAGCGCCGGGTGCTGCTGTACGGCGTGGTGGGCGCCATCGCCATGCGCGCCATCATGATTCTGGGAGGCATCTGGCTGGTATCCGAGTTTGCCTGGGTGCTCTATCTGTTCGGGCTGTTGCTGGTTATCACCGGGGGCAAGATGCTGTTCATGCACGGGCACCAGCCCGATCTGGAACAGAACCCCCTGCTGCGCTGGCTGCGCGGTCACATGCGGGTGGCTACGGGCTTTCACGGCCAGGCGTTCTTCGTGCGTATCGACGGGGTGCGCCATGCAACGCCCATGTTCCTGGTGCTGCTGATGATCGAGGCCAGTGATCTGGTCTTTGCCGTCGACAGCATCCCGGCCATCTTTGCGGTGACCACCGACCCCTTCATTGTCTTCACCTCCAACATCTTCGCGATACTGGGTTTGCGGGCCTTGTACTTTCTGCTGGCAGACATGGCGGAGCGCTTCTATCTACTGAAGTACGGCCTGGCCCTGGTGCTGATCTACATCGGGGGCAAGATGCTGGCCATGCCCTGGTTCCATATGCCGGCGCACTGGTCGCTGGCGATTGTGGGATCGATCGTGCTGGTCTCCGTGTGGCTCAGCGTGAAGCTCTCCGCCCGCAAACCGTCCAAGGGGCTTGTATGAGCGATGCAGCCACACCGGCCACCATCTCGGCCTCTGTCCCGTCCTGTATGCCGGCACCGGATCTGGAGCGGCGCGACAACCTGGGCAGGCTGACATCCCTGGCCTGGTTCGGCGGTCAGACCCGCGCCGCCACCACCAGCACGCGCTGGCTGGTGGCCGTGGACGGTTCCGCATGTTCTCTGCGCGCGGTGACCGCCGCCGCGCACCTGGTGGCGATGGGGCAAGGGGATGTGCTGGATCTGGTGAACGTCCAGCCCTGGCTGAGCAAGGAAGCCGCAGAGTGCGAACTGGCACGGCGCGGCTGGGCCGCCACCGCCCAGGCGCGCCAGTTGCTGCAAGCATCCGCCACGCCCTGGCAACTGCATGTGCTGATGGGAGAGGATGCCGCCGCCATCGTGGAACTGGCCGAATCACTGGACAGCCTGGGTATCTGCATCGGCTCCCACGGGTGGACGGCCGCCGAAGCCGTGCTGCTGGGCTCCGTGGCCTGCAAGGTGCTGCGCCTGGCCAAGATGCCGGTCCTGATCGTGCGGTGAACCAATCCCGCCCCAGGCGGACGTCACCTTGGCGGGCACAGGCTGTGTGTTCGCGCAGCCATCACAGCGGCCTGCAACGGGAAATTAGCGAACCACGCCTGACTGGGCTGCGCCCTCCCCGCTCACCACCCAGGCTTGACTGAGTAACGACATATTGAGAATCGCGTTTGCAACGCTAAAGCAGACCTTCACTGCAAATAGCTCTGCCTCTTTTACAGTCGGTGAACTTCAGACCCCTTGCTGCTTTGCAGCTCACCATAAACCCAATAGCTTCTGAAAAACAGATGAAGAAAATTCTCTTGCCTGCCTTGATTGCCATGGGCTTTACAAGCCCTGCCTGGGCCGACGCCGAAAAGGACATCGTGCAGGTCCTGGCCTCTTGCCTGGTGGAAAATGCACCAAGCAATTGGGATGAACTTTCTGTTCATTACGCCCGCAATGGAAAGGATGACAAAGGCCTCAACCAAGTGTCGGTGACCCACCGCGTGAGTGCCGGCGGTGTGACGAACAGGCTGGAGCCATGCAGACCCCTGATCCCTGCGATGTTGGTAGAAAAACTCAGCGCCACCCTTCCTGAAAATTCACAGCAATGGAAGGCCGTCGACATCAAGATATTCAAAACCGGTCGGTTTAGCATCGACTGGGTACAGCCTGAAAGCTAAGCCCTGTACAACTGCAGGCAGGCACCATTCGAAAACAGCGCCCCCATGCCTCCAATCGCGCGCAGACCGGCGCTGCAGATATGAGCGATTGGGGCGACTGGGGCGACTGGGGCGACTGGGGCGACTGGGGCGACTGGGGCGACTGGGGCGGCGGTGCGCAGGAGCGGCTCAGCGGATCTCGAAGATGTCCGCATCCGACATCACCGCCTGCTCGTGGTAGATGTCGTAGAGGTACTGGGGCAGCTCGGCATGGCTGACCTCCGGCGGAATGGCCAGATCCACCGGGCCACGCTTTCCATCATCCCCGATGGCAAAACAGCGCCAGGCCGGGCCATGGCGCTCTATGGCCAGGATGTCGCCAAACACATTGAACCGGTACTTTTCCATGCTTGCTCCAAGTTGGGCACTGCATCCTAACGCCCTGTCGCCGCCCTCTGCCACATTGGCCCAAAACGGTAAAACGGTGTACAGCCCGTGGCGGCACTGCCCCTGGATCTGTGCAGGCAACCCACACCTGATCAGCACGCAATATGAATGCGCTGTGGTAGAAAATGGCCACCATATAAATTGATTTACATTCCAGCAATCAAAAATATCTCCATACCATTGATAATCAATCAACGGGCACTGATTACCAGGTATTGGTACCCGGGGTAAAACCTTCGTAAACGCCATATCCGCAGCCCATCCACGGCCACTGCACCATCACACTGAAGGGATCTGCACCATGAGTACCTACCAAAGTCTGCTTCAACAAAAATCCGAACTGGACGCCCTGATCGCCGAGGCCCAGCACCGTGAAAAGTCCCAGGCTGTGGCGCAGGCACGCGCGCTGGTCGACCAATATGGTCTGAATGTCGACGATGTGTTTGGCAAAAAGAACACTACGGGCGCCCGCACTGTAGGCGCGCGCGCGACCGTGGCGCCCAAGTACCGGGATCCGGCCACCGGCGCCACCTGGACTGGTCGTGGCCGGGAACCCGTCTGGATCAAGGGCAAAGACCGTGCCGCATATGCCATCTGAGTGAATGCGCACCCGCCCCAATGAGCCCGCTGCATGCGGGCTTTTTTATGCCGGTGCCGCGGGAAAAACCTGGGCCAATATGGTTTGGGGGAGATACAGAAAGACCGCCGCCTGCTGGCGGCCCGCACGCACCTTCTGGCGCGGGACAAGTCGGGTTATGCCGCAAGCCCGGCAGCCTGATGGATGAAGTGGCTGGTATTTATCCAGCAACCCATGGCTGCTCCTGCTCCCACCCGCATTGCTTTACCTGTGTGAAGGGTATGCGCCTTTTGTCCAGCGTGCATGCCATTCATCCGAGGGCGTGGGGCAATAGCAGGCAGCCGCTCCCATAATGAGAGCATCAAATCTCCCTCCTCTCACACGTGAATGAGAGGACTTCCCCCGGCATTGCTGGGGATTTTTTTGTGCCTGCCTTGCATGAGATATCCCCATTACCCATGCCAATGGGGCCAGAAAGCCACTCCGTTGTGTCGCCAGAACATTCGGCCTGGGTGGCCTGCACTGGCATCTGGCCCGGTGATCCACGTCAAAAAGCGACTCCAGAAGCGCCGCACCGCTGAAGTAGGATGACCGTTTTGGCTGAGATATCAGTAATGCGATTTTGTTTTTCGACGGCGGTGCGTTCAGTGGTGGTGATGGCAGCGGGTGCTGCCCTGGTGGCTGGCGCCGCAGAGCGCCAGCAGCGGCAGTCCGATCCCCAGAAGGTGGATGTGGCCACCATGCTGGCCTGCAGGTACGACGTGCCCACCTACAACGAATACGCCATGGCCCTGGGCGCTGAGGGCGAAGGGGCTGCCGCGCTGGGGCTGACACGGATTGCGGATGAATCCAACCCCTTCATGCACGAGTACGACCTGGCCGCACCGGTGGAGGTACTGGGCTACCGCACGCAGCGCGTGGCGCTGGCTTCCGGCGCGCTGATGGCGGTGCTGGACAACGTGAAGCCGCAGGAAGTGGCCCACAAGCTCGGCATCGAAAAAGCTCTGCGCGATGACAGCTTCAAATACATGGCCATGCGCGTGGCCCACCACACCCAGGAAAAAGTGGGCAGCAGCACCATCAACACGGTCATCAGCCATGAGGTGTCCACCGTGGTCACCCACCCCGGCAAGGTGCTGGTGGGCTGCAGCTACCGCGTGAACACCTTCTGAGCGCTTGAGCGCCGCTGCGTGCTGCATGCGCCACCCCGGCAACCGCTGGGGCGCTGCTGCACGCTGCATACACACGGCTACGGCTCCCTGGGCATGCCCGGCGAAGCCACGGCATGGAAAGCGATGTCAGCAGCGGCGCTGGCACGCTGCCCTGGCCAACCCTGCTAGAGGGCTGGCGGGCTGGCGCGGCCGCAACCACCTCCGCCGCAAAGATCCCACGCTACGGAAGCTATTTGGCGTCCAGCGGACTGGGGGCCAGACTGGGGGCACTGTGCATGGCCACGATGCGGTTTTTTCCGCTTTTCTTGGCGGCGTACAGCTGCTTGTCCACATCGTCCAGAAACGCCGAAGGCTCGACGTCTGCATCCGGCGTGATGGTCCCCGCACCAATGCTGACCGTCACATGCTCCCGGATCGGAGACTGCGCGTGCGGAATCGACCGCTTCTGGATCAGCCGCTGGCAGCGGTTGGCCACTTTCAGTGCCGTCGCGGCATCGGTGCGTGGCAGCAGGATGACGAACTCCTCCCCGCCATAGCGGGCCACCAGGTCATGGGGGCCGTCCACGGCCAGACTCAGGGTGCTGGCGATATCCACCAGGCACTTGTCCCCCTGGATATGCCCATACTCGTCGTTGTACTGCTTGAAGCAGTCGATGTCGAACAAGAGCACGGACAGCGGTGCGCCGTCGCCGAGTGCCCGGTCCCATTCCATGGCAAAGCACGCATCGAACCGGCGCCGGTTGGCAATGCCGGTCAGCCCATCCTTGAACGAAAGCGCTTCCAGCTCACGCTGCAGGACCAGGAGCTTTTCCTCGGTTTTCTTGCGCTCGGTGATGTCGAACATGAACCCGACCAAGGCCTCGGGACTGCCATCCGGAAAGCGCATCACATGCACCACATCCCGGATCCAGACATAGCCGTTTTCGGCTGTCAGTGCCCGGTAATCCGCCTCATGGTCAATGCCGGCCTGGGATTGCGACACGCAGAAATTCACCACGTAATCCCGGTCATCCGGGTGCATGCGCATGACCCAGTCCTCTACCGTCTGCCAGCTGTCCTGGGGCCAGCCCAGCAAAGGCTCTATCTGGGGGCCTATATAGGCAAACTTCTTGGTCGCCCAATCAATCTTCCACGGTATGGCCTTGGTGGATTCCAACAGTGTTTTGTAGACAGCATCACTCTGACCCCATGCGGAAACATCATTCATGCAGCACCTCCGGCCACCAACTTGTCACCCAGGCACCCACCAGACAGGCTGAACGTGATACCCGGGCAAGATTTGGGCGATTTCACTGAGCAAGAAATGATCCGCTGCAGCAGTGTCAAAGAGTGTAATTGACGCTACGATAAATTTTTATTGACGATTTGATTCCAATTGTTTGATGCTATCAAACAAGCAGAATCGCGCCGCAGCGCGTGGCGCCAACCTGGTCAGGCCCGCTTTCAGGAACCCTGGCTTTTGGGCGTGTGGCGGCGGTCCTGCCGGCCATCCGCATCCCAGTACAGCGGCGCTATGCCCAGGGAGGTGCGCTGGCCATTCTTGTCCACCACATGGCAGTCGGCACCTTCCACCACCGATACCGGAATGCCGTGGAAAACCGCCACCCACCCCGAAGGGGGACAGTAGCTTCCGACGGACATCACCGCCTTGCGGGCATCCGTCAACGCATTGAACGCTTTCTGAGTCAGTTCGAACCGTCGCGGCGATGCACCTGCATGGGCATCCCAGTGCTCGCGCAGCGCGGCGACCATTGCATCGTAGATGTTGGCCATGGCGTAAGTCTAAGGGAGTAGCCGGGTGCTGATTTATTTCTCCGAACGCCAATGCATGCGTATTTGGAAGCTCATAATCCGCATGGAAAAGAAAACGGAGATATATGGATTTCCTCGGAAACCAGCCCACTGAGCTGAGAAAAATGAAAAGCCAGCTCCTGGCGCAGGAAGCGCTGTTGTTCTCCGTCATCGAAACGCTGGAGCCGGTGCAACGCAGTGGCCTGCTGGAGCGGTTCGAACACCATGCAGAAGAAGCCAAAACCGAGCTGCTGAACTCCATGGCCACCGACGAGTTGTACGAACGCCTGCTGGAGCACCTCGACAGATATTCCAAGAATATCCAGCATATTCCCAAATAGATTCCGCCCAGCCGCATCCTCAGCCAGCCCGGCCCACGCCGCGCGGGCTTTGTTGTTTTTGGTGTGGGGGTCTTGCACACAGGAGTGAAGCCACCATGGTGCGGGCGCAGCTTCGGCAACGGACGGTGGCGGCGGTTGCCTAAGGCCCCGCTCAGCTTTCGTTGTGGACAACCTCGATCCGCTGCCGGGTGCGGGCCGCCACATCGTAGATGTTGAAGTTGCTCATGGTCCTGCCGTACAGGTGCAGGCTGACGGCACGGGAACGCTCTGCGGGCACGCCCGTCACATGGATGTGATCCGGATTGGGCACAAAGCTGGTGACCGCACCATGCCGCAGCAGCACCGTGCCGCCGCGTGCCAGATCAATCCCGGCATTCGCCCCGCGATCCGGTGACAGCCGCACATAGCTGCGCTCTTCCAGCACGCCCTCGACCACGCCGACCACGCCCCAGCTGCCATGGTCGTGCACCGGGGTCCACTGGCCTGGAAGCCAGACAATGGCATACAGCGAGAGGCTGGCATCCGGCGCATCAAAGATGAGGTTGCGGGTGTAGCCCGCGGCATTGCTGCGGTAGTGCTGCGGCTCCAGAAAGGAGCCCGCCTGATCGATCAGGTCCAGCATCAGCGGTGCAAGGGCTAGCACGCAGTCGGCAGCATCCGGCTGCAGGCGACTGCGGCTGGTGGCCTGGGCGATGAACGCCGCAAGAGCGAGGGAGGTCATGGCGAAATTGTGTGGCGGGCGACTTCACGCGCCAAGCTTTTGGCGCCCAACGTAGAGGCGACAGGCCGACACGGCTGGACCGCCCTGGCATCACGCCCTACCGGGCCACGCCAGACGATGCAAAAAAGCCCACCGGGCAATGGCCAGGCAGGCTTCTTCGGGTTCCCTTTGGCGCTGCGCGCAGCAGGCACGCTGCGCCCGGCGGCTTCAGGCGTTGGGCTGCAGGATTTCCAGCTGGCTGCGGTTCACCGGGGTTTCTTGCTCTTCTTCCACCTTGAAGTTGACCAGCTTCTTCATGGTCTGCAGCAGGTTCTGCTCGGTGGTCCGCTGGGCATCGCTCACCCGGCCCTCCACCACGGAGACCGTGGTCCGCTTCTCGGTGCTGTCGTTCACGGTAAAGACATCGTAGTTCCCGGAACTCATGTCCAGCATGACGTCGCCGCGCGACTTCACGTACTGGGCCACCAGGCTCTCGCTTTGCTTTTGGTCGAGTTTCCAGGTATCGGCCTGGGCACTGGGCACCAAGGTCGTCTCCTGGCTGAGCAGGTAGGAGGCCGTGCCTGTTTCCACCACGGCCCCGAAGCGCCCCGTGCGCTCAAAGGCGCCGCTGAAGCTGGCGTTGAAGTCCGCCAGGCCGCTGAGCATCGGATCGATACGGCCCGACAGCGGGTTGCCAGACAATGCCGCAATCCGTGCGCCCGTGGCGCCCGTGGCGCTGTGCAACTGGCTGAATGCGTCCTTGAACAGCGTCACCAGACGGCTGTCTGCATGGCTGCGCTGCGCTGCGGCATCCACTTGGCGCAGCAGTTCGGTGATGGACGCTTGCCGCTGCTTGTCGTCCGTCCGTCCCAGCGGCATCTGTGCGTTCACATCCACGTCGACCTTGCCCAGCGCGCCGGCATAGGCAATCGCATTGCGGTCTGCGCCCAGGTGCAGGTCGAAGGAGGAAAGCAGCTCGCCCTCGCCCGGGTTCTTGACCGAAAGGTCCACGCTTTTGAGCACGTTCCGGTCGAAATTGGCCAGGTCCGCAATGTCCATGCGGGGCTGGTCGGCTTGCCCCAAGCCTTCCAGCGCCTTGTCAAAACCCTGCGCCAGCTGGGCCAGCGCCCGCTTTTCCGCACTGCTCAGCGAACCGGAAGCCTTGATCTCCACCTGCAAACCATTGCGGCCCAGAACGCCGCCCCGGTCCACGGCCAGGGTGAGCTCGACCGTCGTGCCCGAGCGCGTCTGGACCGTGAGGCTGGCCTTTGCCACCGTGCTGCTGAAACTGTCCAGGACCGCCTGATCCAGCTCTTTCGCAGATCCGGTGCCCATGCCCGCGGCGTCGTAGTTCACCAGCGTCTGCCGGTAGGCCGTGCCGGTAGCCGCAAACTGGCTGAGCACGGCACTGCCAAGCCCGCGCCACTGCGCTGCCAGGCCGTCGGACTGGCGGCGCGCACTGTTGCGGACCATGATGGCGCTCACATCGTCCTGTCCCGGGTTGGACCATGCCTGCCGGTTCTGGGACAGGGAGGCCGACTTGGCATAGGTGACGTCCAAGGCGACGCGCGTATCCACGCTCACCACCGTAGAGCGCGCCGGTGTGGTGCTAACGGCCACGCTTTTCACTGCCGCAGTGCTGGGCGACACCGTCACACCCTGGTTGACGTCCCCCGCCAACACGCCGGTTCGGATTGCAGAAATAGTGCTCACAGCCAGTTTCGCTCCTTGCTACAGGCTGCAACCATGCGGCCTCTCTGCCTGTTATCGGCAGCCTGGAGCGATTCTGAAGGCCTTGCGCACAAAAATCACCCGATCCGCGCCCGTCGGCACAGACGGGTGAGCCACCGCAGCACGGTGGACGTGATCGCCTGGCGCGGCTTATCGGGCCTTTTTCATCCAGTCCGACAGTTCGTCGGCATGCTCCTGCTCCTGCTCCAGAATCTGTTCGATCATGCGGCGCGTGGTGTGGTCCTTGTCGCCGATCAAGTCGACCATCTGGGTATAGGCCTCAATGGCCACGCGCTCGGCCACCAGGTTGGCGCGGATCATGGCGTGCAGATCCAGATCCGCGTTGTAATCGGCATGGCTACGCCGGGTCAGGGTGTCGGGGTCCAGGTTGGGCTCGCCACCCAGTTGCACGATGCGTGTGGCAATGCGGTCGGCGTGGGCCTGCTCCTCATTGGCGTGCACCAGAAATTCCTCGGCTATGGCGGGAGACTCCAGGCCCGAAGCCGTGAAATGGTGGCGCTTGTAACGCAGGATGCACACCCATTCCGTGGCCAGCGCATCGTTCAGCAACTTGATGATGTCTTCACGGTAGGGACTGAAGTCCGGCACCACCGCGCCTTTGTCCAGGCTGCGCTTGGCAGCATTCAGGCGCTTTTGATCCAGGGCCAACTTGGTCGTTTTTGCTTCCGTCATCGTGGGTTCCTTTATGGGCACCTGCTGTGGGCAGGTGTCTGGTGTCTGCACACCGTGTGCGAGACCTCCCCAACATAGGCCGCCCAGCGCCCCCTGTCTGTGAGACAAGCCCCCACATGCATTTCCACACAATTCAGAAGCAGGCAACTGGCCTACACACCCTCCTGCGGTGTCCATCCACACTGATCCGATACAGGAGTGACACATGACACCTCAACCCAAAGCCCCCCAGGGCACCCCCGCGGAAACCACGATCAACACCACACGCAAGCAGCAGCCTTCCGACCCGGGAGCCGCCGCCAAGCTGCCGCATGAGCGCGACCAGTCGGTGGACATGACGGATGGCAAAGCGCCCCCGGAAATGAAGCAGGCACATCAGGATCTGAAGCGCGGCCTCAAGGATGCGGATGCCCGCGGTGCGGACGGAAAGCCGCTGGGAAGCAAGATTCCCACCAGATAACCCCTAGCCCTGGGCCAGGACCGCTCTAGTTGCCGGGTTGCCTGGCTACATGGCTGGCAACGCATCGGATGTCTGCAGCCCGTCCCGGCCTAATGCCCCGTGGACAGCCCGCCGCAGAGGGATCACTTCGGGCCCTGCCGGGTCTCCGTGTCGGTGTCTGCCTGGGCCTGATCGGGCTTGACCGCCGCGCCCGCAACCGATCCTCCCAGGGCCCCGGCCACCGCACCGACGGCGCTGCCCACCACCACCCCGACCGGCCCACCCACGGCAGCGCCCGTTGCCGCGCCCGCGGCCACTCCGGCAATCACCCCGCCGCCGACCCAGGAGGACTTGGTTTCCCGCGCAGCCTCCTCCGGCGTCAGGCCCACCTGGGCCGCGTCCTCGGGGTCTTGCGAAGGAACGCCGTGCCCGGGTTGCGCCTGCTCGCGCAGATCGGGGTCGGTCGGCGTGTGTGCGAAGTGGTCTGCTTTGTTGGTGTTCATCTGCCTCTCCTTGGAAACATGTGCCAGGGCACCAATGCCCTGGCTGCCTCCAGTCTTCAGCGGATGCCACGCAATGGCCATCGTCTGCCCCAGCGTGCTGCCGTCAGGCAAGGGCTTGTTTAACTTTCCATACAAAAAAGCCCCGGCGATGCAGGCCGGGGCTTCGCAAGCTTCGAAATTAGCGCCAGGGGCAAAGCAGTGTTCCAACGACTTCACCGATTCCCAGCACCATGTATCCTGCCACTGCGGTGTGACAATTTCATGGCAGAGTTGCCATGCAGTGCAGAAAAACAAAAGCCCCGGTCATTGCTGACCAGGGCTTTGTCTTTGGTTGCGAAGGCTGGATTTGAACCAACGACCTTCGGGTTATGAGCCCGACGAGCTACCAGACTGCTCCACCTCGCGGTATTTCGCGTCGGGGACCAACTCCTACTTCGTGGAGTCAATCATTTCCCGACAGACGTATAGTATCACAGGAAATAAAAGAAAAAATCTTCATTCCCAAAATAAATAAAGCCCCCGAACGACATCGCGGGCTTTATTACGTGGAGGAAGTTCGCCCTCTTAGGCTGGCTCCCCTCCGCCTTGATGGCCTCTGACAGGCCCAGCAAATCGCCGGTTGACTGCCCCGAGGCAGGATGTGCGCTGCAGGCAGCACATCCGCTGCACCAAACGGTGCTGCAGCGCAGTTTTCGCGGCGCTCAGAAGCCCAGTGCATGCGGCAGCCAGGTGGACAGTGCGGGAATGAAGGTCAGTAGCATCAGCACTACAAACTGCGCCAGCAGGAACAGCGGCAGTTCCTTGTTCAGCTCGCTCAGCGTGGTCTTGGTGGCCACACAGGTCACAAACAGCAGGCCACCGACCGGTGGCGTGATCATGCCCAGCGTCAGATTGACCACCACCACCATCGCAAACTGGATGGGATCAATGCCCAGGGCATTGGCAATGGGCGCCAGGATAGGCACCAGAATCATGATGCCCGGCAGCGGCTCCATGAAGATGCCGAACAGCAGCAGCAGCACATTCACCGCAATCAGGAACATGATGGGCGACAGCTCCCAGCTGATGATCAGCTCGGACAGGTACTGTGGAATGCCCTCCACCGTCAGAATCCAGGCGAATGGCTGGGACGCCGCCATCACCAGCAGCACCGAAGCGGTGAGCAGCGCCGAGCGCGAGGTCAGCGCCGGAATGGCATCCCAGCGCAGCGTGCGGTAGACCCACTTGCCGCAGACGAAGGCATAGACCACGGCCACCACCGAAGCTTCGGTGGGGGTGAAGATGCCAAAACGAATGCCCACGATGATCAGCACCACCAGGCCCAGAGCCGGCAGCGCCTTGATGGTGTTGACCAGCATTTCGCGGCCCGAGGGGCGTGCATCGGTGGAGCGGTAGTCGCGCTTCTTGCTGACATACCAGTTCACCACGCACAGCGCGGCAGCGATCAACAGGCCGGGAATGAAGCCGGCAATGAACAGCCCGCCCACCGACACGTTCTCATCCTGCAGCGCGTAAATGATCATGCTGATCGACGGCGGGATGATGGGCCCCATGATGGCGGCGTTGGCCGACAAGGCTGCCGCATAAGGGCGGTCGTAGCCGGCCTTTTGCATCATCTTGACCATCATCGCGCCAGGACCGGCCGCATCGGCCAGGGCCGAGCCGGAGATGCCCGAGAACAGCATGGACGAGCCCACATTGGCATAGCCCAGACCGCCACGCAGATGGCCCACGAACTGCGCGGCAAAGCGCAGCAGCACATGGGTGAGCGCGCCACCGGACATCAGCTCGGCCGCAAAGATGAAGAACGGCACCGCCATCAGCGGAAAGCTGTCGATGCCGGTGAACATTTCCTTGAACACCACCAGTTGGGGGTACTTGCCGCCCACGAAGATGGCGACCGCGGAAGAAATGGCGAGTGCGAAGGCGACGGGCACGCCCAGCACCATCAGCAGCACGATACAAACAAACAGGGTCAAAGCCATGGTGTGATTTCTTTCTCTCAGCCCTGTTTACAGCGAGCCGGCGGCTTCGCCGTCGATCTCGTTGGATTCCTTGTAGGAACCGTCGGCGATATAGCCGCGTGCAATGAACAGCAGATGCACCAGCATCAGCACAAAGCCCACCGGCATGGCCGCGTAGATAAAGGAGATCGGGATGTCCGTGGCGGCCGTGCTCTGAAAACGCGTGCGCCAGACATAGTCGCTGGACGAGATCGTCATGAAGATGAAGAACAGCGCCAGGCAGAGCAGCACCAGCGCGCGCAGCAGCTGTGCCGTGCGTGTGCTGACCGAGCGGTGCAGATTGTCGATGGCCACATGGCCGCCAAAACGCAGCGCCAGGCCTGAGCCCAGGAAGGCCACCCAGATCATCATGTGGCGGGCCACTTCTTCGGCCCAGACAATGGAGTCACCCGTGGTGTAGCGCAGCACCACGTTGGAGAAAATGATGATGGCCATGGCCAGCAACAAAATAATCAGCACCCAGCGGTTGATTGCCACCAGGCCTTTTTCGATGCGATCGAGCATATGCAGTCACGACGAACCGGCCAGCTGCCTGCGCTGCCCGCCTGGTCCCATCGTTCCGTAAGGAGTCCAACACTGCCGGCGGACCAGGACCATTCCTGCCCCGCGGCGCTGCACACACAGCCCACAACGCATGCGGCCCGCGGCCCTCTTTACAGAGGACGCAGGCCTGCAGTGCAGTCGCAAACTGCGCGTGCTACTTACTTCACGTTCGCGATGGTGTCCAGCGTCTTTTGACCGAACTTCTTGGCGTACTGCTGGTAGGCAGGCTCCAGGGCGGTGCGGAAAGCAGCCTGGTCCACCTTGTCAACGACCTGCATGCCATGGCTCTTGGCCTCTTCCACACCCTTTTTCTCCACAGCGTCCACAAAGGCGCGGGAGGCTGCAGCACCGGACTTCGCGCCTTGGGTAAAGGCAGCTTTTTCCGCATCGCTCAGGCCGCCCCAGAAGCTGGGCGACATGATGAATACGACCGGTGCGTACACGTGAGCCGTCAGTGTAAGGTGCTTTTGCACCTCCCACAGCTTGGTGGAGGCCAGCACCGAGATCGGGTTCTCCTGGCCGTCGATGGTGCCTTGCTGCAGCGCGCTGATCACTTCAGGCCAACTCATGGGCGTAGGCGATGCACCCAGGGTGCGGAAAGCGGTGATGTGCACCGGGTTCTCCGTCACGCGGATCTTCAGGCCCTTCATGTCCGCCACGCTCTTGACGGCGTGCTTGTTGTTGGTCAGATGGCGGAAGCCCTGCTCACCCCAGGCCAGCGCCACCAGGCCACGCTGCTGGAACTTGGCCAGCAGGTCCTGGCCGAACTTGCCGTCCAGCACCGCACGGGCATGGGCCGTGTCACGGAACAGGAAGGGAATGTCCACCACGCCCACTTCGTTGACGAAGTTGCTCAAGGCGCCGGTGGAGACGATGGCCGCCTCCACGGTGCCCAGCTGCAGGCCTTCGATCAGCTCACGCTCGCCACCCAGGGCGCTGGCGGGGAACTGCTTGAAGCTGAACTTGCCGCCCAGCGACTTCTCGATGGCCTGCGACCAGCCATTGGCGCCGGCGCCATAGTGCGAGGTTTGCGGCAGGGCGTAACCCAGCTTCACTTCCTTGCCTGCAGCCATGACGGCCCCGGCAGACAGCGCGAGGGCGGTACCCGCGCAGGTGGCGATAAAGGAACGGCGGAACATGCTCATGGGGGGAATCCTTGTATGTCTCCAGATACGAAGCGGCAAATTCTAGACAGCGCCCGCTGCACCCGCGATGGCGTCTTGCCTGGGGCCGGCCTCCAAACGCGGGCCTCATGCCACCCGTCGGAAATTCTGCAGAGCGGCTCCGCCCGCGCCTCCTGCCGCCACACCGCCACCCCACGCACTTTTTGCGCGCAGAAATAGATCTTTGCGCACAAAAGAAGCCACAGAAGGCACAACCCTCACACATCAGAGATCCTGCACCCCATCTCCATGGGGTCACCGGCGCCGGCACGGCCACCCCACCCATCGCCGTTCGCGATGACACAAGCCACCACTTGGCATGCATCAAGGCGGCGCTTCCAGTCCTGTGGCAGGCTTTTTCCACAGACAAGCGCCATCTCACGCCACCTCAACCCATCCGCCGCACAAACCCCAGGCATTCAATCCAGTTCCAACTCGAATTACATTAGGTTGCGTGCCACGCCCGCGTTGCGCACCAGTTGCTTTTCCCGAGATCGCCATGCCGCAGTACATCGCCCACAAACCCCGCCGCGCCAGTGATGAGAACTGGGTACTGACCGCGGTCTCCATCAGCCTGGTGGCCGTGCTGTGCATGTTTGCGCTGGGCTATTTCCTCAGCAACCACTGGCGCCAGGAAGCGCAGGAACAGCGCCAGCAACAGCAACAGTTCGATGCCTACCGCCGCGCCACAGCCCCCCCGGCGACGGCCCGCCCCACCAGTCCGCCCCTGCCGGCCGACATGCAAAAAGCCCAGGAGGTGCGCGCCCGCCTGCTGGCCAATCCCAACGTGACTCCCGGCCCCGGCTTTGACCGCCCCGGCGTGCAGTCCACCGGTGCAGCCATCGTCGATGCCATCGACACCGCCCAGGAACGCAGCGCGCGCTGAACCCCTGAGCACACCGGCAGCGCCGGATGCGGACACCACAAACTGTAGACACCGACCACCTGCACGCACGCACGCACCCACACACTCACGCACGCACAGGCACGCTGCTGCGCGCAGACACAAAAAAAGCTGCCCGGTATGCACCTGGCAGCTTTTTCATTCCTCGGCCGCAGACCGGCTGCGGACGGGGGGATTCGGCAGTGGAACGTCGAAGGCCTTGACCGCGATCAGAAGCCTGCAGCCACGGAGCCCTTGAACTCCTTGTCGATAAACTGGCGGATTTCATCCGAGTGGTAGGCCTTGACCAGCTTGGCCACCCAGGGCTGGGCCTTGTCGGCTTCACGCACCACGATGATGTTCACATAGGGATTGTCTGCGCGCTCCAGCGTGATGGCATCCTTCTTCGGGCTCATGCCGGCGGCGATGGCGAAGTTGGTGTTGATGGCCGAGGCATCCAGATCGTCCAGCGAACGCGCCAGCTGGGCCGCGTCCAGCTCCACAAAGCGCAGCTTCTTGGGATTTTCCACCACGTCCAGCGGCGTGGCCTTCAGGCCGACGTTGGGCTTGAGCTTGATCAGGCCCTTGTCCTGCAGCAGCAGCAGCACGCGGCCGCCGTTGGTGGGATCGTTGGGAATGCCGAACTTGGCGCCGGACTTCAGGTCTTCCAGGCGCTTGACCTTCTTGGAATACAGGCCGATCGGGAAGTTGACCGTGGGTGCCACGCTCACCAGCTTGTAGCCACGGTCCTTGATCTGGGCATCCAGATATGGCTTGTGCTGGTAGCTGTTGGCATCCAGATCACCAGAGACCAGGGCCGCGTTGGGCTGCACGTAATCGCTGAACTCCACCACCTGCAGCTTCAGACCGTCGCGCTCGGCCACTTTCTTGACCTGCTCCATCAGCTGGGCATGGGGGCCGGCGGTGACGCCGATCTTGATCACTTTGTCTTGGGCCTGGGCCACCAGCGACAGGGTGGCGACAGCGGCCACGGCCAGGGCATTGCGGAAGAAATGGCGCTTGTTCACGGGTATCTCTCAGAGCTTGGGAAAAACCAGCAATGTACCCCGCTTCCAGGCCCGCAGCTCAGAATGCTTTTTCCGATGCATATCGATAAAAGGCATAAAGCGCCGGGACACCCCAGGCATCGGCGCAGGCCGCTGCGGCAACCGTCTGCGGCCTTTCGGCGGCATGCATGTGCTGCATGCAAAAAAATGCCGGCGCTGGCATGGCGGGACCATGCCCGCCGCAGCGCAGAGCGCTCAGTTGTAGTCCTGGACCGCTTGCTTGACCGGCAGGGCCAGCACCCGGTAGGCCACCACGTCCAGCGCGGCGTGGTTCACACCCTGGCGGTCGGTCCACACCTTCGGGGTCATGGGGCCGGTCAGGCTCACGGCGTCGCCCTCTTCCAGTTCACGCAGCTGGTTGCACGGCACGGGATCGAACGCCACCACGTTCACAAACAGACTGCTGCCGTCATTGGCTGTGGCGCGCATGCGCGCCACCATGAACAGCTTGCCAAAACGGTCGGTGCGCTCTTCGGGCGTACCCGTCAGGCGACCTGCAATCAAACCTTCGATCATAAATATGCACTACCCGTCGGGTGTTGGCGTAGCGGTCGGCACGGGCCGGTTGCTGGCCATGTTGTCAATACAAAAAAATCAAGTCTCAGACGCCAAAAGGGCCAGCAACATTGTTGCTAGCCCTTTTGCTTTTATAAATGGTCGGAATGGCGGGATTCGAACTCGCGACCCCTTGCACCCCATGCAAGTGCGCTACCAGGCTGCGCTACATTCCGACAGAAACTAGATTGTACGCTACAAAAATGAGTGCTAAAAACAAAATCAGCAACTTTTTTTGAAGCCGCTTTTGAAGTCTTTTCCTGGTGTCCCAGGGCACAAGGGACTGGGTGAAACACTTCAGAAGCGAAGCCGTGATTGTAGCCAAGTTTTCCGACCCGAATCGGTTCGCGCTGCAATTGCGCGCTGTTTTTTGCGTTCATGCGCTTGCGCGGCCTGTTCTCGCACTCCCCGCCCTTGCCAGGCCCATCCTCCCCAGGCCTGCCCCTGCGGCGCCTGTTGCCATATATATGGGCGGCGCGGGTGCTCCCGTACAATCGCCGCCGCAGTCTTGGCGGACTGCAACCGCTAGGGGTGTCCGTGCCGCAGGGCATGGGCTGAGATCACACCCTTTGAACCTGTTTCGCGCACCACCGGTCCGAGAGGATCGATGGTGCGCATCGAGATCATCCTCGCGCAGGGAAGCCGAACCATCTCGGTGCCAGCCAGCCGCCAGGGACTCCCCTGCGCAGCCCGCCCGCGCACCACGCTGGCCACGCGCCCTGCTTCGTATCGATACGGAGCATCCATGTCTTCTTCTCCCTCTTCCAACGCTGCCGGGCACAGTCCGGCGCACAACCAGGCACTCACGCAGGTGGCCGCCAGCGAACGGGTATTCGCCACCCACGACCACGCCTCCCTGTGGTTCAGCCTGGGGGTGGGCCTGCTGGTGATGCAGGTGGGCGCCTATCTGGTGCCGGCCCTGGGCCTGCGCGAAGCCCTGTGGACCATTGTGCTGGGCTCCATCGTCGGCGCCGGCCTGCTGGCCTGGGTCGCCAAGATCGGCTGCGATACCGGCCTGGGCAGTGCGGCGCTGATGCACCATGTCTATGGCAGCCACTTTGCCAAGCTGCCGATCGCGCTGAACCTGGTCCAGCTGATGGGCTGGGGCACGTTCGAGCTGGTGGTGATGCGCGACGCCACGCTGGCCATCAGCGGCCAGTCCGGCCTGGGCTGGATGCTGGGCGCCACGGCCCTGTGGGGTGCGGTGGTGGCGCTGATGATCAGCGGCTCCATGATCCAGCTGGTGCGCAAACTGATTGCACGCATCGCACTGCCCCTGGTCGTGCTCTCGCTGCTGTGGCTGAGCTGGCATTTTGCCGAGCGCGCCAGCGCCATCGGCTGGGACAGCCTGTGGCAACGCCGGGGCGAAGGCGGCATGTCCTGGCTGTCGGCCATGGACCTGGTGATTGCCATGCCCATCTCCTGGCTGCCACTGGTGGCCGACTACGCCCGCCATGGCAAAAGCGGCGGCAGCGCGCTGCGCGGCACCTGGCTGGGCTTTGCCGTGGCCAACTGCTGGTGCTATGGCCTGGGCGTGCTGGTGGCGCTGACCCTGCCGTCGCAGGACTTGCTCACCGCCTTGCTGCTGGCCCAGGGCGGCCTGATTGCGCTGACACTGATCCTGATCGACGAGGTGGACAACGCCTATGGCGACACCTATTCCGGCAGCCTGGCGCTGCACAGCCTGCTGCCGGCCTGGAGCGTGCGCCGCTGGGGTCTGCTGCTCACAGCCCTGTGCACCGCCCTGGCCCTGGTGCTGCCCATGCACAGCATCGAGCCGTTCCTGTTGACGCTCAGCTCCATCTTTGTACCCATGTTCGGCGTCATTCTCGGGCGCCTGGCGTTCCAGTCTGCCGCCGACCGCGCCCAGGCCGCCGCCCACTGGATGGCCGGCGCCCGCCCGCTGCACCCGGTGTCGATCGGACTGTGGCTGGCCGGCATTGCCTGCTACCACGCCATTGCCCACTGGCTGCCACAGACCGGCGCCGCCCTGCCCACGCTGGCGCTGTGCTTTGTACTGGCCTGGACCACACGCGCAACAACTTCCATAGCAGGCTCCGCCCCCGCAGAGCGCCATAGCGCCTGAATTTCCGGGAACTTTCGGCGCAGCAAGGCACTCCAGCCAGAGATGCACCCCGGCAGGCATGGCCCGGCGGGTGCAGCATCCATCCACAGCGCGGCGCCCGATTGGCTGGCTTTGAGGGCAGACAGCGGCACCGCGCACCACCCGCACAGGAGTCTTTGCCGCGTGTTCACCGCCGCCCTACACCGCGTTCACCGTTCCATCCGTTCATCACTTCCCCACGCCCTGCTGGTGGCTGCCACCCTGGCCGCCAGCTGGACCGCCTTGCCCAGTGCCGCCCGGGCACCGGAGTTTGTCAGCGTCAAGGGCAACAGCGCCAATGTGCGCGCCCAACCCCAGGCGCGTGCCCAGGTCCAATGGGAGCTGTCCAAGGGCTACCCGCTACAGGTCACTGCGCGCCAGGGCAACTGGCTGAAAGTGCGGGACTACGAATCCGCCCTGGGCTGGGTCTACCGCCCCAACACCAGCACGCAGGCCCACCATGTGGTCAAGGCCCGCATCGCCAACCTGCGCAACGGCCCGGGCGCCAACCACCGCGTGATCGGCAAGCTGGAACAGCATGAAGTGGTGCGTACGCTGGAAAAGCGTGCCGGCTGGGCCAAGGTGCGCAGTCCCAGCGGCACCCAGGGCTGGGTGGCACGCAGCCTGCTGTGGGGCTGGTAAACCGGCCTTCTGCGGCAGGCTGTTGAACGCAGCCTGCCCTGCCGCCCCGCCTGAGCGCCACCCACTAGGGCCTGCACCCGGATCAAGATCCCCAGGCCAGCTGGGCCGGTGGCTCTTTTTTTGACCGCTGTGTCAGCTGGCTCCATCGCCGTCAGGCCACCTGCTGATGCGCCATCTCTGCAGCATGTAAAAAGCACTCAATATTCCGGTGCAGCTGCCGATAATGGGGACAAGATGCCCCAAATCCACCACTCCTTTCGCCCGACCCTGCTGGCAATGTGCGCGTTCAGCGCGCTGCTGGCCGGTTGCAATGAAATCCCCGGCCTCGGCCCGGATCCGCGCACCGTCGCCAAGGAAAGCGAAGCCCGCGCCATTGGCGGTGCATGCCGCCACGCCATGCGCGGACTGGAAGACTGCTACGCCCTGAACCCCAAGTCTCCCAAGGGTCTGGTGTTTGAAGGCTGGAAGGACATGGACAGCTACATGCGCGAATTCAAGATCGAAGGCACACCCTCGGTCTTCACGCAGAAACCCGTGCAACGCCGCAACCGCTCGGACAACGACGGCGTCGAAACCGAAAGCCGCGACCGCAGCTGAAGCCCGCGGACGCTGGCGGCCACCTTCCGCCGTGCGGCCTGCCGGGATCCTGTCGGCGTCACCCATGGCCTGCCGCACGGCCGCAGACGCAAAAAAGCCCCGTTGCCGGGGCTTTTTTTGTGGCTGGCGCTGTCCTGTGCCGGGGAGCACGATCCGGCCCCCGCGCGGTCTCAAGCTCAAGCGCGCTCGAACACCGCCATCGATTCCACGTGGGCCGTGTGCGGGAACATGTTCACCACGCCCGCCGTCACGCAGCGGTAACCCGCCTGGTGCACCAGCAGGCCGGCATCGCGCGCCAGCGTGGCGGGGCTGCAGCTCACATACACGATGCGCTCGGGGAACGTCCAGTTCTCATGGCCTTCGGGCAGCGGCGGCAGCAGATCGGGCTGCTCCTCGGTGGCCACACCGGTCTGCTTGGCTCCAATGCGGATCTGGTGGATGTCAGCCAGCGCCTTGGCCAGCGCAAACGCACCTTCGCGGGGAGGATCCACCAGCCATTTGTCGGCATTGCCGTCGGCCATCAGGATGGCCGGCGTCATATTGAACAGGTTGCGGGCCACGAACGTGGTGGGCGCCAGCTTGTCGCCGTCGGCGCGGGCCGCATTGTTGGCCGCCAGGTTTTCGTGCGAGCGCTGCACCAGCGCGTCCGAGCCTTCAATGCCCAGCACCTCGCCCGCCATCGTCGCCAGCGGCAATGTGAAGTTGCCCAGACCGCAGAACCAGTCAATCACGCGATCGGTCTTCTGCGCCGCCAGCAGGCGCAGCGAACGCGTCACCAGCACACGGTTGATGTGCGGATTCACCTGGGTGAAGTCGGTTGGCTTGAACGGCATGGTGATGCCGAAGTCCGGCAGGGAATACGCCAGCTGGGTACCGCCCTGCTCCATCAGGTGCACGGTGTCCGGCCCCTTGGGCTGCAGCCACCACTGCACGTCGTACTGCGTGCCGAAGTCACGCAAACGCTGCAGGTCGGCGTCGCTCAAGGGCTCCAGGTGGCGCAGCACCAGGGCCGTCACGTCGTCGCCGCAGGCTACTTCGATCTGCGGGCAGGTCTCGCGCGCATCCAGGCTGGCAATCAGTGCCCGCATGGGCATCAGCATGGCATCCACATGGGGCGGCAGCACCTTGCAGGTTTCCATGTCGGCAATATAGCGGCTCTTGCGCTCATGGAAGCCCACCAGCACCTTGCCCTTCTTGATCACATAGCGCACCGACAGGCGGGCGCGGTAGCGGTAGCCCCAGGTCGGGCCTTCGATGGGGCGCAACAGGGTTTCAGGCTTCACCTTGCCCAGGTGCCACAGATTGTCTTCCAGCACGCGCTGCTTGACGGCCACCTGGGCTGCGACATGCATGTGCTGCATCTTGCAGCCGCCGCAGGCACCTTCGTGCAGGCCGGCGTTGGGGCAGCCGGGCTTCACCCGCTGCGCGGATTCGCGGTGGATCTCGCGCAGGCTGGCGGCTTCCCAGTTGTTCTTCTTGCGGTGCACATTGGCCGTGACCAGCTCGGTCGGCAGGGCGCCGTCAATGAACACCACCTTGCCGTCGGGCTTGCGGGCCACACCCTTGGCCTCCATGTCCATGGACACCACCTCCAGCCAGCCCTCGGGCAGGTTGGGGTCGGCGGCGGGCATGGCGGCGTACTCGGTATCGGGGGAAATCTTGTCGTTCTGGTCACTCATGGTGGCGCGATTGTCTCATGTGGTACCTATTCGCCTGCCCCTGCGACGGCTTCTGGGAAAGAGGGACAGGACAAGAGCCTGCACCAGCCGGTCGGCATACCGCCTGCTGACCCCGCAGGGCCATGCGCCAGCTGTTCCCGGCCGCCGGAGCCACAGCGCGGCCGTTCATGTCACACCCATGAAGGCTATGTCGTCATACTGGTGCGCCCGCTTGGGGCGAGCCGAGAGACCGCACCCGTGATCCAGAAAAATTCCTACTCTCCCGACGAACGCGCACGCCGCTATGACGCCGAACATGCACGCAGGCTGCGGGCGCTGGCCTATCGCATGCTGGGCTCGCGCGCGGAGGCAGAAGACATCGTGCAGGACACCTGGCTGCGCTGGGTCGAGGTGGACGAGAGCGGGATCGACAATCCGGGCGCCTACCTGTCACGCCTGACCACCAATCTGTGCCTCGACAAGCTGGGGTCGGCAGCGGTGCGGCGCGAACAGTACATAGGCATCTGGCTGCCCGAGCCGCTGCTCGAGGACGACCTGCTGTTTGGCTGGGCCCCCAGTCCCGAGCGGCAGACGGAATTTGCCCAGGACGTCTCGGTGGCCTTCATGCTGGCGCTGGAGCGCCTGTCACCGCTGGAGCGTGCAGCCTTCCTGCTGCACGACGTGTTCGATTTGGAGTACGAAGAGATCGGCCGCCATCTCGACCGCGGCACCGACGCCTGCCGCCAGCTGGTCAGCCGGGCACGCCGGCACATCAAGGCGGGCTACGCACGCTGCGAAGTTGCCGACGAGGAGCGCCAGCGCCTGGCCGCAGCCTTTGCCCAGGCCATACGCACCCGGGACATCCACGCATTGGCGCAGGTGCTGGCAAGCGACGCGGTGATGGTGGCCGATGGCGGCGGCAAGGTCAGCGCAATCACCAGGCCGCTGCGCGGCAGCGTCGGCATTGCCAAGGCCCTGATCGGCTGGGCGAAGCTGGAGCACAACCGTGGCTGGCGCATTGTGCCGACCGTGGTCAATGGTCTGCCCGGCTGCCTGATCGTGGACGATCACAACCATGGCGCACCGGTGCAGACCATCACTCTCACCCCTGCCACCGGGGCAGAAAGCCGCATCGGCGCACTCTACATACAGCGCAACCCGGACAAGCTGGCCGGGATCGTGCAGAAGCAGGCGGTGCAGGATTAGAAAAATCCGGTGCGCATGTCACAAAGCACCCGGCCCTGTCGTCTTGTTCATGTACCGCGCTTGCTGCAAGCCCGGTACGCCAACCTGTACCAAGGAAATGACCATGACTGCACATTCGCCACGCCTCGACTACATGCAAACCTCGCCCGACCTGTTCAGGAAATATCTCGCGTTCGGCATGGCCGGCAAGCTGGACCAGGGCCTCGCCCTGCTGGTGGACATTCGTGCTTCGCAACTGAACGGATGTGCCTTCTGCCTCGACATGCACGTCAAGCAGGCCAGGCTCCACGGTGAGCGCGAGCTGCGCCTGCACCACCTCACCATCTGGCGGGAGTCCACGCTGTTCACGCCGCAAGAGCGCATGGCCCTCGCCTGGACCGAAGCGCTGACGAGGATCCAGGGCGAAGGGGTCCCGGACGAACTCTATGCCGCCGCCCGCGAGCACTTCGAGGACACCGAGCTCTCCGAGCTCACCTTCCGCGTGGTGGCCATCAACGGCTGGAACCGCCTCAATGTGGCCTTTCGCAACCTGCCGGGCTCGAAGGACCAGATGTTCGGGCTGGACAAAGCCGGACTGCACTGAAACGGATCACCCGCCGATCCATTCCAACCTCGGACACGGAGACTGCCGGTGCCTTCGCGGCCTTCGTCGCTCGACGGCGGCCTGAAGAGCCCGCACAAGCCATGGTGCGACGGGCCGGACAGGTCGGGGCCTGCCGCTGCTCAGCGCATCGGCAGCCGTGCCTCGTCCTTGACCTCTTCCATCACCGCATAGGTGCGCGTCTCGCGAACGCCGGGCAGTTGCCACAGCACGCGGCCTGCGAACGCGCGGTAGGCGTGCATGTCGGCCATGCGGGTCTTGAGCAGATAGTCAAAGCCGCCGGCCACCATATGGCATTCCATCACCTCGGGATGCACCTGCACGGCGGCTTTGAATTCATCGAACACATTGGGCGTGGTGCGGTCCAGCAGCACTTCCACAAACACCAGCATGCCGACCCCCAGCTTCTGGGGGTTCAGCCGGGCTTCGTAGCCCAGGATGAACTTTTCGCGCGTCAGGCGCTGCACGCGGGCCAGCACGGCGGTGGGCGACAGGGCCACGCGTTCGGCCAATTTCAGGTTGGAGATGCGGCCATCGTCCTGCAGGATGGCAAGAATGCGCCGGTCGATGCGGTCCAGGCCGCTGTCCTGCTGCAGGCCTTCATCGGCATCGCTTGGTGAATTGTTCGTTGCGTCTGTCATTTTTCAGAATTTTATTCGTCACATTTTCGGAAATCATCGCGCAATTCATTAACCATCCAGTTCTCTGGGAGCCTTCAATGTCCAGCCCCCTGCCTGCCGGCGCTGTTTCTGCCATGACTACCGTCGATGCGGTTCGCCATTTTGCGACCGGTCCGGCCCCCGCCACGCCTTTGCGTGCCGCCATCACCGCCGCCTGCCGCATTCCCGAGCCCCAGGCGGTGGCCCCGCTGCTGGAGCAGGCCCGTCTGCCCGCTGCCACCGCCCAGGCGGTGCAGGACATGGCATTGCAACTGGCCCAGCAGCTGCGCGCACGCAAGGCCGGCAGCGGCAAAAGCGGGCTGGTGCAGGGCTTGCTGCAGGAATTCTCGCTCTCCAGCCAGGAAGGCATTGCACTGATGTGCCTGGCCGAAGCCCTGCTGCGCATTCCCGACAGCGCCACCCGCGATGCCCTGATCCGCGACAAGATCCGCGACGGCGACTGGCAAAGCCACCTGGGCAAAAGCCCCTCGCTGTTCGTCAATGCCGCGGCCTGGGGCCTGCTGCTGACGGGCAAGCTGGTGGCCACGCACAGCGAAGGCAGCCTGGGCACGGCACTGGCCAAGCTCACCTCCAAGGGCGGCGAACCCCTGGTGCGCAAAGGCGTGGACATGGCCATGCGCATGATGGGCGAGCAGTTTGTGACCGGCGAGACCATTGGCGAGGCACTGAACAACGCCCGCCGCCTGGAAGCGCAGGGCTTTCGCTATTCCTATGACATGCTGGGCGAAGCCGCACTGACCGAGGACGATGCAGCGCGCTATATGCAGTCCTACGTGGATGCCATACACGCCATCGGCAAGGCATCGGCCGGGCGCGGCATCTATGAAGGGCCGGGCATCTCCATCAAGCTCAGCGCCCTGCATCCGCGCTACAGCCGCGCACAGTACGCCCGTGTGATGACCGAGCTGCTGCCACGCGTGCTGCAGCTGGCCGAACTGGCCCGGCAGTACGACATCGGCATGAACATCGATGCGGAAGAGGCCGACCGTCTGGAGATTTCCCTCGACCTGCTGGAGGCCCTGTGCCTGGCCCCATCGCTGGCGGGCTGGAACGGCCTGGGCTTTGTCATTCAGGCCTACCAGAAGCGCTGCCCGTTCGTGATCGACCATGTGGTCGATCTGGCACGCCGCACCGGCCACCGGCTGATGGTCCGCCTGGTCAAAGGCGCCTACTGGGACAGCGAGATCAAGCGCGCCCAGATCGACGGCCTGACCGACTACCCGGTCTACACCCGCAAGGTGCACACCGACGTGTCCTACCTGGCATGCGCACGCAAGCTGCTGGCAGCACCGGACGCGGTCTACCCCCAGTTCGCCACCCACAACGCGCAGACCCTGGCCAGCATCTACCAGATGGCCGAACCCGCCAGCTACCAGCGCGGCCAGTATGAATTCCAGTGCCTGCACGGCATGGGCGAATCACTGTACGAACAGGTGGTGGGCCCGCTGGGCCGCCCCTGCCGCATCTACGCCCCGGTTGGCACACACGAAACGCTGCTGGCCTACCTGGTGCGCCGCCTGCTGGAAAACGGCGCGAACAGCTCGTTCGTGCACCGCATTGCCGACCCCCTGCTGTCCCTGCACGAACTGGCGGTTTCCCCCGTCACCGTCGTGGACCAGTCCACCATCCACGAAGGCAGCGTGGGCGCACACCACCCGCGCATTCCCCTGCCCGGCCAGCTCTACGGCTCGCAACGCGCCAATTCGCAAGGCCTGGATCTGAGCAGCGACACCGTGCTGCCCGAGCTGCAAGCCGCCATGGAGCAGGCACTGGGCGCCAGCTGGCATGCCCAGCCGCTGCTGGCCCTGCCTGCCGACACAGCGCCGTCCGCCCCCCTGCCCGTGGCCGTGCGCAACCCCGCCGACCACGGCGACCCGCTGGGGACAGTGCGCGATGCCACGCTGGCGGAAGTGGAGCAGGCACTGCAGGCCGCCCATGCCGGCGCCGCCGACTGGGCACGCACGTCCACCACCGAGCGTGCCCGCCTGCTGCAGGCCTGCGCCGACGCCTATGAGGCACAGCTGCCCCAGTTCATCGCCCTGCTGCAGCGCGAGGCCGGCAAGACCTCGGCCAATGCCGTGGCCGAAGTGCGCGAGGCCGTGGACTTTCTGCGCTACTACGCCGCCCAGGTCCAGCGTGACTTCTCCAACGCCACCCACATTCCGCTGGGCCCGGTGGTGTGCATCAGCCCCTGGAACTTTCCGCTGGCCATCTTCACCGGCCAGATTGCCGCGGCCCTGGCCGCTGGCAACACCGTGCTGGCCAAGCCGGCCGAACAGACCCCGCTGGTCGCCCACCTGGCCACGCAGCTGATGCTGCAAGCCGGCATCCCTGCACCGGCACTGCAACTGCTGCCCGGCGCGGGCGAGACCGTGGGCGCCACCCTGGTGGCCGATGCCCGCGTGCAAGGTGTGCTGTTCACCGGCTCCACCGAGGTGGCGCGCCTGCTGCAGCGCAGCGTGGCCCAGCGCCTGCGCCCGGACGGCCAACCGGTGGTGCTGATTGCCGAAACCGGCGGCCAGAACGCCATGATCGTGGACTCTTCCGCGCTGGTCGAACAGGTGGTGGGCGATGTGCTGAGCAGCGCGTTTGACAGTGCCGGCCAGCGCTGCTCGGCCCTGCGCGTGCTGTGCGTGCAGGAAGACGCCGCGCCCCGCGTGCTGGAAATGCTGCGCGGCGCCATGCAGGAGCTGGCCAGCGGCAACCCCGCCGCCCTGTCCACCGATGTGGGGCCGGTGATCGACGCCGAAGCGCAAGCCGGCATCCGCCAGCATATTGCCGCCATGCAGGCCAAGGGCCACCGCACCACGCAGGCACCGCTGTCTCCGGCGGTGGATGGCAACGGTACGTTCGTGGCGCCCACGCTGATCGAGATTGACGCCATCAGTGAGCTGCAGCGCGAAGTCTTCGGTCCCGTGCTGCATGTGCTGCGCTACCGCCGTGACCGGCTGCCCCAGTTGCTGGACCAGATCGCCGCCACCGGCTTTGGCCTGACCCAGGGCCTGCACACCCGCATCGACGAAACCGTGGAGGCCGTGCTGGCGCGCGCCCACGCCGGCAATCTGTATGTGAACCGCAATATGGTGGGGGCCGTGGTGGGCGTGCAGCCCTTTGGCGGCGAAGGCCTGTCGGGCACGGGCCCCAAGGCCGGTGGCCCGCTGTACCTTTTGCGCCTGCTGGCCCGCCATCCCGGCCGGCTGCGCCCCCTGCTGGAGCGCGCCTGCAGCCCGGCTATCGACAGCGTCCAGCAACCCGAAGCCCTGCATGCCTTGTCCCGCTGGTCGGCATTGCAGCCGGCACTGGAAGCCGTGCACGCCTATGGTCAGGAACTGCCCGCCCAGTCCCCTGCAGGCCTGCGCTATGCCCTGCCCGGCCCCACCGGTGAACGCAACACCTACCAGCTGCTGCCGCGTGCCCAGGTGCTGTGCCAGGCGGACAGCGACATCGCCTTGCTGCGCCAGCTGGCCGCGGTGCTGGCCGTGGGCAGCCAGGCGCTGTGGAGCAGCCAGCATGCGCTGCTGCACAGCCGCCTGCCGGAAGCCGTGCAAACCCGCGTGCAACTGGTGGACGACGGCGCCCTGGCCCAGACCGAAGTGGATGTGGTCTTGCACCAAGGCAGCAGCGCCAGCCTGCAAAGCCTGCTGCAGGCTCTGGCCCAGCGCAGCGGACCGCTGGTGGGCTGCTGCCACCTGGCCGACGCCACGGCGCCGGTACCGCTGGAACGCCTGCTGCTGGAGCGTGCCGTCAGCGTGAACACCGCCGCCGCCGGCGGCAATGCCAGCCTGATGACCATGGCGTAACCGGCATCCCCTGCCCTTCGCGCCCTGGCGCCTTCCAAGGTGTCAAGCGCGGGGGGCAGGCCGCCTCAACGGCCAGGAGCAGCCCCGGCGCCACGGGGCTGCTCCTGGGTGTGCACAGGCACGGCCCACCCGGGCCGCGCCGATAATGCGCCGACGGTTTCACACCCCGGCATTGGCGCAGTGCATATTGCACACCGCGCTCACGCCAAACTGACGGTTTGCTTAACTCGGTACGGTTTGTTGCTTTTCATCAGAGATTTTTCATTCCCCTGACATATAGAAATCCTATGGGAAGAAATCGGTTAATATTCAGGCTCCAAACCGCAGTGTGCAATATTCATGGGATTCCGAGAGGGGGGAGAGTCCGATTGGTAGACCGTGCAGGCCCTGCGGTTTGGAACCTATGCGAGAACAAGCTTGGATGGCCATCACCAAGCTTATTCAAAGCGAGTTCAACTTCAATCAGTTTCTTTTTTAAAAGCCTGCAGTTTGCGCTGCAGGCTTTATTTTTTGGCACGCCGTTTTCACGCATCTGCCGCGCTCCGGTTCGTATTTTTTCGTTTACAGAACTGTGCAGTGCAAGGTGTTTCCAGCCCTGCACGCTTTCTGCGCCACCAAACTCTGCTGCAGGGCAATAGAAGGCGCACACAAAATGCCTGTGCAACCGCCTGTCTGCAGGTCCCATGCAAAAAAGCCTTGCCTTCCTTTCGGAAGAACAAGGCATCAACCCCTACGAACGCGATGTGGGAGCGGGCAGGCTCAACCTGCCTGCCAGCAGGGCTGTGCCACCGCTGCCGCCTGCTGTGCCATGGCCCGCACCCCCCATTGCCGGGCGGTGACCAGCAGCAGCTGGCGCACCTGCTCCTGCGGCGCCTTGCCGCGCGGGGCGAGATTGCTTTTCAAATAAGGCTGGTAGGCAGGCTGTGCTTGCATGGCATGCTCCTTGGTTGAGTGCAGCAGGGTGACGTGCGCCGCCCCGCCGCGTGGTGCTTACTTCTTGGTGTAGATCTGATCGAAGCTGCCGCCATCCACAAAGTGCTTGCCAGCATTGGACCAGCCGCCAAAGGCCTGGTCGATGGTGAACAGATCCAGCTTGGGGAACTGGGCTGCGTATTTGGCCCGTGCCTTTTCCGAGGTGGGACGGTAGTAGTTCTTGCCGGCGATGTCCTGGCCTTCGTCCGAGTACAGGTACTTCAGGTACTCCTCGGCCACGGCGCGGGTGCCCTTCTTGTCGGCGTTCTTGTCCACCACGGAGACGGTGGGTTCGGCCACGATGCTGACCGAAGGCACCACGATCTGGAACTTCTCGGCACCAAACTCCTTGAGTACCAGGAAGGCTTCGTTTTCCCAGGCCAGCAGCACATCGCCCACATTGCGCTGGGCAAAGGTGATGGTGGAGCCGCGCGCGCCGGTGTCCAGCACGGGCACATTGCCGTAGACCTTCTTCACATAGTCCTTGGCGCCGGCTTCGCCGCCGAACTTGCGCTTGCCGTATTCCCAGGCAGCCAGGTAGTTCCACTGGGCGCCAGCCGACGTCTTGGGGTTGGGGGTGATCACCGACACGCCGGGCTTGATCAGGTCATCCCAGTCCTTGATGCCCTTGGGGTTTCCCTTCTTGACCAGGAAGATGATGGTCGAGGTGTAAGGTGCCGAGTTGTGCGGCAGGCGCTTTTGCCAGTCGGCCGCCACCAGACCGCCGTGCTTGACCAGGGCATCCACATCCGGAGCCAGACCCAGGGTCACCACGTCGGCATCCAGGCCGTCGATCACCGAGCGGGCCTGCTTGCCCGAGCCGCCGTGCGACTGCTTGATCGTCACATCCTGGCCGGCCTTGGCCTTCCAGTACTTGGCGAAGGCCTGGTTGTATTGCACGTACAGCTCGCGCGTCGGGTCGTAGGAGACATTCAGCAGCGTCACCTGCTGCTGGGCCAGTGCGGGGAGAGCCGGCAGAGCGCCGAGGGTCAAGCCGGTCAAAAGGCTGGCAAGCAGGGGAAACTTGATAAAGTGGCGGCGATTTGTCATTGAGGGTCTCGGTGATTCTGGTTGCGTTGTCAAACGGCTTCTCGCTCCGTTGCTGTGCATTCTGGAATGCCACCCTCAAAACTGAAACCAATAAGATTTCAGTTTGTTATTACCAAAACATCCGTAGACAGGATTTCCCCCATGGCACGTACCGTTCACTGCATAAAGCTCGGCCAAGACGCTGAAGGCCTGGACTTTCCGCCCTACCCCGGCGAGCTGGGCAAGCGCATTTTCGAAAGCGTGAGCAAGCAAGCCTGGGCCGACTGGCTCAAGCACCAGACCATGCTGGTCAACGAAAACCGCCTGAACTTGGCCGATGCCCGCGCCCGCCAGTACCTGGCCCGCCAGATGGAAAACCACTTCTTCGGTGCCGGCGCCGATGCCGCAGCCGGCTTTGTGCCGCCCCCCAGCGCGCAGTAATTGCAGCGTGCCCACGCGATGCTGTGGGCGCTGCGTGAAGACCCGCCCCAGCGCTTCAGGCTCTGGGGCTTTCTTTTGCCCGCTGCTCGCAAGCAGCTTCCCCTGCACCAACGCCCCTGCGGCCTCTGCGCTGCACAAAAGCGCCTAGAATCGCCGTTTTCTGCGGGAGAGCGAGGCAGCTGCACAGCCGGCCTCCGCCGAAGGCGCAAACTCCCATAATCGCTCAGGCCGACGTACCGCAGCAAAGATTCGCCAACTGGAGAGCAGCCCGTGCCACCCGGCCCGGCTCACCGAAGGGGCAAGTGCCGCAGCACCGGGCTGCGCGCACGCAACTCTCAGGTACAAAGGACAGCGGGAGAGGCGCGCCAGGCCATGGACAGCATCCAGGCCTGGTTTTTTCACGTATGGGTCCGCCATGCTTCCATCTGTTTCCCTGCTGGAATCGTTCCAGCTGTCCAATCTCACCGTCATGCTGGTGATCTACCTGATCGCCATCACGGCCGAAGCCATGTCCGGCGCACTGGCGGCAGGCCGCCGCAACATGGACATCTTTGGTGTGGTCGTGATCGCCTTCGTCACCGCACTGGGCGGCGGCACCATCCGCGACATGGTGCTGGGCCACTACCCCATTGGCTGGACGCAGCACCCCGAATATGTGTACCTGGTGATTTCCGCCGGTCTGCTGACCACGGTGGTGGCACGCTACATGATCCACCTCAAGCAGGTGTTCCTGCTGCTGGACGCCATGGGCCTGATCGCCTTCTCGCTGATCGGCTGCAATGTGGCGCTGGAGCTGGGCTACCCCGGCGTGGTGGTGGTGATGGCCGGTATGATCACCGGCATCAGCGGCGGCATTCTGCGCGACGTGCTGTGCAACCAGGTGCCGGTGGTCTTCCGCCGCGAGCTGTATGCCAGCGTGTCCCTGGCCGTCTGCCTGCTGTTCCTGGGCCTGCGCGCGCTGGATGTCGGCCCCAACATCAGCACCCTGGTGTGCTTTGCGGGCGGGCTGCTGTTCCGGCTGGCCGCCATCCGCTTTCACTGGCGGCTGCCCACGTTTTCCTACCAGCAACGCTGGGACTGAGCGGATCCCTGTGGCGCGGCGTCCGCCCTGCCCGGCAGGCCCTGGGCCGTATCGGCCCGGGCGCCCCCTAGTCTTACTCCTCTGAACCCCTGCCCCATGTCCGAACCGATTGCCTGGCTGCCCGATGGCACTCCTTACAGCCCCCGTTTTGAGGACCGCTACCACAGCGAACTCGGGGGACTGAACCAGGCGCGCCAGGTGTTTCTGGCAGGCTGTGGCCTGCCTGCGGCCTGGTCCAACCAGGCACAGTGGCGCGTGCTGGAGACCGGCTTTGGCATGGGCCTGAACTTTCTGGTGACCTGGGCGGCCTGGAAGGCCGATCCGCAGCGCCCGCGCATGCTGCATTTCACCTCGGTCGAGGCCTACCCGGTCAGCGCCGCCGACCTGCTGCGCGCGGCCCCCACCGATCCCCTGCTGCGCCCGCTGGCCGAACAGCTGGCCGCGCGCTTTCATGGTCTGCTGCCCGGTGTGCACCGCCTGGGCTTTGAAGACGGCCGCGTGCAGCTGACGCTGTGGATTGGCGATGCCCAGGCCATGCTGCGCCAGCAGACCACGGTGGCCGACAGCATCTACCTGGACGGTTTCAGCCCCAGCGCCAACCCCGGCATCTGGGATGCCCACACCCTGAAAGCCCTGGCCCGCCACTGCCGGCGCGGCACGCAACTGGCCACCTGGACCATTGCGCGCGCGGTGCGCGACCAGCTGGCGCAATGCGGCTTTGAAGTGCGCAAGGTGCCTGGCGTGCCCCCCAAGCGCGACAACCTGCAGGCCTGCTTCAACCCGGCCTGGGAACCGCGCGTGCGCGCCCAGACGGGTCCATCCCCGGTGGCCCAAGCCGGCACGGCCCTGGTGGTGGGTGCCGGCCTGGCCGGCAGTGCCGCCGCCCACAGCCTGGCGCTGCGTGGCTGGCAGGTGCAGGTGCTGGTAGCCGGTGACGGCCCGGCGGACGGCGCCTCCGGCCTGCCTGCCGGCCTGTTCTGCCCCCATGTATCGCCCGATGACAGTGTGCTCTCGCGCCTGTCACGCAACGGGGTGCGCCAGACGCTGCAGCGCCTGCGCGACCTGTGCCAGGAAGGCACGGACTGGGGCCACAGCGGCGTGCTGGAGCATTGCACCGACGGCGGCACCGGCCTTCCGGCCAGTTGGGCCGGCGGCCCGGGGGACGATTGGAGCCACAGCGCCAGCGCCACCCAGCTGTCCCGGGCCGGCCTCCCACCGGACACGGTGGCCTGCTGGCACCAGCAAGCCGGCTGGGTGCGCCCGGCCCAGCTGGTGCAGGCCCAGTTGCATCACCCGCAGATCCGTGTGCAGGCGCATGCCGTGGTGGCCCGCCTGCAGCGCAGCGCAGACGGCCGCTGGCAGGCGCTGGACGCAGACGACCGCATCCTGGCCGAGGCCGACCTGGCGGTACTGGCCTGCGGCCCCGCCACGGCAGAGCTGCTGCCGCACCGGCAACCGTGGCCGCTGCAGCCCATCCGCGGGCAGATCAGCTGGGGGCTGCACACCGCAGACAACGCCAGCGCCCTGCCGCCCTTCCCGGTCAACGGCAATGGCAATCTGGTCACCCATATTCCACAGCCGCAAGACCCGCAGCATGGTGAAATCTGGGTCATGGGCTCCACCTTCGAGCGCGATGTGACCGCCATGCCCATCTCCGCTGCCGACCAGGCGGCCGCCCACGCGGTGAACCACGGCAAGCTGTCCACACTGCTGCCCGCCAGCGGCGCAGCCATGGCCCCCTGGTTTGACCCGCAAGATGCCCGCTGCAGCCCGACCTGGGGCCGGGTGCGGGTGGCCAGCCACGATCGGCTGCCGATCGTGGGACCGGTGGGGCCGGCGGCAACTGCGCACGCGGTGGGCTCTGCAGCCCCGGGGGCTGGCTCAGCCAGCACTGGGGAGAACCTGGCAGGCCTGTGGGCCCTCACCGCCCTGGGCGCACGCGGGCTGACGCTGTCCATCCTCTGCGGCGAGCTGCTGGCCGCGCGCCTGCATGGTGAGCCGCTGCCACTGGACGCCAAGCTGGCGTTGCACCTGGGAACGGAACGGCTGCAACGGCGCGGCTAAGGCACCTGCGTACCTGTTTCTAAGCGGCCTAAGCGCCAGCGAACCTGCATTGAGGGCCGCCTGGGAAACTTATAGCTTTCTGAGCTGCCTATACGGCAGCGAACGGCCGGCGGCTGGGATGTGGAGGCCTTTTGATTTTCTGAGCTGCCTACACGGCAGCGAACCTGCGGGCACCAGCTGTGCACATCCTCCTTTTTTCTGAGCTGCCTACACGGCAGCGAACTCACGGGGAAGTCAATAGAAGAGGTGCTGCACTTTCTGAGCTGCCTATACGGCAGCGAACCGCATCAACGACAGCGCCAAGGCCGTCATGCTTTTCTGAGCTGCCTATACGGCAGCGAACATCAGTCCGCAGAGCCAGAACCTCGCCCGCATTTTCTGAGCTGCCTATACGGCAGCGAACCTGGCTTGGTGGAACAACGTCCAGGTGGCCGATTTCTGAGCTGCCTATAAGGCAGCGAACCACATCGTCACGATCTGCGCCGGCTTTGTCGTTTTCTGAGCTGCCTATACGGCAGCGAACACGTCGGGGCTTTTTACGCCTGCCACGACAATTTCTGAGCTGCGTATACGCGGCAGCGAACGAATAACTGGAGCACAGCATGCGCACCTATCTTTTCTGAGCTGCCTATACGGCAGCGAACCAAGGAAGCCCAGGAACAGGTGCAGGGCATCTTTTCTGAGCTGCCTATACGGCAGCGAACCAATACGAGATCTTCGAGGGCGGCAGCGTGGATTTCTGAGCTGCCTATACGGCAGCGAACGTGACGGTGGCGGCTTCGCCCGCCTCCATCCTTTTCTGAGCTGCCTATACGGCAGCGAACACCAGCGTGACCTTCTCACCGCAGGCGCACTGTTTCTGAGCTGCCTATACGGCAGCGAACAGCGGTCTTCACCAACCCGGCCACACTCTCAACTTCTGAGCTGCCTATACGGCAGCGAACTCCGCATTCGCTTCAAGCTTTGCCATGTCCTTTTTCTGAGCTGCCTATACGGCAGCGAACAACATGGCCCCACGTACGCCGAACTTGACCCATTTCTGAGCTGCCTACACGGCAGCGAACGCAGATATCCCGCCGGGATGCTGCCGGCTGCTTTTCTGAGCTGCCTACACGGCAGCGAACGTGCCTTCCTTCAGCTCCTTTGCGGGGTGTCTTTTTCTGAGCTGCCTACACGGCAGCGAACGGTCTTGTACTGGTACAGGCTCTGCGCCAGGTTTTCTGAGCTGCCTACACGGCAGCGAACTTGGACCGTCCATGATTACCAACTCCCAATGATTTCTGAGCTGCCTACACGGCAGCGAACAAAACTCACCAGTTCCGTGCCCAGCTTGACCATTTCTGAGCTGCCTACACGGCAGCGAACACAACGGAGACGTAGTAAGTCTTCTCGCCGATTTTCTGAGCTGCCTACACGGCAGCGAACGGCGCTGCTGCCCCCTGGCCCTGCCTGGGAGGTTTCTGAGCTGCCTACACGGCAGCGAACGCGGCCAGATGCGGTTTGCCAAAGCCAGGGATTTTCTGAGCTGCCTACACGGCAGCGAACTCGTCCTCCGCTGTGATTGCGATCACGCGAATTTTCTGAGCTGCCTACACGGCAGCGAACGCCGGGCGCACCATCGCCCTGGCCACCACACATTTCTGAGCTGCCTACACGGCAGCGAACCAGAATATCTGCCAGTCCTCCAGCCGGATCTTTTTCTGAGCTGCCTACACGGCAGCGAACGGTGGAGGCCGCCGCGTGCGCTGGAGCAACAATTTCTGAGCTGCCTACACGGCAGCGAACTGGAAGAAAAATCCTCTAAATATTTGATTTTTAAAGAACAAACAACAAAATAAGCCCTGCACCCCAAATCTTGAGGTGCGGGCTAAGTTGTTGATTTCTTTGTGCGCAGCAAGCAGCACCAGAAAAAGGGTCAAAACCAGGGGACAGATCCGCCCTGGCTCAGCCCATAGGTGTTGAAGCTACCAGCCACTGCCTCGGGCTGCAGCGTGCCGTGCTCCACAAACAGGCAAAACGGCTGACCGGTGCTGCTGCTGCGCAGTTGCGCAAAGGGCAGATGGGGCTTGCGTTCCACCGTATCGGGAATAGCTGCAGCAGCTTGCTCGGCAGTTTCACCTTTACGGGCCATGCGGCGGCGTCGCAGGCGGTCGGCATTGGTCTTGAACTGGCGGCGCAGCACCAAACGGTGTTGCGCGCCCGAAGGTACAGGTGCCAGCTCAGACAACTGCACATGGTCGCGCATGCCTTGGAGCCAACCATGCTCCATCAGCCCAACCAGCGCGGCTTGTGGGCCGTGCAGCCGCAACACCGCACCCAGCGTGCGTTTGCCCTGCGGGGCATTCACATGCTGTGGAAAGCTCACGCCAAGCTCACTGGACTTTAGCTGCACCAGCGCCCGGTGCAGCTTGGCCATCAGCGCGCCCAGCAGGTGGGCATGGCTGAACTCCGGATCAGGCAGCAGCGTGATATTGATGTAATGCGTGGTCATGGCAGATCAGCTCGCATCGCCAAACACACCGCCACGAATCAGTACCGCCATCACAAAGTGCTGCTGCTCCACAGGCGGCACTTTGTCCTTGAGCAGCCATTCATCCAGCAACGTGTAGAAGTCCTGCTTTTGTTTAGGCTGGCGGTAGGCCTTGCCTTGCGTGGTGACCGACCCATAGGGCTCCACAGCGATAGGCCCCAGGTCGGCAGCACCGTCATACCAGGTGTCGATGGTACGAATGGCATTGCCAATCTTTTGCGAATGCATCGCCGCCACATCATCAACGTGATACAGCGTCTTGCTCTTGCCATTGCTGCCCTTGTCCAGAATCAGCTCTTGCGATGGAAAGACCTCTTGCCCGGCACCCACGCGCACAAGAGCGGTGACTTGCAGCAGCACATGGCGCTTGCCGGACAGCCCTTGCGCAATCACGGCACCCAATTCTTTCACTTTGTAGTCGACCGCATCCAGCGCCCGCGTGTTCAGCGCCAGCGCATCAAAAGGCCAGGATTTTTCGGCCTGACCGTCCTTGAGCACGGCAACTTCCACAGCAATCTCTTCTGCCCCCTGGCGGTTGCGCCACAAAAAGCGGCCATTGGCCAGATTGGAGGCATAGCGGTTGGCCAGCTCGGTAAAGCCATGCTGCTGCACATAGGCTTGCACGGTTTGCAACAGCTTGGCCTGGTATTGCGCGCTATTGCAGGCCGAAGGCATACCCGCACCTGCCAGCACGCGCAGCGTGAACTGCACTTTCAGCGTATCGGCATCGGCAGGCAGCGCCGCCACATCCACGGTTTGCAGATTGGGGTTCTCAATGGCTGCATCCAGCTTGGCGGGGTCCTGGTCTTTGGCCTTCAGCCGGTTGCTGATGGTGCCGCGCACCGACTTGGCCCTGATGCGCACCGGTGCCCAGCTATCAGCTGCATTGCGCTCGCTCCAGCGACCCGCACGAAAGATGGCGTCGGACGGATCCAGTTTGCGTTCAAAAGCCAGAACAGATGCGGTTTTCGGAGTATTCGACATGGTTGGAAATCCTTGATCAATTCGTTGAAATGTGGGAAGGGAGAAGAAGCGGTACAACGCACGGCCTAGTCATCGACATAGCCGTCGTCCTTTTCATCCCACGCATCGTCCTGGCCGTCACCGTCCGCCAACGCAGGCTGCGGCTTGTAGCCATTACGGCAGCGGTACAGGCCCTTGGTTTCATCCACTTCTGCACGCCACAGCATTTGTTCCAGATCGGTCAAACGGTGCGGACTGATCCACTCGCCCAGCGAGTAGACCGACTCCACAAAGCGCAGCGGCGTTGCCATATCCCGGGCATTGGCCACCGTACCCGCGTCATGGCAGGCAGACAGCGCTGCATAACCCACCGGGATGGGCACCGTCCAGCCACTGCCTTTGGGGCGCAACGGGTCGCCCCAGCGCACTTTGTCCCCCGCAGCGGGCTTGCCCTCCGAGTCGGGCAACGCCTCATGATTGAAGCGCGCGGCATGCAGCCACGCGTCCAGCAACGTGGCTTGTGCATCTTTCTTGCGCAGCTGCTCCAAACGTTCCGCCAGCAAATCGTCACGTGCCACCAGTGCAAAGCCGGGCAGCCATTGGCGCCGCCATCGGCGAAAGGCTTGCACACGCTGATCAGGGTCTTCGGGCAGCAATTCCATCCAGGGCCGTACTTTTTTGCTTGGTACCGGGCGCGACGGCAGCACGCTACCGCCTGCTATGCGCATTTGTGCGGCAATCTCTCCCGCTTGTGCGGCCCAATCGGCCATGCGATCTTTCCCTCCTTGCACCAGCACGCTGGAGGCACCAGAGGGCAGCTTCTCAGCCACCGCAAAGATCAGGGACACCTGCAAATGCATGCGCCCCTCTTCCACGATGGCGGCGGTGCTCCCGTCCTTGTCCACGGGGTTCCGTGTCAGGTTGAAGGTACGCACATAGCCCTGGCTCACCTGCTCTTGATGGTGGTGGCACACCACACTGACACCCAGCAGCTGCAGCGGAATCTGCGCTTGCGCCAGCTTGCGCTGCAGCGCCCACATCAGGCCAGTGAACGCCGTGATGGAAGGGAAGCCATGGGTCAACGGACTGGAGATGGCATTGGCGTTCTGCACGCGCAGATGCGGCAGCACCAAGATGGCTTGGGGTTGTGGCTTGCTCATGTTGACTCCCCCCGATCTGCCACCAGCTCCGCGTGGGTCTTGCGGATGGGGATGTAGTGCGGCGCATCCAGCTTGTCGCGCAGCTCTCGCAAGCGCTGCTTGAAGCCATCCTCATCCGTCAGCAGCTCTTTACGCCATTGCCGTGCTTCCACATCACCAACAGGGAACTGGTGCTTGAGCTGGTGGTTGAGCCAGCGGGCAAAGGATTTGCCGATTTCTGCCGGCCAATCCATGTACATCCAGTCACAGGCAAACTGCGCCTCTTCCCGCAACTCGGCACGCAAGGGATCCAGCCAAAGCTGCTCCATATAGTCCAGGTCCTTGAAGCGCTCATCGTCCTTGCTCCAGCCGGGTTGCAGCAACTGCTGCAGCTCGTTGGCAAATGCCACCAACTCGTCGAGCAGTGCATCCGTAAAGGCTTCACGGCGCTGGCGCGTCTCCAGATTCGGTTCCGGCTCGGAGGCCAGGAACTTGCGCAAAGCACGCAGCGTCCGCCGCACTTCAGGCCGTGCGATCAGCATGCGGTCAAACACAGACACTGCATGCACAGGCAAACGCACGGCACTCGGCGTCCATACTGGCGGCAGCGAGGCCAGCAGATAGTTCACCCCGCCACGCTCGCTGTTGAGCTGGGAAATGTTCTGCGGCTTGGTCCCGCCCATTTTTTGCGCCGCCAGACCCGGGTAGTCATGAAACACGCCGTCGTGTGGTTTGCGTTCGCGGCGCGCAATGCGGGCGGCCTTGTTCGCCTCGCCAAAGCGGTGTTCTTGAATCTCGCCATGCACTGCATGGGCCAGCGATGTGGCATACAGCGGAGCCAGCAGTTCGTACTGCGCATCATCGGCTGCATCTTCCCCCGTCAGCCAATACAGCTGCTTGGCACGGCCATGGCTGCTGGGACCACCGGCACGCACCGCAGTCAATGACACGAATGCATCGCGCAGCACCTTGGCCTGCTTGGGGTCGTCATGCAAGGCCAGCAGCGCTGCGGGATCTTCAGCCATCAAGGCTGCCAGCAGGCTTTGCTCACCCACTTGCAGCTTCAGGAACTTGTAGACATCCAGCGCCGCTGCATTGCCCACCACATCCCCCACAAAATCAGCCCCCAGCGCATGACTGCCCAGCTCTGCCAATGCAGGCAGTTGCGAAGGCTCGACATACAGATTGGTGCCGCGCGCTTCCGGATGGATGGGTTTGAGTGAATGGGTAACTGCCTGGATCTGCTGCACGCGCCGGGCAGCGTCTTCGAGCCAAACAGCTGGCTCATGCTGGGTCAGCAACTCCTGGCGTTTAGGGTCATCTTCACCCAATTTTTCCAGCTTGGCTTGCAAGCGCTCACGAATAAACGCGTGCACAGCGGCCTTGAAGCTGACATATACCGGAACATCTTCGGCTATTGCCATTGCAGTCTCCTCCTTTCCAACGGTTTCCTCAAAAATTCATCTCAGCTTGCTGAAACCCAACGCTGCATGCCACCACCACCCTCGCGGACTGTCCGGAAGGCTAGTGGTTGCATAGCGCTTAGCGCAGTCCTGTAGCGACAGGCCTTGCGCCTGCGCCAAGGTGCGCAACTCTTCCAGTAAATCCACTTGCACCCACGGCTGGACACTGCGCTGCGGGTTGTTCGACCACCCGGCATCCGGCATGGGGCAGCACATGGATTCATCGATACACACATAGAGCTGCTCACCGCGCCGATCGCCGTCCACCACGCGGTGCAGCAGCAAGTTCTCTTCGTCTTCATCAGGCAGCAGCACCACATCGACGCGTGGCAGCGGGTCATCGCGGAAACGCTGGTACTGGGGCAACACTCCCGTCAGCCACAGGCTTTGAGATGGGGTGTTGTCAGCCTCGTGCCATGCCAGACAGGCATCGCGTTTGACGGTCGTGGTCATTGCACTATCGGCTTGACGCGGCTGCATGGTGTCGCGCATGCGGGCATGTTCCAGGTCCACCCAGTTGCGGGATGGATTGAGCTTGCCGCCGGCACGCTCAATGCGTGGCCGCGCATCTACTGGCCACTGCGGCAGCCCCCATTCCTTCAGCTGGCGCGACAGCAGCTTTTGCAGGCTGTGCGAATCAAAATGAAAGTGCACTCCACTGTCCGTGCTGCCTGCCGGAACCCGATCAAGCTCAAACCCAGGTTTGCAATAAGCGGCCCGACCTGGCTTTTCCAACGCACGCAAGTTGGTATCCAGCACCTCGACATTGACCGCCTTGATTTCTGCCGTTCGATGCCGCCGCACACGCCCCGCCAGCTGAATCAACGAGCGCATGGACGATGGCTCAACCACCGCCCAGTCATAGTCATGGTCACGCCCCACCTCTGTCACGGGAGAACCAAGCACGACAAAGAGCTGGTCTTGCTCTGGATGCGCATCCAGCAAAGCGCGGACACCGGGTTTCTGAAACACGGGATCAGGCCCATCATCTGCGCCACGGCGGTTGAGCACGGTGTCGAGCTGCTGCTCAATCACCGAGCGCACCAACAGCGGAAATTGCGAGTGGTAGACACACAGATGAACACGCACGCCCAACTCTGGCGCGCCCAGCCCCAGCATGGCCTGTGCCACATCAAACAGCGGCCCGATATTGGCCATGCGGATCAGGCCAAAGCTCACGCGTTTGCCGCTGGCAGGGTCGACACCATGGTTGGGAGGCTGCTGGTGCAGACGCCATGCACGCTGCAGCATGAATTGAGCCAAGGCCTGGCGGCGATGCAGCTCGACCATGCCCACGGCATGCCACTCCTTGGGCAGCTCCACAATCTGCGCCAGCCGCCTTGGCGCAGCCTTGCTCAGCTGCGCAGTGCGCTTTTGCACAAACAATTGGTGGACACCAGCAAATTCACGGGCGTCGGCACAATCCGCTGCCGACTGATTGAACTCATCCACCCACAGGCAACAGATAGTGAGCGGCTCATGCGGGCGATCGTTGCGATGCCTTTGAAACACCGCACGCCCGGCGCAGTACGCGCTAAATAGTCCCTCCACCAAGGCGGGCGGCAAGGTGGCCGATGACAGCAATACCCGGCTTCCCAGCAAGCCCGCCCAATGCACCAGACGGGTGAGTGCGGGCAGGTCTGCCATGTCAAAGTCGTCAGGCTCATCCAGCACCAGATCGCCGGTAAGCAAGCGCAGCATGGGCGCGATCTGCCGGCCACCGCGCAGGCTTTCGGTCGCGGGGGTAAGGTGGTCCACCGTACAGGCCAGCAGCGGCGCCGCAATCAGGCGGCGCACCTGAGGGTCGTCGGTCAGACGCTCCAGCAGCGGGTGTCGGTCATTGCCTTCAAACAGTACCTGCCCGCCTTCATCCAGCAAAGCCTGGCTGGATGCAGAGCCCGTAGCCTCGGCCTGCTGCTCCCGGTACTCAAACAGTGCTCGGCTGGCAGCACCGCCCACCATGATGGCCAGTTGCTCATCGTTCAGACCCAGATCATGCTGAAAGCTGCGCCCCGTCTGCAAGGTCAAGGTGCGCAAACCAATGGCAAAGGCGCAGCGCAGGCCCAAAGCCGGATCGGCCAGCGCGTTCATGATGCGTGCATTGCCCAGGGTTTTGCCGCAGCCGGTGGATGCCATGTTGACAATGAACCCGCCTTGGCTGGCCGCGCGCTGGCGCACGCTGGTGGCCAGATCGGCCGCTTTGTCCTGCCACTGAAAGCGGGGGTTGCTGTTGCGCCTTTTCAAGCCCTTGTGGTTTTGCAGCGCTGGCAGACTGCGCGCCAGCGTAGGCAGTGAATGGGCGATCAAACTGGCATGGGCCTGCACTCCCAGCAGATGCTCATCCAGGGTCTGATTGAAAAAAGGCGGTTTGCGCTTGTTGTTGCAGCGCTGAGCGCTGCTGCCCTTCAGGGTATTCGCATACAGCGGATAGCAGTCGTTGCGGTACAGCTTGCGCCGCGCATCGTCTTCAATGCTGGAGTAATGGTGGTCCGCCAACATCAAGCACATGCGGCTGATGTGCATGGCAAACGGGTCGTGCAATGCAGGCGCCTGTTGGTAATGCGGTGCCAGTTGCAGCAGCTTGCGCGCATAGCGAGCGGCTTGTTGGCGCCAAGGCAACTGACTGACAGGCAGGCCGTGTGGAAAATGCCAATAAAGCTTTTGGTCTGCATCTCTCACAGCTTCCCGTGGCTCATTCCAGTCCGCATTGACGCAGGCCAGCAGCCCCTGCAAATCACGGCGGTTGAGAAACGATGGTTTGCGCCCAAAGCGGTGCCAGTCATTTCCTGCATCACCGTGATCTACTTCATCGCCCGAGCCTTTGTCATTGCGCACTGGCAGACAAGGCAAACGGTGGTGGGTTAGCACCAGCCAAGCCACTGCCTGTGCCAGCGGCGGCAATTGCACAAAAGGGTTGGCACGCTCTTGCCGGGCAGCACTGTCCAAGCCATCGCGCAGCAATCGGCTACCCGTGTGGTCCAGCCAAATGGCTTCAAAGGCTTCGCCATCCGTTCCCTTAGCGGCGCAGTCAGACAAGCGCTGCAACCAGCCCTCATCACCATCCTGTCCCACAAAAGCCTGAAACAGCCGCACCGACACCCATTCATGCCGGTAGTGGTTGCGCTCACGCACCCCGGGGTTGCGCAGCCGGTTTTGAAAAGCCTGCGTGGCCTTTCCCAGGTCGTGCAACAGCGCCGCCAGTGCTGCCAAAGCCGTGATCAGTGGCAGATGGTGCCAGGTGTTTTCATCCTCAGCGCGCAGTACATTGCTGGCCGTGGTGTGGGTGGGCACCGCACCTTCGGCATTGAACTGGCGGCCGTCGCCCACCACCCACAGCAGCTCGCTGTGATCGCGCCCGCGAATCCAGTGGCAGGCTACGGCAGTGTTTTTGCGCGCAGTCTGGCGCAGCAGTTTGCGCACGGTGTCCAGCCCTGCCTGCGTGATCGGGGTTTGCCAGGTGCGCTCATCGCGCCGCTCGGCAAACTGGTCCAGAATGCGCCGCGTTTCAGTGAGTGCGCGTTTGCTGCACTGGGAGACAAACAGCACATTCATGCGCCAGCCTTGTCCGCGTGCCCCTGATCCAGGTAATAGAGGTTGGCACGCGCCGAATGCAGAATCGTTTTCAGGTCTTGGCTGGCTATGTCCTTCACAGGCTCCCTCGGCTACAGCAAACGTACAGTTTCGTTACAAACTATCGCGCATTGCTGTCGCCAGGCTTTCGTTCGTGGACCTTGAGCGGACCTTTTTCGGGTTAGACCCTGCCTCGTACCAAAGTACTCTTGCCAAACAGGCTCTCCACCAAGTCCACCACCAGCTCGGCCGTCTGGTTGCGGATGTCCAGCGCCGGGTTCAACTCCACAATATCCAGCGATGCCAGGCGGCCGGTGTCGGCAATCATTTCCATGCACAGCTGGGCTTCGCGGTAGTTCGGCCCGCCGCGCACGGTGGTGCCGGTGCCGGGGGCGATGTCGGGGTCCAGAAAGTCCACATCAAAGCTCAGGTGCAGGTGCACATCGGCGCCTTCAGGCCCCTCCAGCCCGGCCAGGGCCTGCTGCATCACGGCGCGCATGCCTTGTTCGTCAATGGCACGCATATCGAACACTTCCAGACCCAGGCGCTGGATCATGCGTTTTTCCACCTCGTCCACGCTGCGCAGGCCGATCTGGCAGATGTCTGGCCCCTGCAGCGCGGGCGTGAAGCCGGCCATGCCGGCCAGCGGAGCCGGACCGTGACCGCACAGGCTGGCCACGGGCATGCCGTGCAGATTGCCGGTAGGGCTGATGTCGGGCAGGTTGCAGTCGGCATGGGCATCCAGCCACAGCACGCGCAGGCGCTTGCCCGCCATACGGCAGTGGCGCGCCACGGCGCTGATGGAACCGGTGGCCAGCGTGTGGTCGCCGCCCAGCATGATGGGCATGCGCCCAGCCTGCAGCTGCGCCAGCACGGTGTCGTGCGTGGCCTGGTTCCAGGCCTGGCATTCGGCATAGTTGCGCAGGCCTTGCGCATCGCGTGCACCGCGCGGATTGGGCGGGCCGGCCAGGTTGCCGATGTCCTGCACATCCACGCCAAAATGCGCCAAGGCCGGGCCCAGCTGGGCTACGCGCAGGGCATCCGGCCCCATGGCAGCACCCAGGCGCCCCGCGCCCACGTCCGTTGGCACACCGATCAGCGTCACGGCCTGGTGCACCTGCACGGCCAACTCGTCTTTCTGAAGCATTTCCATCCTCACGCCACTTTGTGCCAGGCCGCGCGCTCCACGGAGGGCGGCGTTGCCTGGTGCATATCCTCACCCTGGTGCAGCAGGGCAAACAAATCCTTGGGATCTGCCAGCGTGGGCACCAGCTCGATGCGCGACAGCAGCCCCGCCTCCCGGCCCAGCGCCTGCATGGTCCGCAGGGCGGAATAATCTTCCAGCGCAAAGCCCACGGAATCAAACAGGGTGATCTGGGCATCCGACACCCGGCCGGGCGCCGCGCCGCTCAGCACCCGCCAGAACTCGGTCACGGCAAAGTCGGCCGGCATCTGCTGCAGCTCACCCTCCAGCCGGGTCTGGGGTTCATATTCGACAAAGACGCTGCTGCGTGCCAGCACCTCGGCATCCAGCTCGGTCTTGCCGGGGCAGTCCCCGCCCACGGCGTTGATGTGCATGCCCGGCGCCAGTGCGCTGGCGTCCAGCACCACGGCATTGCGCTTGTCGGCGGTGACGGTGGTGACCACATCGGCGCCCTGCACGGCCGCATGCACGCTGTCCACCATCTGCACCTCAACCCCATACCGGGCCGCAAACGGTGCCAGGTTGCGCTGCAGCTTGGCGCTGGCGGCACGGTCCACATCGAACAGCCGCAGTTCACGCACCCCCAATTGATCGATAAACGCCAAGGCCTGGAATTCGCTTTGGGCGCCGTTGCCGATCAATGCCATGCGGTGGCTGCCAGGCCGGGCCAGCGTGCGCGCTACCATGACCGAGGTGGCGGCGGTGCGCAAGGCCGTGGTCAGCGTCAGTTCGCTGACAAAGCGCGGCATGCCGGTGGCCACATCGGCCAGCGCGCCAAAAGCCATCACCGTGGGCAGGCCGTGCTGGGTGTTGACGGGGTGGCCGTTGACGTACTTGAAGGCGTAATCGTGCGCATCGGCCACGGGCATGAGTTCGATCACACCCTGCGCGGAATGGGCTGCCGTGCGTGCGGTCTTGTCAAAGTCGTTCCAGCGGCCGAAGTCGGCCTCCAGCGCTTGGGTGATGCGGCGCACGCATTCGACCACGCCGACGCGCGCCACCAGGCGCGCGGCATCGGTGGCGCTCAGGAAGTCGGTGTGTACCTGGGCGCTCGGCAGGCGGTGTACAGCGGTCAGTGCAGTCATGAAAATTGCCTCCGGCAAAGCAGCACCCAGGGTGCGCGGAAGAGATGGCATGAGCGTGACACAGGCCAGCGGCAATTCATATCGCCAAAAACTGTTCAAAATCGGCAAAAATCTGCCATATCGATAGCCATCGTTGCCACTATGTCCAATCTGGATCAGATCGACCAGCGCCTGATTGCCCTGCTGCGCCACAACGCCCGTGAAAGCGTGGCCACCTTGGCCGCGCGGCTGCAGGTGTCGCGCGGCACCGTGACCAACCGTTTGCGCCGCCTGGAAGACGAAGGCGTGATCGTGGGCTATACGCTGCGCCTCAAACCCGAAGCCGAGACCGGCGGACTGCAGGCATGGATGAGCATTGCCATCGAAGGCAATGACGCACGCAGGGTGACCGCCACCTTGCTGGGCGAACCCGCCGTGCAGGCCCTGCACGCCACCAACGGCCAGTGGGACCTGCTGGCCGAGCTGCAGGTGGCCACCCTGCCCGAACTGGCGCGGGCGCTGGAGCGCATCCGCCTGATCAAGGGCATCAGCCACTCCGAAACCAGCATCCACCTGGAGACGCTGCGCACCACGGCCAGCGCCGCCGCAGCACCGCCCACAGATAGCTGACTGGCAGCTGCAAGCATTTTTTCCACGCAAAATAGTCTGCAGAACCATACCAACAGTGCACAGCAAGCTCCTGTTTTCATAAGAACTTCCACACCGTATCACCCCATGTACATCGCTCTCAAACATTCCCACATGCTGCTGGCCGTGCTGACCCTGCTGTGCGCCCTGCTGTTCACTGCACTGGCCTGGAAGCCACTGCCCGCACGCAAGGCCACGCTCAGCTATGTCTTCACCCGGGTCTTTGGCGGCCTGGCTGCGCTCACCGGCCTGGCCGTCACCTTTGTCGGCCCCTGGCAGCAGATGATGTATCCCTACATCGGCCTGATCCTGTACGTGGTGCACGGCGTGTGCTGCGGCGTTGCCAAGCGGCTGCTGACGGCGCCCAACCCCAGCACACGCCGCCTGGTGCTGGTGCTGCAACTGGTGTTCCTGCTGGCCACGGCCGCCATCATGGGCGCCAAGCCGTTCTGAGCGCCGGGCTTTCCCCCTGTGCCACCAGCGCCTTCGCGCTTTGTCCGGTCGTCTTGACCGTCCGTATCCAGTTGGCTGGCACATGCAGGCCGCCTGAAGCCCTACTTAGCCCATCCAGCCCGCCTTGCGCGGGCTTTTTTGCACCGCCTGTCAGCGCTAGTCAGCGTGCATGACAGTTCTATATACACAAACAGATATACATGAAGGAAAAAACAATAGTTTGTTTCCATATAAGCTTTCTCTACAGTGCGGCCCCATAGAGCCAGGCCGGCATCGCATGCACGGCCCGTGCCCCCCACGCAAGCACCGTAGCCATGTACCAATACACCGACTTCGACAAAGCCTTCGTCCAGCAGCGCGCTGACCAGTTCCGAGACCAGCTGGAGCGCTGGCAAAGCGGCAAGCTCCCGGAAGATGACTTCCGCCCGCTGCGCCTGCAAAACGGCTGGTACGTGCAGCGCTACGCCCCCATGCTGCGTGTGGCCGTGCCCTATGGGGAAATCAATTCCGACCAGATCCGCGTGCTGGCCCGCGTCGCCCGCGAGTACGACGAACCCGAAGCCGCCGTGTTCAAGGCCGCCATGGAAGGCCAGGGCAAGCTGGGCACGACCTTCCTGCCCACGCACTGCGCCCACTTCACCACGCGCACCAATGTGCAGTTCAACTGGATTCCGCTGTCCAAGGCCGCCGATGTGATGGACCTGCTGGCTTCCGTGAACCTGCACGGCATCCAGACCAGCGGCAACTGCATCCGCAACACCACCACCGATGCGCTGGCCGGCATTGCGCCCGACGAGGTGGTCGACCCCCGCCCCTACGCAGAAATTCTGCGCCAGTGGACCACGCTGCATCCGGAGTTCGCCTTCCTGCCGCGCAAGTTCAAGATCGCCATCACCGGAGCCGCCGAAGACCGTGCTGCCACCGGCTGGCACGATGTGGGCCTGCATGTGCTCAAGAACGCAGCCGGCGAAGTGGGCTTCCGGGTCTTTGTGGGTGGCGGCATGGGCCGCACGCCGGTGATTGGCACGGTGATCCGTGAGTTCCTGCCCTGGAACCAGATCATGAACTACATCGAGGCCATCGTGCGCGTCTACAACGAGCTGGGACGCCGTGACAACAAGTACAAGGCCCGCATCAAGATTCTGGTCAAGGCCGAAGGCCAGGCCTACATCGATGCGGTGGAAGAGGAATTCCGCCAGATCGTGGAAGTCGACGGCGGCCCCCACACCGTGCCCCAGGCCGAATTCGACCGCGTGGCTGCCATGTTCACCACGCCCGCACTGCCCGCCGTGGCCGACGCGGCAGCCGATGAACAGACCCTGATTGCCCAGGCCGCGCAGGAGCCCGCTTTTGCGCGCTGGATCAGTCGCAACGTCCACGCCCACAAGCTGGCCGGCCTGCGCGCCGTGACGCTGTCCTTCAAGCGCGCTGGTCAGGCCCCGGGCGACGCTACCGGCGACCAGCTCGATGCCTTGGCCGAGCTGGTGGACCGCTTCTCTGCCGGCGAAGCCCGTGTGACCCACGACCAGAACGTGATGCTGCCCTGGGTGCAGGTCAGCCAGCTGCACGCGCTGTGGCAGGCGGCCCGCTCCCTGGGTCTGGCCAGCACCAACGTGGCGCTGCTGACCGACATGATCGCCTGCCCCGGCGGCGACTTCTGCGCTCTGGCCAATGCCCGCAGCCTGCCGATTGCCGAAGCCATCACACAGCGCTACCAGGACCTGGACGAGCTGGACGACATCGGCGAGATCGACCTGCACATCAGCGGCTGCATCAACAGCTGCGGCCACCACCACAGCGGCCACATCGGCATTCTGGGCGTCGACAAGGATGGCAAGGAGTGGTACCAGGTCACGCTGGGTGGCTCGGACGGCTCCAGCCTGTCGGGCGAAGCCGTGGCCGGCAAGGTGATCGGCCCCTCGTTCAGTGCCGCCGAAGTGCCTGACGTGCTGGAGGCCGTGCTGACCACCTACCGCAACCTGCGCCAGCCCGGCGAGCATTTCATCGATGCGGTGCGCCGCATTGGCCTGGACCCGTTCAAGGAAGCCGGCAAGGCCGCGCGCCACCCCGCTGCCGAAGAGGAAGAAGCGGCAGCCTGAGCGCCAGAACAAGAACAAGGAACCCCTATGCAAATCCTGACCCACTCCGCCTACGCCGGCCCCGCCGAAGGCGACACCAGCGTGCTGGTGCTGGCCAATGATGCGAATGCCCTGGAAGCCAATCTGGACGGCATCACCCAGGTTGACCTGCATTTCCCCAACTTCACCGATGGCCGCGCCTTCAGCCAGGCCTATCTGCTGCGCCGCCGCCGTGGCTTTTCCGGCGACATCCGCGCCACCGGCGATGTGCTGATCGACCAGCTGGTGCAGATGGAGCGCACCGGCTTCAGCTCTGCCGTGCTGCGCGCAGACGTGGATGCGGCCGATGCCCAGCGCCAGTTCGAGCGCTTTGGCGGCTACTACCAGGCCGATGCCGTGCACACCAAGCCCCATTTCGCCGAGGAGCAAGCATGAGCCAGCTCGCCCCCGCTCTGGATCTGGCCCGCATCAACACCAAGCTGGGCCGTGACGCCCAGGCCCTGGTGCGCTGGGCCGTGGGCCTGAACCAGCCCACCATAGTCACCACCAACTTCCGCCCGTTTGAGGCCGTGATCCTGCACCTGGTCGCCCAGGCCCAGCCCGGCGTCCCCGTGGTGTGGATGGACAACGGCTACAACACCGAAGCCACCTACCAGTTCGCCGATGCGGTCACCAAGCAGCTGAACCTGAATCTGAAGATCTATCTGCCGCGCCGCTCACGCGCCCACCGCGAAGCCGTGGAAGGCGCCACGCCGGCGCTGGATGATCCCCGCCATGCTGCCTTCACCGAAGAAGTGAAGCTGGAGCCCTTTGCCCGCGCCCTGCGCGAGACCGCGCCCAAGGTCTGGTTCACCGCGCTGCGCGCCACCGACACCGCCGTGCGGGCCCAGATGGATCCCGTGAGCATCAACCCCGACGGGTTGATCAAGGTGGCGCCGCTGCTGCACTGGTCGTCCAAGGACCTGTACGAATACTGCGAACAGCATGGCCTCCCCAACAACTTCGACTACGTGGACCCCACCAAGGGCGAAGACAACCGCGAGTGCGGCCTGCACATCGCCCACTGAAAAACATTGGCTTCTGGCGCTTGCTGCGTCAGCGCCAGAGACCTGTTTCGCTTGAAAGTGTATTTATGAACGCCCGTGTGGATACTTCCGTGCTAAGCCACCTCAGCAACCGCCACCTGGATGCGCTGGAAGAGGAAACCATCTTCATCCTGCGTGAAGTGGCTGCCGCTTTTGAACGCCCCGCCCTGCTGTTTTCGGGCGGCAAGGATTCGCTGGTCATGCTGCGCTGCGCGGAAAAGGCCTTTGGTGCGGGCCGCATCCCTTATCCGCTGCTGATGATCGACACCGGCCACAACTTCCCGGAAGTGACCGATTTCCGCGATTTCCGTGCCCAGGAGCTGGGCGCCGAGCTGATCGTGCGCAGCGTGGAAGACTCCATGGCCCGCGGCACGGTGCGCCTGGCCCACCCCGGCGAATCGCGCAACGTGCACCAGTCGGTCACGCTGCTCGAAGCGATCGAGGAATTCCGCTTTGACGCACTGATTGGCGGTGCCCGCCGCGACGAGGAAAAAGCCCGTGCCAAGGAACGCATCTTCAGCCACCGCGACAGCTTTGGCCAATGGCAGCCCAAGGCCCAGCGCCCCGAGCTGTGGACGCTGTTCAACACCCGCATTGCACAGGGGGAGCATTTCCGCGTCTTCCCCATCAGCAACTGGACCGAGCTGGATGTGTGGCAGTACATCGACCGCGAACAGATCGCCCTGCCCAGCCTCTACTACACGCACCAGCGCGATGTGGTGGAGCGCAAGGGTCTGCTGGTGCCCGTCACGCCGCTGACGCCGCCCAAGGATGGCGAGCAGGTGGTGCAGCGCGATGTGCGCTTTCGCACTGTGGGGGACATCACCTGCACCTGCCCCGTGGAGAGCACGGCCGCCACGGCCGCCGACATCGTGGTCGAAACCCTGGCCGCCGATGTGAGCGAGCGCGGTGCCACCCGCATGGACGACAAGACCAGCGAGGCATCGATGGAAAAGCGCAAAAAGGATGGGTACTTCTGACACAGCCCTGAGGCGCTGCGCGCCTGCCCCTTCCAAGGCAGGGCGTACTGCCGGAAGAGCGACACCGCCAGCGCGGCGGTCCCGACCCGGGACGTGTTTGAACACTGAAAGAATGCGATGACTGAAACGATCAACTCCACAGCGGCCCAGGCCGGTGCCGATGGCACAGCAGCACTGAATGACCATGTATCCGCGCTGCGCTTCATCACCTGCGGCTCGGTGGACGACGGCAAATCCACGCTGATCGGCCGCCTGCTGGTGGACACCCGCGCCGTGCTGCAGGACCAGCTGGCCGGCGTGACCAAGAGCGGTGAAACCGACCTGGCACTGCTGACCGACGGCCTGTCTGCCGAGCGCGAACAGGGCATCACCATCGATGTGGCCTACCGCTACTTCGCCACCGAAAGCCGCAAGTTCATCATCGGCGACGCCCCCGGCCACGAGCAGTACACACGCAACATGGTCACCGCAGCCTCCAGCGCCGATGCCGCCGTGGTGCTGGTGGACGCTACCAAGCTCGACTGGCAGAACGCCAGCCTGCAGCTGCTGCCCCAGACCCGCCGCCACAGCCTGCTGGCCCATCTGCTGCGCGTGCATTCGCTGGTGTTTGCCGTCAACAAGCTCGACGCCGTGGCCGACCCGGCACTGGCCTTTGCCCACATCCGCGGCGCACTGGCGCAATTTGCCCAGGACGCGGGCATTGCCGTGGCCGCCACCATTCCCGTCTCGGCCCTCAAGGGCTTCAACGTGGTGAACCGCGAAGCCGGCTGGGCCGGTTACCAAGGCCCCAGCCTGCTGCAACTGCTGGAAGAGCTGCCCAACACCCCGGCCGATGTACAGCTGCCGCTGGCCTTCCCGGTGCAGTGGGTGGAGAAATTCCATGACAGCGCCGTCACCACCCAGGGCCGCCGCGTGTTCTGGGGCCGTGTGGCTGCCGGCAGCGCCCAGGTCGGGGCACAGGTACAGATTCTGCCCAGCGGCCAGTTGGCCACCATCGCCCAGGTGATTGACCATGCCCGCGCACCCAAGGGCGTGGAAGCCGGCTTGTCCGCTGGCATTACGCTGGACCGCGAGGTCGATGTCTCGCGTGGCGACTGGATCGTGGCCGCCCCCGTGCAGTCCGCCGTGGCCGAGGACGACTTTGATACCCCCGCCGCCGTCAGCCCCTGGCCGGCCAGCCGCGACATCACCGCCACCGTGGCCTGGATGGACAACGAGCCTCTGGTGCCCGGCCGCGTTTACTGGGCGCTGCATGGCCACCGCTGGGTCAAGGCCAAGGCGCGCCGCGTGGCCTACCGACTGAACATCAACACCCTGGACCAGGAAGAGGCCCAGCAGCTGGAAGCCAACGCCATCGGTCAGGTCGAGCTGCAACTGCAGGAAGCCATTCCTGCAGCCCCCTTCACCCGTGCACGCCAGCTGGGTTCGCTAATTCTGGTGGACACTGCCAGCAATGCCACCGCCGGCGCGGCCCTGGTGCGTTGAGCAACAGCCCGGACCCTGCCAGGCACCGGTCTGGCGGGTCTCTTTAACCCTTGTTCCGCCCCGCCTGCTGGAGGGACTTGGGAAAACACCTAAAATCCTGGGGTTTCACCGAACCCCATAAGAACAACCATGACTCACGTCGTCACCGAAAACTGCATCAAGTGCAAATACACCGATTGCGTGGATGTGTGCCCTGTGGATTGCTTCCGCGAAGGCCCGAACTTCCTGGTCATCGATCCCGATGAGTGCATCGACTGCGCCGTGTGCATTCCCGAATGCCCGGCCAACGCCATCTTTGCCGAAGAAGATGTGCCTGCCGACCAACTGGCCTTCATCAAGCTGAATGCCGAGCTGTCGCTGGCCAAGGGCTGGAAGAGCATCACCAAGCGCAAGGCTTCGCTGCCTGACGCCGACAGCTTCAACGGCACGCCCGGCAAGATCAACGACCTGATCCGCTGAGCGCCACGCCGCCATGCCCCTGCAAGCCGCTGCGGCGCAGCCCGCCGACACTGCCGCACCGATCACCACCGACGTGGTGGTCGTAGGTGCCGGCCCGGTGGGGCTGTTCCAGGTATTCGAGCTGGGGCTGTTGGGCCTGCGGGCCCATGTGGTGGACGCCCTGCCCCATGCCGGCGGCCAATGCGCCGAGCTCTATCCCGACAAACCGATTTACGACATTCCCGGCATCCGCGCCTGCACCGGCCGAGAGCTGTCGGAGCGCCTGCAGCAGCAGGCCGCACCTTTCTCCCCGGTCTACCACCTCGGCCAGCAGGTGGAACAGCTGCAGCGTCTGGCCGATGACCGCCTGCTGCTGACCACCCACACCGGCACCCGCTTTGCCACCCGCAGCCTGATCCTGGCCGCTGGTGTGGGCGCTTTTGTGCCGCGTGCACTCAAAGTAGAGGGGGCGGATGCCCTGGTGGGCAGCCAGCTCTTCTACCACCCGCACCAGCTGGGCCATGCCCGCAGCCGCCACGTGGTGGTAGTGGGTGGCGACGAAACCGCCGTGGCCGCTGCCGTGGCCTGCGCCACCGCACAGGACGCCGCCAGCACCACGCTGCTGCACCGCCGCGATGTGTTCACCGGCCCCGATGCCTTGCTGGCCCAGCTGGCCGACCTGCGCGCCCAGGGCCGTATCCAGGTGGTGGCAGGCCAGCCCGCAGCACTACAGCAGGCCGCCGATGGCCGCCTGCAAGCGCTGGAAGTGGCGCTGCCCGACGGCAGCACCCAGGCATTGCACGCCGATCTGCTGCTGGCCTACCTGGGCATTTCACCCAAGCTGGGCCCGATCGCCGAATGGGGGCTGGAGCTGGAACGCAAGCAGCTGCCCGTGGACACGGCCCGTTTTGCCACGGCCGAGCCCGGCATCTATGCCGTGGGCGATATCAACACCTATCCCGGCAAACGCAAGCTGATTCTGTGCGGCTTCCACGAAGCCACGCTGGCCGCCTTTGCCGTGGCCGAGCAACTCAGCGGCCAGCCCCCGCTGCTGCAATACACCACCAGCAGCAGCCATCTGCATGCCCTGCTGGGCGTGCACAGCGCAGACTGAGCACAACCTCCTAGCGCCAGAGTGCGCCTGGCCTGCGCAGCACTGACCGGACCACCCCATCTGGTGCGCACCAAGCACTGGCAGCAGGTCACCCGCCTTTCCCATAATCGCCTGATCACCCGCAGCGCCAAGCCCAGGCTGGGGCGGCAGCCTGCTACGCCAACTCCACCCGGTTGCGCCCCTTCTCCTTGGCCTGGTACAGCGCCGCATCGGCACGCTGGAGCATGCGCTGGTAGTCCGGGTGGCCGTCATACAGGGCCACGCCAATGCTCACCGTCACCTGGGTGCTGCGATCCTGCGGCAGGCGCATGGGCTCATGCTGCATGCGCTGGCGCAAGCGCTCGGCCAGCGCCACCGCCTGGGCCTGGCCCACATCCACCAGCAGCAGCAGAAATTCCTCACCGCCGAGGCGGAACACATAGTCGCCACCACGGCAGGCAGACTGCAGCACATCCGCCACCTGCTGCAGCACACGGTCACCGCCATCGTGGCCATGCTGGTCGTTGATCTGCTTGAAATGGTCCACATCCACCACCAGCACGGCAAAGGATTCGCTGTGCTGCTGGGCATGCCCCATTTCCTTGCCCAGCACCACAGGCAGAAACTTGCGGTTCAGCAGCCGGGTGAGCACATCGCGCCCGGCATCCAGCTCCTGGTGCTGCTCGAACAGTGCGGCCAGGTGGTAGTTGATGCGGCGCACCTCGTCCCGCAGCTGACGCAGCTGCTGCATGCGCGGAGCCCCCGGCTCCAGCGCTTCCAACGCGGGCAGCCAGACCGCATCCACGTCCTGCATCGCCGATTCGATGCGGCGCGTCTCCTGCGCCCCGCGGAACACGAACTCGCCCTTGTGGTGAAACCACAGGCCAAAGTCGGACACGGCCATGCGCGGCAGCTGTGCACCGGAGCGCTCCATGGCCAGTTCGCACAGCAACTGGTTCTCCCATTCCAGCAGCGCCGCACGCTGGCGTTCGCGCTCGGTGCCCAGGTTGTGGGTGATCGCGTGCAGGCGGTAGGCGTCCTTGGTGCGGGCCGTGCGCTCCATCGAACGGGCATAGGCCTGGCTCATGATCTCCATACACAGATCCACCAGCACGGCCGCATGCTGGGCTGCGCCGTCGGCCTGCAACAACAACTGGTGCAGATGCACCTTCAGCCCGCGCGCGCCCTGCAGCACCAGGTGCACCGGCACATCAATGCGGGCATGCACCTCGCCCACATGCACCTGCTGCGCCACCTTCTGCTCCAGCTGCAGGCTGGAGCCGTCAAACACGCTGCGCATCCAGCGCTGCAGCGACTGTTCCAGCCGCTGGCGCAAAGGTATGTTCGACAGAAAGAGCACCGCACCTTCTTCCTGCGACATGTCCTGGTAAAAACGCCGCGCCAGCTCCTCGGCATGGCCCTGCGCCACGGAGCGCACGGCCTCGCGCACGGCAGGGGTGACGGCGTCCAACAGGCCGGCCCATTGGCGGGTGTATCGCGCATGTGGAATGGGCATGGGTATCAGTGAGGGATCTGCTGCGGTGCGCGACAAGCTAACACCGCGGTCACATTGAATTTATATATGAATCCAATTATGACCATAGCAGTACAAATCGCCAGTACAAACTGACACCACTGTCAGCTTTCTGCCGGTTTGCGGACTGACCAAGATTAAATGAGCATGAAAAAACCCCACCGAGCTTTCACTCGATGGGGTTGATCTTGGTCGGAGCGGCGGGATTCGAACTCGCGACCCTCTGCTCCCAAAGCAGATGCGCTACCAGGCTGCGCTACGCTCCGGACAGCGGGAAGTATACCCGATTTACGCCACCCATCGGCCCGATGGATGCACTGTTTCAGTCGCGCCCTGCTTGCGGCAGGGTGCGACGCAACCGGGCAGCCTCCAGCACCAGGCTGGCATAGGCATGCGCAAGCTGGAGCCCGCGGTGGTTCACTTCCGGATCGGCAGCCATCGCGACCAAGCGGCCGGGCGTCTGCTGCATCAACTCCTCTGCAAATGCACAGCATTGGCTTTGTGCCGCGTTCAGTTGCTGCAAAAATTCTGCAGGGATGCCATCCAACTGTTCCACATCCAGGCGCTTATGAAGCTTCAGCGCCGCTTCAAAGACCTCATCCCACAACTGCTCGATCACGATAGCCTTCCGTATTTCAGAGAAATGCTATCGATTCAGAAATTTCTATAGAAGCGAATCCGCATCATTTTGGTAGAGATGTGCGGCAGATCGCACGCTTTGTGAAATTCTGTCAGACACCGGTCCCCGGCAGACAGCCGCTGTGCACCACCCTGGGCAGGTCCCGGCGCAAAAAAACCGCGAGCGGGCTTCGGGCGATGTACTGCGTGCGCAAGGCCCTTGAAAGGCCTGCCGGGCTTCAGAGATTGAAAGGCGCCGACGCCAGGCACTGCGTGCACTCTCCGGCGCTGCGCCGCCCCCTGGGGTCACACTGTTTGCAGCGCTTTTGCTGGCGGCGCATTTCGACACTGGCCTGCACAGGGAGCAGCAGCATGCCTGCAATGAAAGGACTCGCCAGCAAGGCGGCCACGCACCAGCCCACTCCCGATCGCCCCCGCTTTGCAGCCAGCCATCCGCACGCGAACGCCAGCGCCACCCAGACAATGGCTATGAACATACCCTCTCCTATTGTTGGAATGGATCGTAACAAAGCCATCTCAGACCGAAGCCAAGAAGCAGCGAAAACCGCACCCCAAAAGCCGCCAGGCCACACAAAGATGGCACCGGAGCTGGAACAAAAGGACAGAAGGGGACTGCAGGCACGCACCCTGCAGCGCAGGCCAGAAAAGACAAAAGGGGTTAGCTCAATTGAGCTAACCCCTTGAATCAATGGTCGGAGCGGCGGGATTCGAACTCGCGACCCTCTGCTCCCAAAGCAGATGCGCTACCAGGCTGCGCTACGCTCCGACAAAGATGTGATTATACGTGCTCACAACACGGTTTTTGGCTTGGTTGGCGCGAAATGCACATTTTGTGCGGCGCCAACGCTTTAGCGCGAAGAGTTGGGGCCTGGACCGCGACCTGCCAGGTGACGGAAAGTGATGCGACCCTTGGTCAGATCGTAGGGCGACATTTCCAGCGACACCTTGTCGCCGGCCAGAATGCGGATGTGGTGCTTGCGCATCTTGCCGCCAGTGTAGGCAATCAGCTGGTGACCGTTTTCCAGGGTCACGCGGAAACGCGAGTCGGGCAGCACTTCGGTGACCGAGCCTTGCATTTCAATCAGTTCTTCTTTAGCCATTTCAATTCTTTCAGTTCAATCTGTGTCAGCGGTGCCAGCGCAAGGTGGGCCACAACCACCTGCCGGGCCACAAGCGACGGCCCTTTCCTTCAGACAGACAGCGGGTGCACTGCGCCAGCCACGGCGCAGATCAGACGGAAAGGCGCTCCAGGCCGTGCATTCGGCCTTCCACACGCTTCCCGGGCAAGGCTTGGCACTGCTCGAGGAAAATCCTTCAATTGTACCTGCTGCAACAGGCACTGTCTTTTTTTGACCGCTGCCTTTTTTCGCGTCCACGCCAGGAAACGCCCGCACGATGGCAAAAACATGGCACGACCGCTGCTGCGTGTCGGCGCCGCTCAGTCACCCGAGCCGATGGTTTTGCTGAGAGTGCGGACCAGATCGGTCTGGGTGACGATGCCCACCAGCCGGCGCTGCGCATCCACGATGGGAATGTGGTGGTGGTGACCGGCTTCCGAAAACAAGGGGATCAGCGTCGTCACCAGCCCGTCGTCACCGGCCACCTGTACATCCTGGGACATGATGTCGCCCACCGTTCCCTGGCTGTTGCTGCGCCAGGACACCAGGTGCTTGAGCCGCTGACCCAGGCCGTCGCGCACATCGAGCTGGGCCAGCCGCATGAAGTCAGTCACCGACACAATGCCCAGCACCTGGTGTTGCGCATCCACCACGGGCAGCGCCTTGACCTGCTCCTGCCGCATCAGCGCCCAGGCCTCTTTCAGTGCCACCTGTGGCTCCACCGCAAACACCGGCCGGGACATGATGTCTGCACAGCGCAGATCGCCCAGGGTGCGCTGAAAAGCCGCTTTGCCCGCCATGTGCAGCAAGCCTTCGAGATCGGCCCGGCTGATGTCCAGCACCTGGTTGTAATGGGACAGTGCGGCATCCAGGTCGGCCGAGACAAAGCGCGCCGACCCGGCGCCCTTGTAGCTGTGCTGCGGATGCGGATAACGCTTGCCGGTCAAGGTGTTGTAGACCACGGCGCACAGCACCAGCACCGCCACATTGAACAGAATGGGAAAGGCCACCAGCGCCACGCCATCGGCATGCTCCAGCACCACGAAAGCGGCAAAACCGGCCCCTGGCGGGTGCATGCAGCGCAGCGGCACCATCAGCAAGATGCTCAACCCCACCGACAGGGCGGCCGCCACCGCCAGATCCGGCACCAGGCGCTGGCAGAGCGCGCCCACCAGGGCCGACACCACGGTCCCGCCCAGCACCGGCCAGGGCTGCGCCAGCGGGCTGGCCGGCATACCGAAGAGCAGCACCGCACTGGCCCCCAGCGACGACACCATCCAGGTGCTGGTCGGCACATCCGTCCACCAGCGCGACAACATGCCCGTCACCAGCAGCCCCAGTGCCACACCCAACGCCATGCGCAGCAGCTCCTGCAGATCAATGCGCACCGGGCCGGGCCAGAAATTGCGCAGCCACAGCGCCCAACGCGTCAGCTGGGCATGCTGGGAGCCCAGCGGCGTGGGCATCTGCGCAGACTCTCGCACCACTGGCGCCGCCGGGCTTGGCCCGGAGCCGGGGGCCGCAGCATGCGGCCGCTGGTCGGTTTCAGACATGGGATGCTCCGCTCTCCGCAGTTTTTTTCACTGGAAACATGCTCAAAATCATAGCAACCACGGGTTAGCCCTGCGCACAGCACCGATAGAATCGCGCCCACACTTACGCCACTTGTTGCCAACTGCCCTCTTCCGGAGCCCTCTGCCTGTGTCCGACCGCCTTGCCGTACTCCCGCAATACCTGATCCCCAAACAGGCCCTCACCATGCTCATGGGCCACCTGGCCGGCAAGCAGGCGGGCTCGCTCACCACATCGGTGATCCGCTGGTTCATTCAGCGCTACCAGGTCAATATGCAGGAAGCGGCCAACCCGGACCCCGCGGCCTACGCCTCCTTCAATGAATTCTTCACGCGCCCGCTGCGCGAAGGTGCGCGCCCGCTGAGCGACAGTCGCTGGATCTGCCCGGTGGACGGCGCAGTCAGCCAGATCGGCCCCATTGCCGGCGACCAGATCTTCCAGGCCAAGGGCCACCACTATTCCAGCCAGGCACTGCTGGGCGGCGATGCGGCGCTGGCGAGCCAGTTCGACAACGGGCATTTCGCCACCATCTACCTGAGCCCGCGCGATTACCACCGCATCCACATGCCGCAGACCGGACGGCTGCTGCGCATGATCTATGTGCCGGGGGATCTGTTCTCGGTCAACCCCACCACGGCACGTGGTGTGCCCGGCCTGTTTGCCCGCAACGAGCGGGTGGTGTGCATCTTTGAAGGCGCGCAAGGCCCGTTTGCCCTGGTGCTGGTGGGTGCCACCATCGTGGGCAGCATGGCCACCGTCTGGCACGGCGTGGTGAACCCGCCGCGCACCCGCGACATCCGCGACTGGCGCTACGAAGACCAGCAGATCACGCTGCACAAAGGCGAGGAAATGGGGCGCTTTCTGCTCGGCTCCACCGTGGTCATGCTGATGCCGGCAGGCACCTTGAATGCCTTCAACGCCGGCTGGGATGCTGCCACGGCGGTGCGCCTGGGCGAACCCATGGCCGACTAAAGCATTGCAGGCGCGCGCCTGCCCTTCTCGGCCCCTTCGCCAAACACAACAGGCTGCCATAGGCAGCCTGTTGTGTTTGGTGCGCCACTGGCGCCAGAGACGGGCTTACAGAAACCAGCTCAGCACTTCGGGACGGCGCTCGGTGGTGAACATCGTGGGCGTCAGCGTGAGGCGCTCGGGCTTGACCGGTTCGTCGCGCCCCACCAGATGCACCATCATTTCGCGGCGGCGCAGCACCACATGGCTCACGGTCTCGGAGCGGCCTGCGTGCATGACACGCACACCCGGCTTGAACACCGGCATCTGGAAGGTGTGACCACGGGTATAGGGGGCCTGCTGGCCTTCGGCTTGACCTGGATTGATGACCAACATGGCATTCCTTTTTTCAGCTGTGATGTGTCCTCATCGACAACTTTGCAGCAAAGTTTAGGGCTGCATCCATTTTTTTGGTGCGCTGGCGTTGGCCGCCTCCACGCTGCACTCCCAAGTGCGCCGCGGGACAACTCTACACCCTATGCCGCAATGCGGTCATGCCACGGCGGGCCATGGCCGCCCACAACCGGCTGCAGACTGCGACCTGCGGATTATTCCCCGACAATCCGCAGTCCGCCCTCTGTCTCTACCGCCTGTCCATGTCCCGCCCGCGTTTTCTTCCTGACAACTTCACCCTGATGCTGATGGCCACGGTGGCCCTCGCCAGCTTTTTCCCCGCCTCGGGCGTTCCCGCACAGTGGCTGAACACTGCCACCACCGTGGTGATCGTGCTGCTGTTCTTTCTGCATGGCGCCAAGCTGTCACGCCCGGCCATTCTGGCCGGCATCGGCCACTGGCGCCTGCACCTGGTGATCACGGCCATCACCTTTGTGGCCTTCCCCATTCTGGGCTGGTCGCTGCGCCCGCTGCTGGAGCCCCTGGTCACACCCGACCTGTACCTGGGCATTCTGTTCCTGTGCACCGTGCCGGCCACCGTGCAGTCCGCCATTGCACTGACGGCACTGGCGCGCGGCAACATGCCGGCGGCCATCTGCAGCGCATCGGGCTCCACCTTGCTGGGCATTCTGTTCACCCCACTGCTGGTGGGCATGCTGCTGCATGTCAGCGCCTCATCGGCCGATCCGCTGGCCGCCATCGGCAAGATTGCGCTGCAGCTGTTGGTACCGTTCATCGTCGGCCACCTGATGCGCCCCTGGGTGGCCCCCATCGTCCAGTGGATGGGCACATCCATCAAGGTGGTGGACCAGGGCTCCATCCTGCTGGTGGTCTATTCGGCTTTCAGCGGCGCCGTGGTCGCCGGCCTGTGGTCGCAAATGCCGCTGCCCGCCATGGCAGGCCTGTTTGTGCTGTGCGCACTGCTGCTGGCCTGCTCCATGACCCTGTGCGTGTTCGCCAGCCGCCGCCTGGGCTTCAGCACCGAAGACGAAATCGCGATCCTGTTCTGTGGCGCACAAAAAAGCCTGGTCAGCGGTGTTCCCATGGCCAAGGTGCTGTTCCCTGCCAGCATGGTCGGCAGCATTGTGCTGCCGCTGATGCTGTTCCACCCCATGCAGCTGATGGTGTCGGCTGTGATCGCAGGCCGCTATGCGCGCCGACCGGGTGCAGCAGACACAGAGCGCCACTGATCGGCTCATCGCCCTGCGCCGCCTACCGGCACAGGGCGCTGGGGTTAACCCGCCCCCACAGGGGCCATTCCCCCTGCAGCATGTACAGGGCGGCGCTCTTGCCGTCGTCCCTTTTCTTTTGTGGAGAGACCGCATGCTCAAGCAATGGATCGCCGCCGCCGCCCTGTGCGTATTCGGCCTGGCACACGCTGCTACCGTCGACGCCAACAAGGCCACCCCGGCCGAGCTGGACCAGATCAAGGGCATAGGCCCCGCCACTGCCGCCCGCATTGTGGAGCAGCGCAAAACTGCCCCATTCAAGAACTGGGAAGACTTCATCGGGCGCGTCCAGGGCATAGGCCCGGGCAATGCCGCCAAGATGTCCAGCGAAGGCCTGACCATCAACGGCCAGAGCTACAAGGCCAAGACGGCCACGCCAGCCACCGCAGCCAAGCCCGCCAACACGCCCCCGGCACCAGCGGCCAAGACCCCCAAGCCGGCGGCCTGATACACCACGCCCCTGCCCTGCACCCGCCTTTGGCGGGTTTTTCATGCCTAATGCATGACCAATGGCCTCAACACGCTCAGGTTTTCATAGCAGCCTCCTCCACGCTTGCCCGTAGAATAAAAAAGCCCATGCCCCTGATCGCACTCATCCTCCTGCCCTTCATCGGCAGCCTGATGGCCGCGGTGCTGCCTGCCAACGCACGCAACACCGAATCCACGCTGGCTGGTCTGATCGCCCTGGTCTGTCTGGTACAGGCCGCTTTGTTCTTTCCCGAAATAGCCCACGGCGGCGTGCTGCGCCAGGAGATTCCGTGGCTGCCTGCGCTGGGACTGAACATCGTGGTGCGCATGGACGGCTTTGCCTGGATGTTCTGCATGCTGGTGCTGGGCATCGGCGCCCTGGTGGTGCTGTACGCGCGCTACTACATGTCGCCCGCCGATCCGGTGCCGCGCTTCTTCTCGTTCTTCCTAGCCTTCATGGGCGCCATGACCGGCGTCGTGCTGTCGGGCAATGTGATCCAGCTGGTGTTTTTCTGGGAGCTGACCAGCCTGTTCTCCTTCCTGCTGATCGGCTACTGGCACCACCGCCAGGATGCCCGCCGCGGTGCGCGGATGGCACTCACCGTCACGGGCACCGGCGGCCTGTGCATGCTGGCGGGCATGATCCTGCTGGGGCACATCGTCGGCAGCTACGACCTGGACAACATCCTGGCGGCGGCCCAGCAGGTGCGCGACCATGCGCTCTATGTGCCGACGCTGCTGCTGATCCTGCTGGGCGCCTTCACCAAGAGCGCGCAGTTCCCGTTCCACTTCTGGCTGCCCCATGCCATGGCGGCCCCCACCCCGGTGTCGGCCTATCTGCACTCGGCCACCATGGTGAAAGCCGGCGTGTTCTTGCTGGCGCGGCTGTGGCCGGTGCTCAGCGGCACGGACGAATGGTTCTGGATTGTTGGCGGCGCGGGTGCTGCCACCTTGCTGCTGGGCGGCTATCTGGCCATGTTCCAGCACGACCTCAAGGGACTGCTGGCCTACTCCACCATTTCGCACCTGGGCCTGATCACCCTGCTGCTGGGCATGAACAGCCCGCTGGCCGCCGTGGCCGCCGTCTTCCACATCATGAACCACGCCACCTTCAAGGCCTCGCTGTTCATGGCGGCCGGCATTGTGGACCATGAAAGCGGCACGCGCGACATCCGTCGCCTGTCCGGCCTGCGCAAGATGATGCCCATCACCGCCACACTGGCCTGCGTGGCCAGTGCGGCCATGGCCGGGGTGCCGCTGCTCAACGGTTTTCTGTCCAAGGAAATGTTCTTTGCAGAAACCGTGTTCGTTGACGCCGCCCACTGGGTGCGGATCGTGCTGCCCGTGGTCGCCACCTTGGCCGGCATCTTCAGCGTGGCCTATTCGCTGCGCTTCACCGTCGATGTCTTCTTCGGCCCCAAGGCCACCGACCTGCCCCACAAGCCCCACGAGCCACCGCACTGGATGCGCGTGCCGGTGGAGCTGCTGGTCCTGGCCTGCCTGGTGGTGGGCGTGCTGCCAGCCTGGTCGGTGGGCCCGTTCCTGAATGCAGCCGCTACTCCCGTGGTGGGCGGCACCCTGCCCGAATTCAGCCTGGCCGTATGGCATGGCGTGAATACGCCGCTCATCATGAGCTTCGTGGCGCTGGTGGGCGGCATTGCGCTGTACACGGCACTGCGACTGCTGCGCAACAACGGCAGCATCGACGACGCCGTTCCCGTGCTGCAGCACATCAACGGCAAGCGCATCTTCGACAACGTGCTGGCCCGCATCAGCCTGCTGGCCAAGCATCTGCGCCGCGCACTGACCACCCACCGCCTGCAGTGGCAGATGCTGTGGCTGGTCTCCATTGCCTTGCTGAGCGGCTTCATGCCGCTGTGGATTCGCGGCCTGGACCTGGGCAATCGCCCGCCCCTGCCGCTGTCGCCCGCCTTCCTGGTGTTGTGGGTGATCGGCTGTCTGTGCGCACTGGGCGCGGCCTGGAAGGCCAAGTACCACCGGATGGCATCGCTGATCATGCTCGGCGGCGCGGGCCTGTGTGTGGTGCTCACCTTCCTGTGGTTCTCCGCCCCCGATCTGGCACTGACCCAGCTGGTGGTGGAGGTGGTGACCACCATCCTGATCCTGCTGGGCCTGCGCTGGCTGCCCAAGCGCGACAAGAACCTGCACATCCCCGCCCTGTCCACCGAATTGCTGGCCCGCAGCCGGCGCCTGCGCGATCTGCTGCTGGCCCTGGCCGCTGGCGGCGGCATGGCCTGGCTGGCGTTTGCCATGATGAGCCGCCCGTTCTCGCAGAGCACCTCCACCTTCTTCCTGGAGCGGGCCGTGCCGGAAGGCGGCGGCAGCAATGTGGTCAACGTGATGCTGGTGGACTTCCGCGGCTTCGACACCTTTGGCGAAATCGTAGTGCTGGGCGTGGTGGCGCTGACCGTGTATGCGCTGCTGCGGCGCTTCCGCCCGGCGCGCGAAACCATGGACCTGCCGGAGCAACAGCGCTTCCTGCCGGGGGACCTGCAGACCGATCTGCTGAACCCGCGCAATGCCAGCGATACCGCCGTGGGCTATCTGATGGTGCCCGCTGTGCTGGTGCGCCTGCTGCTGCCTTTCGCCACGCTGGTGGCGGTATATATCTTTGTGCGCGGCCACAACGAGCCCGGCGGCGGCTTTGTGGCCGGCCTGGTGTTCTCGGTGGCCCTGCTGCTGCAATACATCATCTCGGGCACGCAGTGGGTGGAAGCGCACATGCCGCTGTTCCCGCGCCGCTGGATTGCCGTGGGCCTGCTGTGTGCCCTGGGCACCGGCCTGGGTGCGGTGTATGCCGGCTACCCCTTCCTGACCAGCCACACCTTCCACTTCACCCTCCCTTTGGTGGGCGAGATGCACCTGGCCAGCGCCACCTTCTTTGACGTCGGTGTCTTTGCCCTGGTCGTAGGCTCCGTCTTGCTCATCCTCACGGCCATTGCCCACCAATCGGTGCGCGGCCACCGTTACCACGCACGCTTGATGGAAGAAAAAGAACAAGCAGAAACCGAGGCCACGATCGCCGCTTTGCAGGAAGGGGTCCGCTGATGGAAATCGTGCTTGCCATCACCATTGGCGTGCTCACCGGATCTGGCGTGTGGCTGCTGCTGCGTCCCCGGACCTTCCAGGTCATCATCGGCCTGTCCCTGCTGTCGTATGCCGTCAACCTGTTCATCTTCAGCATGAGCCGCGAGGGCCTGGCCATCGACAAGGAGCCGGTGATGCAGGCCGGTCTGGCCGAGACCCTGGCCAACTACGCCGACCCCATGCCCCAGGCCCTGGTGCTGACCGCCATCGTGATCGGCTTTGCCATGACGGCGCTGTTCCTGGTGGTGCTGCTGGCCTCGCGCGGCATGTCCGGCACCGACCATGTGGATGGCAGCCATTCGCGTGACGAGCAGGAGATGCCGTGATGCTGGACTGGCTGACTACTTCTCTGATGCCACACCTGATTCTGGCGCCCATCCTGCTGCCCATGTTCACGGCGGCCGTGATGCTGCTGTTGCGGGAAGAACACCTGCGCCTCAAGGTGGTGCTCAACATTGCGTCCACTGCCATCGGCCTGTGCATTGCGGTGGCGCTGCTGCAGTGGAGCGACGAACAAGCCGGGCCCAGCGCCATGGGCGTGTACCTGGCTGCCAACTGGAAAGCGCCGTTCGGCATCGTGCTCGCACTGGACCGCCTGTCGGCCATGATGCTGGTGCTGACCTACTGCGTGGCCCTGGCCGCTGGCATGTTCTCCATTGCCCGCTGGCACAAGGCAGGGGTGCACTTCCACCCGCTGTTTCAGTTCCAGCTGATGGGCCTGTCGGGCGCCTTTCTGACGGCCGACCTGTTCAATCTGTTCGTGTTCTTCGAGATCATGCTGGCCGCCTCCTATGGGCTGCTGCTGCATGGTTCCGGCCGCTTGCGCGTGCAGTCCGGTCTGCATTACATCGCCATCAACCTGGCCGCGTCCTCGCTGTTTCTGGTCGGTGTGTCCATGCTGTACGGCATCACCGGCACACTCAATATGGCGGATCTGGCCCAGGCCATTCCCCATGTCAGCCCCGCCGACCGGGGCCTGCTGCACACGGCCGCCGCCATCCTGGCCATCGCCTTCCTGATCAAGGCGGCCATCTGGCCGCTGAACTTCTGGCTGGTGCCGGCCTACAGCGCGGCCAGCGCCCCCGTTGGCGCCCTGTTCGCGCTGATGACCAAGGTGGGCGTCTACACCATCCTGCGGCTGTGGACCCTGCTGTTCTCCAGCGAAGCCGGCGACTCGGCGCTGTTCGGTGGCCAGTGGCTCACCGTGATGGGCATGGTGACCATGGCCTATGGCGCCTTCGGCATGCTGGGCGCACAGCGCCTGACCTATCTGGCAGGCTATGCGGCCATTCTGTCCTCCGGCACGCTGCTGGCGGCCACCGGTTTTGGTCAGAACATGCTGACCGCCGGCCTGCTGTACTACCTGCCCAGCTCCACGCTGGCCGTGGCAATTCTGTTCATGCTGGCCGACATCATGGACCGCTGGCGCAACGATGGCTCCAGCGCCCATGATTTCGGCGATGAAGACGCCCCCTTCCTCAACCCCGAGCTGGTACCCACCAAGTCGCTGAACCTGGACGAACACGAAGAAGTCCTGATCGGCCGCGTGATCCCTGCTGCTGCCGCGTTCCTGGGCATTGTCTTCATCATGTGCACCCTGGTGGTCACCGGGCTGCCGCCGCTGTCGGGCTTCATCGGCAAATTTGCCATGCTCACCAACTTGGTCAATCCGGTGGGTCTGGGCCAGTCCGCAGGCTATCAGGCTGGCAACCTGGGCTGGGTGCTGGTCGCCCTGCTGATCACCACCGGTCTGTTTGCGCTGATTGCACTGACACGCGCCGGCATCCGCCATTTCTGGGCCACGCACGACCGTACCAAGCCCGAGCTGCGCGTGCTGGAAGGTGCGCCGATTGCAGGCCTGATGGCGCTGTGCGTGGCCTTGACCATGCATGCCCATGCGGTGATGGAGTTCACACAGAACGCGGCCAACGCATTGCATACGCCATCGACCTACATCCTGGCCGTGATGCAGCAGGATCCGGTGCCCAATCCACCAAAGGAGCCCAAACCCGACACGGCGGTACCGGCCCAGACGGCAGCACCTGCCGCAGTCCTCGAACCGCTGGCTGCGCCCTTGCCTACCACGGAGAAAGCAGCACCATGAAGCACATCCTGCCTGCCCCGTTGCTGTCCATCTTCCTGTTTGGCGCGTGGCTGCTGCTGAACCATTCCCTGAGCGCAGGCCACATGGTGCTGGGCGCCATTCTGGGACTGCTGATTCCCATCGTGCTGCGCGGCCTGCGTCCGCTGCCGGTGCGCATTCGACACCCATGGACGGCCATCACTCTGGCGGCCACCGTGGTCAAGGACACCACCGCTTCCAACCTGGCCGTGCTGCGCTTTCTGCTGTTCCCAAGCCTGCGCAGGCATCCATCGGCTTTTGTGTACATCCCGCTGGAAGTGCGCGACCCCAACGCGCTGGCGGTGCTGGCCATGATCGTCTGCATCACCCCCGGCACGGCCTGGGCCGAGCTGTCGCGCGACCGTTCCATGCTGCTGCTGCACGTGTTGGAAGTTGGCGATGCCGATGCCATCGTGGCCCACATCAAGCGTAGCTACGAGCGCCCTCTGATGGAGATTTTCGAATGAGCCTGTGGTTCACCTACACCCTGACCCTGGCCCTGTTCCTGCTGACGGCCGCCATGGCCTGCTGCCTGGTGCGCCTGCTCAAGGGCCCCACGGCCCAGGACCGGGTCCTGGCGCTGGACTGCATGTACATCAACGGCATGCTGCTGATGCTGGTGCTGGGCATCACCTACAGCTCCAGCATGTACTTCGAGGCGGCTCTGCTGATTGCCCTGTTCGGCTGCGTCAGCTCCACCGCCATGGCCAAATTCCTGCTGCGCGGCGAGGTGATCGAATGAACGAAATCATGCTGCCGCTGTGGGCCGAAGTGGCCATTGCCGTGCTGGTGCTGGCCGGGTCCTTGATTGCCCTGCTGGGCTCGCTGGGCCTGATGCGACTGAAGTCCTATTTCGAGCGGGTGCACGCACCCTCCATCATTGCCACCCTGGGCTGCTGGCTCATCATGTGGGCCCTGGTGATCTTCTTTTCGGTTTCCGGCCATGGCTTTGCCGCGCACCCGCTGCTGATTGCCGTGTTCATTGCCGTCACCGTCCCCATCACCACCATTTTCCTGATGCGTGCCGCACTGTTCCGCGCGCGCCGCGCGGGACGCAATGTGCCTCCCAGCGTCAGCGGCATCGTGCTCAACGAACCACTGACCGAAGAAGAAGCGGCCCAGGACAGCAAGGGCTGAGCCCGGCAGCCGCGCAGACGCATACACTGCGGCCATGCAACACGCTTTGGCAATTTGTGCGGGCGCCTGCCTGGGCGCCCTGGCCCGCTGGAAGCTGGGCCAGTGGCTCAGCAGCCCGGGATCTCTGCCCTGGGGCACTTTGGCGGCCAACGCCATGGGCGGCTATCTGATCGGTCTGTGCGTGGCTTTTTTCCAGGGCCACCCCGGTCTGGATCCCGTCTGGCGCCTGGCACTGGTCACGGGTTTTCTTGGTGCCCTCACCACGTTTTCCAGCTTCTCCGCCGAGGTGGTGGAGCTGCTGCAGCAAGGCCGCTGGGGCATGGCCACGGCCTGGGCGGCATCGCACCTGCTGGCGTCGCTGCTACTGACCATGGCGGGCATCGCCACCCTCTCCGGTCTGCGCCCAGCCTGAACTGCGGCACGGTACCGCACGCCATTGTGCTTTGTGCGCTTGTGCACGGCAGATGTCCATGCCGTCCAGTCAAAGAAATCCGCGCAGAAGCCTGCGCAGGGCCCTGGCTTCTGCGAAGATGGATTCCTCGATACACGGAGTTTTCTGGAGCCCTATGGACGCAACGCTTTCCCTGCACGACCGCTCGCTCGCCGAATCGCTGGTGGATCTGGAAGCATCCACCCAGGCCGCAGAGCAAATTGACCTGACCCAGCCTGACTCCTATCGCCTGGCATTTGCCGATCCGGAATTCATGGCCCGCCGTGAAACCCGGGGCATCCGCTTTCAGCTGGAAATGCTCAAGCCCGATATCGGCCAGGCCGAGTTCGGGATTGACCACACCGTTGTGGTGTATGGCAGCGCCCGCTTCGTGGCCCCGGATGTGGCGGCCCAGCGCCTGCTGGAGGCCAAATCCAGCGGCGATGCCCAGCGCATCAAGGCGGCCGAACAAGGCGTGCGCAATGCCCGCCGCTATGACCAGGCCCGTGAATTTGCGCGCCTGGTTGCGGAGCACAGCCTGCGCCAGCCCAAGGACCAGCGCATCTACATCTGCACCGGGGGTGGCCCGGGCATCATGGAAGCGGCCAACCGCGGCGCCTACGAAGCGGGTGCACCCAATGTGGGCCTGAACATCCTGCTGCCGCACGAACAGTCGGGCAACCGCTACATCACGCCGGGCCTGAGCTTCAAATTCCATTACTTCGCGCTGCGCAAGATGCACTTCATGATGCGCGCCAAGGCCCTGCTGGCCTTCCCGGGCGGCTTTGGCACCATGGACGAACTGTTCGAAGTGCTGACGCTGGTGCAGACCACCAAGGTCAAGCCCGTGCCCATCATCCTGTTCGATTCGGCCTTCTGGAAGAAGCTCTACAACTTCGACATGCTGGTGGAAGAAGGCATGATCTCGGCCAAGGATCTGGAGCTGTTCCACTACGTGGACGATCCTGCCAGCGCCTGGAGCATCATCAAGAAGTTCTACAACCTGCAGGACTGACCTCCCTATCCCCGAAAAAGCCCGTGCGCTACAAAGCGCCACGGGCTTTTTTCATGCCCCCGATGGGCAGCTAGCAGACCACTCAGCGCGGTGGCGGCAGCTGCGTGGGGTGGCCGGGCAGATCATCGCGCCCGATCAACCACGGCAGGCGTGCGCAGCTGCCCACCAGCGCCCCCACGGCCCAGAACAGGGCCGACACCCCGACCACCGCGCCCAGCGAACCGAAGATCAGGGGCATGAGCACGCTGGAGCCGTTGATGGCCATCATGCGCAGGCCCAGCGCTTCGCCATGGCGGTGCGGCGGGGTGATCTGGTGGATCATGCTCATCACCATGGGCTGCACCGATCCCAGCACCAGCCCCAGCAAGATGGAGCATGCCCCCATGCTCCAGGCACCCGGCATCAGCGGGTACAGCAGAAACAGCACCGATGCCACCACCATGGCCGTGAACACCACCTGCCATTCGCCGATGCGTTCGGGCAGCAGCGGCACCAGCAGGCGGATGGCCGCCGCAGCCATGGCGAACGATCCCAGGATGGTCCCGATCACCGAGGCCGACAGCCCGCGCTCGTGCCCCAGTATGGGCACCACAAAGGTGTGCACATCCCAGCAGGACGACAGCGCCCAGTTCATCAGCAGCAGACGGCGAAAGCCCTGGTTCTGGAACAGGTCCCAGGCCGTCGCCGGCTTGGCTGCAGCGGCAGGCACTTCCATCGGCGGCAGCTCCTGCACGCTGCGCGACAGAAACCAGGCACTCAGCGGCAGCAGTGCCAGCAGCACGAATGCGGCACGAAACCCGGTGGTGCTGGCCGCCTCCCCCCCGGCGTAGTCAATCAGCAGACCGGCACAGAACGGACCGAGAAAATTGGAGATGGCCGGGCCAATGGCCAGCCAGCTGAACACCTTGCGCAATTGGGCCTTGTCGTGCGCACTGCGCCCCACATGGCGCTGCAGGGCGATGATGGCGGTGCCGGAAGCGCCCCCGGTGAGCAGTGCCGCCAGACACAGCACCGGATAGACCGGAAACGCCGCAGCGGTGCCGGCCCCCAGCACGGCGATGGCCACGCTGAGCGCCAACGGGCGGCGCAGGCCATGGCGGTCCGCGTAGCGGCCGGCTGGCAGCGACAGAAACACCTGGGTCAGCGCGAACAGCGCCAGCAGAAAACCGACCGATGCCGCCGAAAAACCTTCACGCAAGGCCAGCAAGGGGGTGGCCATGCGCATGCCCGTCATGCAGGCATGGATGGAGATTTGCGCCAGGATCAGGCGCAGCAAGGCAGCGCTCACGCGGCGTCGTCCTCGGGGTCCTGCGCAGTCTTCCCGGGCACTGCGGCAGCGCTGGTCGAAGGCAGTGTGGGCTTGGACGCCATGGCGGCTGCGGGTGCAAACAGGTCCGTGGCATCGACGGGATCGGCCGACCCGGGACTGGGCAGCTCCTGCACGCCACGCAGGCGGCGCTGGATGGCCCGGGTGCGCACGTCCACTTGTTCGAAGCGGCGCGCCGCAGCGTCAATGGATTTGCGCGTGGCCTCCACCACCTCGCCGAACTTGGCGAATTCGGTCTTGACTTGGCCCAGCACAGCCCAGACTTCGGAAGAGCGCTGCTCGATGGCCAGCGTCTTGAACCCCATCTGCAGGCTGTTGAGCATGGCCGCCAGATTGGCCGGCCCGGTCACCACCACACGGCTGTCATTTTGCAGGCTCTCCACCAGGCCCGGGCGCCGCAGCACTTCGGCAAACAGGCTTTCGGTGGGCAGGTACATCACGGCAAAGTCCGTGGTGTGGGGCGGTGCCAGGTATTTGGCGGCGATCTTCCTGGCCTCGGCGCGGATGGAGGTTTCGAACGCATTGCCCGCGGCCATGATCGCCCCGCGCTCGGCCGCATCCAGCGCATCCTGCAAACGCTGGTAATGCTCCACCGGGTACTTGGCGTCGATGGGCAGCCACACCGGCACATCGTCCATCCCGCCCTGCCCCGGCAGACGGATGGCGAACTCCACCAGCTCATCGCTGCCCGGCACGGTCTTGACGTTCCTGGCGTACTGCGCCGGGGTGAGCACGTTGTCGATGATGGCGCCCAGCTGCACCTCGCCCCAGGTGCCCCGCGTTTTGACATTGGTCATCACGCGCTTCAGATCGCCCACGCTGCCGGCCAGCGACTGCATCTCGCCCAGGCCCTTGTGCACCTGCTCCAGCCGGTCGCTGACCAGCTTGAACGATTCGCCCAGGCGCTGCTCCAGTGTTTCGTGCAGCTTTTCGTCCACCGTGCGGCGCATGGCCTCCAGCTTGTCGGCATTGTCGGTCTGGATGGCAGACAGTCGCTCGTTGAGCGTGGTCCGCAGTTGCTCGGCATTGTGCAGAGTGCCTTGTTGCAGCCGATGCAACTGCTGGGCCATGGCTTCCTGCAGTTGCTGGAAATGCTGCTGCAGTTCCTGGCGGCTGGCACGCGCCTCGGCCAGGCTTTGCGCCATGCGACCGTCCACCAGCTTGCGCAGGCTGTCGCTGGCCGCTTGCTGGTGCTGGCTCAGCTGGTGGCTCAAACCCAGCAACTGCTGGGCCATGTGCTCCATGGCGCCGTCGTTCCTGGCCAGTGCCAGCTGCGTCTGCTGCGCCGCCTGCTGCAACGCCAGCAGCTGTGGGGCCAGTGCCGCATCGCCGCCGGCGCGCGGGCGCAATGCCAGCCACAGCTGCAACAACAACACGGCCAGGAGCAACCCCAGTACCAGCCAGACCATCCACGCGTGCACCACTGCCTGCTCCTTGCTCTAAAGAATTGCCAACTTTCCCCGCAAGATTGTCGTCAATTTCGGCATGGCACAGCGCCAAAAGCAGCTCCAAAGCGGGGCTCGAAGCCCACTTTTTCAAGAGGCCTGCTGCGGCACACCGCCAGGAACGCATGCCCGTCACACCAGGACGCTGCACATGGGTTCCCCACCGTGCGCCTGCCATCCTGCTCCGGCACAGCCGGAGCGAGAACAGCGTTCAGCCGGGCAACCGCTCAGAGCGGTGGGATGTCATGCCCAACGCAGCGCACGCGCCGCGGCGTCCGGCTGGTTCACCGGCGTACGCGGTGCCTGGCCGCCCAGCACGGCCACCAGGTTGTCCGCCGCCAGCTGCGCCATGGCACGGCGGGTGGTCATGGTGGCACTGGCGATGTGCGGGGTCAGCACCACATTCGGCACCGTCAGCAGATCGGGGTGCACGGCAGGCTCGCCTTCAAACACATCCAGGCCAGCGGCCGCAATGGTCTTGGCACGCAGCGCCTGGGCCAGGGCCGCGTCGTCCACGATACCGCCACGCGCAATATTGATCAGCGTGGCCGTGGGCTTCATCTGCGCCAGCTCGGCCGCACCGATGGTGTGGCGGTTCTCGGGGGTGAAAGGCAGCACCAGCACCACATGGTCGGCGGTCTTCAGCAGCTCTTCCTTGCTGACGTAGCTGGCCTTGCATTCGGCTTCCAGCTCCGGCGTCAGGCGCGAACGGTTGTGGTAGACCACCTTCATGCCAAAGCCGTGTGCACCACGCTTGGCAATGCCCTGGCCGATGCGGCCCATGCCGATGATGCCCAGCGTGCTGCCATGCACCTCGCTGCCAGCAAACAGGTCGTAGCGCCATTCCTTCCACAGACCGGCACGCAGGTAGTGCTCGCTCTCGGTCACGCGGCGGGCCGTGGCCATCAGCAATGCAAAGCCGAAGTCGGCCGTGGTTTCGGTCAGCACATCGGGGGCATTGGTGCCCTGCACGCCGGCTGCGGTCATGGCCGGCACGTCAAAGTTGTTGTAGCCCACGGCCATGTTGGACACCACCTTGAGCTGCGGGCAAGCGGCCAGCAGGGCCGCATTGATGGTCTGCGAGCCCGTGGTCAGCACGCCATCCTTGCCCTGCAGCTGCTGGGCCAGCTCTTCGGGGCTCCAGACCACATCGTCCTGGTTGGTGTGCACATCAAAGTGCTGGCGCAAGAAATCCACCACTTCGGGCGAGATGGCACGGGCGATCAGAATGCTTTGTCGGGGCATGGCGAGGGGAGTCTCCAGGTCGGTTCTCTGTTGAAAAATCACATCCGCAGCACACAGTCACTGTGGCTGCGGCGCATCGGGTTCCGTGGCTGCTGTGCCCTGGCCCAGGACTTTGCGGCTGCTGTGGATCCAGGTCCACAAGGCGCGCTCCGCGGTGGACTGTGCGGGCTGCGTGGGCGGCCAGCGGCGCTGGCAGGTGTCCATGCAGCTGTCCATCTGCCACAGCACTTCACGGTGGATCAGGCCCAGCTCGGCCACGCTCTCGGGCATCTGCGCAAAGATGGCGCGCCAGTCGTCCTGCGAACGCGGGTGGGCACCGGATTCGGTCAGGGACAGTTCGATGGCGCGCATGCGGGCATCCACCCACATCAGCGCCCGGCTGCCGGACTGCGCCTGCCACTGCTCGGGCAGCACGCGCTTGCAGGAGGCCCAGTACTGGAACACCGTGGCCACGGCCAGGCAATCCCGCAGCACCACCTCCGCGGCCAGCGGCGCGGCGGCGGCGGCATCGCGCTGCAGCAGCGCCAGCACCGGCGCCACCTGCTCCGCCGGATAGCGCCGGGAATTCAGGCGCAGTGCCAGTGACAGGCGCTCGCCGGCCATGGCCTTGTATTTGCCAAAGAAAGCCGACACCACTTCGGCCACCACCAGGATGCGCCCCATGGGCGAGATCGCCTCGCCCATCAGGTGGCGCGGGTAGCCGCTGCCATCCATGCATTCATGGTGTTCCAGCACCGCGTCTTCCACGCTGAAGGGGTAGGCGCCCATGCTCTGCACGACCATGGAGCCGGTGATGGAGTGCGCGGCCAGCTGGACACGCTCCCGCTCGGAAAGCCGGTACCCGGCGTCGGCCCAGGCAGTGGACATATAGAGCATGCCCACATCGTGCAGCAGGGCCGCAGCCGCCAGCCTGGCGCACTGCGCCTCGTCCCAGCCCGCACGGATGGCCAGGAACACGGACACCATGGCCATCAGCACGCTGTGCTCGAACAACAGGGGCAGCTGGACCTGCACCACCGTCATCTTGAAGCGCGCGGCGTGCGGCCAGGGCATCAGCCGCAGCGCACGGCCCAGTATGGCCCCTTCGGCCCCCAGGTCGGCCGCCAGCAGACGGCCCAGCGGGTGCTCGGACAGCAGGCGCGTCACCTCCACATGCAGCAGGCCGATGTCGACCGGCTCGCTCACTTCCAGCTGCCCATCCAGCGGCGCCGGCAAGCGGTGTCCGGCCAGCAGCGCCAGCAGATCCCCCCCCAGCACCGTGCCCTTTTCCAGCAAGGGCGCTCCGCTGTCCGACACCACGGTCTGCGTCACCACCACCTGCCGCTGGCCTGCCATCTGGGCAATGGCGCCCAGATAGTGGACGTTGTTGTGCAGCGCCGCAATGGCGGTGGCCAAGGTGGCGTCGTCACGTGCGCTGCTCATGAAAAGCTCTCCGGCTGGATCATAGAAACGATGGTAGTGGAAAAGAGGCCATGGCCGGATCAGGTGCGCGCCCCATCCACCGCCCCGCGCGCCGCCATCAGCGGTACCAGATGAAGGTCATCACCACAAACAACGGCACCAGAATGCCGAACGACCAGGCCATGTAGCCGAAGAAGCTGGGCATGCGCACGCCCCGGTCTTCGGCGATGGCCTTGACCATCATGTTGGGCGCGTTGCCGATGTAGGTGTTGGCCCCCATGAACACGGCACCGGCCGAGATGGCCGACAGCGTGGCCGCCATGCTGGTCATCAGCACCTGCGCGTCGCCGCCGGCGGTATTGAAGAACACCAGGTAGGTGGGCGCATTGTCCAGAAAGGACGACAGCGCGCCCGTGGCCCAGAAGTACATGGCCGGGTTGGGCGTGCCGTCCGGGTTGGTGACGGCGCGCACAATGGCGCCGAACGGGCCGTCCACCCCAGCCTTGAGCATGGCGATCACCGGGATGATGGTCAGAAAGATGCCGGCAAACAGCTTGGCCACTTCCTGCATCGGCCCCCAGCCGAACTGGTTGCGCTCGTGCACCACGGCCGGCGTTATCCACAGAGACAGCAGCGCCACCCCGATCAGGCCCACATCGCGCACCAGACCGGGCAAGCCCACCTCGGTGCCCATCACATCGAACACCACGGCCGACTTCCACAGCCCGCTCATCAGCACCAGAAACACGACAACACCCAGCAGCACGAAGTTGAACTTGCCATCAAAACCCAGCTGGGTGGGCGTGGCGTTGTCCGGCGTGGGGTCAACTGCCTTGCGCTCGCCATTGCGGCTGGCATACCAGCTGTCCAGCAGATAGAAGATCACCAGCAACACACCGACCAGAAACAGCGTTTCAGGGAAGATCTGGCGCAGCGTCCAGCTGAAATCCACGCCCTTCAGAAAGCCCAGGAACAGCGGCGGATCGCCCAGCGGGGTGAGCGAGCCGCCCGCATTGGAGACGATGAAGATGAAGAACACCACCACATGGGCCACATGCTTGCGGTTGTCGTTGGCGCGGATCAGCGGGCGGATCAGCAGCATGGACGCGCCCGTCGTCCCCATGAAGCTGGCCAGCACCGCACCGATGGCCAGGATGCCGGTGTTCAGCAGCGGCGTGCCGCGCAGATTGCCGCGGATGTAGATGCCGCCCGCCACCGTGTACAGCGCCGTCAGCAGGATCACGAACGGCACATACTCCGCCACCAGCGCATGCACCAGATGCACGCCGGCCGTGCCGGCCCCGAATGCCAGCGCAAACGGCAGCAAAAAGGCCAGCGCCCAGGCGGCGGTGATCTTGCCGAAATGGTGGTGCCACACCGTAGGCGCCAGCAACGGCATCAGCGCAATCGACAGCAGCACGCCGGCAAAAGGCACGCCCCAGAGCACGGACAGCGCAGCGCCGTCGATTTCTGCCGCCTTGGCGGCGCCGGGCAACAGGCCCGCCAGTCCCAGCAGGCCCAGGCCCGCGCTGCGCAGATGCTTCATTGGGATATTCCTTCTTTTGTCTCTTTGTAATTGTTGACGCAGACACCGCCCCCTGGCGCATCGCCTGACCGTATCTTCGCACCCGATCATGCCGTGGGAGCGATGTCAAATACCTGACGCAGATACGCCAGGTACTTCTGGTCGTCGCACATGCTTTTCCCCGGCGTGTCCGACAGCTTGGCCACCGGCTGTCCGTTGCAGCGCGTCATCTTGATGACGATCTGCAGCGGCTCATAGCCCAGGTCGTTGGTCAGATTGGTGCCGATGCCAAAGGCGAGCAGACAGCGGCCATGGAATCGCCGGTACAGCTCGATGGTGCGCGGGATGGTCAGCGCATCGCTGAAGATCAGAGTCTTGGTCAGCGGATCGACCCGGTTGTCGCGGTAATGCGCCAGCAGACGCTCCCCCCAGGCAAACGGATCGCCGCTGTCATGGCGCGCGCCATCGAACAGCTTGCAGAAATACAGATCGAAGTCGCGCAGAAAGGCGTTCATGCCGTACACATCGGACAGCGCAATGCCCAGATCCCCACGGTACTCTCGCGCCCAGGATTCAAAGCCGTAGATCTGGCTGTCGCGCAGGCGCGGGCCCAGCGCCTGGCAGGCCTGCAGGTATTCATGCGCCATGGTGCCCAGCGGCAAGATGCCCAGTTCCTTGGCAAACAGCACATTGCTGGTGCCGGCAAACTGCCCCGGTCCATGGCCCGGTGCGGGACGCTGTTCGCCCGCACCCAGATCGCGGCACAGCGTGCGCAGCACCTCTTCGTGCCAGCTGCGCGCAAAGCGCCGGCGCGTACCGTAATCCGCAATCTTCAGGTGTTCCAGCCCTTCGCCGCGCATCTGGGCAATCTTGGCCTGCAGCCGTGCGCGGCCTTCGTCCCAGTCCGGGCGGGGCTGGGTATTGCGGAAATACACCTCGTTGACGATGGCCAGCACCGGGATTTCAAACAGGATGGTGTGCAGCCAGGGGCCCTGGATGGTGATGTCGATCTCGCCCGTGGGCAGCGGCGTGACGTGGATGTACTTTTCATTGAGGCGGAACAGCCCCAGAAAATCCACAAAATCACTCTTGATGAAGCGCAGCGAACGCAGGTAGTCCAGCTCATCGGTGGTGAAGCTGAGGCTGCACAGCTGGCGGATCTCGTCCCGAATCTCCTGCACCAGAGGGGCCAGCTGCACGCCCGGATTGCGGCACTTGAACTTGTACTCCACGGCAGCACCGGGGAACTGGTGCAACACCACCTGCATCATGGTGAACTTGTACAGGTCGGTGTCGAGCAAGCTGTGGATGATCATGGAAAGTGCGCCCGCATGGCGGCGCGATCGAAACAGAGGGCACAGTGTAGGCCAAGCGGGCACGGGCCCGGGCAAAACCGCGCGGCGCACGCATGGACATCCAAATCACCGCTGATGCAACTGTGGTGATCTTGGGCAGCTATCAAATTCATTGCAGCTGCGCGCTGGGCACAGCCCCGGCATGTCTAAGACATGCACCAGGCATGCACCAGATCTGCCCTGGCGCGTCAGACTGCGGCCGCTGCCATGGCCGGCTGCAAGGCCTGCAGCACCCGCCGCAGCGCCTCCGGCAGCGGCTTGGGACGGCGCGTGGCGGCGTCCACATACACATGCACAAAGTGGCCGGCCGCCGCCGATTCCTCGCTGCCCGCGGCAAAAATGCCCACCTCATAGCGCACGCTGCTGCCTCCCAGCCGGGCCACGCGGATGCCGGCCTCCACTTTCTGCGGATAGGCCAGGGAGGCAAAGTAGTTGCACTGCGTCTCCACCACCAGGCCGATGGTGTCGCCACCGTGGAAGTCCAGCACGCCCTGTTCAATCAGGTGGGCGTTCACCGCCGTGTCGAACCAGCTGTAATAGACGACGTTGTTCACATGGCCGTAGACATCGTTGTCCGACCAGCGCGTGGTGATGGGCAGGAACACCGGGTAGCTGGAGCGCGGCTGGGCACTGGGCCGTGCGGTAGCAGCAGCGGCCGCAGAAGAAGCGGCAGAAGGTTGAGAAGAGGAAACAGGCTTGTCGGTCATGGCGGACATTGTGTGGCCCCACTCGCAAGCCGCCTATCGGGCAAAACGTGGTTTTGTGGTGGCGCAACACCGCGGGCACCGGCCGCCCATCCGGCTTTCTGTGTATAGAAAACCGCATTTGGGTAAATATTTGATGCAGCGCAGCAAAAACACTTGCGCGAAATCCGACACTGCATAAAATTCAGTCATGCTGCAGCGCAACATAAATTCTTGAAGCCCGCAGTTGTGACGCAACTGGCCAGCGTATGGCCACCCAACCTGGAGAACCACAATGTCCCTGACCGCTGACCAAATCCTGAGCGCACAAAAAGCCAACCTGGAAACCCTGTTTGGCCTGACTTCCAAAGCCTTCGAAGGCGTGGAAAAGCTGGTGGAGCTGAATGTGACGGCCACCCGCGCCGCCCTGAACGAGGCCGCCAGCCACACCCAATCCCTGCTGAGCGTGAAGGACGCGCAAGAGCTGCTGCAGTTGCAAGCCAACCTGTTCCAGCCCCTGGCCGAAAAGACCGCCGCCTACAACCGCCACCTGTACAACATCGCTTCGGCCACCAGCGGCGAATTCTCCAAGACCTTTGAAGAAAAGGCTGCCGAGCTGCAAAAGAGCTTCTCCAGCCTGGTGGACAGCACCGCCAAGAACGCTCCCGCCGGCTCCGAAACCGCCGTGGCCGTGATGAAGAGCGCCGTGTCGGCCGCCACCAATGCCTTCGAAAGCATGCAAAAGGCGGTGAAGCAAGCTTCCGACATGACCGAAGCCAACATCAATGCAGTGGCCTCCACCGCCACGCAAGCCGCTACGGCCGCCAGCCGCAAGCGCTAAGCCCTGGACATGCCGACGCGATGGCATTTGACAATCATCTAGGGATTACCCTACAATCACGCCATCGCCTGGAGCACCACCATGCTTCATGGCACCAGTTGTCTCCTTGGATCCTCTCGAAACCCCCGTTTCTTGGATCCTTTCAAACCCGGTCTTTGACCGGGTTTTTTTTTGCCTCGGCCAGGGCTTTCCGATCGCACTGCTTGATCGCCCACAACAACTGCGGGCTTGTGTTTAAGAAAGATTCGCGTTCAGACTATCATGCGCCCTCATTTCCTTCTTTTGTTTTGCACTGAAAGTCCATCCATGCAGCACGCTTTGAAAGCCCTTGTTTCCGCTTGTGCCCTGGTCGTTGCCGGCCATGCGCTGGCCCAGGAGCAGGTGGTAAACCTGTACTCGGCCCGCCACTACAACACCGACGAAGAGCTGTACACCGGCTTTACCAAGGCCACGGGCATCAAGGTCAACCGCGTGGATTCCGACGATGCTGGCATCATTGCGCGCCTGAAGGCCGAAGGCGCTGCCTCCCCCGCCGACGTGATCCTGATGGTCGACGCCGCGCGCCTGTACCGTGGCGAGAAGGACGGCCTGTTCCAGCCCATCCACTCGGCAGCACTGAACAACGCCATCCCCGCCAACCTGCGCAGCAAGCCCGAAGCCGATGGCGGCATCAGCTGGTTCGGCTTCTCCACCCGCGCCCGGGTGGTGGTCTACAACAAGGCCAAGGTGCAACCCGCTGACGTGGCCACCTATGAAGCCCTGTCCGACCCCAAGAACAAGGGCAAGATCTGCATCCGCTCCGGCTCCCACCCCTACAACCTGAGCATGTTCGGCGCCGTGACCGAGCACATGGGTGAAGCCAAGGCCGAAGCCTGGCTCAAGGGCATCAAGGACAACCTGGCCCGCGCCCCCAAGGGTGGTGACACCGACCAGATCAAGGCCGTGGCCGCCGGTGAATGCGATATCGCCGTGACCAACAGCTACTACCTGGCACGCCTGATGCGCTCGGCCAACCCGGCCGACGTGCAAGTGACCGAAAAGGTCGGTGTGGTGTTCCCCAACCAGGACAGCTACGGTACCCACATGAACATTGCCGGCGGTGCCGTGGCCAAGCACGCCAAGCACAAGGACAACGCTGTCAAGTTCCTGGAATACCTGGCCAGCCCGGCCGCCCAGAACTACTTTGCCAACGGCAACAACGAATGGCCCACCGCCAAGGGCGTGACTGTGGACAACCCCGCACTCAAGGCCATGACCCAGGGCAAGCCCTTCAAGAGCGAGACCATCCCGATCTCGGCCGTGGGCGCCAACATGGTCAAGGTGCAGCAGATGCTGGACCGCGTCGGCTTCCAGTAAACCGCCCCACCCTGTGCAATCAACCCGGCCCTGGCCGGGTTTTTTGTTGCACCCGCGGGACAGGACTGCGCCCCATCACCCCGCATAATTGACGTATACGTCATATACCAACAGGAGACACCATGGACATTCAAGGCAAGGTTTTCATCGTCACCGGCGGCGCTTCAGGCCTGGGTGAAGGCACGGCCCGCATGCTGGCCGCCAAGGGCGGCACCGTTGTCATCGCCGACATGCAGCAGGAAAAAGGCGAAGCCGTGGCGGCAGACATTGGCGGCGCCTTTGTGCGCTGCGATGTCAGCAACGAAGCCGACGGCCAGGCCGTGGTGGCCAAGGCAGTGTCGCTGGGCAAGCTGATGGGCCTGGTCAACTGCGCGGGCATTGCCCCGGCCGAAAAGACCGTGGGCAAGAACGGCCCCCACAGCCTGGCGCTGTACCAGAAGGTGATCACGGTGAACCTGATCGGCAGCTTCAACATGATCCGCCTGGCCGCCGATGCCATGAGCAAGAACGAGCCGGAAAGCACCGGCGAGCGCGGCGTGCTGATCTCCACCGCCAGCGTGGCGGCCTACGACGGCCAGATCGGCCAGGCGGCCTATGCCGCATCCAAAGGTGGCGTGGTCGGCATGACACTGCCCATTGCCCGTGATCTCGCACGCAACGGCATCCGCAACATGACGATTGCCCCCGGCATCTTCGGCACGCCCATGCTGTTCGGCATGCCCCAGGAAGTGCAGGACGCGCTGGCTGCCGGCGTGCCCTTCCCCAGCCGCCTGGGCACGCCCCAGGACTACGCCAAGCTGGCCTGCCACATCCTGGAAAACGACATGCTCAACGGCGAAGTGATCCGCCTGGACGGCGCGATCCGCCTGGCTCCGCGCTGATGCTTGCCGGCCGGCACGGCTAGCCGCTTTGCGCCTGCGAAGCGCCCAGCCCACCGGCCGACCCTGTGGGCGGCGACCGGAGGCGCTCGGCCTGACACTGCGAGAGCACCGCCAGCATCGCCGCCCACCGTTGCCCGCGGTTGCGCACCGTGCAGCCCTGGGCCGCCTGCCGACCTGACAGGCACAAAAAAGCCAACCGACCGGTTGGCTTTTTTGCAGCGTGCGCTCCCGGAATCAGGGCTTCATGCTGGGCTGTGCCTCCTCGGGCGTAGCGGCATGGTTGCGGCTCTGGAGCGCCGGGGCAAAACTCTTTTCCGGGTTCCGCAGCGTCTGGTTGATCTCGATGCCCTTGCGGTAGTAGTCCTCCTCGATCACCGGATCGGGACTGTGCACCGCAATCCAGAACGTGGTCAGGCCGGCAATCACCACGATGATCGGCCCAGCCAGCACCAGCCACACATGGCCAAACTTCCACCACGGCACGGCGGATTTTTCAGGACTGACTGCTTGTTGCGTTGTTGTCGTCATAGAACGTCTTTCTGGCGCCATGGAACGCCTGGGTCAAACTTCTCTGCGGTGCCCGGGCCCTTGGCCGCAGGCACCTGCACGGTTCAGCGGGGCACGATGAACACCGATTTCTCGCTCACCTTGCCCTGGCCGCTCACGGCATCGATATCGAAATACACCGGATGCGAACCCGCAGGCGCCGAGCCATACGGAATCTGCACCCGCACCGCCACGCCACGCGTTTCGGCGGGCAGCACCACCACCTCGGTTTCCGATGCTACCGCGATACCTTCCAGGCCATGGGCGCGTACCCGGTAGGTCTGCTCGGTCTCGGTCGCGTTCATCACCTGCAGGCGGAACACGTTCTCCAGCTTGCCGCCGGCGGCAATGCGCGCCAGCGAGGCGCGGTCGCGGATCACGTCCACCTTCAAGGGCTCGCGCAGCGACAGGCTGACCACCATGGCCGCGGCCAGCGCCAGCAGGATGCCGGAGTAGATCAGCACACGCGGACGCAGCACACGGCGCAGGATCTGCGCATGCTTCCAGCCCTGGGCCACGCCATTTTGCGTGGTCAGGCGGATCAGACCGCGCGGGTAGTGCATGTTGTCCATGATGCTGTTGCACGCATCGATGCACAGGCCGCAGCCTATGCATTCGTACTGCAGGCCGTCACGGATGTCGATCCCCACCGGGCACACCTGCACGCAGAGCTTGCAGTCGATGCAGTCGCCCAGGCCCTGGGCCTTGTAGTCCACATTCTTCTTGCGCGGGCCGCGGTTCTCGCCGCGCACCGGGTCGTAGCTGACGATCAGCGTGTCCTTGTCGAACATGGCGCTCTGGAAACGCGCATAGGGGCACATGTACTTGCACACCTGCTCACGCATATACCCGGCATTGCCATAGGTGGCAAAGCCATAAAACAGCACCCAGAAGATCTGCCAGCCGCCCTGCAGCGCCAGCAATTCCACGCCCAGCTCGCGGATGGGCACGAAGTAGCCCACAAAGGTGAAGCCCGTCCACACGGACAGGACGATCCACAGCAGCTGCTTGGTGGATTTCTTCCAGATCTTCTCGAACGTCCAGCCCCCCTGGTCCAGGCGGATGCGCGCGCTGCGTTCGCCTTCGACCTTCTGCTCGATCCACATGAAGATTTCGGTGTACACGGTTTGCGGGCAGCTGAAGCCACACCACAGTCGCCCTGCAACGGCCGTGAACAGGAACAGCGCCAGGGCGCAGATGATCAGCAGACCCGCCAGGTAGATGAAATCCTGCGGGTACAGCACCAGGCCGAACAGATAGAAGCGCCGTGCCCCCAGATCGAACAGCACCATCTGGCGCTGTCCCCACTCCAGCCATGGCAGGCCGTAGAAGATGATTTGCGTGAGAAACACCAAAGCCCAGCGCCAGCGCATGAAGAGGCCGCTGATGGAGCGTGGGTAGACACGTTTGTGCGCTTCATAGAAGCTGCGTGGCTGGTCGGCAGCCTGGATGGGGATGACCTTCTTGGGGGCCTTATCCTCTTTGATCGAAGTCATGGGGCAACTCTCATTCTCAACTCGCCAATGAAAAAAGGCGGCACTCGCGTGCCGCCTCGTTCATCGAGGATCAGTTTGCCGATCCCTGTTTGTGCGAGAAATTCCACACATAGGCGGTCAACACATTGATCTGGGCCGGTGTCAGCTTGCCTTCCTGGGCAGGCATCTGGTTCATCTTGCCGTTGGTGACCATGTCCACAATGGCTTGTTCACCCCAGCCATGCAGCCAGACATCGTCGGTCAGGTTGGGCGCACCCAGCATGGTGTTGCCCTTGCCGTCCATGCCGTGGCAGGCTGCGCAGGTGGTGAACTTGGACTTGCCCAGCGAAGCCTTCACGGAATCGTGGGGGCTGCCCGACAGGCTCAGCACATAGTGGGCCAGGTTGCGCACGTCTTCCGGTGAACCCACCGCCTCGGCCTGGGGCGGCATCATGCCGATACGGCCCTTGGCAATGGTCTCGTGGATGCGGTCGGGGGTACCGCCGTGCAGCCAGTCGCCATCGGTGAGGTTGGGGAAGGACTTGCCGCCGCGTGCGTCAGAGCCGTGGCACTGTGCGCAGTTGTTCATGAACAGGCGCTCGCCGATGGCCATGGCCTGGCTGTCCTTGGCAATGTCCTCGGTCGACATGGCCGTGAAGCGTGCATACAGCGGCTCCAGGTCGGCCTTGGCCTTCTCGACTTCCTTGTCATAGGCGCCGGTCTGGCTCCATTGCAGCTTGCCGGTGTACGAACCCAGGCCGGGGTACATCGCCAGGTACATCAGGCTGAAGACCACGGTGATGATGAACAGCCACATCCACCAACGGGGCATGGGGTTGTTCAGCTCACGCAGGTCCTCGTCCCAGACGTGGCCGGTGGTGTTGTCTTCGTCCGACACCACCTTCTTACGGGCCGTGACAAACAGCAGGATCAGGCAGGCCAGGATGCCCACCATGGTGATGCCTGAGACGTATACCGACCAGAAATTGTTTACGAAATCGCTCATGGGATGTTCTCGTTCTGGTGGAGAAATCAGTCTTGATCAAATGGCAGCATGGCCGCCTCTTCGAATCGGGTCTGGTTGCGGCGGGCATAAGCCCACCACCAGATGCCCACGAAACACGCCAGCGACGCCAGCGTGGCCACGATGCGCATGGTGGTGATATCCATGACCCTCTCCCCTTACTTCAGTGCGGTGCCCAGACCTTGCAGGTAGGCGATCACGGCCTCCATCTCGGTCTTGCCCTTGACTTGTTCCTCGGCACCAGCGATTTCCTCGTCGGTGTAAGGCACGCCCACCGTGCGCAGTGCGCTCATGCGCTGTGCCACCACGGTGTGGTCCACCGCGCTGGTGGCCAGCCACGAGTACGCAGGCATGTTGGACTCGGGCACCACGTCACGCGGGTTGTTCAAGTGGATGCGATGCCATTCATCGCTGTACTTGCCGCCCACGCGGTGCAGGTCGGGACCGGTACGCTTGGAGCCCCACTGGAAGGGGTGGTCGTACACGAACTCGCCTGCCACCGAGTAGTGGCCGTAGCGCATGGTTTCAGCGCGGAAGGGGCGGATCATCTGCGAGTGGCAGTTGTAGCAACCTTCGCGCAGATAGACGTCGCGGCCCATCAGCTGCAGCGGCGCATAAGGCTTGACGCCTTGCACGGCTTCCGTCGTGGACTTCTGGAAGAACAGCGGCACGATTTCCACCAGGCCACCCACCGCCACCACCAACAGGATCAGGACGATCATGAGGAAGTTGCTGGTTTCCACCTTCTCGTGGGAAAAGCCCTTGTTATTAGATGCAGACATATTGGCTCCTCAAGATCAGGCGTGTGCGGGGTTCACGGCCACCACGGGCACCTTGACGGCGCGGCCCGAGATCGCAGTCATCCAGACGTTCCATGCCATCACCAGCATGCCGGCCAGGTACAGCAGACCACCCACCACACGGATCACGTAGAAGGGATAGGTCGCCTTCACGCTTTCCACGAAGGTGTAGGTCAGGGTGCCGTCGGGATTGACAGCGCGCCACATCAGACCTTGCATCACACCGGCAATCCACATCGCAGCGATGTACAGCACGATGCCGATGGTGGCCATCCAGAAGTGCAGCTCGATGGCAGGCACGGAGTGCATCTTTTCGCGGCCGAACAGGCGCGGCACCAGGTAGTACAGCGAGCCCATGGTGATCAGCCCCACCCAGCCCAGGGCACCGGAGTGCACGTGGCCCACGGTCCAGTCGGTGTAATGCGACAGGGCATTCACGGTCTTGATGGCCATCATCGGGCCTTCGAAGGTGGACATGCCGTAGAACGACAGGGACACGATCAGGAAGCGCAGGATGGGGTCGTCACGCAGCTTGTGCCAGGCGCCCGACAGGGTCATCACACCGTTGATCATGCCGCCCCAGCTGGGAGCCAGCAGGATCAGCGAGAACAGCATGCCCACGGACTGGGTCCAGTCAGGCAGCGCGGTGTAGTGCAGATGGTGAGGACCCGCCCACATGTAGGTGAAGATCAGGGCCCAGAAGTGCACGATCGACAGGCGATACGAGTACACGGGACGACCGGCCTGCTTGGGCACGAAGTAGTACATCATGCCCAGGAAACCTGCGGTCAGGAAGAAGCCCACGGCATTGTGGCCGTACCACCATTGCACCATGGCATCTTGCACACCGGCGTAAGCCGAGTAGCTCTTGAGCAGACCGGCCGGGATGGCGGCGCTGTTCACGATGTGCAGCAGGGCCACGGCGATGATGAAGGCGCCGAAGAACCAGTTGGCCACATAGATGTGCTTGACCTTGCGGATGCCGATGGTGCCAAAAAACACCACGGCGTAGGCCACCCACACCACTGCGATCAGGATGTCGATGGGCCACTCCAGCTCGGCATATTCCTTGCCGGAGGTGTAGCCCAGCGGCAGCGTGATGGCGGCCAGCAGGATCACCAGCTGCCAACCCCAGAAGGTGAAGGCCGCCAGTTTGGGCAGAAACAGCTTCGTGTGGCAGGTTCGCTGCACCACGTAGTAGCTGGTCGCGAACAGCGCACAGCCACCAAACGCAAAAATCACTGCATTGGTATGCAGTGGTCGCAAACGGCCGAAACTCAGCCAGGGAATACCGAAGTTGAGTTCGGGCCAGGCCAGCTGGGACGCGACGAGCACGCCCACTGCCATACCAACCACCCCCCATACCACGGCCATGATTGAAAACTGCCGAACAACTGTATCGTCGTAATGGACAGCATTAGTTTTTAGAGAATCCATCGGGTACCTCTTAATTAGCACTGGAAGTGTTCACCGTTTCGCGTTTTGGTGTGTTGACGATCATCAATCGTCACGAAGAATGCGCTCCCCTTCTTGCTCCACGCTCTCAAACTGACCGCGGTACACCGCCCACCACAGGGCCGCCAGAATCGCCAGCACCAGTGCTACCGAGAGAGGAACGAGTAAATACAGAATGTCCATCAACGGACTCCAAGAAGCGGGGGCGCAGCCGGCGCAGTCACAGCACGCTGTGCACTTTCAGCCACTGCATCCGAGGTATGCAAAACAGGTAATTGCCGGGTCAGGCGCGCCGCATTGAGCACCACCAGCAGGGAGCTCAGCGCCATGCCCAGCCCGGCCAGCCAGGCCGGCATCCAGCCCATCACCGCCAGGGGAATGCTCAGCGCGTTGTAGCCGGCGGCCCACAGCAGGTTCTGGCGCACGATGCGCAGCGTCTTGCGCGCCAGCAAGGTGGTCTGGGCAATCAGACCCAGGTCATCGCCCAGCACCACAAAATCCGAGCGGGACTGCGCCAGCGGCACGGAGCGGCCAAAGGCAAAGGACACATGGGCACCTGCCAGCACCGGGCCATCGTTCAGGCCATCCCCCACCATGGCCACATGCCGGCCCTGGGCCTGCAGCGCCCGCAGGGCATCCAGCTTGTCTTCCGGCGAGCACTCGCCTTGCACATGGGCAATACCGGCGGCGCGCGCCATCTGCTGCACGGCCGCGTCGCGGTCGCCGGAAAGCAGGTGGATCTCCATACCAGCCTGCGCCAGCGCGGCCACGGTGGCCCGCGCTTCGGGGCGCAGACCCTCACTCAATTCCAGAAAACCCCAGGGCTGCACGGCCGCATCGCCCTGCTCGGCCGCCAGATACACGCACTGGCGACCATCCTGGGACTGGCCCTGGCCTGCAAACGTCCAGGACCCCAGGCGCAGCACCTGCACCACACCCTGCGGGTCCTGCACCCGCGCACGCATGCCGGCGCCGGCCACTTCCTGCGCCTCCAGCAGCGTCCAGCCCGGCGCATCCGCCGCCTGTTCGCGCGCCGCCTGCACCACGGCCCGCGACACCGGGTGCACCGACTGGGCGCCCACCAGGGCGGCCAATGCCAGCACCGGTACAGATGTCTGCCCGGCAGCAGGCTGGACCTGCAGCACGCGCATGCCGTCCTGCGTCAAGGTGCCGGTCTTGTCGAAGACCAGGGTATCGGCCTCGGCCAGGGTTTCCAGGGCCTGCAGATTGCGCACCAGCACCCCGTGGCGCGCCAGGCTGCCCGCCGCCGACAGCATGGCCACCGGCGTGGCCAGGGACAGTGCGCAGGGGCAGGTCACGATCAGAATGGCCACCGCCACCATCATGGCGTGGCCCGGGTCGCTGGGCCACCAGTACACGCCAGCGGCCAGTGCCGCCAGCATCACCACCACCAGGAAGGGCTTGGCCACACGGTCCGCCAGCTGCGCCAGGCGCGGCTTTTGCGAAGCCGCGCTTTCCATCAGCTCCACGATCTGGGCAAAGCGGGTCTGCGCGCCCACCATGTCGACAGCCACTTCGACCGGGCCACCCAGGTTGAAACTGCCGGCCGTCACCATATCGCCCACCACCTTGCGCACGGCCGTGGACTCCCCGGTCAGCAGCGCTTCATCGGCATGGGTCTGGCCGTGCACCAACTGCCCGTCGGCGGGAAAAGCCTCTCCCGCCAGCACCCGCACCACATCGCCGGCCTGCAGCCGGCGCACCGTCACCCGCTCCCAGCCGCCATCGGGCAGGCGGCGCTCCACGCTGTCGGGCAGGCGGTTCATCACCGCCTCCAGTGCACCGGCCGTCTTGTCGCGCAGGCGCAACTCCAGCCAGCGGCCGGACAGCAGGAAGAACACGAACATGGTCAGCGAGTCGTAATAGACCTCTTTGCCGAACGGGCCTGCCGGATCGAACGTGCCCATGGAGCTGACGACAAAGGTGATCAGCATGCCCAGCGCCACCGGCAGGTCCATGCTGATGCTACGGGTGCGCAGATCGCGCCACGCACTGCGAAAGAAAGGGCCGCAGGCAAACAGCACCACGGGGATGGAGATCACCCACGAAGCCCAGCGCAGCAGGGTTTCCATCTCCAGCGTCAGATCGCCCGGCTTGGCGTCATAGGCCGGCCATGCGTACATCATCACCTGCATCATGCAAAAGCCGGCCACCAGCCAGCGCCACAGTGCACGGCGGTTTTCGGCCTGGCGCAGCTCGCGCGCATGGGCGTCGCGCGCAGGCAACACCCCATAGCCCGCTTTCTGGATGGCGGCCATCCATTGGGAAGGGCGTACCAGAGAGGGGTTCCACTGCACCTTGGCGCGGTGGGTGGAGCCGCTGACATCGGCCCGTTGCACGCCGGGCACGGTGCGCAAGGCTTCCTCGATGGTCAGCGCGCAGGTGGCGCAGTGCATGCCGCCCAGCACCACGTTCGATTCCCAGAGGGGAACCTGCAGCGGATCGGCGACGTCGGCCTGCGCAGCGGGCGCACCTGCAGGGCGCCCGAACGAGCCCCACTCCAGCGGATCATCGAGCAGGGCGATGTTGCCGGGGACCTCCAGGCGGCCTGAATCAAGCACGGTCCGCTCCATTGCCTGCGATGGATTCAGGGTTTCGTGGGACATGGTTCAAGCGTAATGGGCGCGATGATAAGCGTATTGATGTGCATCAAGACCACCCTTGGCGATCGCTCTAAGCTTTGACCTGTCCACTTGCCATTAAGGAGATAACTCATGTACGAACGCATTTTGGTGGCCACCGACGGCTCCCCCCTTTCCGACAAAGCTGTCGCCAACGCCCTGTCGCTGGCCAAGCTCTGCGGTGCCTCGCTGGTGGCCTTGAAAGTGGTTCCCCGCTATCCGCGCAGCTACCTGGAAGGCGGTGTCACCGTGGACAACGCCGAAATCAAGCGCATCGAGGCGCAGTGGGCCGAGCAGGCGCAAGCCATGCTGGACAAGGTCAAGGCCGAAGGCAAAGCCGTGGGCGTGACGGTCAAGACCAGCATTGCCAAGTCCGACCTCGTGGCCGAAGCCATCATGTCGGCAGCCACCAAGCAAAAAGCCGACCTGATCGTGATGGCCTCGCACGGCCGCAAGGGCCTCAAGCGCCTGCTGCTGGGCAGCGAGACGCAGCATGTTCTCACGCACTCGCAGATCCCCGTGCTGGTGCTGCGCTAAGGCACAGACCCCTGCTGGGTCGCTAATGCGGCCTTAATGTGACAAAGGGGCCGCATGCGGCCCCTTTGGTGCTTGTTTGTTGCTTGCTTCGTGCAGGTTGTGCGGTGCTTGCTTTGCGGCAGCAGCAGGCCGCAGCGATGTCGTCACACCCACCGCACACCGTGCACCACACCCGATCAGAACTGCGGTTTGCGTTTTTCCAGAAAGGCGTGAATGCCTTCGCGGTGTTCCGCATCATCGGCATAGGCATAGGGCTGCGCCACCGCCGGCACCCCGCCTTGGGCAAGGCTGCGCATCGCCTGCTTGTTCAGGCGCGCAGCCAGTGGAGACAAGGCCGCCACCTTCTCGGCCGTGTCCTGCACCACGGCGTCCAGCTGCTCCGCAGCCACCACCGGTCCCAGAAAACCGTGCTGCGCCATCTCGGCGGCAGAAAACACGGCCGCTTCCAGCAGCATGCGGCGCGCCACCATGCTGCCCACTTCCCGCACCACCAGCTCCAGTTCGCGGGGTGCCATCGGAAAGCCCAGCCTGGCAATCGGTGCGCCGAATTTGGCGTCCTCGGTCGCCACGCGCAGATCGCAGCAGCTGGAGATTTCCACCCCGGCCCCCATGCAGGCGCCGCGGATCGCGGCCACCACCGGCACCGGGCAGTCCAGCAAGGCCTGCAACCCGCCCCAGACCTCGCTTTCGTGGAAATGCGTCAGCTGCGCCTCGTCAAAGCGAAAGCCCGGGTACTCGGCGATATCGCCGCCAGCGCAAAAAGCCGCGCCCTCCCCTTGCACCACCAGGCAGCGCACATCGCTGCGGGCGTTCACGGCCTGCAGGGTCTCGCGCAGCGCCACCCACATGGCACGCGACATGGCATTGAGCTTGCCCGGGTGGTCGATGCCCACACGCCAGATGCCGGCATGCTGCGGCTGCGCGCTCCAGGGGCGCAGCGTGATCTGTCCTGTCATGGTGGTGCTTTCGGTATCTCAGGGCCGCGCCGCTGCGCCGGTCTCCCGCACAATGCGCGCCCAATGCTTCATCTCGTCCTGGAGAAACTGCTTGAATTCCGGGCCGTACAGCCCCGGCCAGGTGGCCCCCATGGCCCGCCACTCCTTCTGCACTGCGGGCGCCCCCGCTATGCTGCGGAACACCTCGATGGCCCGCGCCTGCACGGACGCCGGAGTGGCTCTGGGGGCAAAAATGCCATACCAGGGCATGGACTGGAAATCGTCCAGGCCCAGCTCGTGGGCCGTGGGCACATCGGGCAGCAGCGGCGAACGCTGCGGGCCGGTGACAAACACCGCCCGCAGCCGGTCCGCCTGCAGGTGCGGCAGGGCCGACGCCAGGCCGTCCAGCATCAGCTCCACATTGCCTTGCGCCACATCCAGCATGGCCGGCCCCGAGCCCTTGTAGGGCACATGCTCCAGCAAGGCGCCGGTCTCGAGCTTGAACCATTCACCGGCCACATGGTTGGAGGTACCAATGCCGGCCGACGCATAGCGATAGCGCTGGGGCTTGCGCCGCAGCTCGGCCAGCAGCTCGGGCCAGGTACGCACATTGAGCCGGCGCGGGCTGACCAGCAGCACCAGCGGCATCTGGGCCACCAGCGCCAGCGGCGCGAAATCCTCGTACAGATCCACATCCAGCTGCAGCTGCACGGCGCGGGAGGCCAGCATGCTGACGCCACCCATCAGCAGGTGCGAACCATCGGCCGGGGCTTTGGCCACGTAGGTGGCACCGGCGGTGCCGCCGCCGCCCCCACGGTATTCCAGACGCATGGGCTGGCCCGTCTCCCGGGCAAACTGGCGCGCCATGGTCTTGCCCAGCAAAGAGGAATTGCCGCCGGCCGGAAACGGCACGGTCAACTCCACCTCCTGCTGCGGCCAGCGGCCCACAGCAGGCGGCAGCGGCGCGGTTTTTTGCGCCCACGCCGGGGCGACGGTACCGATGCCTGCGGCGCCCAGTGCTCCCAGCAGCTGTCGACGCAGGCGATCTAGCTCAGGCATGCATCCACCCCATCGTCATTTACCCTTGCACAGAGATTCCATCTCGGCCGACACTGGCAGCTTGCCCTGCGCCAGCAGGGCGCGGTGTTTGTCCAGGCGCTTGAGGTCGTACAGGTAGTTGACCATCAAGCCGAACGCCTGCTTCATGCCCTTGGTCGATGGATCGCCACCCCAGTTCAAGCGCTCCACCCGGGCGCCGTTGCCCAGGTGAAAGCGTGCCACCGGGTCCAGCGGACGGCTGTCCTTGACCTCCTTGGCCAGGTACTGCGCCGCACACCAGGCCAGGGCCTTGCGCAGCACGGTGTCTTCCTTCCACTCCAGCGCACCGTCGGCGGCGGCGATCAGATCGGCCACCTTGACAGGGGCCTGCGTCTTCAGCGCCTTGGCCACTTCTTGGTGGCGCTTGTCGTCCCACTGCGCCAGCAGCGCATCGCCCTGCTTGGACAACCAACCACGCAGGCCGGGAATGGGCGAGAGCGTGGCGAAATGCTTGAGCTTGGGGAACTCCGCCAGCAAGGTCTCGACCACATGCTTGATCAGCGAATTGCCGAAGCTCACCCCACGCAGACCGGTCTGGGTGTTGCTGATGGAATAGAAGATGGCCGTGGTGGCCTTGGCCAGATCCACCGGCGCGGCCGTTTCGTCGAGCAGGGGCGTGATGCTGGCGGCCATGTGGTCCAGCAGCGCCACTTCCACAAAGATCAGCGGCTCGTTGGGCAGGCGCGGATGGAAGAAACCGTAGCAGCGGCGGTCGCTGTCCAGGCGGTTCTTCAGATCGGCCCAGCTGCGGATGTCGTGCACGGCCTCGTACTGGATCAGCTTTTCCAGCAGCGAAGCGGGCGAATCCCAGCTCAGGCGACGCAGCTCCAGAAACGCCACATCGAACCAGGTGGAGAACAGGTATTCCAGCTCGGCGTCCAGGGCGGCAAAGCGCTTGTCGCTCTTGGGCAAGGCCAGCAGCTCGGCACGCAGGTCCACCAGAAAGCGCATGCCGCCTTCGGGCACGGAAAAGCGCTGCAGCACCCGCGTGCGCGCCGACACCAGCGCCTTGCGCAGGGCAATTTCGGCCTGGCCTTGCTCGGTGGGGGTCTTGGCTTTTTCGTACTGGGCGCGGGCCGCTTCGATGCGCTGGGCATCCGGGCCAAACAGTTCACACAGCAGCAGCCACAGGTCCTGGCGCTGCGCGGCGGTGGCCTGTGCGTACCAAGCCATCACCTCTTTGGCATGGCGCGCACCTTCGACCTCGCTGACCTGCTCATCGGCCGCAGCACGCAGGTCTTCCAGCAACTTGCGCAACACATGGGGAGGATTGGCTTCGGCACCACGGCGCAGCGTGGCTTTGAGGCGCTGCGCCAGCGGGCGGACGGTGTCGGCACCTGCTTCGGTAGCCGGGGGAGATTTGCGCAGCAAGGACATGCTGCGCGAGAACCATTCGGAAGCAACGTTCATGGAGGCGATCCTGCGAGGCATTGGCTGTAGCGCACCACCGCCGCTTTTGCATGCGGGGCAATGCACGTATCCATTATGGGTGGCAGATCGGCAGCGTAGCGGTCACTTCGGAGGCAAGTCCGCAACACTACCTACGCCGCCATCACTACCACAACCATAGCATCTTACGCAGGAACAGAGCGCCTCAGAAACAAATTAGGCAACAAATTGTCGCCAAGCGGTCACAGCTTCTGCGGCAGCGGTTGGGTGCGCTCCGACCAGAGCCACAGCGCCACACCGGCCACGATCATCGGCACGCACAGCCACTGGCCCATGCTCATGCCCAGCGACAGCAGACCCAGGTAATCGTCGGGTTCGCGGAAGTACTCGGCAATGAAGCGGAAGGCGCCATAGCCCAGCAAGAACACCGCAGCCACCTGCCCCTGGCGGCGTTCCTTGCGTGCATACAGCCACAGCAGCACGAACAGCAGCAGCCCTTCCAGCAGGAACTGGTAGATCTGCGAAGGGTGGCGCGGCTGCATGGAGCCGCTTTGCGGGAACACCATGGCCCAGGCCAGATCCGGGCTGGCAAAGCGGCCCCACAGCTCGCCATTGATGAAATTGCCAAGGCGCCCGGCCGCCAGCCCTGTGGGCACGCAGGGCGCCACAAAGTCGGCCACCTGCAGCCAGTGGCGCTTGCGCGAATGGGCAAACCACAGCATGGCCCCCACCACCCCCAGCAGACCGCCGTGGAAGCTCATCCCGCCTTCCCACACCGCAAACACCTGCAGCGGGTTGGCCAGGTAAAAGCCGGGCTTGTAGAACAGGCAGTAGCCCAGACGCCCGCCCACGATCACCCCCAGAACGCCCAGAAACAGGATGTCTTCCACATCCTTGCGCGACCAGGCGGTCTCGCCCTGCATGCGATTGAACGGCGGGTGACGCAGGCGGCGCGTGCCCAGCCACAAAAACAGCCCGAAGGCAGCCAGGTAGGTCAGGCCATACCAGTGGATGGCCAGCGGCCCCAGTTGCAGGGCCACGGGATTGATCTGGGGATACATCAGCATGGCGGCCATTGTGCCGCAGCGCTGTAACCCCACGGGCCACACCCCGCACTGCCCGGCCGCAGCAATGGCCCGATGGGAAAAAAGGCAGCGATGGGCACAGATGGCAGAAAAAGTGGGAAGCATGTCCTTGCAGCCACCGGCCAGGCACCGCACACTGCCGCCATGCCTGCCCACACCAACGCCCCGGCCCTGCCCGCTACCGACAGCCACCAGGTGCTGTGCCTGCTCTACCCGGGCGTGATGAGCCTGGATGTGACCGGCCCCATGCAGGTGTTTGCCACGGCCAACGACGAACGCGCCCGACACGGCCTGCCACCGCACTACCGGCTGGTGTTTGCGGCCCAGGCCGCCGGCCCGGTGGCCACCACGGCCGGGCTGCGGCTGCACGCCGACTGCGGCTGGCGCGATGTGCCGCTGCACCCTGCCACCACCGTGCTGGTCCCGGGTGGGGATGGTGCCGACGCGGCCGCCGCTGACCGGGCGCTGCGCGACTGGCTCTGCAATGCCGCCACGCAGGTGCAGCGCCTGGGCTCGGTCTGCTCCGGAGCGCTGGTCCTGGCCCAGGCCGGCCTGCTGGACGGCGTGCACGCCACCACACACTGGCTGCGCATGGCCCAGTTGCGCCAGTGCAGCCCGGCCAGCCAGATCGACAGCGACTGCCTGCACACCTACAACCCGGCACATCCGGTCCAGTCGCGGCGTTTCACCTCGGCCGGCGTCACCGCTGGCATCGATCTGGCGCTGGCCCTGGTGGAGGCCGATCTGGGCCGCCCCCTGGCGCTGGCCGTGGCACGCCACCTGGTGATGTTCATGCGCCGCCCCGGCGGACAGGCCCAGTTCAGCCCCCTGCTGACACCCGAGACGCAGCACGCCCCCCGACTGACCCAGCTGCTGGAATGGATTCCCAGCCAGATCGCCCAGGACCTGAAAGTGGAACAGCTGGCCGCCCAGGCCTGCCTGCCGCCACGCACGCTGGCGCGCGTGTTCCAGCGCGAGCTGGGCACCACCCCCGCCCGCTATGTGGAACGCGTGCGGCTGGAAGCCGCCACCGCCCTGCTCAGCCAGCGCCAGGCCTCCGTGGCGACCGTGGCACGGCTGTGCGGCTTTGGCCACCCGGAGACGCTGCGCCGCAGCTTTCAGCGCCACCTGGCCATCAGCCCGCAGGCGTTTGCCGAACGCTTTGGTGCGGGCTGAACCCCCTTTCTTTTCACAACCCTCCCCCTTGTCGTACCGGCAGTTCCTGAACAGCCGGGCTGCCGCATCCCTGCTTTTCCCTGTTTCCGGAGATTTGTCCCATGTTGCTGCCACACCGCTACCCCACGCTGGCCGTGCTGAGCACCGCCCAGGCCCTGTACTGGAGCTGCTCCATCATCGGTATCACCCTGACCGGTCTGGTGGGCCAGCAGTTGGCCCCCTGGCCGCTGCTGGCCACCTTGCCCCTGGCCCTGCTGGTGACCGGCAGCCTGTTGACCGTGGGGCCAATGGCCCGCTGGATGGCCCGGCATGGCCCGCGCCAGGGTCTGCAGCGCGGGGCACTGCTGGGGGTGGCGGGCGGTCTGGTCTGCACCGCCAGCATCCACTGGCACAGTTTTGTGCTGCTCAACCTGGGGGTGCTGCTGGTGGGGGCCTACCAGGCATCGGCCGGCTACTACCGTTTTGCGGCATTGGAAGGCGTAGACCCGGCGCACAAAGGGCGTGCAGCCGCCTGGGTCGTGGCCGGCGGCATTGCAGCAGCCCTGCTTGCCCCCACGCTGGCCTTGCACAGCCGCCACCTGCTGGCCACGCCGCTGGCAGGCGCCTACCTGGTGCTAGCCTTGCTGGCCGCCACGGCCTGGGCGGTGCTGCAAGGGATTCCCGTCTCCCGCACATCACCCTCATCTGCTGCACCGGCGGCTGCGGCGGCTACGCTGACCGCGGCCACGCCCATGAAGCATGCAGCCATCACCTCCCGCCGTACGCTGTGGCAACGCCCCGCCATCCGCCAGGCCCTGTTGCTGACGGCGTGCGCCCACGGGCTGATGATTCTGGTGATGAATGCCACGCCGCTGGCCATGCACGGCCACGGCTATGGGCTGGAGGCTTCGGCCCACGTCATCCAGTGGCATGTGCTGGGCATGTTCGTGCCGTCGCTGTGGGCCGGCGCGGCGCTGGACCGCTGGGGAGCCCGCCGCGTGGCGGGCCTGGGCGTGGCCCTGCTGGCAGCCAGCGCCCTCTGTGCACTGACGGGCGAATCGCAGCCGCAGTACCTGGCCAGTTCCCTGCTGCTGGGTGCGGGCTGGAACCTGCTGCTGCTGGCCGGCACCACCCTGCTGACCCAGGCTTACCGGCCCGAGGAGCGCAGCGTGGCCCAGCCGATGATGGAATGGAGCAACAGCGCGGTGGCGGCGAGCATGTCGCTGGCATCGGGCGTGCTGGTGCAGAGCCTGGGCTGGCAGGCGGTCAACTGGGCCATGCTGCCGGTGCTGTGCGCCATGGCCTGGTGGCTGCGCCCTGGCGCGCTGGCCATGCCGACCGCCATGCGCACCCCGTGATCCCGTGCCTCCGCCACCCCACAGGCCTTCCGCCCCCCAATGCGAATGCGAGTGCTTAGCGCCCGCATACAGAACGGATTTGCGTGGGAATTCTCCTGCACTGATTTGGGAAAGCCTTGCAGACGCAGGATACTTGGTCCATTACCACTCTCACAGAAGAACAATATGCAAGGCCATCCCGAAGTCATTGACTGCCTGAAAGAACTGCTGCGCGGCGAGCTGGCAGCACGCGACCAGTACTTCATCCACTCCCGCCAATACGAAGACCAGGGCTTCCTGCGCCTGTTTGCCCGCATCGGCCATGAGATGGAAGAAGAGACTGTGCATGCCGACGCCATCCTGCGCCGCATCCTGTTCCTGGGTGGCAAGCCCGACATGCGCCCCCATGCTTTCGAAGCGGGTGACACCGTGGAAGCCATGCTGCGCAAGGACCTGGCCGTCGAATACCAGGTGCGCAACAACCTGCGTGCGGCCATGGCCCTGTGCGAACGCCACGCTGACTACCAGACCCGCGATCTGCTGCTGGCCCAGCTCAAGGACACGGAAGAGGACCACGCCTACTGGCTGGAAAAGCAGCTGGGTCTGATCGAACGTGTCGGCCTGCCCAATTACCTGCAAAGCCAGATGGGCGACGTGGCCTGACGCCAGAACACTGCCGGGCCTGCGGGCCCCACCCCTGCACAAAGCTCCCGATCCGGGAGCTTTTTTTATCGCCGCAGATCCGGTTCAAGCCGCTCTGGATAGCGCGGCCGGTGCAGCATCCGCAGATGGCGCTGCACCACGGAACACCGCTTACTGGGCGGCGTCCATCACCCGTTCCTGCTGCACCAGCTTGCGCACCACGGCAGTGGTCTGCACCACCATCTGCAGCAGCTGGGCGGGCGTTCCGCCCAGAGGCTGCACACCCAACTGGGCCAGCCGGGCGCGCAAGGCGGGCTGCTGCAGTGCCGCATTGGCCGCGGCATTCAGCCGCGCCACCACCGGCTGGGGGGTGCCTGCCGGCACCACCAGACCGAACCAGGTGATGGCCAGGCTGTTGAGCTCGGGATAGCCCAATTCGGCCAGGGTCGGCACCTGCGGCAGTGCGGGCACGCGCGCCTCGGCGGCCACCGCAAACGGCTGCAGCAGGCCGTTCTGGATATGGGGGGCAGACGACGGGTACTGGTCGCTCAGCATCTGCGTTTCCCCGCTGAGAACGCTTTGCACCACCGGCCCCATGCCTTTGTAGGGAATGTGGCGCAGCTGCAGGCCCAGATCGCGGTTGAAGGCCGCCAGAATCAGATGCCCCACCGAGCCCACGCCCGATGAGCCCACCGCCCAACGGTCGCCCTGGGCCTTGGCCATGCGCACAAAGCTGCCGAAGTCCTTGACCCCCAGTTCGGGCCGGACCGAGAACACCGACGCAATCGATGCCAGCGGCAGCACCGGCGCCAGGTCCTTGAGCGGATCGACCCGCACCTGCGGCAGCACCACCGGGTTCACCGCCAGGGTGCTGATGGAGCCCAGGCCCACGGTATAGCCGTCTGGTGCGGCACGGGCGACGGCCTCGGCCCCCACCATGCCACCCGCACCGGCCTTGTTTTCCACCACCACGCTCTGCCCCAGCGGCGCATGCATGGCTTCGGCCACCAGGCGGGCCACGATGTCGGTCGAGCCGCCCGGGGCAAACGGCACCACCAGCTTGACCGGCCGCTGCGGATAGGTCGGCTGCGCAGCCGTCTGGGCAAAAGCCCCCCCCTGCACCGCACACCCCACCATGCCCAACACCCCGGCCACCACGGCCTGGCGTCTGTTTCTGCTCCACCCACTGCTCACCACAACTCCTTGGCGCAACGCTGCGCGCAGCCCATTATCGATGTCCCGCAGGTGACATATTTCCATGACAGCCCATACCCGGACTGCCGCCCATGGAAAGCCATGCGCCCTCTTCCGGACCCGGCACACCTTCCTTCCATGCACCCCGATCCTTCGGGCCGAACGATCGGCGGCGCAGCCCCGTGGCGCAGACCACCCGGGAGCCCCTGGCCGTACACAGCCGGCCGACAGGCCCACCGCCCGCCAGATGGAGGACGGCAGCATGCACAGACAAGGGTGCCTTGAATTGCGGTACGGAAAAACCGGGTGGCAGTTGCCGCCCCTTTCGGGCACCGGAAGGCAGGCGGGTCCGCAGGAGTGGACGGCCGACAGACCGACGACCCGACCGGGGTGCGAGCGGGTGCGGACAGGCAGCCGGCGGTCTACCGGCCCCACCCGATGCCAAGCAAACCGCGCCCACCCTGCCGCGCGATACGGACCCCGGAAGCTGCAGACCCTCCAGGGCAGCAAGGCGGCGTGCTTGCCAGATACTGACGGGCGCTTCAACTGGCGTAAAGCCTGCAAAAAGACGGCGCAGCAGCGCTAGCATGGCGACACTTGTCATCTGGAGTGAATTATGCGTTTCCCGCCTGGCGTACGGTCGCGGCGCTTGCTGCCCTGGCTCGCGCTTGCTGCTGCCATCCTGTTGGCGGTCGCTGCAGCATGGTGGTGGCAGGGGCACCGCCAGACCGGGTCTGGTGGCACGGGAGCTTCCGCACCGGCAGACCCTGGCCGCAGCGGCAGCCGAGGCGGTCCGAACCGAAACGGTGCGGGAACCACCGCCCAGCCCGTGTCCGTCGGCGTCGTGGACCGGCGCGATGTGCGCGTCCTCATCAGTGCCATCGGCACCTTGAATGCCCGGGCCACCGCCGTGGTGCGAGCCAAGGTCTCGGGCGAGCTGCAAAAGCTGCACTTCAAGGAAGGCGACGAAGTCAAGGCAGGCCAGTTGCTGGCCGATATCGATCCGCGCAGCTTCCAGGCCACGCTGGGCCAGGTCCAGGGCGCATTGCAGCGCGACCAGGCCCAGCTCAAGAATGCCCAGCTGGATCTGCAGCGCTACCAGGCACTGCTCGCCCAGGATTCGATTGCCAGCCAGCAGGTCGATACCCAGGCCGCACTGGTGCGCCAGTTGCAAGGCACGGTGGCGGCAGACCAGGGACAGGTGGACGCCGCCAGACTGCAGCTCAGCTACACCAAGGTGACGGCCCCCATTGCGGGCAGGCTGGGTCTGCGCCAGGCGGATCTGGGCAATGTGGTGAACCCGTCGGACGCCAATGGACTGGTCACCATCACCCAGGTGCGGCCCATTGATGCCGTGTTTGCCATCCCCGAGGCCCATGTCAACACCCTGGCACTGCAACTGGCCCAAGGCACCGAGCTGCCGGTCGAACTGTGGGACCGTGAGCAAAAGCAGCTGCTGGGCAAAGGCCGGCTGAATGCGCTGGACAACGCCATTGACACCACCACCGGCACCGTCAAGGCCAAGGCAGCGTTCGCCAATGCCGAAGGCGGCCTGTTTGCCAACCAGTTCGTCAATGTCCGGCTGCAGGTCAACCAGCTGGAGCAGGTGCTGACCGTGCCCGCCACGGCCGTGCAGAACAACTATGTGTATCTGGTGCAGGCCGACCACACGGTCACGCAGCGCAAGATCAAGGTCGGGGTGACCGATGGCGATCGCGTCAGCGTGCAGGGCGAGCTGCAGCCGGGCGACCAGGTGGTCACCGATGGCATCGACCGTCTGCGCGAAGGCGCACCCGTCACCGTGATCGCCGCCGGCAAGGTGCAGCAGGTGGACCAGGCCGTGCAGGACGCCGCCAGCCAGCCGCGCAGCATGCGCAATCTGACGCCCGCACAGCGCGAACAGGTCGTCAAGATGAGTCCCGACGAGCGCAAGGCCTTCTTCCAGAAGCTGCGCGCCGAACGGGGCAATTCCGCAAATGGCGGTGGAGGTGCCGCAGCCCCAGCCCCAGGATTGGCGCCCGCCGGCCAGCCGGGCGCCACCGCGCCAGCGGAGCCCTCCGCAGCAGGCACAGGCAATGCGGCGGCCGGTGCCGGCGGTGGCCGTTGACACGGTCGTATGTGAACGGACCTGCACCAGACACACACGCCACAGGCGTCTTCGGCCACCATGAACCTCTCCCGCCTCTTCATTCTGCGGCCTATCGCCACCTCGCTCCTGATGGTGGCGGTGCTGATCTCCGGCATCCTGGCCTACCGGCTGCTGCCCATCTCGGCCCTGCCGGAGGTGGACTACCCCACCATCCAGGTCACCACGCTCTACCCCGGCGCCAGCCCGGACGTGATGACGTCCAATGTCACGGCACCGCTGGAGCGCCAGTTCGGTCAGATGCCGGGGCTGGACCAGATGTCGTCCACCAGCTCGGGGGGCGCATCCGTCATCAACCTGCGCTTCTCGCTGGACATGTCCATGGATGTGGCCGAGCAGCAGGTGCAGGCCGCCATCAATGCCGGGGCCAATCTGCTGCCCGGCGACCTGCCCATGCCCCCGCTCTACAGCAAGGTCAACCCGGCCGATGCGCCGGTGCTGACGCTGGCCATCACCTCGCCTTCGCTGCCGGTGATCCGCGTCAACGACCTGGTGGAAAACCGTCTGGCGCCCAAGCTATCCCAGGTCAAGGGCGTGGGTCTGGTGGCCATCGCCGGTGGGCGCCGGCCGGCCGTGCGCATCCAGGCCAATCCGACAGCCCTGGCCAGCTACGGCATGACCCTGGACGATGTGCGCACCGCCATTGCGGCGGCCAACGTCAAGGCCGCCAAGGGCGGATTTGACGGCCCCTACCGCGCCTCCACCATCGACGCCAATGACCAGCTGCAATCCGCCTCCGAGTACCGCAACCTGCTGATCGCCTTCAAGAACGGCAACCCCATCCGCCTGGCCGATGTGGCCCAGACAGTGGACGACGCCGAGAACACGCGCCTGGCCGCCTGGGCCGGCACGCCGGCACAGGGCGCCAGCGCGGCGGTGATTCTCAACATCCGCCGCCAGCCGGGGGCGAACGTGATCGACACGGTGGACGCCATCAAGGCCTTGCTGCCCCAGCTGAAGGAAACGCTGCCAGCCTCGCTGGATGTGCACATTCTCACGGACCGCACGGTCACCATCCGGGCCTCGGTGGAGGACATGCAGTGGGAACTGGCGCTGTCCATCTCCCTGGTGGTGATGGTGATCTTTCTGTTCCTGCGCAGCGCCTCGGCTACGCTCATCCCCAGTGTGGCGGTGCCGCTGTCGCTGATCGGCACCTTCGGCGTGATGTACCTGGCGGGCTTTTCCATCAACAACCTCACGTTGATGGCCCTGACCATCTCCACCGGCTTTGTGGTGGACGATGCCATCGTGATGATCGAGAACATCGCCCGTTTCGTGGAAAAAGGCGAGCCACCGATGCAGGCCGCGCTCAAGGGCGCCAAGCAGATCGGTTTCACCATCATCTCGCTGACGATTTCGCTGATCGCGGTGCTGATTCCGCTGCTGTTCATGGGGGATGTGGTCGGCCGTCTGTTCCATGAATTCGCCATCACCATGGCGGTGGCCATCCTGATCTCGGCGGTGGTGTCGCTCACGCTGACCCCCATGCTGTGCGCGCGGCTGCTGCACCACCAGCCGCAGGCTGAAGCCAGCAGTGTCCCGGCGCCGGCACGCACTGCCTGGGGCCGCACGGCAGACGCCGTGGCCCGGTGGTTCGACGGCGTCATCGTCGGCTACGGGCGCTGGCTGGACTGGGTGCTGGACCACCGTGCCCTGACCTGGCTGGTCTTCCTGGCCACGCTGGCGATCACGGTGCTGCTGTACTTTGCCGTGCCCAAGGGCTTTTTTCCCGACCAGGACACCGGCACCATTGCGGCCACCACCGAAGCCGACCAGTCCATCTCGTTTGCGGCCATGGCCGAGCGCCAGCAGGCCCTGGCCGCACAGCTGCTGAAGGATCCGGCCGTGCAAAGCGTGTCCTCCTTCATCGGCGTGGATGGCAGCAACACCACGCTCAACACCGGGCGCATCCAGATCGACCTGGTGGCCCACGGCCAGCGCGACGCCATGCCCACCGTGCTGCGGCGCCTGAGCGATGCCGCCGCCCAGGTGCCCGGCATCCGCCTGTATGCCCAGCCAGTGCAGGACCTGACGATCGAAGACCGGCAGGCGCGCACCCAGTACCAGCTGCTGCTGTCCTCGCCCGATATGCCCCAGCTGGAAACCAGCACCCAGGCCCTGGTGGAGCGGCTGCGCCAGCTGCCGCAGCTGCTGGATGTGGGCAGCGACCTGCAGAACCAGGGGCGCCAGGCCTATGTGGAAATTGACCGCGCCCAGGCCAGCCGGCTGGGGGTGACGGTTGCCGCCGTGGACACGGCGCTCTACAACGCCTTCGGCCAGCGGCTGATCTCCACCATCTTCACCCAGTCCAACCAGTACCGGGTGGTGCTGGAAGTGGCGCCCCAGTTCAAGCTGGGCCCGGAAGCACTGCAATCCATCCATGTGGCCTCCAGTGCCGGCAAGCCGGTGCCGCTCACCTCGGTGGCCACGGTGCGCGAACGCCCCATGGCCCTGGCCGTCAACCACGTCGGCCAGTTGCCGGCAGCCACCATTTCCTTCAATACGGCACCCGGTGTGTCGCTGGGCCATGCGGTGGAGGCTGCGCAGCAGGAAATCCAGTCCCTGCGCGCGCGCGGGCACCTGCCGCTGTCGGTGGATGCGCAGTTCCAGGGGGCGGCCCTGGCCTTCCAGGCGTCGCTGTCCAACACGCTGCTGCTGGTGCTGGCGGCCGTGGTGACCATGTACATCGTGCTGGGCGTGCTGTATGAGAGCACCATCCACCCCATCACCATCCTGTCCACCTTGCCGTCAGCGGGGGTGGGAGCACTGCTGGCCCTGCTGCTGGCCGGGCTGGACCTGGACATCATCGCCATCATTGGCATCGTGCTGCTGATCGGCATCGTCAAGAAGAACGCCATCATGATGATCGACTTCGCGCTGGAGGCCCAGCGCGAAGGCGGCATGGGCGCACGGGCCGCCATCCACCAGGCCTGTCTGCTGCGCTTCCGGCCGATTCTGATGACCACCCTGGCGGCCCTGCTGGGCGCGCTGCCGCTGATGATCGGCACCGGGGTGGGCAGCGAGCTGCGCCACCCCCTGGGGGTCACGCTGGTGGGCGGGCTGCTGCTCAGCCAGCTGCTGACGCTGTTCACCACGCCGGTGATCTACCTCACGTTCGAGGGCTGGGCCGAGCGCTGGCGCGTGCGCCATGGCCTGCCGGCGGTCCAGCACCTGCCGCGCAGCGAAGCCGATGTGCAGGAGGACGGCCATGCCTGAGCCCCTCTGCCAGCCACTTCCGCCGTGTCGGCCGCGCCAGATGTGCGCCCGGGAGGAGACATGAGCCTGTCCACCCCCTTCATCTTCCGCCCGATTGCCACCATGCTGCTGACCATCGGCATGGCCCTGCTGGGTGGCGTGGCCTATTTCCTGCTGCCTGTGGCGCCGCTGCCGCAGGTGGACTACCCCACCATCTCGGTCACGGCCAGCCTGCCCGGGGCCGCGCCGGACACCATGGCGGCCACCGTGGCGACGCCGCTGGAGCGGGCGCTGGGATCAATTGCCGGCGTCAATGAAATGACGTCCAGCTCCAGCCTGGGCAGCACCCGCATCACCTTGCAGTTCGATCTGTCGCGCACCGTGGACAGCGCCGCACGCGACGTGCAGGCCGCCATCAATGCGGCGCGCACCCTGCTGCCTTCGGGCATGCCCAGCAACCCGACCTACCGCAAGGTCAACCCGGCCGACGCTCCCATCCTGATCCTGGCGCTGACCTCTTCCAGCCTCACCCGTGGGCAAATGTATGACGCTGCCTCCACCGTGCTGGCGCAGAAGCTCTCCCAGGTCGAGGGCGTGGGCCAGGCCAGCATCAGCGGTGGGGCCCTGCCTGCCGTGCGGGTGGAACTGGACCCGGTGCGCCTGGCGGCCAACGGCATTTCGCTGGAACAGGTGCGCACCGCCATCACCAGCACCAACGCCAACCGGCCCCTGGGGGCGGTGGAGCGCGAGGACCATTACTGGCAGGTGGGCACCAACGACCAGGCGTCCAAGGCGGCAGACTATGCCCCGCTGGTGCTCAGCTGGAACAATGGCTATGCCGTGCGGCTGCAGGATGTGGCCGAGGTCAGCGATTCGGTGCAGGACGTGCGCAACTTCGGCGTGGCCAACGGCAAGCCCGCCATCCTGCTGCAGATCTTCAAACAGCCGGACGCCAACATCCTGGAAGCCGTGGACAGGGTGCGTGCCCTGCTGCCGCAGTTGCAGGCGTCCATTCCGGCGGCCATCGACATGACCATCGTCTCCGACCGCACCCCCACGCTGCGCGCTTCCGTGGTGGAGGTGGAGCGCGCGCTGGTGATCTCGGTGGCCCTGGTGATCCTGGTGGTGTTCCTGTTCCTGCGCAACGGGCGGGCGACACTGATTCCCGCCGTGGCCGTGCCGGCCTCGCTGATGGGCACGTTCGGCATCATGTACCTGTGCGGCTACACGCTGGACAATCTGTCGCTGATGGCCCTGACGGTGGCCACGGGCTTTGTGGTGGACGATGCCATCGTGGTGTTGGAGAACGTGATGCGCCACATGGAGCGTGGCAAGTCGGCCTTGCAGGCGGCCCTGCAGGGTGCCCGGGAAATCGGTTTCACCGTGGTGTCCATGAGCCTGTCGCTGATTGCGGTGTTTGTGCCCATTCTGTTCATGGGCGGTATCGTGGGGCGTTTCTTCCGGGAGTTCGCGGTGGTCATGTCCGCGGCGATCCTGGTGTCCATGGTGGTGTCGCTGACCACCACCCCCATGATGTGCGCGGCATTGCTGCGCACACCGGCACAGCAGGCCCGGCTACAGGCGCGCAAGGGGCAACGCAGCGCCTGGCGGCAACGCTGGCAAGGCTTCTGGCAGCGCATCTCGGCGGCCATCAGCCGGGGGGAAATCGCGCTCACTGCCGGCTATCGCCGCACCCTGGCCTGGAGCCTGCGCCGCCAGCCCCTGGTGGTGCTGGTGCTGCTGGCGGTCATCGGGCTGAACGTCTACCTGTATGTGGCCATCGACAAAGGCTTCATGCCCCAGCAGGACACGGGGCGGGTGATGGGCTTCATCCGCGCCGACCAGTCCACCTCCTTCCAGGCCATGGAGCGGCGCATCCAGCGCTTTCTGGCTATCGTGCAGCAGGACCCGGCGGTGGAATACGTGACCGGCGTCACCGGCGGCGGGCAGCGCAATGCCGCCAACATCTTCATGTCGCTCAAGCCGCTGTCCGAGCGCAAGGTGTCCAGCGACGAGGTCATCAACCGCCTGCGCGACAAGCTCAAGAACGAGCCCGGTGCGCGCCTGTTCATGGTGGCGCAGCAAGATGTCCGCATCGGCGGCCGCCAGAGCATGGCCTCCTACGATTTCACGCTGCAGGCCGACGACAACGCCGAATTGCGCACCTGGGAGCCTCGCATCCGCCAGGTGCTGTCCACCCTGCCGGAGCTCACCGATGTGAACAGCGACGTGCAGGACTACGGCCTGCAGACCACGCTGGTGATCGACCGCGACCAGGCCACCCGCCTGGGGCTGACGGTGGCGCAGATCGACAACACCCTGAACGACGCCTTCGGCCAGCGCCAGGTGGGGGTGATCTACAACCCGCTCAACCAGTACCGCGTGGTGATGGAAGCGGCCCCCCAGTTCCTGCAGAGCCCGGAGACGCTGCGCGGCTTCTTCTTCGTCAACAGCAGCGGCGAGCAGGTGCCGCTGACAGCGTTTGCCCGCATCACCACCACCAACACCCCGCTGACGGTCAGCCACGAAGGCGGCACGCCGGCCAGCACCATCAGCTACAGCCTGCCACCCGGGGTCTCGCTGTCGCAGGCCAATGACGCCATCCGCCAGGCCATGGCGGACCTCGGCATGCCGGTGTCCATACGCGGCAGCTTCAGCGGCACGGCGGGCGCTTTCCAGCAAGCGCTGGCAGGGCAGCCGCTGCTGATTCTGGCGGCCATCCTCACCATCTATCTGGTGCTGGGCATCCTCTATGAAAACCTGGTCCACCCGCTGACCATCCTCTCCACCCTGCCATCGGCCGGCGTGGGCGCGCTGCTGGCGCTGATGCTGTGCAAGACCGAGTTCTCCCTGATCGCCTTCATCGGCGTGATCCTGCTGATCGGCCTGGTCAAGAAGAACGCCATCATGATGATCGACTTCGCGCTGGAGCGCGAGAAAGCCGGTCACACCACGGCCGCACAGGCCATCTACCGTGCCTGCAACCTGCGGCTGCGCCCCATTCTGATGACCACCATGGCCGCCATCTTCGGGGCGCTGCCGCTGGCGCTGGGCCGGGGTGACGGGGCTGAGCTGCGCCAGCCGCTGGGCATTGCCATTGTGGGCGGCCTGCTGGTCAGCCAGTTGCTCACGCTCTACACCACACCCGTGGTCTATGTGCTGCTGGACCGTGTGCGCACCCGCTGGCTGCGCACCTGGCAGCGCCAGGGGAATGTGACTGCCACACCCGGAACACCTGCATGATTGTCTGGACCGAAGCTATGCATCAAAAGGGCCTGCCAATGCCATGGCGCGCGCTGAATCCGTTCGCTGATCTGAAATCGCCCTGGCCCGTTGCGGCAGTCCTGGTGCTGGGGTTGACCGGCTGCTCCATGGCACCCACCTACCAACGCCCGGCGCTGGATGTGCCTGCCACCTTCAAGGAAGCCACACCCTCTGCCGCCGAATGGGGGGTGTGGCAGCCCGCCCGCCATGGCGCCACGCCAGGCGATGCTGCGGCTACCGTGCCCACCTCCTGGTGGTCGTTGTATGGCGATGCCACGCTGAACCGGCTGCAGGAGCAGGCTGCGGCCGGCAGCCCCGGCGTGGAACAGGCCGTGGCCCGACTGCGTGCCGCCCAGGCCGCGGTGGCCAGCAGCCGGGCCGGCCTGCTGCCGACGCTGGGCGCATCGGGCAGCGCCGGCCGGGCCCGTGCAGGCGGCAGCACGGGCAACGGTGGCAGTGCCGGCATCAACAACAGCTACTCGCTCGGTCTGAGCGCCAGCTGGGAGCTGGATCTGTGGGGGCGGCTGTCCGGCCAGGTGACGGCCGACCAGCTGAGCGCCCAGGCCAGCCAGGACGATCTGTCCGCCGCGCGCCTGTCCAGCCAGGCGACCGTGGCACAAACCTATATCGCGCTGCGCGCGGCCGAAGCCCAGATGCAGCTGCTGCAGGACAGCCTGCAGGCTTACCTGCAAAGCTGGCAGCTGACACAGAACCGCTACCGCGCAGGCGTGGCATCGTCGGCCGACGTGGCCCAGGCCGAATCACAGTACAAGAGCACCCAGGCCCAGTTGCTGGAGGCCCGGACCACACGCGCCCAGTACGAGCATGCATTGGCCGCGTTGCTGGGCCTGGCGCCCGCCCAGTTCAGCCTGCCCGTCACCGGGCAGCTGCCGGCTGCGCCGCAGGTGCCGGGCATGCTGGCCTCCACCCTGCTGGAGCAGCGCCCCGACATTGCGGCGGCGGAACGCCGCGTGGCCGCGGCCAATGCCCAGGTGGGCGTGGCGCGTTCCGCCTACTTTCCGGCGCTCACGCTGTCGGCGGCAGGCGGCTATCGCAGCAGCACGCTGTCGCACCTGCTCAGTGCCCCCAATCTGTTCTGGTCGCTGGGTCCGGCCATGGCCGTGAGCCTGTTCGACGGCGGCGCCCGCTCGGCTGCCGTGGAGTCGGCCCGCGCAGCGCTGGATCTGGCAGGTGCCAGCTACAAGCAGACCGTGCTGACGGCGCTGCAGGAGGTGGAAGACAACTTGGTGGCCGCCACCCACCTGGCCCAGGAACAGCAGGTGCAGACCGAAGCCGTGGCCGCCGCGCAAAAGGCGCTGGACGTGGCCAACAACCAGTACAAGGCCGGTACCGTGGCCTATCTGAATGTGCTGTCGGCACAGACCACGGTGTTGAGCGCACAGAACAGTCTGATCAGCGTGCAGAACCGGCGCCTGGCGGCCATCAACACCCTGCTGAAGAACGTGGCCGGGCGCTGGGAGCCATGAGCCCGGCGCGCCGCAGGCCTCCCCGTCTTCACCATCCGCGCCAGGCCATCACAGCGTGACCAGCATGGCCACCACGGTGGCCGCCATGGCCGCCGTGGCCAGCCACCCCAAGGCACGCAGGCGGTGGCCTATGGTGTGTGCGCCCATGGTGTCCCGCCGGGTGGCAAGCAGCATCATCACCACCATGATGGGCACCGCTATCACCCCGTTGAGCACCGCCGCCCAGAACAGCTCTTTCACAGGGTCTGTCGGGGTGAAGCACAGCACCACGCCGCCGAATGTGGCAAATGCGATCACCCCGTAGAAACCACGGCCCTCTCCCTGCCCCAGGCGCGCGCTCAAGGTGCCTTCCCACCGGAAGGCCTCTGCAACGGCATACGCGGCAGACCCTGCCAGCACCGGCACCGCCAGCATGCCGGTACCGATGATGCCCAGGCTGAACAGCAAAAATGTGAGGTCGCCGGCCACCGGCCGCAACGCTTCGGCGGCCTGCGCGGACGTTTCGATATGGGTGAGTCCTGCCGCATGCAAGGTGGCGGCCGTGCTCAGGATGACAAAGAAAGCAATCAGGTTCGAGAACGTCATCCCCAGGATGGTGTCGAACTTGATCCGGCGCAGATGGTGCCGGACCTCCTGCAGCGAATGCACCGGGCCGCCGCGCAGGTCTTCCATCTCCTGTGCCGCCTGCCAGAAAAACAGATAGGGGCTGATGGTGGTGCCAAAGAGCGCGACCACCATCAACAGCACCTCGTTGCTGAGCGTCAAGCGCGGATACACCACCGCGCGCAGCACGTCGCCCCAGTTCAGGGGAACGGTCAATGCCACCGCCACATAGGCGAGCAAGGCCAGCGTCAGCCATTTCAGCCCGCGCACATACAGGCGGTAAGGCAGAAACACCTGCAGCAGCAGGCACAGCATCCCGAAGCTGACGACATAGACATGCGCCGAACCACCCAGCAGAAGCCGCAATGCCTCGGCCATGGCCGCCAGATCGGCGGCAATGTTCAGGGTGTTGGCGCCGACCAGCAGCGTCACGGTGGACACCAGCACCCAGCGGGGATAGGCCTGTCCGATATTGGCCACCAGACCACGGCGCGTCACATAGCCGATGCGCGCGCTGATGATCTGGATGGCCGCCATCAGCGGCAAGGTGAAGACCATGCTCCAGAGCATGGAGAAGCCGAACTGCGCCCCGGCCTGGGAGTAGGTGGCAATACCGCTGGGGTCGTCGTCGGCAGCCCCGGTGATCAGCCCGGGCCCCAGGGATTGGAAGCTCTTGCGCAGCCGCTGTGACCAGGTCGGTTTCATAGGGCCTCTGACGAACGAAGATGGCTCTGTACAACCCGGACACCGGCATGCATGCGCTTCCAGGTCCCAGGAAGATCCCTTGTTCATCCATGGTGCAGCATCCGGAGCCCCCCGGCACAGGTCGCCCGTCGGGGAACAGTACCGGGGCACGGCTTGCGCTGCGCCTTCCAGGCTCCGGGATGGCATGCCCAGCTGGAGCCAAAGAGGCCCAGCCACCTCGCCAGGCAAGCCCGGAACCCGGAAGCGCTGTCCGCAGCAACGGCCAGTGCTGCGCTCAAGCAGCGCACGCCGCATGCCTTGTGCCTTTGGTCCTGGCTGCACATGAAAAAACCGCCCACATCCACAGGATGGGGCGGTTTTTTCTGGCGGGCGTGGCGGGTGCCTGCGCACATCAAGCGCGCTGCGTGGGCTCCTGCCTGAAGGATTTCACAGCCCTGCCCTTGGTAGATGCAGCAGATGCAGCCCGCAATACCCGTCGCTCAATCGTCCAGCAGCGACAGGTCGCGCACGGCACCGGTGTCCGCGCTGGTGACCAGCATGGCATAGGCCTTCAGTGCGGCCGAGATCTTGCGCGGACGCGGCTTGGCGGGCTTCCAGCCCTTGGCGTTCTGCAGTTCGCGGCGTCGGGCCAGTTCTTCATCGCTGACCAGCGCATTGATGGTGCGGTTGGGAATGTCGATGCGGATCTTGTCGCCGTTCTGCACCAGGCCGATGGCGCCGCCAGCAGCGGCTTCGGGCGAGCAGTGGCCGATGGACAGACCCGAGGTACCGCCAGAGAAACGTCCGTCCGTCAGCAGCGCGCAGGCCTTGCCCAGGCCCTTGGACTTGAGGTAGCTGGTGGGGTACAGCATCTCCTGCATGCCGGGGCCGCCCTTGGGGCCTTCATAGCGCACGATCACCACATCGCCGGCCTGGACCTTGTCGGCCAGGATGTTTTCCACGGCTTCGTCCTGCGACTCGACCACATGGGCCGTGCCTTCAAACACCAGAATGGATTCATCCACCCCGGCGGACTTCACCACGCAGCCATTCAGGGCGATGTTGCCGGTCAGCACCGCCAGGCCGCCCTCCTTGCTGAACGCATGCTCATAGCTGCGGATGCAGCCCTCGGCACGGTCCAGGTCCAGGCTGGGCCAGCGGGTGCTCTGGCTGAAAGCCACCTGCGTGGGAATGCCGGCCGGGCCCGCCAGGTAGAAGTGGCGCACGGCCTCATCCTGCGTGCGCACGATGTCCCACTGGTCCAGCGCTTCCTTCAGCGTCTTGGCATGCACGGTAGGCACATCGGTATGCAGCTTGCCAGCACGGTCCAGCTCACCCAGGATGGCCATGATGCCGCCAGCGCGGTGCACGTCTTCGATGTGGTACTTGGGCGTGTTGGGTGCGACCTTGCACAGCTGGGGCACGACGCGCGAAAGGCGGTCGATGTCGGCCATGGTGAAGTCGATACCGGCTTCCTTGGCGATGGCCAGCAGGTGCAGGATGGTGTTGGTGGACCCGCCCATGGCGATGTCCAGCGTGATAGCGTTCTCGAAGGCCTTGAAGCCCACGGCACGCGGCAGCACCGATGCATCGTCCTGCTCGTAGTGCTGGCGGGCCAGCTCCACAATGCGGCGACCGGCGCGCAGGAACAGCGCTTCGCGGTCGGCGTGCGTGGCCACCACAGTGCCGTTGCCGGGCAGGGACAGGCCCAGCGCCTCGGTCAGGCAGTTCATGGAGTTGGCGGTGAACATGCCCGAGCAGGAACCGCAGGTCGGGCAGGCCGATCGCTCCACCTCTGCCACCTCGGCGTCGGAATAGCGCTGGTCGGCGGCGATCACCATGGCGTCCACCAGATCCAGCTTCTTGAACTCGATGGTCTTGGTCTCGGGATTCGCCAGCTTGGTCTTGCCCGCTTCCATGGGGCCGCCGGAGACAAAGATCACCGGGATGTTCAGGCGCATGGCGGCCATCAACATGCCGGGGGTGATCTTGTCGCAGTTGGAGATGCACACCAGCGCGTCGGCGCAGTGGGCATTCACCATGTATTCGACCGAATCGGCAATCAGGTCACGGCTGGGCAGCGAATACAGCATGCCGTCATGGCCCATGGCGATGCCATCGTCCACGGCGATGGTGTTGAATTCCTTGGCCACGCCGCCGGCCTTTTCAATCTCGCGCGCCACCAGCTGCCCCATGTCCTTCAGGTGCACGTGGCCGGGCACGAACTGGGTGAAGGAGTTGGCAATGGCGATGATGGGCTTTTCGAAGTCGCCATCTTTCATGCCTGTGGCACGCCACAAGGCGCGCGCACCTGCCATGTTGCGGCCGCCGGTGGAGGTTTTGGAACGGTATGCGGGCATGGGGAATGTCGTTGTAGCAAAGGTCTGCAGGCCTGCGTGCAGCGGCCGGTTTGCCACCGTCCATCCCACGCAGGATCACCGCAGATTATCACCCAGCCACCCCGCGAAGGCGCAGGCGCAAATCCCTGCTGGCGACCGAGCCAGCCATCGCAAAACGCGATAGCAGCCTTCTGGTGCGTACCGGCGCCACCGCCCTGCCAACCCCAATAACCCCATGGCATCCACCCGCTTGCAGGGAATGCGCACCCGCCTGCGGCCGGGCCTACAATCCGACCCTGTTTCCCCCACTTCTGCCAAAGCCCTCGAGGAAAAAGTAGCTATGAAGCGTGCTCTGATCACCCTGGCCCTGACCCTGTCCGTTGCCGCCCCGGCCATGGCCGATCTGGCGCTGGCCCAGTCCAAGAACTGCATGGCCTGCCATGCCGTGGACAAGAAGCTGGTGGGCCCCTCCTACAAGGACGTGGCCGGCAAGTACGCCGGCCAGAAGGACGCTGCGGACAAGCTGGCGGCCAAGATCGTCAAGGGTGGCAGCGGCGTCTGGGGCCCCGTACCCATGCCTGCCAACACCCAGGTCAGCGAAGCCGATGCCAAGAAGCTGGCGGCCTGGATTCTGAACTTGAAGTAATCCCGCACCGCGCGGGCACCCGCCGCAGGGCCGCGCGACCTCGACCCACCAAAAAAGCCGCCTGGCCTGTGCCCAGCGGCTTTTTTCTTTTTTACCTGGCGCATGCGTCCCCTGCGCCACCGTCGCTGCCTGCGCACCGGGCGCGGGCCCGGCTGCAGCAGCACCGTCATCAGAGCAACGGATCGGCGCGGCCTTCGGCCGGTTTGGCCGCATGGCCCTTGCCGCTGCCCCAGTCGGCGGCCACGCCGGCGCGCAGCTGCTGCTCCAGCTGGCCGACATAGGCGGCGGTGGAATTGTCACTTTCCTGGGCGCGGGCCTTGAACTGCTCTTCCAGCGCATCCAGGCGGTTGAGCAGTTGCTGCTGCGCTTCCTGGTGGCGCAGCTCCAGCACCGTGCGCAGCTCGGTGAAGCGCGAGGCCTCGGCCTTGTCGGCCAGCTCGCGCTGGGCCAGCATTTCTTTGTTGTGCCGGCGCGTCTCCATCAGCACCGAACCCTGCAGCGTGACCACGTAGGCCACAAAGAAGATGGCCAGCAACGCCGTCAGGCACAGCATGATCAGGCCCAGCGGGGCCTCCACCGTAGTGAAGCCCAACGAGACGGGCGTGGATTGGTTCAGCGCCTGCCAGTTCATCGTGGCCAGGAACACGATCAGCAGCACGATCAAGGTCAGCAAAGCGGTTCTTGCTTTCATGAAAATCTCCAAGGTCCGGTCAGCGGGCGTGGCACTACTGCCTGCCCTTCGCCGCATTTGTAACGCATCTTGGATTCAGCCCAGGTAGGAATGGCCCCTGTCCCGCGCCACATTGGCGCTTGTTTGCGCCAGCCCAGAAAAAAGCCACCGCTTGTGGCGGTGGCATAAACGGGTGCGGCGGTACCGCATCCGAAGCATCAGGGCCGCAGCTGTCGCAGAGCACCCGGTGTCCGCGTTGCGCGGCGTTCTGAATCAGTTGGTCTTGGCCAGCTGCTCCAGGATCGCAGGGTTTTCCAGCGTGCTGGTGTCCTGGGTGATGGCCTCGCCCTTGGCGATGGAGCGCAGCAGACGGCGCATGATCTTGCCGCTGCGGGTCTTGGGCAGGTTCTCGCCAAAGCGGATGTCCTTGGGCTTGGCGATGGGGCCGATTTCCTTGGCCACCCAGTTGCGCAGTTCGTTGGCCAGGGCCTTGGCTTCTTCGCCGGTCGGCACCGGGCGCTTGAGCACCACGAAGGCGCAGATGGCTTCGCCGGTCAGGTCGTCCGGGCGGCCCACCACAGCGGCTTCCGCCACCAGATCGGTCTTGGATACCAGCGCGGATTCGATTTCCATCGTGCCCATGCGGTGGCCGGAGACGTTCAGCACATCGTCGATGCGGCCGGTGATGCGGAAGTAGCCGCGGTCTTCGCTGCGCACGGCGCCGTCACCGGCCAGGTAGTAGCCCTTGAGCTCTTCGGGGAAGTAGCTTTTCTTGAAGCGCTCGGGGTCACCCCAGATGTTGCGGATCATCGACGGCCAGGGCTTCTTGACCACCAGGATGCCGCCGGCGCCGTTGGGCATGTCGTTGCCGGATTCATCGACGATGGCCGCGGTGATGCCGGGCAGCGGCAAGGTGCACGAACCGGGCACCAGCGGGGTGGCACCAGGCAGAGGCGTGATCATGTGGCCGCCGTTTTCGGTCTGCCAGAATGTGTCCACGATCGGGCAGCGCTCGCCACCAATGTGCTTGTAGTACCACATCCAGGCTTCGGGGTTGATGGGCTCGCCCACGCTGCCCAGGATACGCAGCGACGACAGGTTCCAGTTCTTGGGGTGCACCTTCTCGTCGGAATCCGCGGCCTTGATCAGCGAACGGATGGCCGTGGGCGCGGTGTAGAACACCGTGCACCCATGGCGCTCGATCATCTGCCAGAAGCGGCCGGCGTTCGGGAAGGTCGGCACGCCTTCGAACACGATCTGCGTGGCACCCGCCGACAGCGGGCCGTAGGCCACATAGGTATGGCCGGTGATCCAGCCGATGTCGGCCGTGCACCAGAACACATCGCTGTCCTTCATGTCGAAGGTCCAGTTCACCGTCTGGCGCGCCCACAGCATGTAGCCACCGGTGCTGTGCTGCACGCCCTTGGGCTTGCCGGTGGAGCCGCTGGTGTAGAGGATGAACAGCGGGTGCTCGGCATTCACCGGCACGGCCGGACATTCGGTCGACTGGCCTGCCAGCACTTCGGTGAAGGTGATGTCACGGCCGGCCACCATGGCGCATGCAGTGGGTGTGCGTTCGTACACCAGCACCGTCTTGACCGCATCGCAGCCGCCCAGCGCCAGCGCGTCGTCGACGATGGCCTTCAGCGGCAGCTCCTTGCCACCACGCATCTGGTAGTTGGCCGTGACCACCGCGCTGGCGCCCACGTCCACGATGCGTTCCTGCACCGCCTTGGCCGAGAAGCCGCCGAACACCACCGAGTGCGTGGCACCGATGCGCGCGCAGGCCTGCATGGCCACCACGCCTTCGATGGTCATGGGCATGTAGATCAGCACACGGTCGCCCTTTTGCACGCCACGGGCCTTGAGCGCGTTGGCGAACTGGCTCACGCGGGCCAGCAGTTCCTTGTAGGTGACCTTGGTGACCTCGCCGCCGTCGGCTTCAAAGATGATGGCAGTCTTATTTTCGACCGGCGTGCCGATGTGCTTGTCCAGGCAGTTGGCGCTGGCATTCAGTTCGCCGTCGGCAAACCATTTGAAGAACGGGGCATTGCTCTGGTCCAGCACCTGGGTGAAGGGCTTGGTCCACACCACGTTTTCACGGGCCAGGCGGGCCCAATAACCTTCATAGTCCTTGTCCGCTTCGGCACACAGGGCTTCGTAAGCGGCCATGCCGGACACACGGGCTGCCTTCTGGGTCGCATCGGATGGGGGAAAGACGCGGTTTTCCACCAGCACGGATTCGATGGCGTTGGTCGGTGCGTTCATGGCTGAGTCTCCTTGCACTTGTAGGGTTTGTTTGCGGCGTACTGTCGTGTCGGGCACTTACATACCACTGACTCGCCGTCTATCTCCCACTGTAGCCCGCAAAAAGCCCTGCCTTCCCCCTCGGGTTTCCACAATGCCGCCGCATACAATGCCCGCCCAGCAGCGCTTCGCTGCTACGGTTTCCTTCAACCATCCTCTGACCCACCATGGCCCACGCTGACCCGAAATCCGAGTCTCCTGCCTCCCCCCCCTCGTCCACGCCCGTGGCCCTGCGTCCCCTGCCAGCCCTGATCTTTGCCAGCCGCTGGCTGCAGCTGCCGCTGTACCTGGGCCTGATCGCAGCCCAGGGCGTCTATGTCTGGCACTTCCTGATCGAGCTGCTGCACCTGGTGGAAGCCGCCTTCGGCAGCCAGGAAGCGCTGCAGGCACTGATCACCAACATCGGCTACAAACCCGAAGCCGCCATCACCGGCCTGAACGAGACCGTCATCATGCTGGTGGTGCTGGCACTGATCGACGTGGTGATGATCTCCAACCTGCTGATCATGGTGATCGTCGGCGGCTACGAAACCTTTGTCAGCCGACTGGGCCTGGACAGCCACCCCGACCAGCCCGAGTGGCTGGACCATGTGAACGCCTCGGTGCTCAAGGTCAAGCTGGCCCTGTCCATCATCGGCATCAGCTCCATCCACCTGCTCAAGAGCTTCATCAACGCAGGCAACTATGAAGTGCAGGTGCTGATGTGGCAGACCATCATCCATGTGGTCTTCCTGCTCAGCGCCCTGGCCATTGCCTTCACCGACAAGCTGATCCACAGCAGCCACGCCAGCCACAGCGCCCACTGAGCCCCCTCTGCAAAGCGCCCATCGGGGAGTTTCCTGCCCGCCAGCAACCCCGGCTACCGCAAGGTTCCGGGGTTGCTGCTTTTTCCGCTCCGTTGCCAGCGGCAGAAAGCATGAAGCCCACCGTTGCCAGCCCCGCGAATGCTGCAACGCAAAAAAATCATTGACAGCAACATAACGAATAGTTAGAATAAACGCTTCATTAACAACCTGCAATGCAGGTAATCCATCCCTTTTGCGGGTGGATTGACTCTGGCGCGCACCGTTGCCACGCAACGCGATGCCGCCACAGGCCGGACTCCGGCCCTGATGCACGGACTTTCATCCGGGTGGCTTTCGGCCTTGCGCCGCCACCCGCTCCGAGGGAAAGCAACCGGCGGTCTGACCGTTGACTTCCTCCCTCGCTCCTGCGGCCCTTGCGCACCCTCGCGTGCCATGCGGGCCCTGCCATACCTGCCCTTCAATGTGGCGCAACGGGTGTTCCCCGCTGAGCCAGTGCATCGGGCCCCACGTTTTCCGGCTTCGCGTGTAGGCCGCCATGGGCATGCCCATGGCGCGGCTGCACTGTGTTCAACCTCCAAAACCAATGAGGGAGAGAAACCAGTGGCCAAACAAATCCGCATCGAGCATGTGTTCAAAGTCTTCGGCGACCAGCCGCAGGCTGCGCTCGACCTGGTGCAGCAAGGGCTGTCGAAACAAGACATCCTGCAGCGCACCGGCCAGTCCATCGGCGTGTTCGACGCTCATTTCACCATCGAGGCCGGCGAGGTCTTTGTCATCATGGGCCTGTCCGGCTCGGGCAAGTCCACGCTGGTGCGCCTGCTCAACCGACTGATCGAGCCCACCAGCGGCCAGATCGTGGTGGATGGCCAGGACATCAACCAGCTCAACGACCGCGACCTGCGCGCCCTGCGGCGCAAGGACATCTCCATGGTGTTCCAGTCGTTCGCGCTGATGCCCCACATGACGGTGCTGGACAACACCGCCTTCGGCCTGGAACTGGCCGGCGTGGACAAACCCACGCGCCAGCAAGCCGCACAGGAAGCGCTGGAACAGGTGGGCCTGGGCGCCTGGGGTGCCAGCTACCCCGATGCCCTGTCGGGCGGCATGCAGCAGCGTGTGGGCCTGGCCCGTGCCCTGGCATCCGACCCCAGCATCCTGCTGATGGACGAGGCGTTCTCCGCCCTGGACCCCATCATCCGCACCGAGATGCAGTCCGAAATCCTGCGCCTGCAGCAGATCAAGCGGCGCACCGTGGTCTTCATCTCGCACGACCTGGATGAAGCCATGCGCATTGGCGACCGCATCGCCATCATGAAGGATGGCCAGGTGGTGCAGGTGGGCACGCCCGATGAAATCCTGCGCAGCCCGGCCAACGACTACGTGCGCAACTTTGTGCGTGGCGTGGATGCGGCCTCGGTCTTCAAGGCCGCCGACATCGCCCGCCAGGCCATGACCATCGTCTCCGAGCACAGCGACCGCGGCTGCCGCGCCGCGCTGCGCCTGATCGAGGACTCCGACCGCGACCACGCCTATGTGGTCAACAGCCGCAAGCGCTACCTGGGTGTCGTCTCTTCGCAGTCCCTGCGGGATGCGCTGCAGGGCCAGCCCGGCATGCGCGGCCTGCAGCACGCCTTCATCCCCAACGCCGTGCCGCTGGCCAGCAGCACGCCGGTGGCCGACCTGTTCGGCCCGGTGGCGGCCGTGCCTTTCCCGCTGCCCGTGGTGGACGAGGACGGCAGCTTCCTCGGTGTGGTCAGCCGCACCACCATGCTCAAGTTCCTGGACCGCGACACCCCCCCCGTGCCGCCGCCCCAGATCGAAGTGCCGCCCATCCAGCTGAATCCGAAGTTCCCTGTGCATGCGGCGGAACCCGCCGTGGCGCCGCATGCCCAGCCTGCCGCGCCTGTCCATAACCAGACCGGAGATGCCGCATGAACGATTTGCACACCACCACCCCGGTGCAGGACGATCCCTGGGCCGCCAGCACCGCACAGGACGCCCCGAATCCGATGCACACCCCGTCCGCCGACGCCGCGGTCGACGATCCCTGGGCGGCCAGCAGCGTGCAGGCCGATGCGCCCAAGACCAACGCCGCCGATGCCGGCACCGATCCCTGGGGCGGCAGCGCCGATGCGCCCGACACCAGCATGGACTGGCTCAGCGCCCCGGCCACATCCACCCCGGTGGATGACAGCAGCCAGAGCGGCCTGACGGCCCTGTGGCACCAGATCACCACCGAAGGCCTGCCCGTGCAGGACGCCATCAATGACGGCCTGGGCTGGGTGGTGGACCATTTCCGCCCCTTCTTCCAGGCGGTGCGCACCCCCATTGATGCCACCCTCAACGGCGTGACCGATACCTTGCTGGCCGTGCCCATGCCGGTGCTGGTGCTGCTGATCGCCCTGCTGTCCTGGCAGTTCGCCAGCCGCAAGCTGGCCATCGGCTCGGCCATCTCGCTGCTGATCGTCGCGGCACTGGGCATCTGGTCCGAAGCCATGGTGACCCTGGCCCTGGTGCTGACCTCGCTGCTGTTCTGCGTGGTCATCGGCCTGCCGATGGGCATCGTGCTGGCCAGCAGCGACCGCGCCCAGCGCTGGATGCGCCCGGTGCTGGACGCCATGCAGACGACGCCGGCCTTTGTCTATCTGGTGCCAGTGGTGATGCTGTTCGGCATCGGCAATGTGCCGGGGGTGATCGTGACCATTGTGTTCGCGCTGCCGCCGCTGATCCGCCTGACCAATCTGGGCATCCGCCAGGTACGTCCGGACCTGATCGAGGCCAGCCGCGCCTACGGCGCCTCGCCCTGGCAGCTGCTGTGGAAAGTGCAGCTGCCGCTGGCCATGCCGTCCATCATGACCGGCATCAACCAGGCACTGATGCTGTCGCTGTCCATGGTGGTCATCGCCTCCATGATCGCCGTCGGCGGTCTGGGCCAGATGGTGCTGCGCGGTATCGGCCGCCTGGACATGGGCTTGGCCACCGTGGGCGGCCTGGGCATTGTGCTGCTGGCCATCGTGCTGGACCGTCTGACCCAGGCCATGGGTGAAAACACACGCGGCAGCGCCCGCTGGTGGCAGACCGGCCCGGCAGGCCTGGTGGTGCGCATGCTGCGCCCGGCCCCTGCGGCGCCGACAGCAGCCACAGCGCCGGCAGCGCCAACTGCGGCTGCGGCAACCACGGCACAGGCTCAGCCCACTCCGCTGCCGCCCCAGCCATCGGCCAGCTGACGGCCCGCCCCCTCGCTGATGGCCTGCACGACCGTGGTGTCGTGCCAGGCCAGCAGCCGGGGACCTCATCCAGACACACACCAACACAACACAACCACAACACAACCACAACACAAAGGAACACCAAGGATGACGTTGCACACTGCATACACCCCCGATACACAGACCCTCCCCACCGCCAACGCCCCACGCTCGGCCTGGCAACGCGCCTGCGCCGTGGCCGCAGGCTTGGCCATGGCTGGCAGCATGGCCCTGGCGGCCGACAGCGCCGACCTGCCCGGCAAGGGCGTGAAAGTCCAGCCGCTGAAAAGCTCCATCGCCGAAGAAACCTTCCAGACCCTGCTGGTCATCAAAGCCCTGGAGCAACTGGGCTACGACGTGCAGCCCGTGAAGGAAGTGGAATACCCCACGGCCCATATCGCACTGGCCAATGGCGACGCCACCTTCATGGCCAACCACTGGAACCCGCTGCATGCCGACTACTACAAGAATGCCGGTGGTGACGCCAAGCTCTACCGCCAGGGCGTGTTCTCGGCCAACGCCGCCCAGGGCTACCTGATCGACAAGAAGACGGCCGACGCCCACCAGATCACCAACCTCGGCCAGCTCAAGGACCCAGAGATTGCCAAGCTGTTCGACACCGACGGTGACGGCAAGGCCGACCTGACCGGCTGCACCCCCGGCTGGGGCTGCGAGGCCATGATCGAACACCAGCTGTCCGCCTACAAGCTGCGCGACACGGTCACGCACAAACAGGGCACCTACGCGGCACTGATGGCCGACACCATCACCCGCTACAAGGCCGGCAAGCCCATCCTCTACTACACCTGGACGCCGTACTGGGTGAGCAATGTGCTCAAGCCCGGCAAGGATGTGGTCTGGCTGCAGGTGCCTTTCTCGGCCATGCCTGGTGAGCAGGCCGGCACCGACACCAAGCTGGCCAATGGCAAGAACTACGGCTTCATCGCCAACAACCAGCAAATCGTGGCCAACAAGGCCTGGGCGGAAAAGAACCCCGCAGCCGCCAAGCTGTTTGCCGTGATGCAGCTGTCCGTGGCCGACATCAATGCCCAGAACTTCATGATGAGCCAGGGCCAGGGCAAGGCGGCCGACATCGAACGCCACACCACGGGCTGGATCAAGGCGCACCAAAAGCAGTTCGACGGCTGGCTGCAGCAGGCACGCGACGCGGCCCGCTGAAGTCCGCACAGCAAGCGCCTGCACATGGCGCACATCCATCCACCGGCCCCTGCGGCCGGTTTTTTGTGCGAGCGGGCACGGTCTATGCATTCACTGCCGGTGGACCCGGTCGCCTGCACCACGATGCAGCACCGGGCATTGGTTTCACTCCCCGGAGCTTTTCATGTTGCATTTCCTGCCCCGCCGCACCCTGTTGTCTTCTCTGGCCGCCCTGGGCCTGTCCAGCCTCTGCGGTCTGACCGCCCAGGCCGCCACGCTGGCCGACATCCAGGCCCACAAAGTCCTGAACGTCGGCATCCAGACCGATTACCCACCCTATGGCTATATCGACGCCAGCATGAAGCCCCAGGGCTCGGACGTGGCCACGGCCGAGCTGATCGCCAAGCAGCTGGGCGTCAAGCTCAACATCGTCACCGTCACCTCGCCTGCACGCATTCCCGCGCTGCAGGCCGGCAAGGTGGACCTGATCATCTCCTCCATGGGCAAGAACCCCGAGCGCGAGAAAGTGGTGGACTTCACCATCTCCTACGCCCCGTTCTTCTCGGGCCTGTATGCCAACAAGAGCCTGGCGATCAAGCAGTTTGGCGATCTGGCCGGCAAGACCGTGTCGGTCACGCGCGGCTCGCTCCAGGACGATGCGCTGACCAAGCTGGCCCCTGCCGGTGCACAGATCAAGCGCTTTGAGGACGACACCGCCACCATCGCCTCGTTCGTGACCGGCCAGAGCCAGGTGCTGGCCCACAGTGCGGCCGTGGCCGGGCTGACCATGCAGCGCAACCCCAAGCTGGGTGCCGAATACAAGCTGCTGCTGACCGATGTGCCCTGCTTCATCGGCGTGGCCAAGGGCAACACCGCCCTGCTGGACCAGGTGAACGTGATCCTGCGCACCGCCAAGGCCGATGGCACGCTGAACGCCATCTCGGAAAAGTACCTGGGCCGCCCGCTGGGCAATCTGCCGGAATAAACGCAGTTCCGGGCAACTGCGCTGCACCAAAAAAAGAAACGAGCATAAAAAAAGCGGCCCCTGCGGGGCCGCTTTGCATGGATGGTGGTGTGTTGACCGCTGTGCCTCAGCGCAAGGCCACGGCCTGCAGCTGCGCCAGCAGCTTGCCCTTGGCATCCAGCAATTCCAGTTGGTCACCGTGGATGCGCCAGCTGGCCACCTGGCCCAGCATTTTCAGCATGGCCGATTCGGTGCTGGACGCCGCGCCCTTGCAGGCCATGCGGGTGCCGGCCACCTGATCGAACTGCAGCTGCTGGCCGTCCTGCTTCCAGCTGCCCATCAGGCGGTTGCAGCCGCCCGAGCCCACCAGCCGGCCTTGCTGCTGCAGGATGATGTGCGCTTCCTTGTCCAGGCGGGGCACGGCCTTGCCGTTCAAGGTCAGCAGCTTCCAGTAGGTATTGTCCAGCGACACCGTGGCCTGCTCTGCCGCGGCGGGCTTGGCTCCACCCTGCCCGGCCGCAGCGGCTGCCGCCACCGGTACGGGCACACCCAGGTTCTTGGCCTTGTCCCCGGCGCAGGACGTGGCGCTGGACAGCGACACAAAACGCTCCACGCGCAGCGCCAGCTCCTTCTTGCCCTGCTGGGCCATCACCGGATCGGCAGAGGGGCGTTCGACGATGCGGCCATCCACACTGGCCAGCATGGCGGTGTTGGGACCATTGCGCGACGCCATATAGGCATTCTCCAGCAGCGCGTTATCGCCCTCCATCAGCACCGGCACGGTCTGCCCGGTCTTGCAGTCCAGGAATCGGCCACTGTCGGCTTCATAGCTGTAGACGCCCTGCCAGCGGCCCGTTTCCGTGCTGGGCTGCAGAACGCCGGGCTGCTGCGCCGCAGCCGGGGTGCTGCTAGTGCCGCGCCATTGCGACCATTTTTGCGAGACGGTGGAACAGCCCGCCAGACTGGCCACAGCCAGCACACAGCCGGCCACGCGCCACAGGGAATGCGACATGGATGCCTCCTGTCCATGGTTGTACATGTACTTCATGCCCGCACGTTAGCAGAGCCCCTGGCCAGGCAGGGAGAAACTGCTGTGCCAATACCCCTTGCGGGCAGTCATGCATTCAACGCCTTTGGGCTTGTTGCACGCACGGTTATTGGCCGAAAAGCTACTCAAAAAATAGCGCACCGACAATGCTGCGGAACACCCGGCGCAGCCGGACAACGCCCATGGCCGCGCGCTGCCGCAGTGCGGCACCACCCGCCTTGCCATGCGGTTCGGACCGGGCCGCTGGCTGCACGATCGCGCTGCCGCACGGTCCAACACACTTGTGACCAACTGTTGCATCCATAATCGTGCTATTTCCTGAACAGGCACCCCCATGAGCCAAGAGAATCCCAACGTCGTCCAAGGCACCGAGGAGCTGTTGCTCAGCCTGTGCAATTCCGTCACCCGCGTGCTGAACGTGGCCACCAACAGCCAGGTGCAATACTCCGGCGTGGTGCAGCGCATCCAGAAGACCTACCTCAAGCCCGACATCGGCTGCTTTGTGCTGTTTGACGGCGGCTTCTCCGGTCTGGTCATCATCAACCTGTCCGCCGCGTCGGCCATGGAGCTGTACCGCAACTACCTGCTGAACATGGGCCTGTCCGAAAGCGACCTGGCCACCAGCTACACCTCGGACGAAGTCAGCAACGTGATGGGCGAGCTGATGAACCAGGTGGTGGGTGACTTCACCGGCAAGGTGCGCCGCGAGCTGCAGACCCACATCACCCAGAACCAGCCCAAGATGCTGGTGCTGAACAAGCAGGTGCAGCTGAGCGTGGACGCCAACCTCGACAACCCCGAGGCCCGCCGCGTCACCTTCTACACCGCCGCCAACAACATCTTCTATCTGGAGCTGGCGGTGGACCGCACCGAATTCATCACCCTGCGCGACTTTGTGCCCGAAGCCGAGATCGACGCCGATGCCATCATGGCCGCAGCCGGCGCGCCTGCAGCCAGTCCTGCCGCCGCCGGTGCCTCCGCCGCCACGGCTGCTGCGACCGCCACGGCGCCTTCTTCCACCGACGCCGATACCGAGGCCCTGCTCAAATCGCTGGGCATGTAAGCAGCCGGCACCACCTCACGTACCGTCCACAAAAAAGCACCCTGCAGGGTGCTTTTTTTCATGCGCTGGCAGGTCTGCCGGTCAAGGTGCCCGCAACGCACTCCAGTGGCTGCGCCCGCTTCGCATACGCAGCATCCTGTGCGAAACCACACACTGGAAGCCATCGGCTTCCAGCTGGGGAGCAGACTGCAACCCCCTGAGCTGCCCGGCACCTGCAACCCCAACGGCAGCGGGGTACGGAATTTACGGCCAGGGAACACCAGACCGAAAGCACAGGGACCGAAACAGGCTTACAGATTGCCCACCATGTCCTTGGCCACCACCCACTGGTCAAACTGCTCGGCCGTCACATGGCCGCTGGCAATGGCAGCGTCGCGCAGGCTCGAACCCTCTTTGTGCGCCTTCTTGGCGATGTAGGCCGCCTTGTCGTAGCCGATATGGGTATTGAGTGCCGTCACCAGCATCAGCGAGCGGCTGACCAGTTCGGCAATGCGCTCGCGGTTGGGCTCGATCCCCACGGCGCAGTGGTCATTGAAGCTGACCATGCCATCGGCCAGCAGGCGCACGCTCTGCAGGAAGTTGTGCGCCACCAGCGGGCGGAACACGTTCAGCTCGAAGTTGCCGCTGGCACCGCCAAAGTTGATGGCCACATCGTTGCCGAACACCTGGGCGCCCAGCATGGTCACGGCTTCGGACTGCGTGGGGTTGACCTTGCCGGGCATGATCGAGGAGCCCGGTTCGTTCTCGGGAATCGACAGTTCGCCCAGGCCGCTGCGGGGGCCGCTGGCCAGCCAGCGCACATCGTTGGCAATCTTCACCATGCTGGCGGCCAGGGTCTTGAGCGCGCCATGGGCGTGCACCAGCCCGTCGCACGATGCCAGCGATTCGAACTTGTTGGGCGAGGTGACGAACGGGTAGCCGGTCAGCTTGGCCAGCTCGGCCGCCACCCCTTCGGCATAGCCCTTGGGCGCATTCAGGCCCGTGCCCACAGCCGTGCCGCCAAGCGCCAGCTCGTACAGATGGGGCAGCGCGGCGCGCACATGCTTTTCGCTGTGTGCCAGCTGGGCCACCCAACCGGAGATCTCCTGGCCCAGCGTCAGCGGCGTGGCGTCCTGCAGATGGGTACGGCCGATCTTCACGATGTCGGCAAACGCCTCGCTCTTGGCCTGCAGTGTGGTGCGCAGCTTGGCAATGGCCGGCAGCAGCTTCTGCTCGATGGCCGTGACCGCTGCCACATGCATGGCCGTGGGATAGACGTCGTTGCTGGACTGGCTTTTGTTCACGTCGTCATTCGGGTGCACCAGGCGCGACTCGCCACGCTCGCCGCCCAGCAGCTCGCTGGCGCGGTTGGCCAGCACCTCGTTGACGTTCATATTGGTCTGCGTGCCCGAGCCGGTCTGCCACACCACCAGCGGGAATTCGCCCGGGTGCTGGCCGGCCAGCACCTCATCGGCGGCGGCATTGATGGCCTGGGACTTCTTGGCATCCAGCAGACCCAGGGCATGGTTCACCGTGGCCGATGCCTTCTTCACCTGCGCCAGCGCGGCAATGATCTCGCGCGGCTGCTGTTCGCCGCTGATGTCGAAGTTCTGCAGCGAACGCTGGGTCTGGGCCCCCCAGAGCTTGTCGGCCGGCACGTCGATGGGGCCGAAGGTGTCTTTTTCCTGGCGCGTGGCCTGGCCGGAGGTGGAAGTGCTTGTCATTTTGGGACTCCTTGAAGGCAAACAAGGCGGCGCAGCTGGCTGGAGGCGATCTGGCTACGGTTGGCCGCAAAACACACTGGCATGCGCATGCATGCCAGCAAAAAAAGCAGACCGCCATGCTAACCCAGGCAATGACAGCCATTCTCATTGGGGTGTTGTACCGCACCGCAACACATCGGGCACCTCCATCCTGCACAGGTGGTCGGATCGGTTTCTTTCCCAATATGCAAAAGCGAAAGAAGCTATGGTTTTTGAAAGTCCCCAGAACCCCATGGTCAGCACCCGGACAGCGGCTTGCAGTAAGCTGCGGCGCGCCCCAAGTCCTCTATAAGACTTGTCGGCTTTGGCCTACAGCCCGAGGGCTTAGCGCGGATAATCAGCAGGTTTTCCGAGCGCAGCCCCTGCGCACCCATAACAGAGAAGCTTCACGATGACGACCTCCATCCGCCAGCAGGACCTGATCGACTCGATCGCAGGTGCCCTCCAGTACATCAGCTACTACCACACGCCGGATTTCATCCAGCATCTGGCCCGCGCCTACGAGCGTGAGCAAAGCCCTGCGGCCAAGGATGCGATGGCACAGATCCTGACCAACTCCAAGATGGCCGCCACCGGCCAGCGCCCCATCTGCCAGGACACCGGCATCGTCAACGTGTTCCTGAAGGTGGGCATGGACGTCAAGTGGGAAGGCTTCACCATGGGCCTGGAAGACGCCATCAACGAAGGCGTGCGCCGTGGCTACAACCACCCCGACAACACGCTGCGTGCGTCCGTGGTGGCCGACCCCCACTTCAAGCGCAAGAACACCAAGGACAACACCCCCGCCGTGATCAATGTGCAGATCGTGCCCGGCGACAAGGTGGACGTGACCGTGGCCGCCAAGGGCGGCGGCTCCGAGAACAAGTCCAAGATGATCATGATGAACCCCAGCGACGACCTGGTGGAATGGGTGCTCAAGACCATCCCCACCATGGGCGCAGGCTGGTGCCCTCCCGGCATGATCGGCATCGGCATTGGCGGCACGGCAGAAAAAGCCGTCTTGCTGGCCAAGGAAAGCCTGATGGAAGACCTGAACATGTACGAGCTGCAGGCCAAGGCTGCCAGCGGTGCAGAGCTGGATGACGTGGAAAAGCTGCGTCTGGAGCTGTTCGAAAAGATCAATGCCCTGGGCATCGGCGCCCAAGGCCTGGGCGGCCTGACCACGGTGCTGGACGTCAAGATCAACATGTACCCCACGCACGCGGCCTCCAAGCCCGTGGCCATGATCCCGAACTGCGCTGCCACCCGCCACGCCCACTTCGTGATGGACGGCTCCGGCCCGGTGTACCTGGACGCGCCTTCGCTGGACAGCTGGCCCAAGATCGACTGGGCACCCGACTACAACAAGTCCAAGCGCGTGGACCTGAACACCCTGACCAAGGAAGAAGTCGCCAGCTGGAAGCCCGGCGACACCATCTTGCTCAACGGCAAGATGCTCACCGGCCGTGACGCCGCGCACAAGCGCATCCAGGACATGCTGGCCAAGGGCGAAAAGCTGCCCGTGGACTTCACCAACCGCGTGATCTACTACGTCGGCCCCGTGGACCCCGTGCGCGACGAAGTGGTCGGCCCGGCAGGCCCCACCACCGCCACCCGCATGGACAAGTTCACCGAGATGATGCTGTCGCAGACCGGCCTGATCTCGATGATCGGCAAGTCCGAGCGCGGCCCCGTGGCCATCGAAGCCATCAAGAAGCACAAGAGCGCTTACCTGATGGCCGTGGGCGGCGCCGCCTACCTGGTCTCCAAGGCCATCAAGCACGCCAAGGTGGTGGGCTTTGAAGACCTGGGCATGGAAGCCATCTACGAATTCGACGTGGTCGACATGCCCGTCACGGTGGCCGTGGATGCCGGCGGCACCAGCGCCCACATCACCGGCCCTGCAGTCTGGAAGGAAAAGATTGCCACCGGCGAATTCAAGGGCATTGAAGTGGCCGGTGCGTAACCGCCCCGCTGCTGCCTGCATAAAGAACCGCCTTCGGGCGGTTTTTTATTGGGTGCCCGCCCACACCTTTCAACGGTCTCGTCCACCCGAAAAAATCGCCCGCCATCTCTTCACGGGAGAAATGCGGAAACCCTCAGCCAGATGACATGGGGAATGCGCATTCTGCGGCCCTAATGCGGCCCTAATGCGGCCCTAATGCGGCCCTGATGCGGCCCTGATGCGGCGCTTGTGCGACTTGGATCGCGCTATTTGGCGGAAGCGGCCCGTTTGGCCTCGGCATTGCGCTTGCGCGTTGCCGCCGCCTTCCTGGCCGAAGCCGACCGCTCTTCGGGCGTGCGCGCCGCGGATGCGGCACCGCCGATGCGCCCGCCCTTGCGGGCAGAGACGCGGTCCACCGGGTGGCCCCGGCCGGAGCCCGACAGCTTGCCACCGCCGGTTTCCTTGTTCACCGTGGCCCAGGCAATTTCGGCCGCCTTGTCAGGATCCACACCGCGTTCCTCGTAGCTTTCCTCGATGTGGCGGGCCTGGCGCTTTTGCTTGTCGGTATAGGCCGACTTGTCACCGCGTGGCATGGCGTGCTCCTTGGCTGGTTGATGGCGATGGAGGCACCGGCTGCGGCGGCAACCGGATCGGCGGCGCGGTGACCAGTGGGTCAATCGGTGCAGGCGGCGCCACGGGCTCGGGACGGCCCGGGACCTTGTCCGGATCCGGCGGTAGCAGGGGCTCGTTCGGGATGTGCGGGTTGGGCATGGCGGGCGCAGCGGCAGACAGATGCAAGGGTATGAAAAACCTCCTTGCCTCCACCTTGAACGACATCATTGTGTGATTGCGTAAAAAAACGTTCCATTCGGGGACAGAGCACAGCGCCAGTTCCCCCTCGGGGGCCCAAGGGAAAACATGTAAGCCCCACGCTTACAAAGTGGCTTCCAAATGCGGCGAAGGTGGCACCAGACAGCTCGCCCCGATCTGTCAGACAGGCCACCCCGGCCTGTCGTTCACCACTGAAGGAGCTTTTTGCCATGCAACAGCAGCACAACCCGCAGAACCAAGTGAACCAGCAGCCGCAACAACCCGGCCAACAACCGGGCCAGCCCAAGGAGAAGCAGCAACAGCAGCAATCTCCCGGGCAACAGCAGCCCGGGCAACCCTCCAAGCAGCAACCCCAGCAACAGCGCTAGCACCCTGGCAGGGACGGAAGCCGCTGCAATGACCGGTTTGCGCCCGGAGCAGCTGCCCAGCCAGTCCCCCTGGCCTTTGCAGATGGGACAGCCCTTGCACGAGGCCAAATACAGCCAGCAGCAGAGCAAATGCAACAAGCGCCAGCTGGGCACCGAAGCCCCGCCACCGCTCCATGAGCAGATGCACTGACCGCGCTGGCACCACCGGCCCGCTGACCGACAGCGGGCCTTTTTGTGGGTACAGCACTGGAACCGGGGACGTGGTGGCCCGCCATAGCGGTGCTGATGCTGTGGTGGTAGCGATGGCGGCTGCAGGCAGGCGGCCCCCGCTGAGGCTGGCACATAGAGACTTCTGCTCCGCATGGCATGGTGGCCGGTCCCCTTGCCGCATCGCTGAAGGCCCTCCAGCGTGCCCACCCGGGTGTGATAGCTTCAGCAGCATGTAGGAGGGCATGGCGCAGCACGCTGCCACCGCCAATGCGCTCCCCGCCCCACCAGGAACCCCGCCCCATGCTCAAAGTGATTGCCCAAGACTTCATCCGCCCGGAACACATTGCCACCGTGCTGCCGCTGTACCGCGAGCTGGTGGAGAAAACCAGGCAGGAGCCGCTGTGCCTGTCCTACGAGTTGTTTGTGGACCAGAAGGATCCGGGGCATTTCACCTTCATCGAAACCTGGCCCGACCGCGCGGCGCTGGACACACACTGCGCCACCGAGCATTTCCAGCGTCTGGTGCCGCAGATCGACCGCCACCAGAGCCAGCCCGGCCAGTTCCTGCTGATGGATGTCCTGCCTGGAACGGAGTGGTGCCCTGCCGACCACACTCCTGCACAGGCCGAGGCCGAAGCCTGACGGCAGGCCCAGGCTTGCGGGCTTCGCCGACCGTCGGACTCAGGACAGTCAGAAAACCCTGCTGGAAATGGGCCACCTCTTGCCGATTGGCCCCGGCAGTGCTCCCATAGGGCCATCCCCTGCGCGCAGCGCGGCCATGTCCGCAGTCTCGCCCGCCACCAGGAGTGCGATATGACCCGCTTTCACACCCACCGGCACTTTGCCGCTGCGCCCGACACCGTGTTTGCCGCCCTGGCCGATCCCGTCCGGTTGGCCCGCTGGTGGGGACCAGCCGGGTTCCACAACACCTTCGCCGAATGCGAGGTCGAGAGCGGTGGCATGTGGCGCTTCACCATGCACGGGCCGGACGGCAGGCACTACGCCAACGAATCGGTGTTCGAGACCGTGGATGCACCCGACCGCGTGGTCATCCGCCATCTGAACCACCCGCATTTCCGCCTCACCATTACGCTGACAAACCATCCGTCCGACGGCCAGCCCGGCACCCGTGTGGACTGGGAGCAGGTGTTTGACAGTGCCGACGTGGCGGCAGCCGTGCAGGCCGTGGTGGTCCCCGCCAACGAACAGAACCTGGACCGCTGGCAGGCCGAAGTGGCCGCACAGATACCCAGCGGTAGGGACTGAATATCTGCATGCGCTTTTCAAACTGCCTGCTGCGCACGTAAACTGATTTGAACGGCGACCAGCGGCAGCATCTACGGATGAGACCTTGGTCGCCACGGCCCACCAGAATTCATCACCAACAGGCCGCTCCCATGCCTTGCACGTGCACAGGCAGCTGTCTTTTCAGACAGCGCCTTGGCGTGCACGGAACCAGCTGCCTGCGCAGCACTCCCATCTGGACCCCTTCACCTACCTGGGAACACCATGACCTCTGAAGACATTCGCGCCACCCTGACCATCTGCCTTCTGGCATCCTTCGCCGATGGCGAGAAGCACGATCGCGAGCGCGAACAGATCCGCCAGGTGGCCGAAGGTCTGGCCGGTAACCAGCAGGTGAACCTGCCCGGCCTGTACCAGGATGTGCTGCTGCGCCGTGTGCAGCTGCCCGCTGTGCTCGCCCAGCTCTCCACCCCCGAAGCGCGCCAGTTGGCCTATGAAATGGCGGTCTGCGTGTGCGAGGCCGATGGCCACACCAGCGCCAAGGAGCAGGACTTTCTGGCCCAGCTGCGCCAGGCCTGGGGCATGGGCGCCAGCGGCACCGGCAACGCCAGCAATGCAGCCACCGCAGTGGCCGGCTATGCGGGTGCCGCCAGCAGCTTCGACAGCCAGGCCCAGTCCGTGGCGGACGCCCCGCTGAATGCACAACTGCCTGACGTGGACACCCTGCCCTCGCAGGAACCGGTGCCCCACCCCACGGCGGTAGACCCGCTGTGTGCGGCGGCACAGCGCCGTCCCGGGAACCTGTCCGCCACCGAGATGGACAGCAAGATTCTGAAAGCCGCCATCCTGAACGGCGCCATCGAGTTGCTGCCGGAAAACCTGTCGACCCTGGCCATCATTCCGCTGCAGATGCGGCTGGTCTACCAGATAGGCCAGAGCTACGGCTACGAGCTGGACAAGGGCCACATCAAGGACCTGCTGGCGGCGCTGGGCGTGGGTCTGACCTCGCAGTACCTGGAAGAGGCCGGTCGCAAGCTGCTGGGCGGCCTGCTGGGCAAGGCCGGCAAAGGCATCTTCGGCAGCCTGGGCAAACAGGCCGTGAGCAGCGGCATGAGCTTTGCCAGCACCTACGCCCTGGGCCATGTGTCCAACCAGTATTACGCCGGCGGCCGCACCCTGAGCACCGAGATGCTGAAGAGCGCCTACCAGCATGTGATGCGCGATGGCCGCCAGCTGCAGGCACATTACCTGCCCCAGATGCAGGAAACCGCACGCGGGCTGAACACCGCCAAGATCCTGCAGATGGTGCGCGGCGGCTGAAGGCTGCCAGGGCTCGGCTGCGGCCATGGCATGGCCCGTCGCAGCCAGGACTGCAGCCATGTCCGCTTGGATACGCGGACAGGAAACCGGTCGTGCGCGCTCCATGCACTGCATCTGTATACGGCCCCGGCACACTTATGCGGCAGGACGACAGGGCCACAGCGTCATAGGGCCATCGGTCGCCCAGGCGTTTTGGCACGGACAATGTCTCTTCCCGACACCCCGCCTCTCTCTCCCGCATGCATCCGTTCACTCCCCACCCCGACACGCCCGCCGAGCGCCCTTTCTCCCAGGCCTGCGCCAACAACCAGGCGCCCATTCTGGCGGTGCTGGAGCAGGCCTTTGCCGATCGGCGGCAGGTGCTGGAAATCGGCTCGGGCACCGGTCAGCACAGCGTGTACATGGCTCCCCGCCTGCCGCAGCTGGTGTGGCAGACCAGCGACCTGCCCGAGCACCATGCGGGCATCCTTGCCTGGCATGCCACCCAGCCCGCCGCCAATCTGCGTGCGCCGCTGGCCTTTGATCTGCACAGCAGCTCCTGGCCGCAGACAGCCGACGGTGCATTCGACGCGGTGTTCACCAGCAACACCTGCCACATCGTGGCCTGGCCGCTGGTGGAGCGCATGTTCGCGCTGGTGGGCGCCCATCTCCCCACGGGCGGCGTGATCGCCGTCTATGGCCCGTTCAACTACGGCGGCCAGTTCACCAGCGACAGCAACCGCGCTTTCGATGCCTGGCTGCGCCAGCGCGACGCCGCCAGCGGCATCCGCGACCAGGAAGCCCTGCAGGCACTGGGCAGCCTCCATGGGCTGGAGCTGGTGCAGGACCATGCCATGCCGGCCAACAACCGCACGCTGGTGTTCCGCAAAGGCTGATGGCCGGGCCCGCACCACCGTCGCCGGAGGTGGTGCGGAGGTGGGAGAAGTGCCTATTCGCTCACGCAGCGAAAGTTGGCGGCGGCGTTCACATCGCCGCTGCCGTTGTAGCGTGGCCAACCGGGGTATTCGCACAGCGGACGGGTGCGGCCCGGCAGCCCCACGGTGTCTTCCACCACCTGCGCCTGCGGGGCCTGGCCCTGTGCGACCCAGGCATCCAGCACCGCCAGACTGTCCCATGCGGCGTTGTAGATCCCGCTGACCGCGTGGCCATACCCCGGCACCTCGTAGTAGCGGGCAAAGTCGCGCACCGCCGCCCGGCCCATGCTCTGCACCATGCGCTGGTAGTACTGCTGCGTGGCCCGGGTGCTGACCAGCACATCGGCCGTGCCGTGCGCCATCAGCAGCTTGCCACCGCGTGCGCGGAAGGCGGACAGGTCCGTGCGGTTGATGTCCTGCAGCCGGGTCAAGGCATCGATGCGCGCCTGCCACGGGCCGGGGGCCTGCGGATCCAGCGTCAGGCTGTTGAACTGCGCATCGCGCGTGACGAAGAAGCGCACCCACTGGTCCCAGAACACGCTGTGATAGGGCGCCGTCAGCGGCATCGGACTGCCAGGCTGGCCGGTACCCAGCGCCAGCAGCGTGATGGTGGGCGCTTGCGGCGTGCCACGCGCCAGGCCCAGATCGGCCCCCCAGAGGTTGAAGCCGGGATACTGTGTCTCGCCGCTGCCCAGCGGACGGCTGAAGGTGATGGGGCTGTCCATCACCTTCAGCGCCGCGATCTGCGCATCGGCCAGGCAGTGGTCGCCCGCAGCGCGCCCGCCTTCACAACGCAGCGGCTTGCCATCCACCAGGGCGGTGGCCGGGTCGAACTGGCGGTTGCAGGCGGCCACGTTGGACACCACGCCATCCTCGACTCCGTCGAGCTTGTCGCAGGTCTGGAGCGCAGCACGCAAGAGCTGCGCACGCTGTGCCTGACTGGGATAGGCCCCGGGCTGGGCCAGGGCGCGGGTGATACGGCCAAACTGCAAATCCAGTGCCGCAGCGTTCCAGGCCGGGTACCAGGCGATCACGCCATCAAAATCCTTGGGCCAGCGCTGTGCCACGGCCAGGGCCTCACGCCCGCCGGTGGAGCCGCCCACGAAATACCAGCGCGCAGGCAGCTTGCCGTAGTGCCAGCCAATGAGCTGGGCCGCCACATCGCGGGTCTTCTTCAGGGCATCGCCGCTGAAGTTGCGCACCGCCTCGTCGTTGGTGCCGAAGCTGCCGTCGCGGCTGGTGGTGGCCCCGGCCTGGTGACCGGAATCGCTGGAAAAAGTGGCATAGCCCTGGGCCAGCGGCACCGGCGTGCGCGCCGGTCCGGCCGCGTAGTTGCCTGTCATGCTGGGGATGGTGCCGTTGTACCCGCCGCCGCCGCCCATCAACGCCTTGCCGTTCCATTGCTGCGGCAGATTGAACTGCGCCTTGATCATGGGTGCCGCCGGGTCCACCGGACGGATGTCCACCAGCAGCTTGCAATAGGCCCCCACGGCGGCAGCGCCCTCCCCGGCTGCTGCCACCTCCTGTGCCTGGGTGACCAGCGCGCCCTGGGTGGCCAAGCCGATCTGCCCGGCCGGCACCTGCCGGCCCTGCAAGGCGCTGCATGCCAGCGGCTGGGCCGGCAACTGCGGCGGCGCCGTGCCGCAACCCGCCAGCAGCAGGCCCATGGCCGCCACCACCAGCCCACCACCGTAGCTCCCCCGCGTTCCCGCTGCAAAGTCCACCGCCATGTCGCCTCCGCCAGATGTGAAAGGAAAAAGTGCGGCAGCCATTATTCCGGCGCACGGCCCTGTCACCACGGCCTCTGGGGCTGGCCTGCGGGAATGTCTGCACATGGTTTTCCAGCATGGCGCCGCACTGCAGCAAACCCGTACCGCCAGCAGGCATGAGGGATGTGCCGGTGCCGCAGGCGCTCTACCATGGAGCCATCCTGCAAACCGGAGGACCGCTGCCATGACACAACGCCTGTACTTTGCGGTGACCATCGCCGCCCCGCGCAGCAAGGTGTGGCTGACCATGCAGTCACCAGACGGCTACCGCGACTGGACGTCCGCCTTCTGCGAAGGCTCCACCTACGAAGGTTCATGGGAGCAAGGCGCCAGAATCCGTTTCCTGGCGCCCAGCGGCGATGGCATGACCTCCGAAATTGCCGAGCGGCGCGAAGGCACCCTGCTGTCCATCCGCCATCTGGGCGAGATCCGCCAGGGTGTGGACGACACGCACAGTCCCCAGGTGCTGGCCTGGGCTCCGGCCTACGAGAACTTCCACCTGCGTGATCTGCCTGCCGGCGGCACCGAGTTGCGGGTGGAAGTGGACACCGTGGCCGACTATGTGCAATACATGCACGACACCTACCCGCGCGCGCTGCAACGGCTCAAGGCCTTGTGTGAGGCGGAGGAAATGCACGCAAGCTGACCCATCCCCCGCACGGCGCAGTCCGTGCCCCCGCTCGCTCACCCTACCGTCTGCAAGGAGGCTCCGATGACCCCATTGCCCCACGACACCGGACCGCAGCGCCGCCTGCAGCCCCTGTCCCGCCTGGCCGCGGCCACTGCGCTGCTGCTGGGCACAGTCACGGCCCAGGCACACCATGGCTGGTCCTGGGCCGAAGGCGAACAGATGACGCTGCAAGGCCAGATTGCACGCATTTCCATGGCGCCGCCCCACCCTGTGCTGACCGTCCAGGCAGCCGATGGCGGGCGCTGGCAGGTGGACCTGGGCAATCCGTCGCAGACCGAGCGCTCGGGTTTTACCGGCAACACGGCACAGGTCGGCGACGCCATCACCGTGCGCGGCAACCGCAGCAAGGATGCCCAGGCACTGCACATGAAAGCCGTGCGCATCACCGTAAGGGGTAAAAACTACGACATGTACCCCGAGCGCATCCAGGACTGAGCCCCCATGCCCCCGGCATTGCTGCAGGTCCTGGAGGCGCTGTCCCTGTGGCCTGGCGCACGCTGGCTGCAGGCATCTGGCACAGCCTATCTGTGGGTGAATGCCGCCCACATCCTGGGCCTGGGCTTGCTGGTGGGCGCCATCGTGCCGCTGGATCTGCGCCTGCTGGGGCTGTGGCGCCAGGTGCCCTTGGCTGCATTGCGGCCGGTATTGCAGCCCATGGCCGCCCTGGGCCTGGCGCTGGCGCTGCTGACCGGTCTGTGGCTGTTCAGCGTGCGCCCGGTGGATTACGCCTTCAACACCGCTTTCCAATGCAAGCTGGCCTTGCTGGTGCTGGCCCTGGGCAATATCGCCTGGCAGCATGGGGCGGTCGGCTGGTCGGCCCGCGCGCAGCACGCTGCGGCGCCCTCCGCGGCGGTGCGCTGCCGTGCAGCCCTGTCATTGCTGCTGTGGCTGGCCATGGTGCTGGCGGGGCGCTGGATCGGCTTTCTCTGAGCCGCCGCCCCCTGCTGGGCGGCACAATGCACGCTCGGTTCTCTGCCACGCTCCACCGCATTCATTGCCTTGCGTTTTGCCATGCCCCGTTTTTCCATCCGCCCCGAAACTGCCGCTGATGTGGACGCCATCGACCGCATCACCCGTGCCGCTTTCCAGCACCACCCGCACAGCGACCAGACCGAGCACCTGATCATTGCGCGCCTGCGCGCGGCGGGGGAGCTCACGCTGTCGCTGGTGGCAGAGCAGAATGGGCAGATGATCGGTCATGCGGCCTTTTCGCCGGTCACTTTTCCCGGCACCAGTGCGGGCTGGTACGGCCTGGGACCGATCGCGGTCGCTCCCCACAGCCAAGGCCAGGGAGCAGGCGCCGCCCTGGTACAGCATGGGCTGGAGCTGCTGCGTGCCCGGGGTGCCGCCGGCTGCGTGGTGCTGGGAGAGCCTGCCTACTACGGCCGCTTTGGTTTTTCCCACCGTGCCGATTGCGTTTTTGCCGGCGCCCCCGCGCCCTACTTTCAGGTACTGGCTTTCGGGAACAGCAAGGCATCGGGCGAGGAGGCCTACCATGCGGCATTCGCCCCCGACTGAACCGGGGGCACAGCACCAACACCATGCAGGAACACACCATGCAGCTGGGATACACCATCATCTACGTGCCCGATGTGGCCACCTCACTCGATTTCTGGCAGCGGGCCTTCGGCCTGCGCCTGCGCTTTGTGCACGATTCCGGCACCTATGGCGAGCTGGACACCGGCGCCACCACCCTGGCCTTTGCCGCCCATGCGCTCGGGGACAGCAACTTCCCGGGCGGCCATGTGGCAGCCCACTCGTCCCCCCAGCCCCTGGGGTTTGAAATCGCCCTGGTCACGGCCGATGTGGCGGGCGCCCATGCACAGGCCCTGACCGCAGGTGCCACTGAACTGTCGCCGCCCACAGCCAAGCCCTGGGGGCAGACCGTGTCCTATGTGCGCTGTCCGGACGGCACGCTGGTGGAGCTGTGCACACCGGTGGCGAGCGGCAACGCCGAGCAGGCGTAGCGATACCCCCTGGCTTGCCTGCGGACCTGATGCCAGACGCGGCTTGCGGGCAGGAAGGCAGGACCTTGTACATGGCACGGACCCGGCCAGCACCGGGCGCGCGCAGCTCCGGTGCCATCAGTACCCTCAGCGCATGCCGCCCACTGCCCCCATGCTGTCACGCAGCGTCTGCTGCCACTGGCCAGCACGCAGCAGGCCCATGCCGTTGGAGCTCGCATCGATGGTGGTCAGCTGCTGGATGCGCTGGCCGCTCAGGCTGTTCTGGATCACCGTCCCCGCTCCCGCTCCAGCAATCTGGCTGACCAGCGCACTGCCATCGGCCGGGCTCTGGATCGCGCCAAAACGGTTACCAGGGCCGTTCTGCACCACCGTCAAGGTATTCAACCGCTCGCGCAAGGTGGCGGCCTGGGCGGACGTGAGCTGGTTCAGCTGGGTCAGCGAGATCGCGGTCTGGGTCACCAGCTGGCCGTTGATGTAGGTGGCTTGCTGGATGCCCAGCGAGACCATCAGCCCGCCGCCCACATCGAAACCGCCCCGCATGCGGTCCAGCTGCGCGTCGGGCACCGTGTGCCAGATCTGCTCTCCCGCCCTGGAGGGGCCGGCAGATGCCCGCACCGTGGTTTCCGGAATTTCCTGGGCCGGCAGCGCAGGTGCGGCCGCCGCCAGCACCAGGCTGGCCACGCACCATGCAGGAAGGTGTTGGAGGGACATCAGAAGTCTCCCACGCCATGCTTGGGCAAGGTGATGGCGCTCAGGCTGTCGCGGCTGATGCCCTGCGCCAGCGGACTGCGCGGCGCCACCTGCCAGTCCTGCGCCAGATTGAACTGACCCTGGCCGATCCGGTTGTGGATCACGAACAGCAGGCGACTGGGCCACACGGCGTCAAACTGCGTGCGCGACATGGCGCGCGTCCCCTGGGCGGGGTCGCCCAGCAGCACACGGTCTTTTTCCAGCCCCTTGACCACCACGAAGTGCTGGTAGCCGTTTTCATTGATCAGCACAATGGCCGGCGTACGCGCTTCGGCCAGCTTTTCCAGCCCCAGGGCAAAGCCATCGGCCTGCATGCCCCATTGCGCCAGATAGCGCTTCATGTCCAGCAGCGAAAAGCCTTCCTTCTGAATCTTGGCCTGGTCTCCCGTCGCAAACATGTACTCGAACACCGCCTGCTCGGTGGTGGCCATGCCGTAATGGTGGGTCAGCAAGGTGGCCAGGGCCGCCGAGCCACAGCTGAAGTCGTACTGCTGGATCAGTGTGCGGGCCAGGCGGCCATCCCGCAAACTGGTGATGGGCAGGCGCACGCTGCCTTGGCCCAGCGATGCAAAGTAGGCGTAGCCCTGGCCGGCGTCAGCAGGCGCAGCGACGGCAGGCTCGGCCGCCTGCGCCGTCCCTGCGGCAATCAGGCCGCAAGCCAGCCCCAGCCCCCGGCGGAAGCCGCGAAAACCCGGCGCCTGCTGCCCCGCGCGCAGCATGGCCAGGAAGAACAACGAGGATGGTGCGGGCATGGCAAGCTCCCCCGGCAATGAAAGCGCAGTGCGCGCGGTTCACTGCATTTGCAAATTGACGATGACGGCGTTCTGGATCAGCACATTGGCGCCCGAGTTCTGTATCACCACCGGCAGGCCGGTCATCTGATCGAAGGAACCGGCTTCGATGGCGTTGCTGCCGGTGATCACGTTCTGGGCACTGTTGCCACTGGTGGTCCCGGTCAATGTCATCTGGTTTTCGGTGTGAAAAGATCCACCGCGCGCATCGGCCAGCTGGCTGGCTGGCACGGGCGTGCCGAACGCCGACTCCGCGGCGGACGCACCCACGACCGCCAAAGGCTCTGCCCCTGCGGGCAATGCCGTCACTCCATACAGCAGCAGGCTGCAGACCCATGGCCAGCACCGGTGCGAAATCGAGACCCACATGGCGGCTCCTTTCACTGGGGACAGAGTGTCGAACTGCCGCAACACGCCCCTGAAATGGCCGCCAGGCCATCTCAGGGGGTTGCAGCCGCTGCGCGTTAACGACCCACGGCCAGATTGGCCTGGACGTTCACACTTTGCTGCACCATGGAAGACAGACCGCTGTTCTGGCTGGCGATCATGATGCCGGCGGCCGACTGGCCGACGCTGGTCATGGTGTTGGCCATGCTGAAGGTGCCGGCGTTCACGCGGTTGGTGCCGCCTGCGCCGCCGGAGCCGCCTGCGCCGGTGCCGCCGGTGCCGCCATGGGCGGTGTTGGTGGCGCTGCCTGCACCACCTGTGCCGCCCGTGCCGTTGCCGCCATTGCCGCCGTTGCCTGCGGTGGCCGAGCCATTGCTGGCACTGCCCGAGGTCGCACTGCCATTGGTGGCGCTGCCACCGGCACCACCGCTACCGCTGCCTGCAGTACGGGTGCCTTCCCCACCGGTGCTGATGGGCGAGCCGCCACCGGCCGTGGCCGAGCCTGCGCCACCCGATGCTGCACCACTGGAGTTGTCGGCCGCACCACCCGTACCCAACAGGCCACCGCTGCCACCCGTGGCGCCAGCGCTGCTGCCAGCACCGCCGCCGCCAGCACCGGCTGTGGTCGTGGTGGAAGCGGGACCGCCGCTGTTGGCGCCGCCTGCTCCGCCGCCATTGCCCGAAGCACCGTTGCCGGCTCTCGCACCCTGGTTGTTGGCGGCGCCTGCGGAGCTGCTGCCGTTGGACGCACTGCCGCCCGTGGCACCCACCGCACCGTTGCCGGTACCGCCGAAGCCGCCCTGGCCGTTACCGGCTGCCGTTCCTCCGGAGCCCGCACCACCTGTGCCGCCGTTGCCGGTACCGCCATTGGCATTGCCTGCATTGGTCGCCCAGTTGCCGATATTGCTGATGGCATTGCCGGACACATAGCCGGTCAGGTTGCTGCTGGCCACAGCCGTGGTGACATTGAACGCGTTGCTGAAGTTGCCGGTGGCGCCGTTGTTCAGCGCGACAGAACGCGCAGCACTGGCGGTGGCAGCGCCGGAGTTCTTGTTGATGCTGTTGTCTGGAGTGCGCGTGGTGGTGGTGGTGGTTGCGGTGTTGGTGGTGCTGGAGTAGTCCTCATTCATCGTGCTGTTCGATGTGTTGTTGCCCAGCACCGTATCCTGATCCGTGGTGTTGGCCATGACCGCGCCGCTGGCACCCAGCAGCACAGCCACAGCAGTGGCCATAAGTGTCTTTTGCATACGTCCTCCGAAATAGGGAAAAAGGAATGAAAACCGACTAGGAGTGATTTGCGCAGGCGCAGATCGAAGGTCGCTTAGCAGCTTCTATGCCAGTACTCACTGCGCTGAAATCGCTTGTATAGCCTGATGCAGGTTCGATCTTTTTTGTTTCTGGTTGTAGAAGATTCCCGCACCCACAACAGCCTTCCACAAGGGCGCGCACCACCGTTCCGGTCTGTCACATGGGTGTGACATGGCATGCCAGCCACCCGACTTTTCCTGCATGCCAACGGCATGGCGCAGCACCCCGCACGGCCCGCATTCAGCCCATGCATTTCCCTTTATGGATACGCCATATTGATAGGAAAATCACATAAACCACACCGTCACGTGCATGTGACATCCGACCTGCTCTGGGCCCGAAATTGCGCTTCTCAGGAGCCCTCGCCAGGCCCCGGTGCTGCACGGCTGCGACACCGCGGTGCAGCATGCAAAGATTTCCTGAACACCCGTTACGTTCGCTTGCAGCAGGCGGCTTGCCGCTTGTCGGGACGTCTTCCACACTGCCTTCGAAATGCCTGGACGGAAAAGGCGGTGGCCGCTGCACAAGGCATCCGAGCAAGTCGATTGCGTACCGAGGAGACAATCCATGCCGAGCCTGCATTCCGCGCTGAAACCGCGCATCTACGGTGCGGCATGTCTGCTGCCGCTGCTGAGTCTGGCGCCGGGATACACCCTGGCACAAAGCACCGATGCACCGGCATCCTCCACGTCGGAAAACCCCAGCAAACCACGTGCCACCAAAAGCCGCGCGCCTGCACCGACACGTGCTCCGACACTGACGCAGCAGGTGCAGTTGCTGCAGTCACGGCTGGAGGCACAGGCACAGGAAATCCAGGCCTTGCGCGAACGACTGGACACACAAGTTTCCCAGCACGATGAGCTGCAGCGCCAGATGCAGGCCCAGCAAGGCGGCGCCACCGCGGTCGCCGAGGGCGGTTACCGGTCGCCATCGGCAGCCAATGCGGTACCTGCCGCCACCGCCGCCGTCGGCATGGCACCACCCGATCCCGGGGGCCGCGCCGTGCGGGTGGGCACTGCGCCACCGGAGCCGGAAGCGCCGCTGCAGGTGGCCCAGATCTTCGAGCAGCCCGGCATCCTGACCCAACCCGGCCACTACGTGCTGGAGCCCTCGGTCCAATACGGCTACTCCTCCAGCAACCGGGTGGCGTTGGTGGGCTATACCGTGATTCCCGCTCTGCTGATTGGCCTGGTCGATGTGCGTGAAGTCAAACGCAATACGCTGACCATGGCGCTGACGGGCCGCTTCGGTCTGACCAAGCGCCTAGAAGGCGAAATCCGCATCCCCTATGTGTCGCGGCGCGATGACTCCATCAGCCGCGAAATCTTCACCGGCTCCGCGTCGGAACGCGCGTTCAGCAACCGTGGCAACGCCATCGGCGACGTGGAACTGGCACTGCGCTACCAGTTGAACGAACCGCAGGCCAACAAGCCCTATCTGATCGCCGGCCTGCGCTTCAAGACCCGCACCGGCAAAGACCCCTTCGATGTGGTGACCGACTGCGTCACCCGCTGCATCGGCAACACCACCGGTACCGGCATGCCGCTGGAGCTGCCCACGGGCTCCGGCTTCAACTCCCTGCAGACCAGCCTGACCTGGCTGCTGCCATCGGACCCCGCCGTGTTCTTCGGCAGCGTCAGCTACACGCACAACTTCGGGCGCAGCGGCGTCTCGCGCACCGTGCTCAACGGCGAGAAGGAATACATCGGTTCGGTCAAGCCCGGCGATGTGCTGGGCATCAACTTCGGCATGGGCCTGGCGCTCAATGATCGCTCGTCCTTCAGCCTGGGGGTGGAGCTGAACACCGTGGGACGCACCAAGCAAAACGGCACAGCCCTGGCCAATGCCGTGCGCATCCAGCTGGCCTCGCTGCTGCTGGGCTATTCCTACCGCTACAGCCCACGCACCACGATCAATGTATCGGTGGGCGCAGGCCTGACCCGCGATACCCCCGACCTGTCCCTGAGCGTGCGCGTGCCCATGTCGTTTTAAGTGATGGAGCATGCAGGTTAAAAAAGTTCTGACCCTGACCTGGGGACTGCCCGACCCGTCCCCGCTGCTGTGTGCACTGCACCATCTGGGATGGGAGGCTGTCTGGGTCAGCAATGCGTCCGATGCCCGGCAAGCGCTGGCGCAGCAGCCCATCCAGGCGGGGCTGCTGCTGCTCGGCCCGCACACCGGCAGCAGCACAGGGCATGGCCCCCTGTCCTGGACGCATCTGGAATCGGCCGTCACCAGCATCCAGCGCCTGCAGCCGCTGGAATGGGTGGCCTTGTGCGATGCCAGCGCACTGGAATCGGCCGCGTTGCGCACTTTGCTGCTGGAGAGTTTTTTCGACTACCAGCTGACGCCCCCCGACTGGGCTGAAGTGGCCCGCGTGCTGGACTACCTGTACCGCCGCAGCGAGCTGCGGCGCAGCCTGCAAGCACCATCCACGCCCGCAGCCGGGGAAGCCACGCTGGGCATGGTCGGCCACAGCGCCGTGCTGGCACAGCTGCGCCTCAAGCTGCGCAAGGTGGCCGCCAACCATGCACCGGTGCTGATCAGCGGCGAAAGCGGCAGTGGCAAGGAGCTTGCAGCACGTGCCATCCACGACAGCTCCGACCGCTGCACCGCCCCCTTTGTGGCGGTGAACTGCGCGGCCATTGCCCCCTCCTTGATCCAGTCCGAACTGTTTGGCTACGAAAAAGGGGCCTTCACCGGAGCCACGGCCCGCAAGCAGGGGCTGATCGAAGCGGCCCATGGCGGCACCCTGTTTCTGGACGAGATCGGTGATCTGTCGCTGGAGCTGCAAGCCAATCTGTTGCGCTTCCTGCAGGAACGCAGCATCTACCGCGTGGGAGGCTTGAACAGCGTGGCGGTGGACGCCCGCGTGGTGGCCGCCACCCATGTGCAGTTGCAGCATGCGGTGAGCCAGGGGCGCTTTCGGGAAGACCTGTTCTACCGCCTGAATGTGCTGCCCATCGATGTGCCACCGCTGCGCGCACGGAGGGAAGATGTGGTGGTGCTGGCCCAGCATTTTTTTGCGCTGTGCGGTGGCCACAGCAGCACCCGCCTGCATGGGTTTGCCCAGAACGCACTGGCCGCCATGGCGGCGTACGACTGGCCCGGCAATGTGCGGGAGCTGTACAACCGCGTGCAGCGCGCGGTGGTGATGAGCGACAGCCGCTGGATCAGTGCCGCCGATCTGGGCCTGTCCACCCCGGAACCGCTGGTGGGCATTGGCCTGGAAAATGCCCGCACCCAGGCAGAGCGTGAAATCATCCAGAGCACGCTGACCAAAGCCGGCCACAACATCACCCAGGCGGCGCGCGATCTGGGCGTATCGCGCATGACGCTGTACCGACTGATGGACAAGCACGGCATCGTGATCTGATGCACCCATGCAGGTCATGCTGATCTCGCAGGTCATACCGAGGTTCCTGAGCGCCTTCCGACATGGCTGTGCACCGCTGCGGCTTCCCCGCTGTTCCGACTCGGTCCATTCCTCAGTGGCGCACGCCCCCTGTTCAGGCGGGCGAGCGCCGGGTCTGGGCCTTAGCTGCTGGATAATAAAACCATAGCATCTGCTTGGTAGCGCACAGCATAGAGAGGCATTTTTGGCATGAGACACGGACTCTGGGCCCCCGGAACCCCCACGCGGCAGAGATGGCTGATCGGTGTGTTCCTGCTGGTGATGCTCAGTGCCCTCATCCCCATTTTCTCGCGCAGCTTTGTGCCCGCCTCCGGCTGGTCGCGCACCGCCTTGCTGCTGGCCGTGCTGTGCACCAGCGCGGCATGCGGTCTGCTGTGGTACTGGTTCCGGCTAGGTCTGTGGACGCCTGCGGGCCCTTGGCTCAGCTACAGCCCCGTCAAGCGCTGGACCATGGCCCCGTTGTGTGTGGGATTCTTTCTGTTGGTGCTGTGGCTGGATCTGGCCATGACGGCCCCTATGCTGCTGACCCGCTGGACCGGTGAGGAAGCCACCCGCAGCACACAGGTTCAGAAAAAGCGTGGCTCCGGCCGCCGCAGCTGCCACCACCAGCTGCAGCTGGCCGACACCCGTTTCTGGCTGTTCGAGTTCTGCGTGGACAGCGATGCATTCGACCAGTTGCCCGAAGGGCCGCTGCCCGCCATGGTGCTCAGCCGCCGCACCGCCCTGGGGGACTATGTCTATGCCGTGCGGCTGCACGCACCGGAACACCCCGACAGCGCTCCCTAGGCCGCAGCCACATGCATGTGGCGTGGAGCGTCATGCCGCATACTCGGACGCTCCACCTGTTTTGATCTTTTTCGGGCGCATGCCGGCCGCGCAGACCGCGCTGGCGGCAATGGCAGCACTGCCGGCACCATCCCAACCCGTTTGTCCTCTCACTGTTCCATGCATGTTTTTCTGTGGCCCTTGATGGCCTTGTCCGCCACCGGCTTGGTACTGAGCTTTTCCCTGCACCTGGCCGCCTGGACAGGCCACATGCCCGGGCTGCTCCAGCCCCTGGCCCGGGAACATGCAAAGTTGCTGATCGCCGGCATGTTTGCGGCCTGGGTTCCGGCGGTGCTGATTGCCCAGCGCATCAGCCCCGGTGGGCGCAAGCAGTTTTCGTGGCAGCGGGTGCTGGCGGGCTGCCCGTTGTGGATGCGTGTCGCCATTGGCCTGCTGTTCGCCTATGCCTTTGCCAACTTCTTTGTCAGCATTGCAAAGGACAAGACATCCGAATGGGGCAGTCTGCGCGCTTTCACCGGCCATGGCATGCTGTTCTATGCCGTGGCGCTGTGCATCTTCTATTCCGCCTGGCGCATGCCGCACCTGCTGCGGCTGCGCCAGTGCCCTCTCGGCCATGCCGTCGACCACCAGCACCAGTTCTGCCCCAACTGCGGCGCCAGCGTGCCAGACGATCCCGACACCCCGACGTAAGCCTTGCCCCATGCCACCGCACACTGCCCGCTTTGCCCAACAGCCCCAGGTCCTGCTGACCGCACGCCTGCGGCTGCGCCCCTGGCAACCGGCTGACTGGCCGGCCTTTGCAGCGCTGACGGCCGATGCCGAGGTGATGCGCCACTTTCCTTCCCCTTTGAGCACCGCGCAAAGCAATGCCCTGGCCGATGAGATCAACCGGCGCATCGCGCGCCAGGGTTGGGGCTTCTGGGCCGTCGAGCACCTGGAGACGCGCCAGTTCATCGGTTTTGTGGGACTGAACATTCCCAGCGCAGACCTGCCTTTTGCGCCCTGCGTGGAAATCGGCTGGCGCCTGGCCCGCCCCTGGTGGGGCCAGGGCCTGGCCGCTGAGGCCGCCCGCGCCGTACTGGACTTTGCCTTTGGCCCATTGCACCTGCCCGAGGTGGTGGCCTTCACCACCATCGGCAACCAGCGCTCGCAGGCGCTGATGCAACGCCTGGGCATGCAGCGCGATGCCGCCACGTTCGAACACCCGGCCCTGGCGATAGGCCACCCGCTGCGCACCCATGTGCTGTACCGGCTGCAGGCACCGGGCAGCGGTCCGCGGTAAGCGCACGCCAGCACCCACCCACCACCCGCAGGCCAGACATAGTCCGCCCTGCGCACCGGCCCATGGGCCAGCCTTGTCTTCATCCCCCTCGGCAAGCGTGCATACTGCCGTGTTCCGAACGCCACGCACACCGTCCCCCACCATGGTCTCCTCCCAGCTTTCCACCTCCCCCGCCCCCATCGGTGTGTTCGACAGCGGCATTGGCGGCCTCAGCGTGCTGCAGGCCTTGCGCCATGAGCTGCCCCACGAACAGTTCGTCTACCTGGCCGACAGCGGCAATGCCCCCTACGGCGAGCGCGGCGATGCCTTTGTCATCGCCCGCACCCGCACCGTGGCGCAGCACATGCGGCGGCATTACGGCATCAAGGCGCTGGTGATAGCCTGCAACACCGCCACGGCGGCTGCGGTGGAGCTGCTGCGCGCCGAAATGCCCGATCTGCCGTTGATTGGGGTGGAGCCGGCCCTCAAGCCCGCCTCGCTGTCCAGCCAGACCCACCAGGTGGGGGTGATCGCCACGCGCGGCACCGTCAACAGCCAGCGCTTTGCCCGCCTGGTGGCCGAACACGGCGGCCGCGCCCAGTTCCATGTGCAGGCCTGCGACGGTCTGGCCCGCGCGATCGAAGTGAGCACGGAAGCACCGCCCCCCGAAGATGCCAGCGCCACCGAGATCCGAGCCCTGTGCGCGCGCTACACCGGCGCCCTCGGCACCTTTGGCGTCAAGACCGGGCAGATCGACACCCTGGTGCTGGGCTGTACCCATTACATCTTTGCCAAGGACGATCTGCGCGCCCTGCTGGGGCCCGAGGTGCAGCTGGTGGACACCGGCGCCCCCGTGGCACGGCAGACCCGCCGCATCCTGGCCCAGGCCGGCACGCTGGCACCGGAGCCGGCCAGCGCCCACCCCGATGCACTGGCCGGCCCCGCGCAGATCCAGCTGATGACCACCGGCCAGCTGGGTGCTCTGCAGTCCGCTGCCCTGCGCTGGCTGGACCTGCCGGCCCACTGCTGCCGCACGGTCGATGTGCCGCTGCATACGCAGCCCCTGCCGACGCGCTGAGTGATGGCCCTGCCGGCGGAGGGCACACGCCTGTAGTGAAGATTCAGGCTGTCGATGGCCTGCATTGTGGCCGGCTCGCGGTCAGCGGTATGGCCTGATGGCCTGCAGCAGGCCCCACACGCCACGCCGTCCATGGCGCCAGCCCGGACTGCGGCATGCACCGCGGCATCAGGTGCTGGAACGGCTGCGATCAAGCCAGGTCGGTTTCTCCACCCCACAGCTTGTCACCGCCCACCTCCACATGGCTGAGATAGACACGCACCTCGAATTCGTACTGGTGGTAGTTCGGCTCCATGTAGGTGCACAGCTTGTAGAAGGCCTTGTCATGGTCCAGCTCGCGCAAGTGGGCCAACTCGTGCACGGTGATCATGCGCAGAAAGGCCTCGGGAGCCTGGCGGAACAGCGCGGCGATGCGGATTTCATGGCGGGTATTCAACCGGCTGCCTTGCACCACGGAGCGGCGCGTGTGCGTGCCGAGTGCATTGCGCACGATGTGCACCTTGTTGTCGTACACCACCTTGTGGATGGTGCCGGCCTTGCGCAGATGGTCATTCTTCAGATCGTCCACATAGCCATACAAGGCCTTGTCGGTACGCAGCTGGTGGGCGTGCGGGTGCCGGCGCAGCAACCAGTCGCGCACGCCCTGGGGCTGGGCCATCAACGCACGCACCTGGTCCTGCAGCGTCGCCGGGTAGGCCGACAGATAGGGCAAGGGGGTGAATGCGGAAGTGGTCATCTCACAAACGGCCACCGGCTGCAGGGCACCTGGTACAGGCGCCATGCAGCCGGTGGATCCAAGACAAAAAAACGAAAGATCAGTGCAGGTGGCGCGGACGGCGGCCGTTGCCACCATGACCGCCTGCGGCGCCCCCGCTGCCAGGGCCGCGCGGTGGCTTGCCCAGCTCCAGCGAGTTCACCAGGCTGTCAAAGCGCTGCGTGAACAGCTTGTCGATCTCGCCCACCACGCCGCCCAGCTCGCTGGCGTCAAAGTGGCGCTCCATCATGTTGATCACGTCCTGCACCAGCAGATCGCGCTGCACCTGCATGATGGCGGCCGGATTGGGGCCGACGAACAGCATCACGAAGTCGTCGCGCGACTGGGTGCCGGGCGCCTCTTCCTCTTCGTCGAACTCGGCGTCATAGAACGTCACCTCGATGGCTGCGCCCTGCTCGGCCAGCTCGTTCAGGCCCATGCACATATCGTCCAGCGCCTGGCGGAAATCCTCGTCACCCGACACCGTCCAGCACATCTGCAGCACATGCTCCTTGGCATTGAACTGGATGCCGGGCTCCTCGTCATAGGAACTGCTGGCGCCATCGGTCAGCGAGCGTGCGCCGGCATAGGCCCACAGCGGCTTGAGCGCTTCTTGCAGCTGCTCGAATGTGACATCGGCACGCACCACCACCTGGCCGTGGACGTGAATTTCAAAAGGGGCGTTGTAGCTTGTCATGTTCGGTCCGTGTTGGCCCCGGCGCGGACGCCGAGGATGGGCATGCAGGACGGCTTGTTCGTCTGGTTGTGTGCCTGCAGCGCACTAATGCCCTATTTTCGCACGCTCGCCCGCACCTGCGGGTGGTGGTGGTAAGTGCACGGGCAGGCTGTGCATCCCTTTGAACGCCCCCACACTCCCAAATCAAGAGCAGCCAACCACCTCATGGATTGGGGTAAAGGCCGAATCGGGCAGCAACACAACGCTCTCCAGTACCGTTGTGCAGCGCACAAAAAAGGGACCTTGCGGTCCCTTTTCGGAGGAGCTACCCGTGCACTGCAGCACGGGCGCCTGGCTCAGCCCTTGATGTGGGCGGCCGTGGTGGTGCGTGCTGCGTGGGGGCCCATGGACTCCACCCAACTGCGCACGCGCTCGGCGTCGCCCAGGCGGCTGAAACGGCCGGCCGAATCCAGGAACACCATGATCAGCTTGCGCCCCGAGACCCTGGCCTGCATCACCAGGCAGCGGCCCGCTTCCGAGATGTAACCGGTCTTTTGCAGACCGATGTCCCAGTTGTCGCTCTTGACCAGGCGGTTGGTATTGTTGAACTGCATCATGCGGTTGCCCACCGCCACCTCGAAACCGGGCGACGTGGACAGCTCGCGCAGCAGCGGATCGGCATGGGCCACATTCACCAGCACGGCCAGATCATGGGCACTGGACTGGTTGCTGCTGGACAGGCCGGTCGGCTCGATATAGCGGGTATCGTTCATGCCCAGCAGCTTGGCCTTGGCATTCATCTGGCGCACAAAAGCCTGCAGGCCACCGGGATAGCTGCGGCCCAGGGCATGGGCAGCGCGGTTTTCGCTGGACATCAGCGCCAGGTGCATCATCTCGCCACGCGTCAGCGTGGTGCCCACCCGCAGGCGGGAGCTGCTGTGCTTTTCGGTGTCCACATCATCCTGGGTGATGGTGATCTGCTCGTCCATGGGCAGCTTGGCTTCGGAGATCAGCAAGCCCGTCATCAGCTTGGTCAGCGAGGCAATGGGCAGCACCGCATGGTCGTTCTTGCTCAGCAGCACTTCCTTGGTGTCCTGGTCCACCACCAGGGCCACACTGGACTTCAGGTCCAGCGGATCGTTCACCATGTGCAGGCCGGCAATCTGGCCAAAGGAAGGACGGGCCACTGCGGCGGCCGTCGCCACGGCCGCCGTCGCGGCAGCGGCACGCACCGGGGCCTTGGCGCTGCGGGCGACCTTGCCACGCGGAGCAGCTTTGGCCACCACGGCCTTCTGGCGTTCGACCTTGACCACCACACGCTTGCGGGGCTCGTCCTTGGCTGCGGCGCGCTTGGAAGCCGTAGTAGACACTTGCTTCTTGGCAGGCTGTTTGCTGGGGGCCGCCTGTACGGACAACGCACAGGAAATGGTGAGAAAAGCCAGTGCTTGGGCAATACGGCCGTGTGCGGATCGGCTGGGGGGATGCATTCAATGCTCCAGGCGGCTAAGAAATTGGGATGCTGCAGCGCAAAAATACAAGTAAATCAGTAACTTGCACTCAAGTCCGCATGACGTTTATCAAATTATATTCTTGGTACAAATTTTTGCATCCTGTTTTTTTGTAAAACCGAAGCGCACACTTCGCATACAGACTGGTTGCCCACGTAAAAAAGCCCTGCCAGGCAAAAATGGCAGGGCTTGACAGAGGGTTATAGACCACTGGCCATTCCCTCCGTCCGGGGTCCATCTCAACAGGATCAGGCGGCCACAGGCTGCCCTTGGGGGGCACGGCGCAGGCCCGACAGAATGGCGCGGATCGAGGCGGAAACAATGTTGGCATCCTTGCCCACGCCGTGCACCACCTCGGAGTCATCCACCCGCACTTCCACATAGGCAATGGCCTGGGCATTGGCACCCTCACCCACAGCGTGTTCGCTGTAGTTCAGCACGCGCACGGAACGGCCCACGGCATTGCTCAGTGCCTGCACAAAGGCATCGATCGGGCCGGTGCCTTCACCTTCCAGCTCCAGGCGCTGGCCTTCCCAGTCCATGGCGGCCGACAGGGTCACCACACCATCGTCTTCCTGCAGCCGGTACTGGGGGGTACGGAAATCGCCCAGACCGTATTCACGCTGGAACAGCGACCACAGGTCGGCAGCGGTGAGTTCCTTGCCCGAAGCGTCCATCTCGCGCTGCACCACCTGGCTGAATTCGATCTGCAGGCGGCGGGGCAATTGCAGGCCGTATTCGCTTTCGAGCAGGTAAGCGATGCCGCCCTTGCCCGACTGGCTGTTCACGCGGATCACGGCTTCGTAGCTGCGGCCCAGGTCCTTGGGGTCGATGGGCAGATAAGGCATGTCCCAGATCTCGCCATCCCGGTATGCGGCGAACGCTTTCTTGATGGCATCCTGGTGCGAGCCCGAGAACGAGGTGTAGACCAGATCGCCCACATACGGGTGGCGTGGGTGCACGGGAAGCTGGTTGCAGTGCTCCACCGTGGCGCGGATGCCGTCGATGTCGGAGAAATCCAGCCCCGGGTTCACACCCTGGATGTACATATTCAGGGCCACATTCACCACGTCCAGGTTGCCGGTGCGCTCGCCATTGCCGAACAGGCAGCCTTCCAGGCGATCCGCACCCGCCATCAGGGCCAGTTCCGCCGTGGCGGTGCCGGTACCGCGGTCATTGTGCGGGTGTACCGACAGCACCACGCTGTCGCGGCGCTCGATGTGGCGGTGCGTCCACTCCACCATGTCGGCAAAGATATTGGGCGTGGAGTGCTCTACCGTGGTCGGCAGGTTGATGATGCACTTGTTCTGCGGTGTGGGCTTCCACACGGCGGTCACGGCATCGATCACGCGCTTGGAGAATTCCAGCTCGGTGTCCGAATACATCTCGGGCGAGTACTGGAAGGTCCACTTCGTCTGGGGGTAGGTGGCGGCAATGTCCGAGAACATCTGCGCATTGGTGGTGGCCAGTTCGACGATTTCGTCTTCGCTCATGTTCAGCACCACACGGCGCATCACGGGGGCCGTGGCGTTGTAGAGGTGGACGATGGCACGGGGCACGCCTTCCAGCGCTTCAAAGGTGCGGCGCACCAGGTGTTCACGCGCCTGGGTCAGCACCTGCACGGTGACGTCATCGGGGATGCGGTTTTCCTCGATGAGCTTGCGCATGAAGTCGAATTCGATCTGCGAAGCCGAAGGGAAGCCCACTTCGATTTCCTTGAAGCCGATTTTCACCAGCTGTTCGAACATGCGGATCTTGCGTTCGATGTCCATGGGCTCAATCAGCGCCTGGTTGCCATCACGCAGGTCCACGCTGCACCAGACCGGTGGCTTGGAGATCACCGCATCAGGCCATGTGCGGCCGGTCAAGCGCACGGGAGCGAAGGGGCGGTATTTGGTGGCGGGATTCTGCAACATCGAAGAGATCTTTCTTTAGTGACTCAAGAAAAGTGGCCTGCTTCCCAGCGACTTCAAAAAACAAAACGGCCCGTCGCTGGTGCTGACGGGCCGTGGAAGTAGGTGGTTGTACGCGCGCGCTACTGGCTCTGCCCGTTGGACATGAAGATTAGTAGAGCTAGCGACAGGTTTTGCATGCGGATCACTTTAGCACAACTGGCACGGCACAGCCGCATTTTTTTTGGTAACGATCAATCATCCTGGTGCAGACCGCGCTCGTCCGGTTCGTCCTTGGACGTGGAGACGATGCTGACCTGGTGGCCCTGCGAGCGGCGCCAGACGTAGATCACATAGCCGGAGATCGAGTAGCCCACGAAGATCAGGAACAGCATGGTGGCAGGCTCGATGCTGACCACCCCGATCAGCAAGGCCACCACCACCAGACTCACAAACGGCACGCTCTTGGCGCCGCCGATGTCCTTGAAGCTGTAGTAGGGAATGTTGGTGACCATGGTCAGGCCGGCGAACAGGGTGATGGCGAACATGATCCACGACAGGTCGGCGCGGTCCGTGGGGTAGCCGCCAAACCAGGAAATCACCTCACCGAAGATGGGCACATCGCGGTGCGACACCATCAGCGCACTGGTCAGCCAGATGAAACCCGCCACCAGGGCCGCGGCAGCAGGCGATGGCATGCCCTGGAAGTAGCGCTTGTCGACCACACCCGTGTTCACGTTGAAGCGCGCCAGGCGCAGCGCCGCACAGGCGCAGTACACAAAGGCCGCAATCCAGCCCCAGCGGCCCAGCGGGCGCAGCGCCCACTCATAGGCGATCAGCGCCGGTGCAGCTCCGAAGGACACCATGTCGGACAGCGAATCCATCTGCTCGCCAAACGCGCTTTGCGTGTGCGTCATGCGCGCCACGCGGCCGTCCAGGCTGTCCAGCACCATGGCGCAGAACACGCCCACGGCCGCCAATTCGAACTGGTTGTTCATGGCCATGACGATGGCATAAAAGCCCCCAAACAGCGCAGCCAGCGTAAACAGGTTGGGCAGCACATAAATGCCCTTGCGCAGCCTGCGCGGCTTGACGGCCACGGCGTCGCCGGATTCGTTCTCGTTTTGCATCAAACTGATCTCCTACGCCACAACCGCTTTCACGGGCAGCTATCAAAACCATAGTATTTTAGGCGCATGCCTGTGGCAGCGCGCGACGGAGTGCAGTGTACCCGTGCTGCGGCAGCCCGCAGCAGCCCATGGCCGCAGCCTGCCATACGCATAAAAAAAGCCACCTTTGCAGGTGGCCTGGCCGTGCACCGGATCGCCCGCTGCCTTGCGGCAGCAGGCGGGTGCAGCGCGATCAGTTCTTGGACTGGTCGACCAGCTTGTTCTTGGAGATCCAAGGCATCATGGAACGCAGCTGACCACCGACCTGCTCGATGGCATGGTCTGCGTTCTGGCGACGGCGTGCGGTCATCGAAGGATAGTTCAGACGGCCTTCGCTGATGAACATCTTGGCGTATTCACCGCTCTGGATGCGCTTGAGGGCGTTGCGCATGGCCTTGCGGGATTCTTCGTTGATGACTTCGGGGCCGGTCACGTACTCACCATACTCGGCATTGTTCGAGATGGAGTAGTTCATGTTGGCGATGCCGCCTTCGTACATCAGGTCGACGATCAGCTTCAGCTCGTGCAGGCATTCGAAGTACGCCATTTCGGGGGCGTAGCCGGCTTCGGTCAGGGTTTCGAAGCCCATCTTCACCAGCTCCACCGCGCCGCCGCACAGCACGGCCTGCTCGCCGAACAGGTCGGTCTCGGTTTCTTCCTTGAAGTTGGTTTCGATGATGCCACCCTTGCCGCCGCCGTTGGCCATGGCATAGGACAGGGCCACGTCACGGGCCTTGCCGGACTTGTCCTGGTAGATGGCGATCAGGGAAGGCACGCCGCCACCCTTCAGGTACTCGGAGCGCACGGTGTGGCCGGGACCCTTGGGGGCGACCATGATCACGTCCAGGTCGGCACGGGGCACCACCTGGTTGTAGTGCACGTTGAAGCCGTGGGCGAACGCCAGGATGGCGCCTTGCTTGATGTTGGGCTCGACGTTGTTCTTGTACACCTCGGGGATGTTCTCGTCGGGCAGCAGGATCATGACCACGTCAGCGGCCTTCACGGCGTCGTTGACTTCCATGACCTTCAGGCCGGCCTTGCCGACCTTGTCCCAGGAGGCGCCGCCCTTGCGCAGACCGACCACGACGTTCACGCCGGATTCGTTCAGGTTTTGCGCATGTGCATGGCCTTGGCTGCCATAGCCGATGATGGCCACGGTCTTGCCCTTGATCAGGCTCAGATCACAGTCTTTGTCGTAGAAAACTTTCATGGTTGGCTCCAGTTGCTTGTTGGGGTAGGTGTTGGGTCGAAAAAAGGGGATTGTGTACGACCAGGCTTACAACCCGGTCATCGCCGCGTCAGCAGCGCTCCACAGATACAGGAATACAGGGTTTAGACGCGCAAGATGCGTTCGCCGCGGCCGATGCCGCTGGCACCGGTGCGCACGGTTTCCAGAATGGCGGTGCGGTCGATGGCCTGCAGGAAGGCATCGTTCTTCGACTGGTCGCCGGTCAGCTCCACGGTGTAGCTTTTTTCGGTGACGTCGATGATGCGGCCACGGAAAATGTCGGCCATGCGCTTCATCTCTTCGCGCTCCTTGCCCACGGCGCGCACCTTGACCATCATCAGCTCGCGCTCGGTGTAGGCGCCTTCGGTCAGATCGACCACCTTCACCACCTCGATCAGGCGGTTCAGGTGCTTGGTGATCTGCTCGATGACGTCGTCCGACCCGGTGGTCTGGATGGTCATGCGCGACAGTGACGGGTCTTCCGTCGGCGCCACGGTCAGGGATTCGATGTTGTAGCCGCGGGCCGAGAACAGGCCGACCACGCGCGACAGGGCTCCGGGCTCGTTCTCGAGCAGCACGGCAATGATGTGTTTCATAGGTCCGGATTCCTCTTTTCGCCGCCCTCCCCCGACACCGGTAAGTGCCAGGCTTGGCGGACAATAGATTCGTCAATAAAAAGTGGCTTGCCGCGTAGGCAAAGCTGCCATCCTCCGGAACCGGCGCTGCGTGTGCAGCCGCCCGGTTTTCCGGAGCAGGGCTTACAGGTCGTCGGCGCCCAGCAGCATCTCGGTGATGCCTTTGCCGGCCTGGACCATGGGGAAGACGTTTTCCGTCGGATCGGTGCGGAAGTCCAGGAACACGGTCTTGCCCTCTTCACGCACGATACGGCGCGCTTCCTGCAGCGCGGATTCGACCTGGGCCGGATCTTCGATCAGCATGCCGCGGTGGCCATAGGCCTCGGCCAGCTTGACGAAGTCGGGCAGCGAATCCATGTAGCTGTGGCTGTAGCGACCGGAGTATTCGATCTCCTGCCACTGGCGCACCATGCCCAGGAAACGGTTGTTCAGCGCGCAGATGACCACCGGCGTGTTGTACTGGAAGCAGGTGGCCAGCTCCTGGATGTTCATCTGGATCGAGCCTTCGCCGGTGATGCAGAACACCTCGGATTCGGGCTTGGCCAGCTTGATGCCCATGGCGTAGGGCAGGCCCACCCCCATGGTGCCCAGGCCACCGGAGTTGATCCAGCGGCGCGGCTCGTCAAAGCGGTAGTACTGTGCAGCCCACATCTGGTGCTGCCCCACATCGGAGGTGATGTAGGCGTCGGCATCCTTGGTCAGGTTCCACAGCGTTTCCACCACGTACTGGGGCTTGATGACGTTGCCATTGCCACGGTCGTACTTCAGACAGTCGCGGTCGCGCCAGCCTTCGATGGTGCTCCACCACTGTCCCAGGGCCGCCGCATCGGGCTTGGCAGCACCTTCGCGGATCATGGCGATCAGTTCGGTCAGCACATCCTTGACGTCGCCCACGATGGGCACATCCACCTTCACGCGCTTGGAAATGGAGGAAGGATCGATGTCGATGTGGATGATCTTGCGCTCCACCGACATGAAGTGCTTGGGATTGCCAATCACGCGGTCATCGAAGCGGGCGCCCACGGCCAGCAGCACATCGCAGTTCTGCATGGCGTTGTTGGCTTCGATGGTGCCGTGCATGCCCAGCATGCCCAGGAACTTGCGGTCGCTGGCCGGATAAGCCCCCAGGCCCAGCAGGGTGTGGGTGACGGGGTAGCCCAGCAGGTCCACCAGCTGGCGCAGCTCGTTGCAGGCATTGCCCAGCAACACGCCGCCACCGGTATAGATATAGGGGCGCTTGGCGGTCAGCAGCAGTTGCAGCGCCTTGCGGATCTGACCGGAGTGGCCCTTCTTCACCGGGTTGTAGGAGCGCATCTCCACGCTCTGCGGGTAACCGGTGTACGTCGCCTTCTTGAAGGACACATCCTTGGGGATGTCCACCACCACGGGACCAGGACGGCCGGTGCGGGCGATGTGGAAGGCCTTCTTCATGGTGGCCGCCAGATCGCGCACATCCTTGACCAGGAAGTTGTGCTTGACCACCGGGCGCGTGATGCCCACGGTGTCGCATTCCTGGAAGGCGTCGGTACCGATGTAGTTGGTGGAGGTCTGGCCGCTGATCACCACCAGAGGGATGGAGTCGGTGTAAGCGGTGGCAATGCCGGTGACCGCATTGGTCAGGCCGGGGCCGGAGGTGACCAGCGCCACGCCCACTTCACCCGTTGCACGGGCAAAGCCGTCTGCCGCATGCACGGCCGCCTGTTCGTGGCGCACCAGCACATGCTGAATCGTATCTTGTTTGTAGAGTGCGTCGTAGATGTACAACACCGCACCGCCGGGGTAGCCCCACAGATGCTGGACGCCTTCGGCCTGCAAGGCCTTGACCAGAATTTCGGCGCCCATCAGTTCCTGGGTGCCCGCCTGTGTGGAAGCAGCCGCTGCAGAAGACAGCTCGGCCTTGGAGATTTCCATGATCAACCTTTGTGAATTTCTCTAACGAAAAACCTTGGGTGCCCCTGGCCGCCTCCTTGTGGGAGTGGTTCAGGACTTAGGGCCAAGGACATGGGCGACATGAGTGGACGCCGGACCGTGACCCGTTTGCCTTTTTGAAATGCAGCGAACATTATCGCACTGCAACACGCATTTGTACCGTTCATGCCGAAAATTCAAATGTAAATGCGATAATCACGTTTTCTCCGGGCCGCACTGCGGCCTTCGCCTTTCCTTGCGGCCCCTGCCTTGGCTACTGAACAAGAACTGTCCCAATTCCTCAAAGACGTGGAAAAACGTGCCTTCAAGCGCACGGTGTTCCACGTGCGCGACGAGGACTCTGCACTCGACATCGTGCAGGACAGCATGATCAAGCTGACCCAGCATTACGGGGACAAACCGCCGGAAGAGCTGCCAATGCTCTTTCAGCGCATCCTGTCCAACAGCACGCTGGACTGGTTCCGCCGCCAGAAGACGCGCAATGCCCTGTTCACCAACATCGGGGACTTCGAGCAGCGCGACGGCGAAGACGATGGCTACGACTGGCTGGAAAGTCATGCCAGCGACACTGCGCAAAAGACCGTGCAGAGCGCCGAAGATTCAACACAGCGCGCTCAGGTTTTGCAGAGCATCGAAAAAGAGATACAAGAACTGCCAGCACGTCAACGCGAGGCCTTCCTGATGCGTTACTGGGAGGAAATGGATGTTGCAGAAACGGCCGCGGCCATGGGCTGCTCCGAAGGGAGCGTCAAAACCCACTGTTTTCGCGCCATCCAGACCCTCAGCAAGGCATTGAAGGCCAAAGGAATCGAGTTATGACCACCAGCATCTCCACCGAAAGTGTTGCCGATCGTTTCGGCCGCAAGATCGCTGCACGCCTGAACGCCGGTCAAGCCGATCTGCCCTATGTCGTGACCGAGCGCCTGCGCGCCTCCCGCGAGCAGGCCCTGTCCATGCGCAAGCGCGCCGTCAGCACCGTCGCCCGCCCGGCACAGGAAGCGACCCTGCACAGCGTCCAGATGGGCGCCGACGGCTCGGCGACCCTGGGCACCGGCCCGTCGGGCTGGATGCCGCAGTGGCTGCGCCATGCGCTCACTGCCCTGCCCATTGCCGCCATGGTGGCCGGCATTGCATTCATCGGCGTGCAGCAAGATGCCAGCTCCACCCTGGAAGTGGCCGAGCTCGACACCGAGCTGTTGACCGACGCCCTGCCGCCCGACGCTTACACAGACCCTGGCTTCATCCAGTTCCTGCAAAGCAACCCATCCACCCCGGCGCACTGACGCCCAGTTTTCTGCCTGCATGCCCACCAGCCCACTGAACGCCTCCTCCACCCTGACCCGCGCCGCCACCACTGTGGCGGCTGCTGTGTTGTTGGGCCTGGCGATCGGCGGCGGCTGGGTGGTGTCACAGGTGCGCATGGCGCCCAGCGCCGTGCCGGCCGAGATGTCCGTCTCCTCGGCCTCCGGCAAGGCCCGTCGCTCGCTGTCGGCAGGCACCCACCAGACCCTGCAGCGCGCCAGCTCTGGCCCCGGCTGGAACGAGCTGACAAGCGTGCAGCGCGAAGTGCTCGCTCCCCTCAAGGAGCGCTGGGTCACCATGGGCGAGCTGACCAAGCGCCGCTGGATCAGCCTGGCCGACGGATTTGACCAATTGCCTCCCGAAGACCAGGAAAAGCTGCAGCAGCGCATGCAGACCTGGTCCAGCCTGAGCGTGCAGCAGCGCAACCAGGCACGCCTGAACTTTTTCACCAGCCGCCAGCTTTCGCCCGAGGATCTGCAAGCCAAGTGGGATGCCTACCAGGCTTTGAGCTCCGAGGAAAAGCGCCGCCTGGCCGCCAAAGCTGCCCCCAAGACACGGGGCGCCGCCACAGCCCTGCGCCCGCAGTCCAAACGCAAGCTGGCCACCATTCCCGCGGCCAGCACCACGCCGCAGACCGTGGCCAACCCACCCAAGATCCTGCTGCCGCCACCCCAACCGCCGGTGCGCCAGCAGCCGGCACCTGCGGCACCGGTGATCCCTCCCGTGGCGCCCCCACCGGTGCAGACTGCTCCGGTGGTGGTCCCGCAGGCGGCCCCCGTGATCAGCCTGCCGCCTTTGGGTGACAATGCACCCGTTGAGCAAGTGACCGACAGAGATGCCTCCGTCAGCCACTCGCACCCCGACTTCCCTCCCATCCACTCCCCGCAGTAAGCAGGGCTGACCTGCCCGCACTCCCATCGCAGAAGTGCTTGCCGACGGACGCGGTGCTGCAGCAGCGCATGCCCCATGCCGCTCCAGCACGCGCCGCAACGGTTCGCCCTGCCGCTGGCCGCCCGGAATTTGATCGCCGTCCGTGAACACCGCCGCACCACCCTCCACCTCCCCCTTGGCCCTGCAAGCCCCCAGCCTGCGCCGTCGCCTGGCCTGCTGGCTCTATGAAGGGCTGCTGCTGTTTGCCCTGCTCTTCATTGCCGCACTCATCCACGGCATGCTGGGCCTGCTGATTCCGGCGCTACAAAGCGCCCATGTGCTGCAGGTGGTGCTGTTCGTGGTGTTTGGCGCCTACTTTGTCTGGTTCTGGACCCGCGGTGGGCAGACCCTGGCCATGAAGACCTGGCGCATCCAGGTGGTCGACCCCCAGGGCCGCCCGCTGACCCGCGTACGTGCCCTGGCCCGCTACGCGCTGTGCTGGTTGTGGTTTCTGCCCCCGCTGGCCGTCGTGGCGCCGTTTCACCTGCCCGCCATCGAAAGCACCGTGCTGGTCTGCGGCTGGGTGCTGGTCTGGGCTGTGCTCAGCCGCTTTCACCCGCAGCGCCAGTTCTGGCACGATGTGCTGGCCGGAACCCGCCTGATATCGGTACAGTCCTGACACCTTGCTTCACCCGACGCCATGACCGCACCGACACCATTTGACAACCCGCAGAAGCAGCGCACCGGGCTCACCCGCATCCTGCATGCCGGCGCCTATTCGCTGGCCGGCCTGCGCGCAGGCTGGAAGGAAAAGGCCTTCCGCACCGAAGCCATCCTGGCCATCGCCCTGCTCCCCCTCGCGCTGTGGCTGGGCCAGAGCTGGCTGGAGCGCATGTTCCTGGCCGCCACCGTGCTGCTGGTGCTGATCACCGAACTGCTCAACAGCGCAGTGGAAGCCGCCATCGACCGCATCGGGCCGGAATGGCACCAGCTGTCCAAGAACGCCAAGGACATGGGCAGCGCCGCCGTGCTGCTGAGCCTGCTGCTGTGCGGCGCCGCTTTTGTTTCTGCCTTGTACGCGCGCTTTGCCGCCGCTTTGTTTGCATGACCGCCACCAACACCCCCGCTTTTTCGATCTGCGTCTACTGCGGCTCCCGCCCGGGAGAGAACACCGCCTACACCGAAGCCGCCACTGCCGTGGGCCAGTGGATTGGCAAGCTGGGCGGCCAGCTGGTCTATGGCGGCGGGCGCACCGGCCTGATGGGCACCGTGGCCGAAGCCACGCGCCAGGCCGGCGGCCGCGTGGTGGGGGTGATTCCCCAGGCCCTGGTCGACAAGGAACTGGCCAACACCGCCTGCGACGAGCTGCACATCGTGGCCAATATGCACGAGCGCAAGGCCATGATGGCCGAACGCAGCAATGCCTTTCTGGCACTGCCCGGCGGCATTGGCACGTTCGAGGAATTCTTTGAAGTCTGGACCTGGCGCCAGCTGGGCTACCACGACAAGCCCATCGGCGTGCTGAACACCGCTGGCTACTATGACCACATGCTGCAGTTCCTGGACAGCAGCGTGGCCAGCGGCTTCATGGGCCCCTGGCAGATGGACCTGATCCGCCATGGCACCGACATCGGTGCACTGCTGCAGGCCCTGGTCGAAGAAGCGGGCCTGGCGCCCGAAAGCCAGAACCTGCGCGGCAAGATCTGACCCCACCGCCCACGCCGACCGCACAAAAAAAGCAGCCCCAGGGCTGCTTTTTTGATGGGAAAGTGGTCGCGCGGCTTGGGATCGCTGCGGGCGCCCGGCTGGAGCGCTGGGCCCTGCTGAAAGCTGCGCAAGCCTGCCCAGCGCCACACCCGCTGGCCGGGAAAGGCCGCCGGCTCAGATGGCGGCGTTGTCCAGGTCACCGGTGCGGATGCGCACCACACGCTCCACGGGGGTGACAAAGATCTTGCCATCACCGATCTTGCCCGTGCGGGCAGCGGCCACCACGGCATCCACGCAGCGGTCCACATCTTCGGTGGCCACAACCACGTCGATCTTCACCTTGGGCAGAAAGTCCACCACGTACTCCGCACCGCGGTACAGCTCGGTGTGGCCTTTCTGACGGCCAAACCCCTTGACCTCCGTCACAGTCAAGCCCGTCACGCCGCATTCGGCCAGCGCCTCGCGCACCTCTTCCAGCTTGAACGGCTTGATGATGGCGGTGATCATTTTCATAGTGGGATTACTCCAGAGCTAGGTTGTGAAATTTGCGGTGCGCCCACAGGCTTCAGGCCCGGAACGCGTTGGTAATCGGGTAGCGCCAGTCCTTGCCGAAGCTGCGCGGCGAGACACGGATGCCCACCGGCGCCTGGCGGCGCTTGTATTCGTTGATGCGGATCAGCCGCGTGACCCGGTCCACATCCGCAGCAGGATAACCGTCGGCCACCAAGGATGCCATAGGCTCGTCATTTTCCATGTAGCGGACGATGATGGCATCCAGCACCTCATACGATGGCAGGCTGTCCTGGTCCTTCTGATCCGGGCGCAGCTCGGCGCTGGGCGGGCGGGTGATGATGCGTTCCGGAATCGGATTGGCACCGGTGCCGTAAGGGTCGTTGGCATTGCGCCAGCGCGCCAGGTCGAACACCCGGGTCTTGAGCACATCCTTGATCACGGCAAAGCCGCCCGCCATGTCGCCATACAGCGTGCAGTAGCCGGTGGCCATTTCGCTCTTGTTGCCCGTGGTCAGCACCACGGAACCATGCTTGTTGGACAAGGCCATCAGCAGCGTGCCGCGAATGCGGGCCTGCAGATTCTCTTCGGTGGTGTCTTCTGCCAGACCGGCAAAGTCGCTGGCCAGTGCTGCCTTGAAGGCCTGGAACTGCGGTGCGATGGCGATTTCGTCATAGCGCACGCCCAGGCGTTCGGCCATGTCACGGGCGTCAATCCAGCTGATGTCGGCCGTGTAGGGCGAAGGCATCATCACCGTGCGCACCTTGTCCTTGCCCAGCGCGTCCACGGCAATCGCCAGCACCAGGGCGGAGTCGATACCACCGGACAGCCCCAGGACGGCGCTGGGAAAACGGTTTTTGCCCAGGTAATCGCGCACGCCCAGCACCAGGGCATCCCACAGGGCGGCATCGGGCGTCTGCTCCGGGCAAATGTCGCCTGCCAGCTCCACCGCCCCCTGGACCACCGTGGCGCGCAGGGCCACCAGGCTCTCACGGAACGAGGGCCCGCGCACGACCACGGAGCCCTGCCCGCTCACCGCCACGCTGCCGCCGTCAAAAATCAGTTCATCCTGCCCCCCCACCAGATGGGCGTAGACCAGCGGCAAGCCGGTTTCGGCGGCGCGCTGGCCCAGCACGCGCTCGCGCTCCTGCTGCTTGTGGTGGTGGAAAGGCGACGCATTGAGCACCGCCAGCAACTGGGCACCGGCGGCCTTGGCGGCCATGGCGGGTGCCGGCTGCCAGGCATCTTCGCAGATCAGCAGGCCCACGCGCACGCCGGCCAGATCGATGACACAGCTGCGGTCACCCGGCACAAAGTGGCGCTGCTCGTCGAACACGCCGTAATTGGGCAGGCACTGTTTGTGGTAGCTGCGTTCCACCACACCGCTGCGCAGCACACTGGCGGTGTTGTAGCGGCGGCGCTCTTCAGGGTAGTCCACCACCGTGGGGTGCCCCACCACCAGCGCCAGACCCGGCCAGGACAGCGTGGCCTGGGCGATGCGCTCCAGTTCGCGGTCACAAGCCGCCTGGAAGGCCGGGCGCAGGTACAGGTCTTCGGCCGCATAGCCGCTCAGTGCCAGCTCGGGCGTCAGCAGCAGCTGCGCACCATCGGCATAGGCCTGGGTGGCGGCATCGATGATTTTCTGGGCATTGCCGGGCAGATCGCCCACGACAAAATTCAGCTGGGCGATGCGAATGGAAAGCGTCATGGAAGGCATTGGGGCCGAAGCGGCCTGCATAAACTGTGCGGAACGAGACCCTGCCTGCGCCCCGCATGACTGAAAAGCCCATTATCACCCGCGTGTTTACCTCCGTGCAGCAGATTGCAGCAACGGCCTGGGATGCCCTGTTGGCACTGCAGATGACCCCCACCCCCTTCATGCGCCACGCCTACCTGTCAGCCATGCAGGACAGCGGCAGCGCCGTGCGGGAAACCGGCTGGGATGCGCACTTCATCACCCTGTGGCACACCGGGCCGCATGGCGAGCAACTGGTGGCCGCCTGCCCGCTGTACCTCAAGGCCCACTCCTGGGGTGAATATGTGTTCGACATGGCCTGGGCCCGCGCCTACCACGAGCATGGCCTGGCCTACTACCCCAAGGCCGTGGTGGCCGTGCCCTTCACGCCGGTGCCCGGCAGCCGGCTGCTGGCCGCCAGCGACGCGCTGCGTGTGCAGCTGGTGCGGGCCGTGCAGGACTGGTGTGCCGCACAGCAGCTGTCGTCCGCCCATGTGCTGTTCGGGGATGCGGCAGACCATGCCGCTCTGCAACAAGTGGGCTGGATGCCGCGCGCCGGCGTGCAGTTTCACTGGCAAAACCGGTCCTCACCCCTCTCCATGGCCCCTCACGCCCCGCCTGCCGAAGCGGCCTGCAACCCCACGAGCGGCCCTTATGCCGACTTCGATGATTTCCTGGCCCAGCTGCAGCAGGCCAAGCGCAAGAAAATCCGCCAGGAACGCCAGCGCGTGGCCCAGGCCGGTGTGCAGTTCCAGGTGCTGGCGGGGCGGCAGATCCGCGCGGCCGACTGGGACTTCTTCTACCGCTGCTATGCCCAGACCTACCATGAGCATGGCAACCCACCGTATCTGAGCCGTGACTTCTTCGCCCGCATGGCGCAGGACCTGCCCGGCCACTGGGTGCTGTTTGTGGCAGCACGCGGCGGCCAGCGCATGGCATGCAGCCTGATTGCGGTCAGCGCGGATGCCACACCCGGCCCAAACGACCGCCATGGCGGAGCGTGCACTGCGGATACGCTGGCGCATCTGGCCCTGCCAGCGCCCACCGCCGCACTGCACGGTGCCACGGCCTATGGCCGCTACTGGGGGGCGCTGGAGCGGGTGGATTGCCTGCACTTTGAAGCCTGCTACTACCAGCCGCTGCAGTGGTGCATCCAGCACGGGCTGGCGGCATTTGAAGGCGGCGCCCAGGGCGAGCACAAAATGGCACGCGCCCTGCTGCCGGTGGCCACGGCCAGCTACCACTGGCTGGCCCACCCGGCATTTGCCGATGCGGTGGAGCATTTTCTGGAACGCGAGGGCGAAGGCATGGCCCACTATCTGCAGGAACTGCAAGCCCACAGCCCCCTGCGCCACAGCGCTGGTTAGAGTCTCCAGGGACGCCCAGGGACGTTGGCAGGGCCCACTGCGGGCCCAGGCGTTCAGAACACGTCGGTGGCCACGGCCATGGCAGCGGTCTTCTTGCGCAGCCCCAGCCCCAGCACACGCCCCCGCGATCCCACACTGGGCGGCTGCGCCGGCACTACCGCGAAGGCCACCGATGCGCTGGAAGCGCCATGGTGCACTTCACTGTCGGACAGGCGGAAGACCTCCACCGCCTGCAGCAGCTCCTGGGCCTGACGGCGCAGACTGTCGGCCGCAGCGGCGCTTTCCTCCACCAGGGCGGCATTCTGCTGGGTGACGGTGTCCATCTGTGACACAGCCTCGCCCACCTGGGTCACGCCCTGGCTCTGTTCCGCGCTGGCGGTGCTGATCTCGCCCACGATGGCGGTCACCTTCTGGATGGAGTCCACCACCTCGGCCATGGTGTTTCCGGCCTTGTCGACCAGTACCGTGCCCTGCTCCACCCGGCCCACGCTTTCGGAAATCAGCGCCGCAATCTCCTTGGCCGCTGCGGCACTGCGGCTGGCAAGCGAGCGCACCTCGCTGGCCACCACGGCAAAACCGCGGCCTTGCTCGCCAGCACGGGCCGCTTCCACGGCGGCGTTCAGCGCCAGGATATTCGTCTGGAAGGCAATGGAGTCGATCACCCCCACGATGTCGGCGATCTTGCGGCTGCTGTCATTGATGCCGCGCATGGTGGTCACCACCTCGCCCACCACATCGCCGCCGTGCACCGCCACATCGGCCGCCGTGCGGGCCAGCTGGTTGGCTTCGCGGGCATTCTCCGCATTCAGGCGCACGGTGGAGCCCAGCTCTTCCATGGAGGCCGCTGTTTCTTCCAGCGAGCTGGCCTGCTCTTCGGTGCGGCTGGACAGGTCGGCATTGCCGTTGGCGATCTGGCTGCTGGCGGAGGCCACGCCTTCAGCATTGCGGCGCACTGCCTTGACCGTCTCTGCCAGACTGGACTGCATGCGCTGCAAGGCGGAGAACAGTTGGCCCAGCTCGTCGGTGGTGTGCACCTCGATGCGGCTGCTCAGATCGCCGCCCGCCACCCTGTCGGCCAGGGCCACGGCACGCTGCAACGGTGTGCGGATGGAACGGGTGATCCAGAGACCCGCAGTCACGGACAGTGCCAGCGCCAGCAGCATGGCCACACCCATCACCCATACGCCGTTGGAAAAAGCGGCATCGGCCTTGCGCGACTCACTGTTGGCATCGTTGGTATTGATTTCGAGCAGCGTGTCCAGCGTGGCCGACGAGGCGTTGTAGAGCTGGAGCGACTCGCCGTTCATGAACTCGCGGGCCTTGTCGCTCTCCCCGTTGCGCGACAGCCGAAACAGCCGCTCCATCAGCACCACATATTCCTTGCGCTGGGCCAGCAGGGTTTCGTAGGCGCTGCGTTCGGCCGGGGAATCCACCAGCGGTGCATATCTGGCCTTGATGTCATCCATGTCGCCCTGCAGCTTGGTCATCTGCTGCTCGATGCTGGCCTTGTATTCCGGGCTCTCGTTGTACACATGGCGCAGCTCCAGCAAGCGCGCCTGGATCATGTCGGCCCCCAGCTTGTTGATCAGCTCCACACTGATCAGGTTGTTGCTGGTGATCTGTTTGGTGACAGCGTTCAGTGTCGACAGCTGCAGCAGCGCCGCGCCGGCCACACCCAGCAGCAAGACCACCAGCATCCCGAATGCTGCGGCCAGCCGCGTTGATATCTTCCAGTTCTGCATGTTTCCCTCCCTGTTGTGTATCCAATTCCATGACGGCGCTGCGGCGCACCATGCCAATGTTGATGGGCCGACCGGCGCTTCAGGCCGCGTGCGCTGCCGTGCGCAACACGCCCATGTCCTGCGCTGTCAGCATGGCGGCGATGTCCACCACGATCAACATGCGCTCGCCCACCTTGGCAATGCCCTTGATGAAAGCCCCATCCACCTGGGACGAATCCTGGAACTGCGGCGCGGGTCGCAGCGCCTCGTGCGGGATCTGCACCACGTCGGCCACGGCATCCACCACCACGCCCATCATCGACTGGGCCACATTCAGGATGATCACCACCGTGAACGGCGTGTACTCGGAGCTGGCACAGGCCAGCTTGAGGCGCAGGTCCACGATGGGCACAATCACACCGCGCAGATCGATCACCCCTTTGATGAACGCCGGGGCGTGGGCGATGCGGGTGGGCGTTTCATAGGAACGGATCTCCTGCACCCGCAGGATGTCGATGCCGTACTCCTCTTTGCCCAGGCGAAAGGTCAGGCACTCGGAAAAGCCGCTGCTGGCGGCATGGTGCTGCGTCATCTTTACCCTCCCCGGCCTGCGGCCAAACGGTCCTGAACATGCCGACACCCGCACCAGGCCCATATACCGCAGGCTAATGCAGGGAGCGTGCCAGCAAGCTGCCGCAGCAGCCCGCCCGTCCTGCGCCCAGGGCCGGACGGCAGAGCCTCCCTGCGCCACAGAACAGGCAGGCACAGCGCGCCTCCAGACCGGCCCACAAAAAACCCCATGCACCGGGGCGGTGGCATGGGGTGGAGGAACGGCCTGCTTTGTGGCCATTCAGACATGGATGCACGCAACGCGGCTGGCCGGAGCGGTGCAGTGCGGAAAAGGCGTTAGAACTGCTCCCACTCGTCGTCCGCAGTGGCCGTGGTTGCCGCGGCAGTCGGGAGCGCCGCCTTGGCCGACGTGGCACGCACGGGAGTGGGTCCAGATGGGAGGCCGGCCTGGGCCCGTTGCGGCGCAGGGGCTTCGGCAGAAACAGATACGGGGATGGCAGGTGCAGCAGCGCTGCGCGGAGCGGCCGGCGGTACAGGGGCCACCGGAGCCGCCCATTGCGCGCCACCGGCGGTGCGAAAACGTGCCACGGCCTGCACCAGATCGCCGGACTGGCGCTGCAGGCTGTCGGCCGCTGCAGCGCTTTCCTCCACCAGCGCAGCGTTCTGCTGGGTGGCGGTGTCCATCTGGGTGATGGCATCGGCCACCTGGGACACGCCTTCGCTTTGCTCGGCACTGGCCGCCGTGATTTCACCTACCAGATCGGTCACGCGGCGGATGGCGCCCACCACTTCGGTCATGGTGGCACCAGCGCGGTCCACCAGCTGGCTGCCGGTCTGAACCCGCTGCACGCTTTCGTCGATCAGCAGCTTGATCTGCTTGGCCGCTTCGGCACTGCGCTGGGCCAGCGTACGCACTTCCCCGGCCACCACGGCAAAGCCGCGGCCCTGCTCACCGGCGCGGGCCGCTTCCACGGCGGCGTTCAGCGCCAGGATATTGGTCTGGAAGGCAATGCCATCGATCACGCCAATGATGTCGGCAATCTTGTGGCTGCTGTCGTTGATGCCGCGCATGGTGCTGACCACCTCACCCACCACCTCACCACCCTGGACAGCCACGGTCGAGGCACTCATCGCCAGCTGGTTGGCCTGGCGGGCGCTTTCGGCATTCTGCCGCACGGTAGAGCCCAGCTGGGCCATGGCCGCCGCGGTCTGCTGCAGCGCGCTGGCCTGCTCTTCGGTGCGACTGGACAGGTCGCTGTTGCCCTGGGCAATTTCGCTGCTGGCCGTGGCCACCGATTCCGCGTTGTGGCGCACATGTTCCACCACTTCACCCAGGCTGTCGCGCATGGCGCTCAAGGCGTTGAGCAGCGCACCCATTTCGTCCTTGCCGCCTTGCGGCACGGCCTCCGCCAGGTCGCCCTGAGCAATGCGGCGCGCCACCTGCACCGCCTGCGATGCCGGCCGCGTGACGGCACGTGTCACCAGCCAGGCGCACAGCAGCGCCAGCACCACGCTGGCCGCCATACCGGCCACCACCCACCACCAGGCGGCGGCATAGACCTGCTGGCCCGCCGTGCGGGTACGGTCGGCCTCGTCCAGGCTGTGCTTCATCAGCTTGCCAACGGTCTCGGCCAGGGCCACAAAGCTCACCTCCGCCTGGCCGGCATACAGATTGGAGACGGTGTCGCCCAGCAACAGATCCCCGCTGCCCTGGGTGTAATCCTTGGCCTGCGCCTCCTTCAGGAATTGCGCATGGGTGTCCAGATAGGCGCTGCGGTTTTGCTGGTAGGACTGCATCAGCTGCTTTTCGGCCTCGGAACGGGGCAGCGAGTCATAGGACTTTTCCACGCCCTGAATCAGCTGCAGCAGCGCTTCGGACTGCTTGGTGATGCTCTGCACCTCCTGCAGGCTGTTGGCATTCAGGATGCCGGCTTCCATGCGGCGAAAGCGGTTCCACTGGCCGCGCAGATTGCCGGTATCCGCCACGCTGGGCATGGAATGGTTGCTGACCGTTTCCATTGCGGCATTCAGCCGCTGGAGCTGCCACAGCGACAGCCCACCTACCACCAGCGTCAAGAACACGACCAGGGCAAAACCACCAAACAGCTTGGTGCCCACCCGCATATCAGACCATCGCAACATACGCCCTCTCCTTGTTGTAAGGAGTGCCAGCGGCACCCGCCCACCACCAAGCCCCGGCAGAGGCCGACCAACGGCGAGCCGACAGATGTTACAAAAAAACGCGCATTCCCGAAGAGGAACGCGCGTTCTCGCGGCGATGGTGTCAGCTTGGCGTGCCTGTCACCCACGCAGCCGGGGCCGGCAATGTCAGCCTGCGAAGGCCGACCGGTCCAACCATTCTGACAATAGGGATACCGCCTGCGGCGGATCAGCCCTTGTAGGCAGCGATGCCGTCGGTGATTTCCTTGTGGGCCACATCCACGCCCTTCCAGCCCAGCACCTTGACCCACTTGCCCTTTTCCAGGTCCTTGTAGTGCTCGAAGAAGTGAGCGATCTGCTGCAGGGTCAGCTCATGGATATCGCTCAGGTGGTTGATCTTGTCGTAGGAAGGCAGCAGCTTCTGGGTGGGCACCGCCAGCACCTTGCCGTCCACGCCGCCTTCGTCTTCCATCTGCAGGATGCCGATCGCGCGGCAAGGCACGACCACGCCGCTGGGCAGGGGGAAGGGAGTCATCACCAGCACGTCCACCGGGTCACCGTCGCCGGCCAGGGTCTGGGGTACATAGCCGTAGTTCACGGGGTAGTGCATGGCCGTGCCCATGAAGCGGTCCACGAACAGGGCGCCGGTTTCCTTGTCCACTTCGTACTTCACGGGAGCGGAGTTGGCCGAGATTTCGATGATGACGTTGAAGACTTCAGGGGCCTTGGCGCCGGGGGTCACATTGTTCAGAGACATGGTGCTGTGTGGGTGGGTTGAAACAAAAGCCCGCAAGGGGCCAACCCATGCATTTTAGGGGTTCACCCTTGCCGGCTTCTTGCAGCCGCACGGAATATCCGCACCGCCCGGCACAGCGCCTGCCGCACAGCCCCCATCCAGCGGGCATGCCCCTGCGCGCCAACACCTCTCAGCTGGCCGGTGCCTGGTGCTGGCGCACCGGGCCGCTGCGTGCCTCGATGGCCTGCTGCACCTCGCGGCGCAAGCCCAGGCCAAAGCCCATCTCCGCCATCACGAACAGCGGACCGATCAGCAGACCTACGATGTCGTCCATGAAAGCCGGCTTGCGCCCCTCGTAATAGTGGCCGATGAACTGGATCACCCAGCCCACCGCAAACAGGCCCAGGCCCCAGCCCAGCCAGACGCCGGTAGCCTGCTGGGCCAGCGGTGCAGCCACGGCCAGCATGGCCGCCAGCACCGCGACCATGGTCAGACCGTAGCGCAGGTCCAGCAGCAGGTAATAGCTGCAGGCCAGCACGGCGGCAACCACGGCGGGCGACACCGGCACCCCACCCAGGGCCACGATGTCCCAGGCCGGACGCGACAGCAGAATCACCACCGCCATCTGGATCATGGGAACGCCAAAGAAATGGGTCAGGATGTTGCGCGGATCGCGGTGGTAGTCGGCGTACTGCGACAGCTGGTCGGTCAAGGTTTTCATGGGCCATCTCCGGCTGGGGCTACAGAGCGAAAAATGGGGAGAAAAGTCAAAAAAGCACGACTGTTCACTTCGGCACATATTCCGGCGCCCGCCGGCATTTGTCCACTGGGGGCATCCCGTGCAGCGGCGGGCAAGCCAGAGACTGCGGGAAATTCCCGAACGCTCCGCTTTTAAGAGCATCCCGTACCCATCTCATGCGCACCGATGCCCGGGCTGAAGGCACCATCGAAGCGCCCGCCTCTCCGTACAGCCGCCCCATGACGGCTGCGCGACTGGCGCAGTCCGCGCAGATCGCCACAATGGCCGGCATGCTTTACCACTACATCGCCAATGCCTCCGTCCCGTCCACCTCCGGCCGCACGATCGCGGTGATTGATCCGTCGGACGGCCAGCCATTTGAAGACATCCAGCGCGGCAACGCCGAAGACATTGCCAGTGCGGTCTCTGCCGCGCGCCAGTGCTACGAGACCGTGTGGCGCAAGACGCCGGCCGTCGAGCGCGGACGCCTGCTGGCCCGCCTGTCTGCCCTGGTGCTGGAGCACGGCATGGAGCTGTCGGCACTGGAGCAGCGCGACTGCGGCAAGCCCACCAAGCAGGCCCAGGCCGACACCCTGGCGCTGGCGCGCTACTTCGAGTTCTACGCCGGGGCCTGCGACAAGCTGCACGGCGACACCATTCCCTACCAGGACGGCTACAGCGTGCTGACCTGGCGCGAGCCCCATGGCGTGACCGGCCATGTCGTGCCCTGGAACTACCCGATGCAGATCTTCGGCCGCTGCGTGGGCGCGGCGCTGGCAGCAGGCAACACCTGCGTGGTCAAACCGGCGGAAGACGCCTGCCTGTCCGTGCTGCGCGTGGCCCAGTTGGCTGCCGAGGCCGGCTTTCCGCCCGGCTGCATCAACATCGTGACCGGCTACGGCCATGAGGCGGGCGATGCGCTGGCCCGCCACCCGGATGTGAACCACCTCAGCTTCACCGGCAGCCCCCATGTGGGCACGCTGATCCAGCAGGCGGCGGCCGAGCGCCATGTGCCCGTCACGCTGGAGCTGGGGGGCAAGAGCCCGCAGATCGTGTTTGAAGACGCCGACCTGGACGCCGCCATCCCCACGCTCATCAACGCCATCGTGCAGAACGCCGGCCAGACCTGTTCGGCCGGATCGCGCCTGCTGGTCCAGCGCAGCATCTACGAGCCGCTGCTGGAACGCCTGGGCGAAGCCTTTGCCGCATTGCGTGTGGGCCCGGCCGCCATGGACCTGGATGTGGGCCCGCTGATCCGCCAGAGCCAGCAGCAGCGCGTGTGGGACTTTCTGTCGGACGCGCAGGTGGCAGGCATTCCGGTCGTGGCCCAGGGCCAGATCGTGGAAGAAGCGCCCGAATCCGGCTTCTACCAGGCTCCCACGCTGCTGCGCGATGTGCCGCCCGACCACCGCCTGGCGCAGGAAGAGGTGTTTGGCCCGGTGCTGGCCGCCATGCCGTTTGACGATGAAGCCGACGCCATCCGCCTGGCCAATGGCACGGATTTCGGTCTGGTGGCCGCTGTGTGGACGCGTGACGGCGCGCGCCAGTTCCGCATGGCGCGGGCATTGCGCTGCGGCCAGGTCTTCGTCAACAACTACGGCGCGGGCGGCGGCGTGGAGCTGCCGTTTGGCGGCGTCAAATCCAGCGGCCACGGCCGCGAAAAAGGGTTTGAAGCGCTGTACGGCTTCACGGTGCTGAAAACCGTGGCCATCCGCCATGGCTGACCGCCGCGGCGCTGCAGCACACTGAGCCGCACCGGACAGCGCGGCGCCGGCTTTTTCGCTAGGATGCAGATCAAATCAGGCTGTTGTGCGCCATCCGCACGCAGCAGCCCTGTCACGCTATCAAAAAATTCATAAGACACGGCCTATGCAGCTGCGTTTTGATATCCACGCCCCACATGCCTTTGTCCGCACCCACGGTGGCCCGCACGCCCCAGCATATCCGCCGCATCCACTTCAACAGCTTTGTCCGTGAGGACGGGCTGTGGGACATCGAAGGCGAGCTGCTGGACACCAAGGCTGTCGATGTGCCCCGGGTCAACAGCCCCGGCATACGCAAGGCAGGCGACCCCATCCACCACATGTGGATCCGCGTCACCGTCAACACCCAGCTGGTGGTGCAGTCCATCGAAGCCGTGATGGATGCCCACCCCCTGGGTGGCTGCCCCGCCGCGCTGGAGGCCATGCAGAAGATGGTGGGCAGTTGCATGGCACGCGGCTGGCGCAAGTCGATCGAGACGCACCTGGGCACCATCGCCGGCTGCACCCACATGCGCGAGCTGCTGCAAAGCATGGCCACCGCCACCTTCCAAAGCATTGTCGGCGCCTTCACCACCACCCCGGACACCCCGCCGCGCTATCTGGGCCAGTGCAAAGGCTGGGACTTTGACGGCCCCGGCGTGGCCGAGCACTTTCCACAGTTTGTGCATTTCCAGGCCAAGCCCAAGGCCTGAACCTGAAGCGGTTGTGCGCCGCAGCGCAGACGGCCTTCACCCCCAGGCTTGCGAGGCCACAACGCTGCCGGTGCAGCAGCGGCCACCGCACCGCAGAAGCGAAGGTGTCAGCGCTCCCCGTACCGCCGCTGCTCGCGCAACATGAACAGGTACAGCCCCTCCACCTTCTCCCGCGCCCAGGGCGTCTTGCGCAGAAAGCGCAGGCTGGACGTGATGCTGGGATCGACATTGAAGCAGCGCAGCTGGATGCGGTCGCCCAGGCCGGGCCAACCGTAGTAGTCCACCAGCTCGGTCACGATGCGCTCCAGCGTGATGCCGTGCAAGGGGTTGCGGGGTTGCTGCGCAGAGGGGGTCGTCATGGGCCGATTGTCGCGTACCGGCCGCCAGCCGGCCACGCCAGGGCCTTTGCGCACCGCATCCTGCAATGCGGGCAAATGCCTAGCACGCAGCGGCCCCTTGGGACCGCCCCACACCCTTGCCCCCACCAGGGCCGGCAGGCCGCAGGCGCGGCAGCAGCTTTTGTACACTGCAGCCCATTTTTGGAACGGGCCGCTGCCCCACCTGCGGCCACCGCACTGCACCATGCTCTCTCGTTTTGCACAGACCCGCCGGGCCCTGGGCGCTGTCCTGGCGCTGGGAACTCTGGGCACGCTGCCGCTTGCTGCGGCCCATGCGGCCCCGCCCACCCCTGCCTTCCCTGGCAAACCGGTGCGCATCATCACCCCCTTCCCCGTGGGGGGCGGCCCGGACGGTGTGGCCCGCCTGCTGGCTGATGGCCTGGCGCGCCGCTGGGGCCAGCCGGTGGTGGTGGAGAACCGCCCCGGCGGCAACGGCTTCATTGCCATTGATGCCTTCAAGCGCGCTCCACAGGACGGCAGCACGCTGATCGTGCTGGACGGCCTGCACCTGTCTGCCTACCCCAGCCTGTTCAAAAAACTGCCCTACGACCCGCAGCGCGACTTCATGCCGCTGATGGCGTTGTTCAAGACCTATTTTTTCATCACGGTTCCGCAGAACAGCCCCTACCCCTCGGTGGGCGCGCTGGTGGCCGATGCCCTGGCCCGTCCGGGCCAGCTGAACTACGGCTCCTGGTCGGTGGGCAACCCGGTGCACCTGGGGGTCGAACTGCTGGCCGCCCGCACCGGCACCCGCATGCAGCATGTGGTGTTCAAGGAAACCTCGCAGCTCTACACCTCGGTGTCCACCGGCGATCTGCACTTCTCGCTGGGCAGCGCCGCCACTGCCGGCCCGCTGCAGCGCGCGGGCAAGCTGCGCTTTCTGGCGATTGCGGCGCCGCAGCGCTCGCCCGATTTTCCGGATGTGCCCACTGTGGGGGAATCCGGTGGCCCGCAAGGGCTGGAAGTCTCGGGCTGGAACGCCCTGGTGGCCCCGGTCGGCCTGCCGCCCGCCGTGGCGGAGCAGATCCGCCAGGATGCCCAGGCCGCACTGGACACCCCCGAAGCGCGCGCCAAGTTCCAGAGCTTTGGCTACACGCCCTTTCCCTCCACCCGCAAACAGCTGGAACAGTTCATTGCCGCCGAGCACCAGCGCTTTTCCGAGGTGATCCGCCAGAGCCGTATCAGCCTGGACTGAGCGCCCGTTCCGGGGGGCCCGACCCGCCGCCCATCGCCCTGCACTCCACCCGCACAGGTCTGCGCCAGCAGGGCCACCGTGTCACGCGGTACGGGGCTCCCCCTCTTCCACCGGCACCAGCGCCCGCCACCAGCGCTCGCCGGCATGGGGGGCGGCCAGGTCCAGCCGCTCGCCCATCAGCGGCGTGGCCACGGCAATGGCCTGGGCTTCGGCCAGGTCCACCACACGCTCGAACGGGTCCCACCAGGCGTGCATGGCCAGATTGAAAGTGCCGTTGTGGATGGGCAGCAGCCATTTGCCGCCCAGGTCCTGGTGGGCCTGCACGGTTTGCGCCGGGTGCATGTGCACATAGGGCCAGTGTTCGTTGTAGGCGCCGGTCTCCATCAGCGTCACATCGAAGGGGCCAAACTGCCGGCCTATCTGCCTGAAACCGTCAAAGTAGCCGCCATCGCCGCTGAAGAAGATGCGCAGCGGCTGCGTGCTTTCCAGGTCTTCGATCACCCAGGAGGCCCACAGCGTGCGGTTGCCGTCGCGCAGGCTGCGACCCGAAAAGTGCTGGGCTGGCGTGGCCGTGAAGCGCAGCCCGTCCACCTGCGTGCCCTGCCACCAGTCGTACTGCTGCACCTTGGCGGCCGGCACGCCCCATGCCACCAGCCGGTCCCCCACGCCCAAGGTGCAAATGAACAGATCGGTTTTGGCCGCCAGAATCCGCACCGTGGCGCGGTCCAGGTGGTCGTAATGGTCGTGCGACAACAGCACGCCGCGCAACGGTGGCAACTCCGCCAATGCAATGGGTGGTGCATGAAAGCGCTTGGGCCCGAAGAAGGCCAGCGGTGAGGCACGTTCGGCAAACACCGGGTCGGTGATCCACCAGCCCCCACGCAGCTTCATCAACAAGGTGGAGTGGCCGATGCGGTAGAGGCTGCGCTCGGGCGCCACCTCCAGCTGGGCGCGCGTGATCGGCTGCACCGGCAGTGGTGCCGCCGGCTCCGAGTTGCGCGGCTTGTTGAAAAAGAAATCCCACATCACCTTGGCGCCGGGCTGCGGCCCCTGGGCAGGACGGGGGTGGATGTTGCGAAAGCGCCCGCCCGCAAACTGGGGCGATTGCGGGTAGGCCACAACCGGGCTGCGAAAGAAACGGGCCAAGGGATTGGAAAGTGGCATGGCGCGAAAGAGGTCAGAAGTCCACAGGCTGCCACAGATGGGGGCAGCGCTGGCGGCCACAAGACCGAAGTGCTGCGGGTGAACGCCATGGCACAGCCATTCCTGCAGAAAAATGAGCAAACCGTGCTGCCTGCACAGGGTTCTGCCGTGATTTCTGCACGAAGGTTTTCAGAGAAAAAACGTGCAGCACCAGAGCACAAAGGCCCTCTCGGCGGCACGGCGCGCTTTCCGCACTCAGGGCGCCAGACCCTGGTCCTCCGGCATCAGCACCTCGGCCATGCGCTGCTGGATCCACTGTGCGGTGGCATCCAGCACCGCGCCTTGCAGCGTGAGCATGCGCACGGCCAGCGGCGGCAGCAGCAGCTCGGGGCAATGCAGCACGCTCAGGCGTGACAGTCCCTCGCCGTACTCGATGATGTTGCGCGGCAGGATGGCCCAGCCCAGGCCATCGGCCACCATGTCGGCCAGCACATAAAAGCTGTCCGAACGCCACACGCGGGGGCTGAGCACCAGCTCTTCCACACCGTCGATGCACATCACCAACTGACGCTGCGCAGCCAGGGCCTGGCGGCTGATACGGGGCTGCCGTGCTAGCGGATGGTCGTGCGCCACACACACCATCTGCGGCACGCTGGCCACGGAGCGCTGGGCAAACTGTCCGCCGACCACCCCCCGGTCAAACTGAAAGCCCAGCTGGGCACGCTGGCTTTGCACGGCCAGCGCCACTTCGGCAGCCGTGCCGTTGAGCACCGTCAGCTCCAGCGCCGGATAGTGCTGGGCCAGTTCACGCAGCAGCCGGGCTATCGGCGGGTAGGGCAGCGCCTCGTCCAGCGCCATGCACAAGGTGGCGGTCTGGCCTGCGGCCAGTGCACGGGCCCGCAACTCCAGTGCCTGGGCCTGGTGCAACAGCGCGCGGGCTTCCAGCAGCATCACGCTGCCGGCCGGGGTGAGCTGCACGCTGCGGCCGGCACGGCTGAACAGGGCCACGTCCAGATCGGCCTCCAGCAAGCCCATGGCCATGCTCACGGCCGACTGCGCCCGGCCCAGGCGGCGGGCGGCCTGCGTCATCGAGCCGCATTCGGCCACGGCAACAAACTGGTTCAGGCGTTCAAGTGTCCATTCCATACATCAATTTTATTGATTGAATCAAACTTTTATAAATCAATAAATTGATGAATCATGCGGTCTTTGCGCACCCGCAGAGCTGGAGCGCTGGCTGATACGCATTGGTTTTGTCATGGTTCTGTCTGTTTCCACTCCCCTCCACACCGCTCCCGCCGCGCGCCACCGCTGGCTGGTGCTGGGCATTGTGTCCGTGGCCCTGCTGCTGATCGTCATCGACATGACGGTGCTCTACACCGCCCTGCCCAGGCTGACACACGATCTGGCGGCCAGTGCCTCGGCCAAGCTGTGGATCATCAACATCTACGCGCTGGTCGTCTCGGGCCTGCTGCTGGGCATGGGCACGCTGGGCGACAAGCTCGGTCACAAGACACTGCTGCTCTCAGGCTTGGTGGTGTTTGGCGCGGCCTCTCTGCTGGCGGCATTTGCACCCGACACCGGCGTGCTGATTGCGGCGCGTGCGCTGCTGGGCGTGGGCGCCGCCATGATGATGCCGGCCACGCTGTCGGTGATCCGGTTGAGCTTCAGTGATGACAAGGAACGCGCTCTGGCCATCGGCATCTGGGCCTCGGTGGCCTCGGGCGGCGCGGCCTTCGGGCCGGTGGTGGGCGGCGCGCTGCTGGAGCATTTCTGGTGGGGTTCGGTGTTCCTGATCAACGTGCCCATTGTGCTGGTCACGCTGCCGCTGGCCTGGCGCTATATCGCCCCCTCGCACGGCGACCGCCAGCGCCCCTGGGACGGCATCGCCAGCCTGCAGGTGATGGTGGGTCTGGTGGCCTGCACCTACGCCATCAAGGAAGCGGGCAAGGCCACGCCGGACTGGGCCATGGCGCTGCTGACCCTGGTGCTGGGCACGGCGTTTCTGGCCATCTTTGTGCGCCGCCAGCGCCGCAGCGCCCACCCGCTGCTGGACCTGGAACTGTTCCGCAACCCCACGTTCAGCATGGCGGTGGTGGCTGCACTGACCTCGTCAGCTGCGCTGCTGGGCATGCAGCTGGTGTTCAGCCAGCGGCTGCAACTGGTGGCGGGCTATTCCCCCCTGGAAGCCGGCTGGGCCACGCTGCCCCTGCCAGTGGCGGCGTTTGTGGCCGGCCCCATTGCCGGGCGGCTGTTGCACCGCTGGGGCAGCCCGCTGCTGCTGGCGCGTGCGCTGCTGGTGGCCGGCCTGGGCATGGCGGCCTATTGGTGGGTGCACCTGGCCGCCACGCCATGGCAGGTGCTGAGCCTGGCGGTGCTGGGCTTTGGCGTGGGCGCCACCATGACGGCGGCATCGGCCACCATCCTGATGAGCGTCGCGCCCGAACGCGCGGGCATGGCGGCTTCGGTGGAAGAGGTGTCGTACGAGCTGGGTGGCGCCCTGGGCGTGACGCTGATGGGCAGCATGCTCTCGGCGGTCTACACCCACAGTCTGGCACTCCCGGCAGTGGCCGGTGCCTTGCCCGCCAGTGTGCGCGACAGCCTGGACGAAGCACTGCTGGCTGCCGAAGGCCTGCCCGCTGCCGTTGCGCAGCCGCTGGTGCACGCCGCCCACACGGCCTTTGACCAGGGCTTTACCGCGGTGCTGATCAGCGCCTCGGCGTTGCTGGTGGCCGCCGCCGCGCTGGTGCGCTGGCGCATGCGCTGAACCGGCTTGTGCATGGCTACGCGGCTGCTTCTTTCATGGCCGCTGCACTACCCTGCTACGGCCCTCATGACGCCGCTTGCAGCCACTGCATCGCCAGCCGTTCATCGGCCAGCGGAAAACGCCGCACCTCGGCCGAAGTGAAATGCTCGGCCAGAAACTCGCCCAGGCCCGCCACCGCACTGTCGGTCACCAGGGCTATGCGTTCCACCCGCTTGTGGTGCGCGTGCACAAAGTGCATGTGGGCGCTGAACCCGGCCCAGTTCTCCCAGCCGGGAAACTCGGCCGCCCGCACCAGCACCCCATTCAGCCGGGCGTGGCCCATCAGATAGGCATCCACCTCGGTCCGCAGCCGCTCAAAGTCCTGCTCGGTCAGCGGGCCGCTGGGGTGCAGGCGCAAAATACCTTCGGGCTTCATCAAGGTGAACGTGAGCATGGCAGCGCTCCTGGAGTCGCAGACCTTCACTGTACGGCGGACTGGCCGCGCCTGCAGTGCCTGCACTGCCATCGATGGTTTAGGACACCGATGGCAGCCCCTACACCGCGTGCGTTTGCTGCACCGCAGGCAAGATGGCGTTCAGCGCATGCATTGCGCGAGGGACTGGACCATGAACCCCATGACACAACGCCTGCAGGCACTGCTGGATGCCGGCAAGGAAACCGCGCTGCTGCGCTACACCCTGGGCAAGGCCGCGCTGGACGATGCGCAGCCCGCCGCTGCCCTGGAACACCTGCTGCGCGCCACCGCACTGGACCCGCACTATTCCGTGGCCTGGAAGCTGCTGGGCAAAGCCCAGCTCGCACTGGAAAACCCCTCCGCCGCGCGCCAGGCCTGGGAGCACGGCCTGGCCTGCGCCCAGTACAAGGGCGATGCCCAGGTGGTGAAAGAGCTGGGGGTGTTCCTGAAACGGCTGGACAAACAGCAGGGTTGAGTGTGGTGCAAACCGCCTGCAAGCGCATCGCCATCAACATCGGCAGCGGCATGTGCATGCCATCCGGCCCCTTCGTTCCACCCGCTGCGCCATCTGCGCGCTCCCAGCAGACGCAGCCAGCCACCCAAGGGCATCCAGTGCCCTTTCCACACAGCAACCTCGCCCATCCGCGACAATCCCGCCCCTATGTCTGATTTGCCCGTTTCGAACCCTGCTTCCTCATCTGCCCCTGCTTCCGCCCTGCGCCTGGTCTTGATCCTCGGCCTGCTCTCGGCCATCGGGCCGTTTGCCATCGATATGTACCTGCCGGCGCTGCCGCAGATCGGCGCCAGCCTGAACGCGCCGGTATCGGCCGTGCAGGCCAGCCTGACGGCCTTCTTTTTGGCACTGGGCGTAGGCCAGCCGCTGTTCGGCTCGCTGGCCGATCTGTGGGGCCGCAAAAAACCGCTGTACCTGGGCCTGGCCATCTTTGTGCTGGCCAGCATCGGCTGCGCGCTGGCGCAGGACATTCAGACCCTGGTGGTGCTGCGCTTCATCCAGGGTCTGGGCGCGGCAGCCGGCATGGCGATTCCCCGCGCCGTGGTGCGGGACCTGCACACCGGCCACGAGGCGGCCCGCATGATGTCGCTGCTGATGCTGGTATTCAGCGTCTCGCCCATCCTGGCACCGCTGGCCGGCAGTGCGGTGATTGGGCTGGGCGGCTGGCGCTGGGTGTTCTGGGCGGTCACTGCGGCCGCGGTACTGGGCATGCTGGCCATGGTGCGCGGCCTGCCCGAAACCCGTGGCCCAGCGGCACGCGGCGACAGCCAGCTGGCCGATACGTTCCGCGCCTATGCGCTGCTGCTGCGTGACACGCACTACCTGGGTCTGGTCTTCATCGGGGCCTGCGCCATGGCGGGCTTTTTCGTCTACCTGGCCGGCTCGCCCTTTGTGCTGATCAACCACTACGGTCTCTCCACCACGCAGTACAGCATGGCGTTTGCACTGAATGCCGTGGCCTTCATCGGTGCCGCACAGTTCACCGGCGCGCTGGGCCAGCGCTTCGGCCTGGCCACCGTGGTCAAGCTGGCCGCCAGCGCCAGCGGTGTGGTCATGGTTGCACTGCTGACCTATTACCTGCTGGGCGGCGACCAGTTGGCGGTACTGATGGCGCTGTACTTCATTGCCAGCGCCTTCATGGGTCTGGTGATTCCCACCACCTCCGTGCTGGCCCTGGAAGAGCATGGCGCCATTGCCGGCGCCGCGTCGGCCCTGCTGGGCACGCTGCAGATGCTCATGGGCGCCATCGCCATGCAACTGGTGGGCCTGTTCTCCACCGGCAAGCCCCTGCCCATGGTGGTGGGCATGGCCACCGGCGCGCTGTGCGGCGTGGCGCTGACCTGGATCACGCTGGGGACTGCACGCGGCCGCCAGACAGCCCATGCACAATGAGCCCGGCAGCACCACGCCAGCGTGGTGCTGCGATCACGGGCCGGTGTCCCGCAGGCTCCAGGCAGTCTTCAGGCCGACAGGGCCTGCCTGCGGATACAGGCCTTCAGCGCGGTCAGTGCCGCGGACTCCGGCGCCCCGACCCGGGTCACCAGGCCGTAAGGCTCCGCATTGGCATGCACCTTCAGGTCCAGCCGTGCCAGCGTCTGCCGGGCCTCGAAAAACTGCAGGGTCTCCAGCGACATCAGGGCCACCATGTCGGGGCTTTTGTTCAGCAACAGCGCCGTGGCGAATGTCGATGAGGTCTCCACCGGCCTGAACGCCAGCACCACCCCATTGCTGGCCGCCTCGCGCTCCAGCAGGGTGCGCAGCGGCATGTGGCCGGGAAACAGAATCCATGGGTACTGCGCCACCTGTTCCCAGCCGACATCCGGAGTGCGGCTGAGCGCATGCATGGGCGAGACCGCCACTGCCACCTCTTCCTCGCGCAGCCATTCGAAATGGAAGATATCGGTGCGCCGGGCCACCGATGTCCGGCACAGCGCCAGGTCCAGCACCCCGCTTTGCAGACCTTCCAGCAGGTCGGCACTGGTGCCCTCCTGCAGCTCGACCGTCACGTCCGGGTGCAGCCGGTGAAAGGCAATCAGGGCATTGGCCAGCACGGCCGCCAATGCGCCCGCAATCGTGCCCACGGCAATGCGCACACCGGAAGTGCGGGACATGCCCAGCAGCTCCTTGTGCATGTGCGCCAGGCTGGACAGCATCAGGCGCGCATACCGGATGGCACAGCGCCCCATATCGGTCGGCACCAGGCCCTGCGGGGTGCGGGCAAACAAGGTGACGCCGATCGCTTCTTCTATTTCGCGCAGGGCCTTGCTCACGCCCGGCTGCGACATGTGCAGCAGCACGGCGGCCTGGTGCACCGAGCCCATGTCTTCGATGGCGATGAGCAGCTTGAGCTGTTTGAACTTGAGCCGGCCGCCCATGGCATGCAGGCTGGCCAGTTGCTGCGCCACATCCTGCTCGGGTTTCTCCGGAGATTCCATTTTGTTCTACCTGGACCTGTGTTCCGCATGCGCGCGCCTGCTGGCGACTCCTAGACTGCGCAGCGTCGAATGAATTACTTGGAGACGTTGTATGAAGTTGTTGCGTTATGGCCCAGCCGGTGCGGAGAAGCCAGGAGTTTTGGACCCGGAAGGTCGCATCCGGGACATCTCCAGCCTGACGGCGGACATTGACGGGAAATTCCTGGCCAGCGCCGCCGTGGCCCAGCTGGCGGCCATGGACCTCACCACCCTGCCGCTGGTGGCCGGCCAGCCACGCCTGGGTGCCTGTGTGGGTCAGATCGGCAAGTTCATCTGCATCGGCCTGAACTATGCCGACCATGCTGCCGAATCGAACATGCCCATCCCCCAGGAGCCCGTGGTCTTCAACAAATGGACCTCGGCCGTTGTCGGCCCCAATGACGACGTCAAGATTCCGCGCGGCTCGGTCAAGACCGACTGGGAAGTGGAGCTGGGCATCGTCATCGGCAAAACCGCGTCCTACATCGACGCCAGCCAGGCCATGGAACACGTGGCGGGCTACTGCGTGGTCAACGATGTGTCGGAACGCGAATACCAGATCGAGCGCGGAGGCACCTGGGACAAGGGCAAGGGTTGCGACACCTTCGGCCCCACCGGGCCCTGGCTGGTCACCCGGGACGAGGTGCCGGATCCGCACCAGCTGCGGCTGTGGCTGGAAGTCGATGGCCACCGCTACCAGGACGGCAGCACCGCTACGATGATTTTCAAGGTGCCCGAGATCATTGCCTACCTCAGCCGCTTCATGACGCTGCACCCCGGCGATGTCATCTCCACCGGCACCCCGCCCGGCGTCGGCATGGGCATCAAGCCCGCACCGGTGTACCTGCGTGCAGGCCAGACCATGCGCCTGGGCATCGACGGCCTGGGCGAACAGCAACAGCGCGTGATTGCCGCGTAAGGAGATGAACATGAACCAGTACGACTTCGCAGGCAAAGTGGCAGTGGTCACCGGCGGCGCCCAAGGCATTGGCCTGTCCGTGGTGGAGCGGCTTCTCGACGGAGGCGCCGCCGTGGCCATCTGGGACCGCGACCCCCACGCCCTGCAGGCGGCGCAGCAGAACCTGCAGGCCCAAGGCACCGTACACACCGTCGTCACCGACATCACGAACATGGCCAGCGTGGAGCAGGCCAGCGCCGACACCACGGCCGCCCTGGGACCGGTGTCCATCCTGGTGAACAGTGCCGGCATTGCGGGCGCCAACGCCCCCACGGTCGACTACCCGGATACGGAATGGGACCAGGTGATCAAGGTGAACCTGCATGGCACGTTCAACGTCAACAAGGTGCTGCTCAAGGGCATGGTGAGCCAGGGCTATGGCCGGGTGGTGAACGTGGCATCCATTGCCGGCAAGGAAGGCAACCCGAATGCCTGTGCCTACAGTGCGTCCAAGGCCGGCGTCATCGCGCTGACCAAGAGCATCGGCAAGGAAACCGCAGGCCAGAACATCTCGGTCAACGCCATCACGCCGGCAGCGGCCCGAACCAAGATCTTCGACCAGATGTCGCAGCAGCACATCGACTACATGCTCTCCAAGATTCCCCGGGGCCGCTTCGTCCAGGTCGACGAGATTGCATCGCTGGTGGGCTGGCTGGTGAGCGCGGAAAACTCGTTCACCACGGGCGCGGTCTTCGATCTCTCCGGCGGCCGGGCGACCTACTGAGCGCACTGACAACGCCGCAGCATAGCGGCGTGTTCCATCAATAAAAAAGGAGACAAGCTATGAGCACAACACTGCACGTAGAAAGTGGGTTGAGCACCGGGGAAGTTTCGCGCGAGAAGGAGATCTACGGCAAGGTCTTCTGGCGCTTCATCCCCCTGCTCGTGATTTGCTGGGTCATGGCCTACCTGGACCGTGTGAACATCAGCTTTGCCAAGCTGCAGATGCAAAGCGAGCTGGGCTTTTCGGATGCGGTCTATGGCCTGGGCGCCAGCATCTTCTTCATCGGCTACTTCCTGTTCGAAGTGCCCAGCAACATGATCCTGCACCGGGTAGGTGCCCGCATCTGGATCATGCGCATCATGGTGACCTGGGGCATTGCCTCGGCCTGCACCATGTTCGTCACCAGCGAGATGGGGTTCTACTTCATCCGCTTTCTGGTCGGCGCCCTGGAAGCGGGGTTTGTGCCAGGCGCCCTGTACTATTTCACCAAGTGGTTTCCCGCTCAGCGCCGCGGCCGCATCAACACCATCTTCATGTCCGGCATCGCCTTCTGCGGCATCATCGGCGGCCCCATTTCGGGCGGCATCATGAAGTTCACGGATGGCGCCCTGGGCCTGCATGGCTGGCAGTGGCTGTTCCTGCTGGAAGGCCTGCCTTCCATCGTGCTGGGCATCATCGTCTGGTTCCACCTGGACGATGAAATCGAGCATGCCAAATGGCTCAACGCCAGCGACCGGCAGTTCTGGAGCAGCATGGTCAGCCGCGACGCCAAGAAGGCAGACACCCACCACTTCGGCGCGGCCCTGCGCGAACCCGCAACCTACATCCTGTCGATCATCTATCTGTGCCTGGCCGGCGGCATCTATGGCCTGGTGTTCTGGATGCCGCAGCTCATCAAGACCGCGGGCACACAGGACACGTTTGCCATCGGCCTGATCTCGGCCATTCCCTACCTGGTGGCCGGCGTGACCATGATCCTGCTGGGCAAGAACTCCGACCGCACCGGCGAACGCCGCTGGCACCTGGCATTGACAGCCTTGCTCGGTGGCGTGGGTTATTTCATCTGCGGCACCTACAGCGAACACACGGTGGCGCTGCTGTTCGGGCTGACGCTGGCGGCCACGGGGGTGATCTCCGCCATCGGTCTGTTCTGGGTCTTTCCCCAGCGTTTTCTGACCGGCATGGCCGCCGCCGCCGGGATTGCCCTGATCAACTCCATCGGCCAACTGGGCGGACTGATCAGCCCCTATATGGTGGGCAAGGTAAAGGACGTCACCGGCAGCGCATCCATGGGCCTGTACGCCCTGGCTGCAGCGCTGGTGGTGAGCTTCGTCATCATTGCCTGGGGTCTGCCTCAGCGTTTCTACGAGCGCACCCGCAGCTGACATTCCGCCCCACAAAAAAGCCCGCCGTATCTACGGCGGGCTTTTTTTCATGGGGAAACTGCAAGGAAAATGGCAGTGACAGCGACTCGCCACAATCCACAGAAGCCTGCCCTCACCCGCTCAGTGCGCCCCTCCGGCATCGGCGGCACCGGCATGGCCTACCGGACGCTTGGTCAGCCAGATCAGCACGATCAGCACCAGGAACAGCATGGACGACGCCCAGAAGATGTCGTTGGCCGCCAGCGTGAACGCCTGCTGGTCGATCAGCCGGTTGATCTGCGCCAGGGCCTGCTCCTGTGTCATGCCGGCAGCCTGCAGCTGGTTCTGTGTGATCGCGAAGGTCCCCTGGCCCTGTACCAGCGTTTCCGTCAGGTGGGCATGGTGCATGGTGGCGCGGCTGTCCCACAGCGTGGTGGCGATCGACGTGCCCATGGCGCCCGCAGTGATGCGCACAAAGTTGGACAGGCCGGCCGCCGCCGGGATGCGGTCCGGCGTCAGCCCGCTGAGCGTGATGGTGGTCAGCGGGATGAAGAAGAAGGCCATGGCCACACCCTGGATCAGGGTGGGAATCAGGATGTGGAAGAAGTCCGTCTCGATGGTGAAATGCGAACGCATCCACAGCACCGTGGCAAACACCACGAACGCACCCGTGGCCATCCAGCGCGGATCCCAGCTGCCCACTTTCTTGCCGACCAGCGGGGTCAGCACAATGGCCAGAATGCCCACCGGGGCCAGCGCCATGCCGGCGGTCGTGCTGGTGTAGCCCAGCCACTGCTGCAGCCACAGCGGCAGCAGCACCACATTGCCGAAGAACACCCCGTAGGCAATCGACAGCGCCAGCGAGCCAGCGGCAAAGTTGCGCCGCATGAACAGACGCAGCTCCACCACCGGGTGGGCGTCGGTCAGTTCCCAGACCACGAACACCACAAAGCTGACCAGCGCCACCACGGCCATGGTGATGATCTCGCCCGATGCGAACCAGTCCAGCTCCTTGCCCTTGTCCAGCATCAGCTGCAGCGCACCGACCCACAGCACCAGCAGGGACAGGCCCACGGTATCGATGGGCAGCTTGCGCGTGGCCGTCTCGCGGCTGCGATAGATGTTCCAGGTCAGCAGTGCCGACAGCAGGCCCACCGGCACATTGATGTAGAAGATCCACGGCCAGGAAATGTTGTCGGTGATCCAGCCGCCCAGCAGCGGCCCCACCACCGGCGCCACCAGCGTGGTCATGCCCCACAGCGCCAGCGCAGTGCCGGCCCGCGAAGGCGGGTAGCTGGACAGCAGCAGCGTCTGCGACAGCGGAATCATGGGTCCGGCCACCAGGCCCTGCAGCACGCGGAACAGCACCAGCGTTTCCAGCGATCCGGCAAAACCGCACAGCCAGGACGTCAGCACGAACAGCAGCACGCTCATGGTGAACAGCCGCACCGCGCCAAAGCGCTGGGTGAGCCAGCCGGTCAGCGGCACGCTGATGGCGTTGGCCACACCGAAGCTGGTGATCACCCAGGTGCCCTGGCTCGGGCTGACGCCCACATCGCCCGAGATGGCCGGAATGGCCACGTTGGCGATGGACGAGTCGAGCACGTTCATGAACGTGGCCAGCGACAGGGCCACCGTGCCCAGCACCAGTTGCGCGCCCTTGAGCGGCGCCGGCCGCGCAGGCATGGCCGGCGGGCTGGGTGGCACGGGCGGAAGAGAAGGCAGCGCCCCCGGGCTATCGCCGGGTGCTGCCGTAGAAGAAGAAGTCATACGCGGATCCGCTCCAGTTCAGGTACCGGGCGGCTTACTGCGCAGCCTTGTCTGCCGCCGAGGCCGCGGCGGACACGGCCACCGGAGCGGGCAATTGCTGCAGTGCAGGCACGCTTTGTCCGGCGATGATGCGGGCGATGCGCTCCTCTGTCTGCGGCAAGGCGGCGTCATACACCGCCGTCTGTGCCACCGGCTCGGCGCGCGGGGTCGAGGCCAGGGCCGTGCCATCACGGTCCCGCACATCCACCTTGGCATCCATCGACAGGCCCACCCGCAGCGGATGGGAGGCCAGGTCTTCGGGGCTCAGGCTGATGCGCACCGGCACGCGCTGCACCACCTTGATCCAGTTACCCGAGGCGTTCTGCGCCGGCAGCAGCGAGAAGGCAGCACCCGTGCCGGCGCCCAGGCCCACCACGGTGCCGTGGTAGACGGTCTTGTCGCCATAGACATCGGCCGTCAGCTCGGTCTTCTGGCCAATGCGCAGATCGGCCAGCTGGCTTTCCTTGAAGTTGGCATCCACCCACAGCTGGTGCAGGCCCACCACCGTCATCAGCGGTGCGCCAGCGGCCACGCGCTGGCCCAGTTGCACGCCGCGCTTGGCGACATAGCCCTCCACCGGTGCCACCAGGCGGGTGCGCTGCAATGCCAGCGCGGCTTCGCGCACCTTGGCTGCAGCGGCCAGCACGCTGGGGTGGGCCTCGGCCGTGCTGCCCTGGGTCTGGGCTTCGGCGGCCACCAGCTGGGCCTTGGCGGCGCGCACGGCGGCTTCGGCTGCCACCACGGCATTGCTGGCGGTCTTGAACACGCTCTGGGCATGGTCAAACTCTTCCTTGCCGACGGCACCCGTAACCGTCAGCGGGCGGCGGCGCTCCACGTCGTCCTTGGCACGGCCCAGATCGGCCTGCAGGCGCAGCAGATCGGCTTCGCGCTGGGCCACCTGGGCAGCCAGCGGCGCGTTGTTGGCATACAGCGTGCGCACCTGGCGCACGGTCTGGGCCAGCTGCGATTCGGCCTGGGCCAGGGCCACCAGGGCGTCGGCGGTGTCGAGCTGCACCAGCACCTGGCCGGGCTTGACGTAATCGGTGTCGTCCGCGCCAATGCTGATCACGGTCCCTCCCACCTGGGGCGTGATCTGCACCACATTGCCTGCCACATAGGCGTTGTCGGTGGTCTGGTAGTTGCGGGCCACCATCCAGTGCCAGCCGCCCCATGCCACGGCGGCCACGGCCACGGCGGCCGCCACGATGGTCAGGCCTTTGCGGCGGCCCTGGGGATTGGCAGCGGGGGCTGCGGCGGCGTTGTTCTTGCTATCGGTCATGATGTTCGGCGCTTTGTTATGTCGGTAAATGGTTTTGCGCCCCGGGCCGTCTGCACAGCAGCGCTGCCCGGGAAAAATCGGTGAAAAGGATGGCGCGCGTGGCGCGCCGGTTCATCCCGGGATCATTTCTGGCTCAGTTGCACGCGGGCGGTGTCGTCCTGCCAGCCACCGCCCAGCGCCTGCATCAGCGCAATGCGGGTGTCCAGTTCACGGGCACGCAGGTCCACGGCCAGGCGGCGCTGGGCAATCACCTGGTTTTCGGTGTTCAGCACCACCACCTGACCGGTCAGACCGGCCTGGTAGCGCTGCACGGCAAAGTCATAGGCGCGTTCGGCCTTGGCCAGCGATTCGGCCTGCAACTGCTGCTGGCGCTCCAGCGATTGCATGGACGCCACGGCATCGCCTGCGCCCTTGACCGCATCCAGCACCACGCCGTTGTACTGGGCGATGGCGCTGTCCAGATCGGCCTGCTTGCCACGCAGCTGGGCACGCAGGCGCTTGCCATCGAAAATCGGCAACCGCAGCGCGGGCGTCACGCCCAGCTGGCGCGAACTGCCCTGGAACACCTGGTCCAGCCCGACGGCCGACAGGCCCACGAACGCGGTCAGGTTCACATCCGGATAGAACTCGGCCTTGGCGCTGTCAATGCCGCGTGTGGCAGCTTCCACGCGCCAGCGGGCCGCCACCACATCGGGGCGGCGGCCCAGCAGATCGGCCCCCAGCACCGTGGGTACCGCCTGCAGCTGCAGGGCTGCCAGCTGCGGCGCCAGGGCCTGCTGGGCATCGGGCGCCTGGCCGCACAGCACGGCAATGGTGCGGCGCGCCAGCGTGATCTGCTCGTCCAGCATTTCCACCTGGGTGCGGGCATCGGGCAGGCCCGCCTGGGCCTGGGTCAGTTCCACCTGGCTGTCCAGACCGGCACGGGTGCGCTGCTGGCTCAGATCCAGCAAGGCCTGGCGTTGCACCAGCGTCCGCTGGGCCACATCGCGCTGGGCCAGCAAGCGGGCCAGCCCCACATAGCTGCGTGCGACCTGGCCTGCCAGCTGCGTGGCGGCAGCCGCGCGGTCGGCCTGGGCCGCACGGGCCTGGCCCAGGGCGGCATCCAGCTCGGCGCGGTGCTTGCCAAAGAAATCCGGATTCCAGCCCAGGCCCAGCTGCACGTTGCCGCTGTTGTAGGTGTGGCCGGCAATGGGCGCCGGGATCATGCCGTTGGCGCTGTAGTGCTGGCGGGTCGCATCGGTAGTGAAGCTGCCGCGCACATCGGTGGCGCTGCTGGTGGCCGTGGCCAGCGCCAGGGCCTTGTCCAGGCGGGTCTGGCTCGCGGCCAGGCTGGGGTTGTCCTGCAGGGCCAAGGCCACCAGCTGGTTGAGCTGGGCATCGCCCAGCGCACCCCACCACTGAGCAGCGGGCAAGGCGGCCTCGGTGGTGGCGTCCGCAGCGGAGCGGGCCTGCAGCCCCAGCGCGTCGGGAGCCAGCGTGGTCAGCGGGGTGTGGGCCGGCCCCTGGGAAGCGCAACCGGCCAGGACCAGGGCGGCGGCGCCCAGCGACAGCCCGGCAGCCAGGCGGTGCAGCGGGGGCGCTGCAAAACGGTGTGAAGACATGGTGGATGGATCCAAGGTCAAACAAGGCTGCAAGGGCTGCAGCCGAAAAGCGTCAGGATTCGGGCGTCGCCTCTGCGCCCGCAGGCGGTGGGGACGGAGGGCGTGCTGCCGGGGATGGCGAGGACGACGCAGAAGGCGCGGCGGGAGCGGCGGCCCCTCCCCGCAGTGCATCGCCGTTGAGCAGCATGCGCTGCAGCATGGACACCAGCTGGCGGCATTCCGCATCACTGAAACCCGCCAGATGGGCGTTGAGCACATCGCACAGCACCTCGGGCACCTGGGTGGCCACGGCGCGGCCCTGTTCGGTCAGCACCAGTTCCACACGGCGGCGGTCGGTGGTGGAGCGCTCGCGCCGCAGCAGACCTTTGGCCTCGATGCGGTCCAGTGCACGGGTGACGGAGGCCGGGTCCATGCCCAGATCACGCGCCAGGCAGGTGCTGCGGGTGTCGCTGTTGAGCAGCAGCTTGTACAGCGGCAGCCACTGCACATAGGTCAGGTCATGCTCGGCCAGCTGCGCATCGGCCTGCTGCAAGACGGAGCTGAGCACACGCCGCATCAGAAAACCGGCGCTCTCCCAAGGCTGGTAGCTGCCGGGCCGGTAAAAGGCGGCCGGAGGCTGCACGGCACCAGGTTCCGGGCCGTGCGCCTGGGGGTCGTCAGGGGAAAGTGACATGGTCGAAATTTAATTGACTAAGCAATAATTGGCTGTGCAATGTATTCCAAATTGCAGAACACCGCCTGTCACCCATGCAGCCGCAGGGGGCATGGCGACCTGGCCAACGCCTGGAACGCTCCCGAAATCAGAGCTATGGATCTAGGCTGGCATGGCATCACCGTGATATCAGGTGCCCCGTCAACAGACCTCCAGAGCCGCGCGGCACAGACCCTGCTGTCACCATGCCGCGACAGCACCTCGCCATTGGCAGCTGCGGCGCACCAGGTGCAACAGCCTTGCCCGTGTTTTCCCTGGCCTGTCGCGCGTGCTGCCACCGGACACGCACCGCGCTTTCCATAATGGGTGGCACACCCTTCCCCCACCCCAGCTTTAGGAGACACCCCGTATGCGCGCAGCAGGAAAATCCACCATCGTCACCGGCGCCGGCAATGGCATTGGGGAAGGCATTGCCCGGCGCCTGGCCGCCGAAGGCGCATGCGTGGTCGTCAACGACATTGATGCAACCAAGGGCGAAGCCGTGGCCGCCAGCATCCGTGCCAGCGGAGGACAGGCGCAGTTCGTACAGGCCGACATGACGCGCCATGCCGATGTTCAGGCCCTGACCGCACGCACACTGGAGCTGTTCGGCCGGCTGGATGTGTGGATCAACAACGCCGGCTGGACCCACCGCAACCGCCCGATGCTGGAAGTCAGTGAGGAAGAGTTCGACCGGGTGTATGCCGTCAACATGAAAAGCATCTACCTTTCGGCCCTCCACGGCGTGCCCGCCATGCGTGCCAACCCACAGGGCAGCAGCGGCTGCTTCATCAACATTGCGTCCACCGCCGGGATCCGCCCGCGCCCGGGGTTGACCTGGTACAACGGCTCCAAGGGGGCTGTCATCACCACCAGCAAATCGATGGCGGCCGAACTGGGGCCGGATGGCATCCGTGTGAACTGCATCAACCCGGTGTTCAACCCCGACACCGGCCTGGCCGCCGAATTTGCCGGAGGCCCCGTGGACGAGGCACGGCGTGCCAGGTTTCTGGCCACCATTCCGCTGGGCCGCTTTTCCACCGCGCTGGATGTGGCCAATGCCGCGCTGTACCTGGCCAGCGACGAGGCGGCGTTCATCAGCGGCGTCTGCATCGAGGTGGATGGCGCCCGGTGTGTCTGACGCCCGGCGGTGAAACAGCCCGCGCCCTGGATTTGCGCAGGCAGGCGGTTTTTCCGCTGTTGCGGCGAGGCGGTCCAGGGGTCGCCCGACACGACGCCCTCTTGATGCACATCAAGCACGCACGGCGCGCCCCGCGCTCCATGCCCCAACACCCACAAGGCATACCCCCTTAGAGGCACAATCGCACCCCTATGTCCGACCGAGTGATTCCTGTGCTGGACCAGCGCGCCGCGCCGCTGCAGCCCCGCATCCCCACTGCCCTGCCCACCGCTACCGGTGTACTGCAGGATGGACTCGGCCGCCCCTTGCATGACCTGCGTATCAGCGTGACGGACCGCTGCAACTTCCGCTGCGCCTACTGCATGCCCAAGGAGATCTTCGACAAGGACTACCAGTACTACCTGCCGCATTCGGCCCTGCTGTCCTTTGAGGAAATCACGCGTCTGTCCCAAGTGTTTGTGCAGCACGGGGTGCGCAAGCTGCGCCTGACCGGGGGCGAGCCGCTGCTGCGCAAGCATGTGGAAAACCTGATCGCCCAATTGGCCCGGTTGCGCACACCCGACGGCCAGCCCCTGGACCTGACATTGACCACCAACGGCTCCTTGCTGCGCCGCAAGGCCCAGGTGCTGAAAGACGCCGGCCTGCAGCGTGTGACCGTGAGCCTGGACGGACTGGACGACGCTGTCTTTCGCCGCATGAACGATGTGGACTTCCCCGTGGCCGACGTGCTGGACGGCATTGCGGCCGCACAGCAGGCCGGGCTGCAGCACATCAAGGTGAACATGGTGGTCAAGCGCGGCACCAATGAAGACCAGATCCTGCCCATGGCGCGGCATTTTCGCGGCACGGGCGTGACGCTGCGCTTCATCGAATACATGGATGTGGGCGCCACCAACGGCTGGTGCATGGACGAAGTTCTGCCCTCGGCCGAGGTCATCGCCCTGCTGCAGCGCGAGCTGCCCCTGGTGCCGCTGGAAGCGACTGCCCCCGGCGAAACCGCCCAGCGCTGGGGCTATGTCGGCGCCGACGGCCGCCACGACCCAGCCTTGGGCGAAGTGGGCGTGATCAGCAGCGTGACCCAGGCTTTCTGCCACGAATGCAGCCGCGCCCGCCTGTCCACCGAAGGCCAGCTCTACACCTGCCTGTTTGCCGACCAGGGCTGGGATCTGCGCACCCTGCTGCGCAACGGCAGCAGCGACGCGCAGCTGTCTGCGGCTGTAGCCGACATCTGGCAAGGCCGCACGGACCGCTATTCCGAGCTGCGCAGCCAGCTGCCGCCTTCGGAAGCGGCGCCCCGCCGGCGGATTGAAATGAGCTACATCGGGGGTTGAGCCCTGAAGCACCGGGTGGCCCCTGAACAGCGGACGGCCGCAGCGCCAGTCAGCGGCGTTTAGCTAGGGTCTCCGGCAGACAGCACATCGGTTGCTGGAGACGTGGGCAGATTGGGGCAGGGCCGAACGCCGCAGTGAAATCCCCGCCATGGACACCACACCCCTGGGGCCTGACCGCCCGAAGCGCTGCGGCCCTGCCGCTACACTTGGCGCCAAATCAGCCTCACCTGCCTGCTGCAGGGGAGCAGGCAGCTATATTTTTTGAAGAACATGATCGCTACTTCCGACATCACCGGCATGGTGCTGGCCGGCGGCCGTGGCAGCCGCATGGGCGGCGTGGACAAGGGCTTGCAGCCGTTTGCCGGCCAGCCGCTGGCCCGGCACGCGCTGCAGCGCCTAGCGCCCCAGGTCGGGCCGCTGCTGGTCAACGCCAACCGCCATCTCGAGACCTACCGTGCCTGGGGCGTGGAGGTGGTGGCCGACACCGAGGCCGACTACCCCGGCCCCCTGGCCGGCTTTCTGGCGGGCCTGCTGCATTGCCGCACCCACTGGTTGCTGGCCGTGCCTTGCGATACGCCCCGCTTTCCCGCCGACCTGGCCGCGCGCCTGGTGGCCGCAGCCGAAGCCGCACAGGCCCCGCTGGCCCTGGCGCACGCGCCGGATACCGAGCCGGCAGCACCCCATGCGGACGCCGCCAGCGCAGCGACAGCCATCCATGCCCCACCTCTGCGTGCCCAGCCCGCTTTCTGCCTGATACACACCAGCCTGCTCGGCAGCCTGCAGCAGTTCGTCAGCGCAGGCGGTCGCAAGATCGACCGCTGGACCGCGCTGCACCCGCTGGCCGTGGCCTGCTTCGACCAGCCCGGCGACGACCCGCTGGCCTTTGCCAATGCCAACTCCCTGCAGGAGCTGCATGCCCTGGAAGGGCTGCACGCCGCCGTACCGAAGATGGAGAACCGCTGATGTCCCCCTCCTGGATGACCCAACTGCTGACCCGGATTGGCGCGGATGCCGGCGCCATGCAGGTAAACCAGGTCCACACCCTGCTGCGCGCCCTGGCCCAGCCCGTGGCAGAGACCGAGTCGCTGCCGCTGCAACAGGCGCTGGGCCGCGTGCTGGCAGCCGATGTCCTGTCCCCCGTCGATGTACCGCCGCACGACAACGCCGCCATGGACGGCTATGCCTTTGCCGGCCAGTGGCTGGCCACGGCCGAACCGCTGGCGCTGCCCGTTGCGGGGACCGTGCTGGCCGGTCAGCCCTGGACGGGCGATGTTCCCGCTGGCAATGCACTGCGCATCATGACGGGTGCCATGCTCCCGCCGGGACTGGACACCGTTGTGCCGTTTGAGCTGTGCCAACTGGAAGACCCTGCGGATGCGGCAGTACCGACGGTGCGCTTTGCCAGCGCCGGACTGCGCCCCGGCGCCAACCGCCGCCAGCGCGGCGAGGAACTGGCCACAGGCGCCACCGCCCTGCCTGCCGGCACCCGCCTGGGTCCTGCCGAGCTGGGCCTGGCCGCCGGCCTGGGCCTGGCCCAGCTAACCGTGCGCCGCCGCCTGCGCGTGGCCCTGTTTTCCACCGGCGATGAGCTGCTGCAACCGGGCGAAGCGGCCCGCACCGGGGCCATCTACGACAGCAACCGCTTTGCACTGGCCGCGGCACTGCAGCAACTGGGCTGCACCGTGCACGACCTGGGCGCCGTACGCGACGAGCCTGCCGCACTGCGCGCCGCACTGCAGCACGCCGCACAGGATGCCGATGTCATCCTGACCAGCGGCGGCGTCAGCAGCGGCGACGCCGACCATACGCAGACCCTGCTGGCCGAGCTGGGCGATGTGGCTTTCCTGCGCATCGCCATGCGCCCCGGCCGCCCACTGGCCGTCGGCCGCATGCACCGGGCAGACGGTCGCCCTGGCGCGTTGCTGCTGGGCCTGCCCGGCAACCCGGTTGCCACCCTCCTCAGCTTTGCGCTGCTGGCTCGCCCCGCGCTGCTGCAAGCCATGGGCATGGATGCCGAGCGTGCCACGCCAGCGTTGGTGCAGGTTCCGCTGGCTGTGCCGCTGCGCAAGCGTGCCGGCCGCACCGAATTCGTCCGTGCCACCCTGCACACCAATGCCCAGGGCCAGGTCGAGGCCCGCCCCACCGGCAACCAGAGCTCGGCCATGCTCAGCAGCCTGGTGCAGGCCGACGCCCTGCTGCTGCTGGACCACCACCAGGGCGATCTGGCGGCAGCAACCCTGGTCAACGCGCTGCCACTGCACGGCCTGCTATAAAAGCTGCATTCTTTTTGCAGTCAACGCATCCATGGCCTACACCGATACCGCCACCCTGCCAGAGCCCACCGCCGAGGCTGTGCAAGCCCTGCCCGGCCTGGTGCTGCTGGAGTTCGGCACCGATTGGTGTCCCCACTGCCTGGGCGCGCAGGACGCCATCCGCAAGGTGCTGGCACCGCGTGACGACATCCAGCACATCAAGGTGGAAGACGGCCCCGGCCGCCGCCTGGGACGCCTGTTCCGCGTCAAGCTCTGGCCCACGCTGGTGCTGCTGCAGGACGGCCAGGAAATCCGCAGGACCGTGCGGCCACAGGGCGCACAGGCTGAAGCGGCGGTGCGGATGTTGGTGGAGGCCGCCTGAAACGGAACCCGCTACCGCGCGGCAATGCCGGTCAGGTGGGGCTGGCGCGGGGGACAGAGACGGCGATGGATGGCGCTGGGGACTGGCACACCGCCACCGTCCACTGCGCATAACGCTGCACATAGGGGCGGCTGCTGGTCAGTGCGCGTTCCGCAGCGGCCAGGGTGCGTTGCCGGTCCAGATGCCGTGCCAGGCGCAGCTGGTCCTTGAACTGTTCGGCAAACGCTCCGGTCTGCAGCCGTAGAAGAATGCTGGACAGCAGCTGTGTGCGCTGGCTGCGCCCCAGCGGGCAGTGCTTCAGGCGGCGGCAGACCATTGCCCGGGCCCGGCCATGCCACAGTCCCCGGGTGTCCGCCAGCACAAACGCTATGCACCTGTCCACCGCCAGCACATCCTGCACCAGCAGCCTGTCCGCCAGCGCGCGCAGCTCCTGTTTGCTCAACAGGCCAAAGGCCGCTTGGGGCGGCAGGGAGATGGGGAAGGAAGGAAGGAAGGAAGGAAGGAAGGAAGGAAGGAAGGAAGCGAAAGCGGGCTGCGCATGGGCTGTGCGCCTAATCGCCGCGCAGGATCTGGATCACATGCTCGGGGCCGAACGCCACCTGCAGGCCAGGCGCCAGGGCTTGCGTGCAATACGGCTGGTTGTCGAGCGTGCCCAGATAGCCCGCACCCTGGCGGGCCTGGACGATCACCCACATGCGCTCCACGTTCTCCCCTGCCTCGTGGGTGATGCGAAAGACCAGCTTGGCAAAGTCGCCCACATTCAACCCGGCCCGCATCTCGCCAGGCGGCAGATAGAAAGTGTCCGGCGCCTGTGCATGCAAGGTTTCGCCGTTGTCGAGTGTGTAACTGACCATCGTCGTCTCAGTGTGGTTCCATGGCGGTGCAAGGTGCTGCCGAGGCCTGCCCGGCTCCCTGCCTCACGGGCTGCTGCAGGCCTGCGTCCCGCCTTGGCACATGAAAGCGTAATGCTCCGCCACGGGCGTGGGCCGGCGTGCGCTGGTGTGCACCGAACCCTGGGCAGTGAACAGAAAAGGATAGAAACCCATGCAACTGTCGGCATCCAGCGCCGCCACATCGGCCTGCCAGCCCTCCCAGCGCAAATCGCGGTAGAAGTCGCACAGACGGCTGGAAAAAGCCCACTGCATGAACGCCGTGTGCCCCATCTCCAGCGCTTCCCAGGCGAGGGTGTCCGGTGCCAGATAGTAGATGCCTCCCCGGTCCGCCCCCAGCGCACCGCCGTTGATGGCGAAGAAGCCGCCCACGGCATCATCGCCCACCAACAGAACGCCATCGCCGCGCGACTGGTTCCATGCCGCCAGATCGCGCGACAGCCGGGGATGACCCGAACCCAGCAGGCGCAGCCAGCCCCCATCGACCAGCACGCCGCCGGTGCCATGGGCCATGGCCCCCAGCGGCGAACGCGTCGTCACCTGCAGCGCCAGCAGCACCGCATCGCATGCGGCCGAGGGCGGCAACAGCTCCACGGGCAGCTCCGCATCCCGGGCCCACGCCGTGATCAGCGGCAACGCCGACTCGGCATGGTTCAACAGCTCGTGCAGCGCCCGCATGCGCCCTCCTTCACCGGTTCAGCATCCATGCGCGCCATTCTGGCACGGGGAAATCGTCAGCCATGCGGCCAAGCGCGCGCCACAGCCACTCAGCATGCTGCCTCCACCGTCAGCCATGGCCAGCGTTCCTGGTAGCTGCGTACCTTGTCGGCAAACATGGCAGGCTGGTGGTTCAGGGGATTGATCCGCAGCACATTGCGCTGCAGATCGTCCAGTCCGTGGGTGCTATACAGCACGCCGGTGGCAACGTCCACCCCGATGCAGGTGGAGCAGATCAGGTAGCGGTCGATGCCATCGGTGGCCCGGTGCAGCGGCGCGTAGCTGGCGCCGAATTTCTGGGCATACCACAGGTGCACACGGGCCTGGTTGCGCACCTCCACATGCACGCCCAGGCGCTGGCATGCCTGGCGCACGCGCGCAATGACGCGGTCTTCGGCCTCCCAGGACAGATCGTCGTCAAAGTAGATGACGTCATAGTCCTTGATGCCCCACTGGGGCGGGCGGCCGGATTGCAGGTTCCACACCGTCTGGAACAGGCAGCCCGCAGTCAGCATGCCCTGCGGCAGCTCCAGCGTGGGCAGCAACGCCAGCAAGGCACGGTTGGCGGGGTTTTCCATGGCCAGCGCCACCAGGGTCTCCCTGCTAAGGGCTTGCATTACTTGTCGTTCGTCGAAGGTAGGCACAGCAGCCCGGCCGCACTTCCCGTACGACGGGGTGCAACAAGCGTATCGCGCGCATGGCGAGCGTGGCGTCCGCGGTGCTTACAGCCGCCCCAGTGCCTGGTCCACGCCCTTGTTTGCCAGGGCGTCGGCGCGTTCATTGCCCGGGTCTCCGGCGTGGCCCTTGACCCAGCGCCAGTCGATGCGGTGGCCGGCGCCGCTGACCAGCGCGTCCAGCTGCTGCCACTGCTCTGCATTCTTGACGGGTTCCTTGCTGGCCGTGCGCCACCCTTTGGCCTTCCAGCCGTGGATCCATTCGGTGATGCCTTTGCGCACGTACTGGCTGTCCAGGTACAGCGTCACATCGCAGGGACGCTTGAGGGCGCTGAGCGCCTCGATCACCGCCTGCAGCTCCATACGGTTGTTGGTGGTTTCACGTTCGCCGCCAAACAGTTCCTTCTTGGCGTCTCCCGCCTGCATCAGCACACCCCAGCCACCAGGGCCGGGGTTGCCCTTGCAGGCGCCGTCCGTGTAGATCACAACCTTGTTCACAACTTCATATCCTTGTATTTCGACGATGGATTGCGCTGGGCCACGGGCACCGCCCCTGGCGCATTGACACGGCGCGTGCGCCAGCCGGGCTCCAGCAGCCGCATGCCCTGCACGCGCTTGATGGCCACCACGCAATAAACAGCGCCGAGTATGGGCCAGGTTTTGGCTCCCACACGGTTCATCCAGCCCCAGCGCTGCTGCCAGCGCGCCTGCTGCACATGGGGGGTGAAGGCGCCGAAGTCCACCGCCTCGATTTCCAGCTCCATCAGCCGCAGCCAGTCGCGCAGCCGCAGATAGGCAATTCCCCGCGTGGCATTGGCAGCGTCCTCCGCCGGCCGCTCCAGCGCGTGCTGGGCACCCCACAGGCTCCAGGGGTTCAGGCCAAAGATCAGCACCTTGCCTTCGGGCATCAGCACGCGCGCCACCTCGCGCAGCGTGGCGTGGGGGTCGGGGCTGAGCTCCAGGGTGTGCGGCAGGATCAGCAGGTCCATGCAGGCATCGGCCAGCGGCAACGCGCGGAAATCGGCATAGAAAGCGGGAGCCCACCGCGGACTGTCCGCCGCCACCTCCCCTTCCTGTGCGGCGGGCGGGCACCAGGCGGCCTGCTCCGGGGACTCCAGGGCCAGCCACCGGTGGGGCATGCGGTTGGTTCGTAACCCTTGTAGCATCGGCATACCCCACTGAAGGCTGTGATAGCCGAAAATATCGGACACGGCCTCGTCGCAGCGTTGCTGCTCCCAGTCCAGCAGGTACTGGCCCGACGCCGTCGCATTCCAAGGGTGTACTACCCGATTCGTCTCACTCATGAACCTGTTGCCCATACCCGCGCTGGCGGACAATTACATCTGGTTGCTGCACGATGGCCACGAGGCCCTGGTGGTCGACCCCGGCGTGGCCGAGCCTGTCATGCAGGTGTTGCAGGCCCGGGGCCTTGCGCTGCGGACCATTCTAGTGACCCACCACCATGCCGATCATGTCGGCGGCGTGGCGGCACTGCGCGAAGCCACCGGCGCCACGGTCTACGGTCCCGCCTTCGAGACCATTCCCGAACCGGCCACCCGCGTGGACGGCGGTGATACCTTGCACCTGCTGGGCCTGCACTGGCAGGTACTGGCCATTCCCGGCCACACCAGCGGCCATGTGGCGTATTACTGTGCCAGCCCTAGAGGTCCCGGCCCCGGGAATGCCCCCATTCTGTTCTGCGGCGATACCCTGTTTTCGGCCGGCTGCGGCCGCCTGTTCGAAGGCACGCCGGCACAGATGTTCGATTCGCTGCAGCAACTGGCGTCCCTGCCCGCCGACACCCGCGTGTGCTGCGCACATGAGTACACACTTTCTAACTTGCGCTTCGCCTTGGCCGTGGAACCAAACAATGTGCAGCTGCTCCATCATGCGGCACACTGCCAGAATCTGCGTGCACAGGGACAGCCCACACTGCCATCGTCCCTGGCGGTGGAGCGCGAAATCAACCCTTTTTTGCGTTGTAACGTTGTGCAAGTAGCCCAAGGGGCTTCACAATTCGCGCCTCACCTCGACACCCAACACCCGCTCAGCGTCTTCACCGCGCTGCGCGAATGGAAAAACGTATTCCAATGAATTTGAGGCATATTCTTTTACTGTGCAGTGCGTTGTGGCTGGCCGGTTGCGCCACCACCACGCCCACCGATGGCACGGCACCGAACGCCAGCACCGCGTCGGTCACCAGCCATATTCCCCAAGGTCCGCTCAGCCCATTGAGCAACAAGAGCGCCCGCGGCGGCAAGGTGGCATCGCTGACGCCGCCAGCCGACCTGTGGGAACGCATCCGCAACGGTTTTGCCATGCCCGATCTGGAACAGGACCTGGTCCAGAACCAGGAGCAGTGGTACAGCAGCCGCCCCGACTACATCCAGCGCATGACCGAGCGCTCCAGCAAATACCTGTTCTACATCGTGGAAGAGCTGGAACGCCGCGACATGCCCACCGAACTGGCACTGCTGCCCTATATCGAAAGCGCGTTCAACCCGCAGGCCGTGTCCAGCGCCAAGGCCGCCGGCATGTGGCAGTTCATGCCCGCCACAGGCACCTATTTCGACCTGAAGCAAAACAGCTTCCGCGACGACCGGCGCGATGTGATGGCCTCCACGCGCGCAGCGCTGGACTATCTGCAAAAGCTCTACAACATGTTCGGCGACTGGCACCTGGCCCTGGCCGCCTACAACTGGGGCGAAGGCAGCGTGGGTCGCGCCATCAAGCGCAACCAGACGCTGGGCCTGGGCACGGGCTACACCGAGCTGAACATGCCCGCCGAAACGCGCAACTATGTGCCCAAGCTGCAGGCAGTCAAGAACATCATTGCCCAGCCCGGACGCTTCAGCGCCCAGCTGCCGCTGATCGAGAACCACCCTTATTTCCAGGCCGTGGAAATCACCCGCGACATCGACGTGGCCCTGGTCGCCAAGCTGGCCGACGTGCGCGAAGAAGACTTCCGCGCCCTCAACCCATCATTCCACAAACCCGTCATCCTGGCGGCCGGCACGCCGCAGATCCTGCTACCCTGGGACAATGCCAAGGTATTCCGCCGCAACCTGGAAGCCTATGACAAAGGCCAGCATGCCAGCTGGACTGTGTGGGTGCTGCCACGCACCATGAGCGTGGCCGATGCCGCACAGCGCGCCGGCATGAGCGAGTACGACCTGCGTACCGCCAACAACATCCCGCCGCGCATGCTGATCAAGTCCGGCTCGGCACTGATGATCCCGCGTACAGGCGAAGCCGGCGATGTCTCCGGCCAGGTGGCGGATACCGCCAGCATCGCCTTTGCACCCGAAGTCACGACGCGGCGCAGCACCGTCAAGGCCCGCAAGGGTGACACAATCATCAGCATTGCACGGCGCTACAACGTCAGCTCCAGCGATGTGGTGAGCTGGAACGACCTGCGCCCCAATGCCAGCCTGCGCAGCGGCCAGTCACTGACCATGTACCTTCCGGCCCGTGTGGCCGCCAGTGTGGCCAGCAGCGGCAACGGCCGCCAGCAGACCGTGACCAAGGTCAGCCGCAACAGCAAGACCGCTGTCAAGGCCGTGCCGCGCAACGAAGGCAAGACCGCGGTGGCCCAAAATGGCGGAACGCCTTCCAAGCGCAAGCGCTGACCAGGCCCTGCGCCATCAAAAAAGGACTGCCTGGGCAGTCCTTTTTTTGTGCATCTGGTGCTGTGATGCGATCAGGGCGGCCGAAGCGGCTGCGAAGGCAGGCACGCGGCCCTGCCTTGCTTGCCAGCGCCCCTGCTTGCGCCCCCACCACCGCATGGCAGCGGCGTGGGTCGGGCTCAGCGCCGGTCCACCAGCGCATGGGCAATCGTGCCCAGGTCCACATATTCCAGCTCGCTGCCCACCGGCACGCCCCGCGCCAGACGGGTGACCTCGATGGAGCGGCCTTGCAGCAGCTCCGTGATGGCGTGGGCCGTGGCCTCGCCTTCGGCGGTGAAGCTGGTGGCCAGAATCACCTCTTGCAGCGCCGGTTCCTGGGTGCGCACCAGCAGCTCGGGCAGGCCGATGTCCTTGGGGCCCACACCGTCCATGGGCGACAGCCGCCCCATCAGCACAAAGTAGTAGCCACGGTAGGCGCCTGTGCGCTCCATGGCCGCCAGATCCGCCGGCGTCTCCACCACGCACAGGCGAGCGGCGTCGCGCCCTTCATCGCGGCAGATGCTGCACACCGTCTCGTGCGTGAAGGTGTTGCATTTTTCGCAGTGGCGCACGGAATCCACGGCGGTCACCAGCGCCCGCGCCAGCTGGCGCGCACCTTCCTGGTCGCGTTGCAGCATATGGAACGCCATGCGCTGCGCAGTTTTGACGCCCACGCCCGGCAGGCGGCGCAGCGCCTGGATCAGGGGCTCCAGCGGTTGAAGCAGTTCGGACATCGGCAACACTCCAGAATCCAGAAATATCCAGCCCAGTGCGCAGCGAAACGGCAGCGCCCAAAGCAAAAGGGAAAGCGCCAGCGCTTTCCCTCGGTCACAGACCACCCGGACCACAGTCCGTCCGGCCCTGCAGCACAGCTGCGCTGCGTTCATCCCATCCAGGCCACGGCGGCCTGTGCAGCAGCAGGCTGCAGGATGAACACCACCCGTGCCGCGCCCTGCGCCATCCGCTGCCGCAGGGCGGCAAGGCAACGCACAAGCGACGCAGGGCGGCTGCGCGCGGTGCTTAGAACGGGAACTTCATGCCACCGGGCAGACCGGGCATGCCAGCGGTCAGCTTACCCATCTTCTCGTTGCTGGTCTCTTCGGCCTTGCGCACGGCAGCGTTGAAAGCGGCGGCCACCAGGTCTTCCAGCATGTCCTTGTCTTCGGCCAGCAGGCTGGGGTCGATGGTGATGCGCTTGACGTCGTGCTTGCAGGTCATCACGACCTTGACCAGACCGGCGCCGGACTCACCTTCCACCTCGATGTTGCCCAGCTCTTCCTGGGCCTTCTTCAGGTTGTCCTGCATGGCCTGGGCTTGCTTCATCAGGCCGGCGAGTTGTCCTTTGTTGAACATGGCTAAATCCTTTGCGTTGGTTTTCTCAGTATGAATCGGTCACAGAAGCAGACGTGCCATGGGCAGCGTCTGCCGGGCCCTGCTTATGCAGGGCGAATGCTGCCAGGCACGATTTTGGCACCGTACGCGCGCATCAATGTCTGCACCTGGGGGTCGTTCAGCACAATGGCTTCCGCCAGCTTCTGGTGACGCTGGGCAGCCGCGGTATTGCGCTTGGCCGGGGTATCGGCCGCAGCGCCATTTTCCACTACCAGCGTCTGGCAGTGCCCGGCGTCGGCCAAAGCCTTGCGCAGCCGCTCCTTGGCGGTAGCCTGGTTCAGCGAGGTGCGCTCCACGCGCAGCGTCCAGCTGTCGCCCTCCTGGGCCACCAACTGGGACTGCAGCGCCAGCTCGCGCACCAGGGCAGTCACGGCCTCGGCCTGCACCAGTTGCGTCACCACGCCATGCCAGACATCGCCCAGTGGCGTGGTCGGAACTTCCAGCGGCGCGGGTGCCGGAGCGTAGTCCTGCACCGCGGGTGCGCTGCGCGGTGCGGGAGCGGCATCCACAGGTTCCATGGCGTCCAGCGGATCATCCGGCAGGTCCATGGGCTCGCCGTCCATGGGCCCCTCCCAGGCGGGCGGTGCGGAGTCGGCATCGTCGCTGCTGTCGGATTCTTCCACCGCTACCTCGGGAATATCTTCCCAGGGCGGCACTTCGTTACTCACGGCTGGCACACCGGCCGGCGGCACGACGGCAGGCTGCGGCGCGGGCTGCGGCGCTGCGTGCGATTGCACAGCAGTGGCTTTCGGCGCTGCAGGGGGTGCCACGGGTGCGGGAGCCTGCACCACATCGGCAGCCGCCGGGGTGGCGCGCGCAGCAGGCTCCCCGGCAGGCGCTGGCGCCGCCTGCACCGGCGCGACGGATGCCGGCGGTTGCACAGGGGCAGCGGCAGGCACAACCGGTGCCACCTCCGGAACGGCCGGCGCAGCAGGAACCGGCTCCGCAGCCACCACTGTGACGGCTTGCGCGCTAGCCTGCGCCGGGGCCGGCGCCTGGATGCGGGCTGCTTCAGCCTGTGTGACGGGTTTCGCTAGAGTTTTTTTTTCCACCGTGGCCGCATCGGCTGTGCCCTGGGGCTTGAAGGCCAGCAGGCGCAGCAACGCCATGGTCAGCGCAGCGTATTCATCGGGCGCCAGGCCCAGTTCGGTGCGCCCATGCAGACTGATGCTGTAGAGCAACTGGGTTTCATCGGCAGGCATCTGCTGCGCCAGGGCGGCCATCTCGGCGGCTTCCGGATCGGAAGGGTCCGCCGCATCGGCCATCTGCGGCACGGCCTGCAGCACGGCCATGCGCTGCAGCACGGCGCACATGTCTTCCAGCGTGGCCGAGGCCGAGACACCGTTGGTGCGCAGGCTGTCCACCGTTTCCACCACGGTACGGCCATCGCCCTGCGCCAGTGCCCCGATCAGACGGAACACATAGCTGCGGTCCACGCTGCCCAGCATCTGGCGCACGGTGGCTTCCTGCAGCTGGCCGCTGCCAAAGGCAATGGCCTGATCGGTCAGCGACAGCGCATCGCGCATGGAGCCGCGGGCAGCGCGCGCCAGCAGCTTGAGCGCCTGAGGCTCGGCCGGCACGCTTTCGGTCCCCAGCACGCTGGTCAGATGCTCCAGCACCGTATCGGGCGCCATGGGCCGCAGATTGAACTGCAGGCAGCGCGACAGCACGGTGACCGGCACCTTCTGCGGATCGGTGGTGGCCAGCACGAACTTCAGATACTCCGGCGGCTCTTCCAGCGTCTTGAGCATGGCATTGAATGCCGTATTCGTCAGCATGTGCACTTCGTCGATCATGAAGACCTTGAAGCGCCCTTGCACCGGCTTGTAGACGGCCTGCTCCAGCAGGCTTTGGACTTCGTCCACACCGCGGTTCGAGGCAGCGTCCAGCTCGGTGTAGTCGGGGAAGCGTCCGCTGTCGATTTCCTTGCAGGCCGGGCACACGCCGCAGGGCGTGGCCGTGATACCGCCCTGACCGTCCGGCCCCACGCAGTTGAGCGATTTGGCCAGGATACGCGACACCGTGGTCTTGCCCACACCACGCGTGCCCGTGAACAGATAGGCGTGGTGCAGGCGCTGCTGGGTCAGCGCATTGGTCAGCGCCTGCACGACATGCTCTTGCCCCACCATTTCAGAGAAATTGCGGGGGCGGTATTTGCGGGCAAGCACGAGATAGGACATGCGCAGGATTCTACGGGCTGGCGCACCCGCCTTGCGCCGTCAAGGCATTCGCGCCGGCGATGGATCAATCCTCGGGTACAATGCGAGGTGACGGGCCTCCTCGCATGGGGAAGCAGCCAACCGGGTCAGGTGGGGAACCAAGCAGCCCTAACTGTGAAACCAGTGCCGAGATCAGGCTCGTCACCTTTAGCTGGAAATCCTCTTTGCAGACAAGAGGCTGTCTTCCACCAAAGGCTCTCCCAACGCTACGCAAAAAACCGACTGTGACGCACCGGCCCATCCGGCAAGTGCTTTTTCGCGCCCATGGCAGCAGGTCCCAGCCCTCGCCCGAAAGACTGCGCCACCATGATCGGGGGCCTGGATGCCCCGACCGTGGCCTGCTGAAGGCGATGCCGCATCCGCAGCGGCTTCTGCCTGCTTGAAATCAAAGGTTGGATGACGGCGGTAGGGGCGCAGGCTCCGGCGCCCCGCACTCCCCCTACATCCCGCACTGCTCAGCCACGCGCCATCGGCTGCCGATACCCTACCGGGGTATCACTTCACATAGGAACGCATCACCGACACCACCAGGTCCAGGTCCTTGGCCCGCTGCTCTGCAGGGGCATCGGCATCACCCAGGTGTTCGCGCACATGCCCTTCCAAAACTTCCAGCATCAACCCATTCACGGCACCCCGCACGGCAGCCAACTGCTGGAGGATGACCGCACACTCGGCCGAACCCTCCAGCGCGCGCTCCAAGGCCTCGGTCTGGCCCTTGATACGCCGAATCCGTGCCAGCAGCGGTTTTTTGTTGAGAACTGTATGCGACATAGATGGTAATTTTAACGCTATCAATATACTGGGGTACAGTATATGAATGAACGCCGCATCGATGCCCCCCAACGCAGCCCCGCCGGCTGCCCGCACACACTCCCACGTCTTTGATGCAGGCAACCCCTTGGCGGAACAGAAAGCCAAGCTGGCGATGCTGCTGACCCTGGCCATGATGGCCCTGGAGATTGCCGGGGGCTATTACTTCAACTCCATAGCCTTGCTGGCCGATGGCTGGCACATGAGCTCCCACGCCCTGGCGCTGGGACTTTCCGTGGGAGCGTATGCCGCAGCGCGGCGCCTGGCCGGCGACCAACGCTTTGCCTTCGGCACATGGAAGATCGAAATTCTGGCGGGATACACCAGCGCCATCCTGCTGCTGCTGGTCGCAGCGCTGATGGCCATCCAGTCCGTGGAACGCCTGCTGTCCCCCTCCTCCATCCACTATGAACAGGCCATTGGTATCGCGGCACTGGGGCTGGTTGTGAATCTGCTGTGCGCCTGGCTGCTCAAGGGAGGCCAGCACCACCATCACCATGGGCACGAACACCACGGTCACGGCCACCATTCCCATGCAGAACACGGCGACCTCAATCTGCGCTCGGCGTATCTGCATGTGCTTGCCGATGCAGCCACATCGGTGATGGCCATCGTCGCTTTGCTCGGCGGCATGCTGTGGGGCTTTGCCTGGCTGGACCCGGCCATGGGCCTCATCGGGGCCGTACTGGTGGCGGCGTGGGCTCTGGGCCTGCTGCGCGACAGCAGCCGGGTGCTGCTGGATGCCGAGATGGATGCCCCCGTCACCCAGGAGGTGCGCGAGGCGATTGCCGAAGGCCCCTTGCCCGCCGACATCACCGACCTGCATGTCTGGCGCGTAGGCAAAGACAAATACGCCTGCATCGTGGCGGTGGCGGGAGGGCCGGAAGTCACGCCCGACTACATCCGCCAGTTGCTCCAGATTCACGAGGAACTGGTGCATGTTTCCATCGAAGTCAATCACTCCCGCTGAGGACCGCCGGCACAGCCCCCTCAATCGCCAGCGGGCAGCAGAGACAAGGTGTTACCGTGCAGAGCACGACAGGACCGGACAAGGGCGTACAAAGGCGTACAAAGGCGTACAAAGGCGTACAGAGGTTTTGCGCGCAGCGCCAAAGAAACCTCATGGCGCACGGGCATATCCCATGGATACTGCCTTTATATCCCCCACTCATTCATTGAAAATAATTCACATTCAGCGCGGATATATTTTTTCGCGCAGAAGAATAACGCCATATATCTTCTATATTTACATTAACTTGTATACAAATAATTATTCCATTCTTTTCACCTCCAGCAAGTTTCTGCACAGTGCATTCCAATGCCTGCACAGGCCTGCAATGCCCTCCGCGCCACCACGCAGGCACCAGCCACAAGGCCGGATTTCATGACCTTCATCAACAGTTGGACGCTGGAAAATTTGCTTGCGCTATTCAATCGAAAGCAATGCAGACCGACATAACAGCCACTGACTGCATTTTCTTCTGAGCACCAGGAACATTCATTCGGATGTAACTCTATGTGCCGGCATCACAATTTTGCAGATTTCGCGCTAGCATAACCACAAATACATCACAACAGGATCCAATGATTCAGACCTTGGGGCAATGAATTCCCCTTTTCTGGACACCCCATCCCCATAACCGATAAAAGAAGTTGGTCATGGCACAAAAAACCGAAATCCCGCAAATCCCTCTGGCGGTATTCAAAGCCAATGTGGAATATCAAAAGTCACTGGTTCACCTGGCCAACGATGGCACCAAGCGCTGCATGGATTTCAACGAAACCTGCAGCCACCTTGCAGCGGCCCAGGCGGAGATATGGTGGGAACGCATGCAGGCCCTGGGCAACTGGCCCAGCAGCGGACTGAGCCAGTTTGAAATTGGCACCCGCCAATTTCAGAACAGCGTGCAAGGTCTCAGCACGCTGCGCAACCAGGTCATCAACGACCAGAAGGCACTGATAGAGGGTTTGCGCGGCGCCCGCATGGCCTGGCAGCAGACCTTTTTTGACGCCGTGGGCAACTCTGAAGACGCAGCGGAGATCTGAGAACCGCCCCCCGGCGCAACCAGCCCGCCAAGGGGCAACAGCAGACTGCACGCGGCCGCCCTGGCAACGCAGCCTTACGCTGCGGCGGCTTGGGAAGCCAGGAACCGGTCCATCCCCTGGGCGGCCTGCACACCCGTGGCCATGCAAGCCGTCAACAGATACCCCCCCGTCGGCGCTTCCCAGTCCAGCATCTCTCCGGCAAAGAACAGGCCTGGTTGCTGGCGGCTCATCAAGTCCGCATCCACTGCTTCCCAGCGCACCCCCCCCGCCGTGCTGATGACCTCGTCGATGGGCCGTGGCGCCACCACCGTGATGGGCAGCGCCTTGATGGCCGCAGCCAGACGCACGGGATCTTCCATCTCTGCCTTGCTCAGCACCTCACGCAGGATGCCGGCCTTGATGCCATCCAGCCCCAGGCGCCCTTTCAAATGGCTGGACAGGCTGCGGGAGCCGCGCGGGTGGCGCACTTCGCTCAGCACTTTGGCATCGCTCCAGGCTGGCAGCAGGTCCAGGTGAAACACCGCGCTTCCACTGCGCTGGATCTCGTCCCGCAGCTGGCTGGAGACAGCGTAGACCAGGCTGCCTTCGACCCCCGTCTCCGTGGCCACGAATTCACCACGGCGGTCAAAGACCCGACCGCCACTGCCCACAAACCGGATGGCCACCGACTTGAAGGGCTGGCCGGCAAACCGCTCTTTGAACCAGGGCGTCCAACCGCCCTGGTCTGCCGGCTGCCCCACCAGGCCTTGCAAAAAGGCACGGCGTGTTTCGCCTTCCGCCGACGGCGCCGGACCCACGTCGAAACCGCAGTTGCTGGGCTGCAGAGGCGCCACGGCAATCTGGCGCTCCGCCAACCAGGGCACCCACGCCCCGTCCGACCCCAGGCGGGCCCAGCTGCCGCCACCCAGTGCCAGCAACACGGCCTGCGCGCGCACGGCAACACAGCCCGACTCGGCCTGCAACTGCAGGCTGCCGTCGCTCGCCCACCCGGTCCAGCGGTGGCGCATGAAAAAGCGCACGCCTTGCTGGCGCAAGCGCGTCATCCACGCACGCAGCAAAGGCGCCGCCTTCATGTCGGTGGGGAACACCCGTCCGGACGACCCGACGAAAGTCTGCAGACCCAGGCCCTGCACCCATTCGCACACCTGCTGCGGACCGAAGGCCTCCAACAGGGGGCGCAGATGCGAGGCACTGTCACCATACCGCCCCACAAAGGCCTCCAGCGGCTCGGAATGGGTCAGGTTCATTCCCCCCTTGCCCGCCAGCAGAAACTTGCGCCCCACGGAGGCCTTGGCGTCAAACACACACACCGCACGCCCCTGCGCCGACAGGCGTTCTGCGGCCATCAGGCCCGCCGGGCCGGCGCCAATGATGGCGATTTCACAATCCAGGGCGGCAGGGCCAGCGTGGAGGGCGTCCTGCGAAGAAGCGGAGAGAGTCATAAAACGTATTCGTAAGGTACAGACCGCGTGGCAACCCATCCTGGCGGCGGGGTGACGCAGGTACACGGCACAAGCAGGGCGCGATTGTGGTGCTGAAGCCACATGGCTGCAGCGACAAGGGCATCCCCCGCGCTGCCGTCGGCCCGCAGTGGCGGCGGGATGCAAGATTCGGCAGGCTGGCATGCAGCATGCGATCACCGAATGCTATCAGCGTCATAGCGCCTCCTACCCTGTCCACACCCTAAGTCTGGAGATTGCTTTCTGCGACAATAACCCCAACTCTTGGCATATTGCCAAACCGCATTTCTGATTCCGTTCTGCAATAAGCAAGCAACCAACAAGGAACCCCATGGCCAGCGACCTGATCAAACACATTTCTGATGCAAGCTTTGAAGCCGACGTGCTGCAATCTGGCACGCCTGTGCTGGTGGATTACTGGGCCGAATGGTGCGGCCCCTGCAAGATGATCGCCCCCATCCTGGACGACGTGGCCAGTGCCTACCAAGGCAAGCTGACCATCGCCAAGATGAACGTGGACGAAAACCGCGAGATCCCCGCCAAGTTCGGCATCCGCGGCATCCCCACCCTGATGCTGTTCAAGGACGGCGAACTGGCTGCCACCAAGGTGGGCGCCCTGGCCAAGGCCCAGCTGACGGCCTTCATCGACCAGAACCTGGCCTGATCACCCTCCGCATTGCCCGGGCCAGTGCGTGCCCCGGGCAATGTGTTTCCCCAAGACCCCACTCCTCCAGGAACCGGCCCGTTTCCCGCAAAACTAGCGAACGCCCGGCATTTCCTGTCATAATCAGCACAGACCTCGCAATGCAGCATCGGCTTGCGGGTCCTGATCTCTTCCGGCAGCGCCAGCAGACCACGCAATCAATGGTCTCCCTCGGCCCTACGCCCCCCCCTGATTTCTTAAAGACTCCGCCCAGGAGCAACTCCATGCACCTTAACGAACTCAAGGCACTGCACGTGTCCGAAGTGTTGAAGCAGGCCGAAGCGCTTGAGATCGAAAACGTCGGTCGTATGCGCAAGCAAGAGCTGATGTTTGCCATCATCAAGAAGCGCGCCAAGGCCGGCGAACAGGTGTTTGCCGATGGCGTGCTGGAAATCCTGCCCGATGGCTTCGGTTTCCTGCGCAGCCCCGACACCAGCTACACCGCCAGCACGGACGACATCTACATCTCCCCCAGCCAGGTGCGCCGCTTCAATCTGCACACCGGCGACATGATCGAAGGCGAAGTGCGCATTCCCAAGGATGGCGAGCGCTACTTTGCCCTGACCAAGCTGGACAAGGTCAACGGCAACTCGCCTGAATCGAACAAGCACAAGGTGATGTTCGAGAATCTGACCCCCCTGTTCCCCAAGGAACAGATGCGCCTGGAGCGCGACATCAAGGGTGAAGAGAACATCACCGGCCGCATCATCGACATCATTGCCCCCATTGGCCGCGGCCAACGCGCACTGATCGTGGCACCGCCCAAGAGCGGCAAGACCATGATGATGCAAAGCATTGCCCACGCCATCACGGCCAACCACCCCGATGTGCACATGATGGTGCTGCTGGTGGACGAGCGCCCGGAAGAAGTGACGGAAATGCAGCGCTCGGTGAAGGGCGAAATCATTGCCTCCACCTTCGACGAGCCGGCTACCCGCCATGTGCACGTGGCCGAAATGGTGATCGAACGCGCCAAGCGCCTGGTGGAACTGGGCAAGGACGTGGTCATCCTGCTGGACTCCATCACCCGCCTGGCCCGCGCCTACAACAACGTGGTGCCCAGCTCCGGCAAGGTGCTGTCCGGCGGTGTGGACTCCAACGCCCTGCAGCGCCCCAAGCGCTTCTTCGGTGCCGCCCGCAAGGTGGAAGAAGGTGGTTCGCTGACCATCATCGCCACCGCCCTGGTGGACACCGGCAGCCGCATGGACGAAGTGATCTTTGAAGAATTCAAGGGCACCGGCAACAGCGAACTGCACCTGAACCGCCGCCTGTATGAAAAGCGCGTGTTCCCGGCCATCGAGCTCAACAAGAGCGGCACACGCCGCGAAGAGCTGCTGCTGCCACCCGAAATCCTGCAGAAGACCCGCATCCTGCGCCAGTTCATGTACAACATGGACGAGATCGAGTCCATGGAGCTGATGATCAAGAACATGAAGGCCACCAAGACCAATGTGGACTTCTTCGACATGATGCGCCGCGGCGGCTAAATCCCTGCCTCCCGCACACTGACAAAGCCCCTCGATGTATAATCAGGGGCTTTTTCTATTGCGGAAAGTACGCTTAATGCATTGACTGCTACAAGGGTTGTAGCAGGTTAGGCACGGCTACCGCACTTGACCAAAGGAAGATCATGAAAGAAGGCATTCACCCCGACTACCGCGAAGTTCTGTTCTCGGACCTGTCCAACGGCTTCAAGTTTGTGACACGTTCGTGCGTGCCCACCAAGGAAACCGAAACCTTCGAAGGCAAGGAATATCCCCTGTTCAAGCTGGATACCTCCTCCGAGTCGCACCCCTTCTACACCGGTACCCAAAAGTCGGTGGACAACATGGGCGGCCGCGTGGAAAAGTTCCGCAACCGCTTCGGCAAGAAGTAATCTCTGCTTCTTTCGCCAAAAAGGCAGCCCGGGCGACCGTGCTGCCTTTTTATTTGCCGCGCCCGGTATGCTGCGCGGTACCTGACAGGCTGCTGTGCCTGATGCCCGTTTTTCGCCCATGAATCCGCCCAGTCCCGCCATCGTTGCCCAGAACGCCGTGCGCACATTGCCCCGTTGGGCCTTGTGGCTGCTGTGCGCTGCCTATGTCTTCCCCGGCTTTATCGGCCGCTCGCCCTGGCGGGAGACGGACATCGCATCGTTCGGCTATATGCGTGCCCTGGCTGCCGGGGATACCAGCTGGCTGCGCCCCTCGATGCTGGGGCTTTCCCCGTCGACCGAAGGTCTGCTGCCCTATTGGCTGGGGGCCTGGGCCTTGCAGATCTTTCCCTCCAGCTGGAGTCCGGAATGGGTGGTGCGCCTGCCCTTCATCGCTCTGCTGGTGCTGACCTTCATGTCCATGTGGTGGGCGGTGTACTACCTGGCCCGCACCCCGGGCGCACAGCCGGTTGCGTTCGCCTTCGGCGGCGAGGCTCGCCCCCAGGATTACGCCCGCGCCATTGCCGACGGCGGCCTGCTGGCCCTGATGGCCTGCCTGGGTCTGGCACAGTTCTCGCACGAAACCAGCAGCTATCTGGCCCAGCTGGCATTCGGCACCATCACCTTGCTGGCCGCTGCGGCCATGGCCTACCACCCCCGGCTGGCGGCCGCGCTGACGGGGATCGGCCTGCTGGGTCTGACCCTCAGCGGTGCGCCGTCGCTGGCATCCATCCTGGGCCTGGGCATTGCCGTGCTGACCTGGCACACCCGCGGCACCGACCTGCAGCACCAGGGCACCTGGGCGATCTGGTGGCTGTGCGCCGTGGCATTCACCTCCTTCATCGCCTGGAAACTAGGTCTGTGGGAATGGCGCCTGATCAATCCCTGGGTGGAAGGCAAGGAATGGCAAAGCCTGGGCAGGCTGCTGACCTGGTTCAGCTGGCCGGCCTGGCCGCTGGCGCTGTGGACCCTGTGGCGCTGGCGCCATCAACTGGCAGCACCTGCACGCCACACCCACCTGACCCTGCCACTGTGGCTGTGGGTCCTGGCGGTGGGGGCCACCCTGACCACCCAGCCCGCCGACCGCGCACTGCTGCTGGGCCTGCCTGCCATCTCGATGCTGGCCGCCTTTGCCCTGCCCACGCTCCGGCGCAGCCTGGGCGCGCTGATTGACTGGTTCACCCTGATCTTCTTCACCATCTCCGGCATTGCCATCTGGGTGATCTGGATCTCCATGCAGACCGGCTTCCCCGCCAAGCCAGCCGCCAATGTGGCCAGGCTGGCCCCCGGTTTCACGCCCACGTTCTCCTGGTTCCCATTTGCCGTTGCTCTGGCGGCCACGGTCGCCTGGCTGCTGCTGGTGGCCTGGCGCACGCGCCGCCACCGCGCAGCCATCTGGAAAAGCCTGGTGCTGCCCGCAGGCGGAGCCACGCTGGGCTGGGTGCTCTTGATGACGCTGTGGTTGCCTGCGCTGGACTATGGGCGCAGCGATGCCCCCCATATGCGCCAGGTGCTGGCAGCGATACCTGCGGACGACTCTGCCTGCGTGAACGTGGCCGGCCTGGGCCGTGCGGAAGTCGCCGCCCTGCAGTACTACACCCCATGGCAACTGCAGCTATTCCGGGTGGACCGCGCCCGGAATTGCGAATGGACGATCACCGAACCGGCCTACTGGGCCACGCTGTCGCCTGCCGCCACCACCCAATGGAAACAGCATGCAATCGCCGCCCGTCCCACGGACAAGAAAGACCGCCTGCTGATCCTGCAGCGCCGCTGAGCCCATGAGCGAAATACGCACTGTGGCACGGCATGCCGGCACGGTGCTGGCAGGGCAGCTGGCCGTAATGGCCTTCGGCGTCACCGACACCGTGGTAGCGGGCCGTTATGCCTCCGACGCACTGGCCGCCTTGTCCGTGGCCAGCGCCATCTTTGTCAGCGTGTACATCTCGCTGATGGGCATTCTCCAGGCCCTGCTGCCCATCTGGGCCGAGCAGCATGGCCGCCGGCAGCCCGCGCTCATTGGCCAGTCCTTTCGCCAGTCGCTGTACCTCTACCTGCTGGTGACCGCCGTCGGCATGGCCACGCTGCTGGCTCCCGGCCTGCTGCTGGACTGGGCCAAAGTCCCGGCGGCATTGCAGCCCGAAGTGCGCAGCTATCTGCGCATAGTGGCCATGGCATTGCCGGCCGCCCTGTTCTTCCGGCTGTTCACCACCCTCAACCAGGCGCTGGGCCACCCGCAGCTGGTCACCTGGCTGCAGCTGCTGTCCCTGCTGCCCAAGATTCTGCTGTCCATCTGGTTCACCTTTGGCGGCCTGGGCCTGCCCGCCATGGGCGCCGCAGGTTGTGCCTGGGCCACACTGCTGGTGCAATACGCCACGGTGCTGCTGGCCATTGCACTGCTGCGCCGGCAATCGCTGTATGCCCCGCTGCAACTGTGGCGCCCCATGGAGCAGCCAGACCGGCAGCAACTGGGTCAGTTTGCCCGGCTGGGCATACCGGCAGGCCTGTCCATCTCGGTGGAGGTGACCTCCTTCACGCTGATGGCCTTGTTCATCGCCCGCCAAGGCAGCCTGTCCTCGGCCAGCCACCAGATTGCCGCCAATCTGGCCGCGCTGTGCTACATGGTGCCTCTGTCTTTGGCCATTGCCACCAGCGCCCGGGTCAGCTACTGGCTGGGCGCCGGGCATGCGGCCCAGGCGGCGCAGATGGCGCGCCAGGGCTTGCGCCTGGCCGCCGGCCTGGGCGCCGTGCTGGCCCTGACGGTGTGGCTGCTGCGTAGCCCCATCGCGGCCCTGTACACCCAGGATGCGGCCGTGGCCGCCCTGACAACCGGCCTGCTGGGCTGGATTGCGGCTTACCACCTGGCCGACTGCATCCAGTGCTATTGCATCTTTGTGTTGCGCGCCTTGCGCATCACCCTGGCACCACTGGTCACCTACAGCACCATGCTGTGGGGCGTGGGCCTGGGCGGAGGCTACGCCATGGCCTATCTGTGGGAATGGCCACCGGCATGGCAGGGCTCCCCGACCCCGTTCTGGGCTTCCAGCGTGCTGGCACTGGCCGTGACGGCCCTGATCTTTGTCGCCATGTTGCAGCGCCACCTGCGGCTTTTGCCGCAGGCTCGCAGCACCCCGGACCCAGCCATCCACCCCGGATGAGGCCGCACCGGCTTGACGAGTGGCCACGCTGAAAGATTTCAGTTGCCGGTAAAGCCGATCGCGTGCGCACGCAGGCGCTGGGCCGGGAACGTGGCGGAAAAAGTCGAGCCCTTGCCCAGGATGCTGCTGATGTGCAGTTGCGCACCATGGCGCTGCAGCACATGCTTGACGATGGCCAGACCCAGCCCTGTGCCCCCCGTCTCGCGCGAACGGCTGCGGTCAATGCGGTAGAAGCGCTCCGTCAGGCGCCCCACATGCTCCGGATCGATGCCCCGGCCGCTGTCCTGCACCGCAAACGTGGCACTGCCGTCGGCATGGGAAGTCCATGTCACAGCGATATGGCCGCCCGCCGGCGTATAGCGGATGGCGTTGCTGATCAGGTTGGAGAACGCGCTTTGCAACTCGGCGGGAATGCCCGCCACGTCGATCTGCACGGCCGATGCGAGGGGAAACTCCAGCACATGGGCTTGCCCGCTCTTGCGGGTCACCATGTCGGACAGGGCGCGGGCCTCATCCTCGCACTGGCGCAGCAGCGGCGCCAGCGGCGTCCACTCTCCGCGCGCGGGCAGCGGACTGCCTTCCAGCCGCGACAGGGTCAGCAGGTCCTGCACCAGGCTTTGCATGCGCGTCGCCTGCTGCGCCATCAGGCCCAGAAAACGCTTGCGCTCGTCTTCTTCCAGCGGCAGGGTCTGCAGCGTTTCCACAAACCCCACCAACACCGTCAATGGCGTGCGAATCTCGTGCGACACATTGGCCACGAAGTCGCGGCGCATGGCTTCGGCCTGTTCCAGCGAGGTGATGTCGCGCGAGAGCAGCAGGTGTCGCCCATCGCCATAGGCATACAGCTGCACCGACAGTCGCACCGGCCGCGCTGCGGTACTGTCACGCCCTTGCATCAGCACCGGCTGCGCAAAGTCATGCCGCGCCCAATAGGCACTGAAAGCCGGATCACGCACCAGATTGCCCATGGACTGCAGCATGTCGCGCTGCGCATCCAGACCGAACTGCTGCTCCGCCATCTGGTTGCACCATTCAATGTGGCCGGTGGCATCCAGAAGGATCAGGCCATTGGGACTGGCCTGCAAGGCCGCAAAGATGTCCTGCAGGCGCTGTTCGCTTTGCTGCACCTGCTGGGTACCCAGACGCAGCCAGCGGCGCATGCGGGTGGACAGCTCTCCCCATAGCCCGGACATGGCCGGCGCCTGCTGCAGCTCGGTCGACCGCAGCCACACCAGCAGCTTGCGCGCATGCCACATGTCCCAGGCCATCCACAGCCAGGTGGCCAGCAGCGCACCCGCGGCCACGCCCCAGGCTTGCCCCAGCCACCACCCCAGGCCCATCAACGCTGCCTGCAGCAAAGCCAGGGTCAATCCACGCCACGTCATGTCTGCACTCTTTTCTGTGTGTTGTGCATGCCCGGCAGCGGCTCAGCCACCAGGCTTGTTGTGCATTGTCGTATCAGGCGCCTGCCGCGGATTGCGGTGCGCTCAGGCGATAGCCCACGCCACGCACGGTCTGCACCATGCCGCCCGCTTCGCCCAGTGCTTCGCGCAGGCGCTTGACGTGCACATCCACTGTGCGCTCTTCGATGAAGACATGGTCACCCCAGACCTTGTCCAGCAGCTGCGCGCGGCTGTGCACACGCTCCGGATGGTTCAGCAGATAGTTCAGCAGCTTGAACTCCGTGGGGCCCAGCTTCAGCGCTTCGCCCGCATACGAGACGCGGTGGGTCGATGCGTCCAGCTCCAGGGTCCCCATGGTCACGCGTGTGGCCACCTGCTCTGGCGCCCGGCGGCGCAACACGGCGCGGATACGCGCCAGCAGCTCCTGCGTGGAAAAGGGCTTGGTGATGTAGTCGTCGGCACCGGCATCCAGGCCTGACACCTTGTCAGGCTCGTCACCGCGCGCGGTCAGCATCAGAATGGGAATCTGCTTGGTGCGCGGATCCGCACGCCACTTGCGCGCCAGGGCCAGGCCACTGGCCCCTGGCAGCATCCAGTCCAGCAAGATGGCGTCGGGCAGGACGGCATCCAGCTCACGCTGGGCGCTGGCACCGTCCTCGGCCCACACCGGCTGAAAACCGTTGTGGCGCAGGTTGACGGCGATCAGCTCCGCGATCGCCGGTTCATCCTCCACGATCAGGATTTGGGGGTTCTTCTTCATACCCGAAACACCGTCCTCGATTATTTCACCGTCGATTCGATAACATCCATGGTTTCATGGCGGATGTCCTTGCCTTCGACCAGGTAGATGATTTGCTCGGCCACGTTCTTGGAGTGGTCACCGATGCGCTCGATGGCCTTGGCCACGAACAGCAGGTCCAGGCTGGGCGAAATCTTGCGCGGATCTTCCATCATGTAGGTGATGAGCTTGCGCACAAAACCATCGAATTCGTGGTCGATCAGATCGTCCTCCTTGAGGATGACCACCGCCGACTTGGTGTCCAGCCGCGCCAGCGCATCCAGCGCCTTGCGCAGCATGCTCGAGGCCATCTCGGCCGCGACGCGCAGCTCCCCTGCGGGCAGCGATCGGGCGGCACCGCTTTCGATGATGGACTGCACCATGCGGGCAATCTTGTGGGCTTCGTCGCCCATGCGTTCCAGGTTGGCGGTGACCTTGGAAAAGGCCATCAGCATGCGCAGATCGCGGGCCGTGGGCTGGCGTCGGCCGATGATGGAAGAGAGTTCGTAGTCGATCTCGACTTCCATCGCATTCACGCGCGCTTCATTGGCGTTGATCTGCGCAATCGAATCGGTGCTGAACTGCGTGAGGGCATGGACTGCCTGGTGGATCTGCTGCTCCACCAGACCGCCCAGCTCCATGACACGGGCCGAGACGCGGTTGAGCTCCGAGTCAAACTGCGAGGAAAGATGCTTGTCTGGCATGTAATTGCTCCTCAGCCGAAGCGGCCGGTAATGTAGTCTTCGGTTTCTTTGCGCTGGGGCTTGAAGAACATCTGTTCCGTCTCCCCGAATTCCACCAGATCGCCCAAGTACATATAGGCGGTGTAGTCGCTGCAACGTGCTGCCTGCTGCATGTTGTGGGTCACGATCACCACGGTGTAATCGCTCTTGAGTTCGGCAATCAGCTCTTCCACCTTGGAGGTGGAAATCGGATCCAGGGCCGAGCAGGGCTCATCGAGCAGCAGCACTTCCGGCTTGATGGCGATGCCGCGCGCAATGCACAGGCGCTGCTGCTGGCCACCGGACAGACCGGAGCCGCTTTGCTGCAGCTTGTCTTTCACTTCCGACCACAGCGCCGCCTTGCGCAGCGCCCATTCCACACGGTCGTCCATGTCGGCGGCGCTCAGGTCTTCAAACAGCTTCACGCCAAAGGCAATATTGTCGTAGATAGACATGGGGAACGGCGTCGGCTTCTGGAACACCATGCCCACCTTGGCACGGATCAGCGCCACGTCCTGCTTGCTGGTCAGCAGATTCTCGCCGTCCAGCATGATCTGGCCTTCGGCACGCTGCTCGGGATAGAGCTCGTACATGCGGTTGAAGGTGCGCAGCAAGGTGGACTTGCCACAGCCCGAGGGCCCAATGAAGGCCGTGACCTTTTTTTCGGGGATCTCGAGGTTGATGTTCTTGAGGGCGTGGAACTTGCCGTAGTAGAAGTTCAGATCACGCACCGACAGCTTGGCGGTGCTCACCGGATTCAGGGTAGTCGCAGTCATCTGCAGGTTTCCTTGCTATTACTTTTGGCGGGTCAACACACGTGCCAGGATGTTCAGTGCAAGCACGGCCATGGTGATCAGGAACACGCCCGCCCATGCCAGTTGCTGCCAGTTTTCGTACGGGCTCATCGCAAACTTGAAGATGGTCACCGGCAGGCTGGCCATGGGCTTGGACAGGTCGGCATTCCAGAACTGGTTGTTCAACGCCGTGAACAGCAGCGGAGCCGTCTCCCCGGCGATGCGGGCCACGGCCAGCAGCACGCCGGTGATCACACCGGCACGGGCCGCACGCAAGGTGATGCGGCTGATGACCTTCCACTTGGGCGTGCCCAGCGCATAGGCGGCCTCGCGCAGATTGGATGGCACCAGGGTGAGCATGTTCTCGGTAGTGCGGATCACCACCGGAATCACCAGCAGCGCCAGCGCCACGATGCCGGCGTAACCCGAAAAACTCTTGAAGCGCGCCACCACCACAGCATAGACAAACAGGCCGATCACGATGGAGGGGGCAGACAGCAGAATGTCATTCACAAACCGCGTGGTGCTGGCCAGCCAGCTGCGCGGGTCGTACTCGGCCAGGTAGACGCCGGCCATCACACCGATGGGAGTCCCCACCAGCGTGGCCATCAGCACCATGGTCAGAGAACCGAAGATGGCATTGGCCAGGCCGCCCTCTTCATTGGGCGGAGGCGTCATGTCGGTGAACAGCGCTGCATTCAGGCCCCCCAGTCCCAGGCTGACGGTTTCCCACAGAATCCAGATCAGCCAGAACACGCCGAAGGCCATGGCGGCCAGCGACAGGGTCAAGGCAATGCGGTTCAGGCGCTTGCGCTTGGCGTATTTGGCCTGGCGGCGTGCAGCCAGGTCGGCATCTTGCAGCATGCGTTGGCTGGTGGTGCTCATGCCCGTGCTCCTTCACTCTTTTTCAGACGGTTGAGCAGCACCTTGGACAGCGACAGCACGACAAAGGTGATGAAGAACAGCACCAGGCCCAGATAGATCAGCGATGCCTGGTGCAGGCCTTCGCCGGCTTCGGCAAACTCGTTGGCCAGGGCCGAGGTGATGCTGTTGGCCGCCTCGAATACCGACAGCGAATTCAGCTGGTTCATGTTGCCGATCACGAAGGTCACGGCCATGGTCTCGCCCAGCGCACGTCCCAGGCCCAGCATGACGCCGCCCAGCACACCGGCCTTGGTATAGGGCAACACCACTTTCCACACCACTTCCCAGGTGGTGGAGCCCAGGCCGTAGGCCGACTCCTTGAGCAGTGCGGGCGTGACTTCAAACACATCGCGCATCACCGAGGCGATGAACGGAATGATCATAATGGCCAGGATGATGCCGGCCGACAGAATGCCGATACCCACCGGCGGGCCCGACACCAGGGCGCCCAGATAGGGCACACCATCCAGCAGGGACTGCAGCGGCTGCTGCACATAGGTGGCCAGCACGGGACCGAACACCATCAGGCCCCACATGCCGTACACGATGGACGGCACGGCAGCCAGCAATTCGATGGCCGTGCCCAGCGGGCGCTTGAGCCAGGCGGGCGACAGCTCGGTCAGGAACAGTGCAATGCCGAAACTCACCGGCACCGCGATCACCAGCGCGATCAGCGAGGTCATCAAGGTGCCGTAAATCATCACCAGACCGCCGTACTTGTCCTGCACGGGATCCCACTCGCTGTTGACCAGAAAACCCAGACCGTATTCCTTGATGGCCGGCCAGGCACCAAACAGCAGCGACACCAGAATGGCCGCCAACAAACCCAGGGTCACCCATGCGGCCGCCTTGGCCAGCAACGCAAACAGACGATCCGCCATCACCCCGGTGATCAGGGGGGAACGGCGGGGAGACGGGGTACTGGCACGGCGGTCCGACGCTTGCGCGTTCGTCAAACCAGGGGCCGAAGTCGTTTGTGACACAGAGGGCACCTTGAGAAGAAGCTGACCTGCCGCAGGCGCCAGAGGCTCCCGCGGCAGGAGAAGAACGAAAGATTACTTCACAGCGATGGTCTGGCCTGCGGCATTCTTGATGTTGCCCCAGGACTTGTAGATCACTTGCTTGACGGGTTCAGGCATGGGCACATAGTCCAGACCAGCGGCCGTTTGGTCACCCGACTGGTAGGCCCACTGGAAGAACTTCAGCGCAGCAGCTGCCTGCTCGGGCTTTTCCTGCTTGGCGTGCATCAGGATGAAGGTGGCGCTGGTGATGGGCCATGCGTCCTTGCCAGGCTGGTTGGTCAGGATCTGGAAGAAGCTCTTGGACCAGTCGGCACCGGCAGCCGCCGCCTTGAAGGTGGCGTCATCCGGCGTCACGAAAGCGCCGCTGCTGTTTTGCAGCAGGGTGAAGGTCAGTTTGTTTTGCTTGACATAGGCGTATTCCACGTATCCGATGGAGTTGGGCAGACGGCCCACAAAGGCGGCCACGCCTTCGTTGCCCTTGCCGCCGGCACCGGTGGGCCAGTTCACAGCCTTGCCTTCACCCACTTTTTCCTTCCACTCGGCGTTCACCTTGGAGAGGTAGTTGGTGAAACCGAAGGTGGTGCCCGAACCGTCGGCACGGCGCACCGGAGCGATGGTGGCATCCGGCAGCGCGACACCGGGATTCAGGGCCACGATGGCTGCGTCATTCCACTTGGTGATCTTGCCCAGGTAGATGTCACCCAGCACCTGACCGCTCAGCTTGAGCTGACCGGGAGCAATACCCTTGATGTTGACCACGGGCACGATGCCGCCGATCACGGTGGGGAACTGCACCAGACCCTTTTTGGCCAGCTCGTCGTCCTTCAGCGGCTCGTCCGAGGCACCGAAGTCCACCGTCTTGGCTTCGATCTGCTTGATGCCGGCACTGGAGCCCACGGACTGGTAGTTGATCTTCACACCAGTGGCCTTGTGGTAATCCGCAGCCCACTTGGAGTACAGCGGAGCGGGGAAGCTGGCACCCGCGCCTGTGGCTTCCTGCTGTGCCCACACAGCAGACACACCGGCCACAGCCACCACACCCGTCACCACACCACGCAACACAGACAACTTCATGAGAAACCTCTCGGTTATGAAAAAGTGATAGGCGTGAATGTAAAAAGGCTTTGTGACAGTGTCGTGACATAAAAAAGAAGTCGCAAGCCGTTGCACCCCGGGCGCAGCATGGGTTCTGCACCATCGCACAGAGCGTCACCAATCTGTCACACAGTCGGCGTAGCGTGCGCCCTCTGCGCTTCTGTCAAGAAAGCACCAGAGGCATTCGCGCGGATGTCATCTCCGCGTCAGCGACGCTGCTAAGCTTGTCCCCTTTTCGCCCGTACCTGTTTTCGCTTCATGCCACACGCCACGACACTTGCCGCCATCGACCTGGGCTCCAACAGTTTCCGGCTGGAAATTGGCAGCTATGAGCACCTGCAGATCCAGCGGGTCGAATACCTCAAGGAAACCGTGCGCCAGGGCAACGGGCTGGATGACGAGCGCAACCTGACCCCGGAAGCCATGGAGCGCGGCTGGGCCTGCCTGGCGCGGTTTGGCGAGCGCCTGCGCGGCTTCGACCCCCAGCGTGTGCGTGCGGTGGCCACACAGACACTGCGCGAAGCCCGCAACCGGGAGGCTTTTGTGCAGCGCGGCAGCGAGCTGCTGGGCTTTCCCATTGATGTCATCAGCGGCGAAGACGAAGCACGCCTGATCTACCGCGGCGTGGTCAGCCAGCTGCCGATGAGCGATGAACGGCGCCTGGTGATGGACATTGGCGGCCGCTCCACCGAATTCGTGCTGGGCCACGGCGTGCAGGCCGAAGCCCTGGCCTCCTACCGCATTGGCAGCGTGGCCTGGTCCATGCGCTACTTTCCCCAGGGCGTGCTGACCGCAGAAGCCTTTGCCAACGCCGAACTGGCCGCCCGCGCCGTGCTGGACGAGGCGTTGGACACCTTCCGTCCCGGCAGCTGGGATTGCGCCTATGCCTCGGCAGGTACGGCCAATGCCGTCGGCGAGGTCCTGATTGCCAATGGCCGCAGCCAGGGCGTGATCGACCGCGACGGCCTGGACTGGCTGCTGCAGCAGCTGTTGCGCGCCCAGACGATGGACCGCATCCGGCTGGAAGGCATGCGCGAGGACCGCCGCCCCATGCTGGCCGGCGGCATCAGCATCATGCGTGCCGCCTTCGACCTGCTGGGCATTGACTCCATGCAGATTGCCCAGGGCGCACTGCGCCAGGGCGTGCTGCATGACCTGATCGATGCCGATCTGCCCACAGGCGACCTGCGCACTGCCAGTGTGCAGGCCCTGGCCAACCGTTTTGCCGTGGAAACCGCCCATGGGCGCCATGTGGCCGACACCGCCCAGCACCTGTGGCGCGAGATGACCGGCAGCACCCAGCCACAGCACCACCTGCTGGAATGGGCCGGCCTGTTGCACGAGGTGGGCCAACGCATCAACCGCAGCGACTACCACCGCCACAGCGCCTACATCCTGCAATACAGCGGTGCCAAAGGCTTTGCCGAGGACGAGTTGCTGCACCTGGCCCTGCTGGTGCTGGGCCACCGCGGCAAGCTCAAGAAGGTGGAAGACTTCATCAGCCAGGCTCCCGGTGCCATGGAACTGCTGGCCCTGCGCCTGGCCGTGATCCTGTGCCACGCCCGCCAGGCACCCCAATTGCAGGGCATGCAACTGCTGCGCCGCGGTGCGAGCTTCACCCTGCGTGCGCCGGCCCACTGGTCGCAGCAGTTTCCCCAATCCGCCCATCTGCTGGCGGAAGAGGCGGAAGCCTGGTCCAGGACGCCGTGGAAACTGCAACTCTTGCTGGACTGAACGGCGACGCCGTACCGGCTGTCTGACAAGGCTGCACGACCGTTGCGGGAGTGCGCTGCATACGCACCGGCAATGGCCAGGCATGCCATCAATGCCTCCCGGGCAGTGCCCAGGCAACGCATACAACCGCACGGCAATGTCACCCCACCATCGCTCGTGCGTGCGTGTGCGTGCGACCGGTCAGCAATCCACACCAGCGCACGCAGCCCCTGCGACAGGGGCCAGGCATGACTGCCTGCGGCTGCAGCCGGCGTCAGCCGCCCGCGTAGCGCTGCATCAGTGCCTGCTGTGCGCCCAGGCCGGTCTGGGGATGCGGGGGCGGCAGATAGCGGCCATCGGGCTGTTGGCTCCAGGCATCCCGGTCATCGTGCAGATAGGCCACCAAGCATTCGTCGATGATCTGCTGGCGCAGCGCCGCATCCGTCACCGGCCAGGCCAGCTCCACACGCCGCAGCATGTTGCGGCTCATCCAGTCAGCGCTGGACAGGTAGACATGCTCGTGCACACCCCAGGCAAAATAGAAGACGCGGGTGTGTTCCAGAAAGCGGCCGATCACCGATCGCACGCGGATGTTGTCGGTCTGCCCGGCCACCTGCGGCGGCAGCATGCAGGCTCCGCGCACGATCAGATCGATCTGTACCCCGGCCTGCCCGGCCGCCACCAGGCCGCGTATCAGGGCTTCATCGGTCAGCGCATTCATCTTCACCACAATGCGCGCTGGCTTGCCCTGGCGCGCAGCATCGGCCGCCTTGCCTATCAGCGCCAGCAGACGGTCATGCAGGGCAAACGGCGCCATCACCAGGCGCTGCAGCTGGGGCATGTGGTTCTGGTTGGCCAGATGGGTGAATACGGCATCCATATCGGCCGTGGTGCCGGCCTCACAGGTCAGATAGCCGAGATCGGTATACAGCCGCGCCGTGCGCATGTTGTAGTTGCCGGTGGACAGATGGCCGTAGCGCCGTAGGCGCCGACCTTCGCGCCGCGTCACCAGCAGCATCTTGGCGTGGGTCTTGAGTCCCACCACGCCATAGACCACCTGGGCACCCACATCCTCCAGAGACTCTGCCCAGTTGATGTTGGCTTCCTCGTCAAAGCGGGCCTTGAGCTCCACCACCGCCATGACCTCCTTGCCGCGGCGCACCGCCTCGGCCAGCAGCCGCATCAGCTCGGAATCGGCACCGGTGCGGTAGATGGTCTGCTTGATCACCAGCACCTGCGGGTCGTTCACGGCCTCGCGCAGCAGCGCCAGCACGCCATCGAAGCTCTCGAACGGCTGGTGCATCAGCACATCGCGCTGGCGCATCTGCGCCATGATGGAGCTGCCTTGCGCCAGCTGGCGTGGCCAGACCGGGCGCCAGGCGGGGAACAGCAGTTGCGGCGCATCCACCAGCTCGATCAGCTGTGCCAGCCGCCCCAGATTCACCGGTCCCTTGACGCGGAACAACACCTGCGGCGGCAGCGAGAACTGGGTGAGCAGCATCTGCGCGAGCGTGTCGGAGCAGCCGAAGTCCACCTCCAGCCGCACGGCCATGCCGTAATGCCGGTGGTGCAGGCCCTGGCGCAACGCGGTCCGCAGGTCCGGCACATCCTCCTCATCCACCGAGAGATCGGAGTGGCGCGTGACGCGGAACTGCGAAAACTCCTGCACCTTGCGGCCCGGAAACAGGTCTTTCAGATGGGCACGCACGATGCTGGTCAGACTGACGAACAGGCGCTTGCCTTCCGTGACCTTGGCTGGCATGGCCACCAGGCGCGGCAGCGCACGCGGCACACGCAAAATAGCCACATCATTGTGGCGACCGAAGGCATCATTGCCCTGTAGCCGCACGATGAAGTTCAGCGTCTTGTTGGCCACCTTGGGAAAAGGATGAGCCGGATCCAGCCCAACCGGCACCAGCAGCGGCTGCACCTCCTTGGCGAAATAGCTGTGCACCCATTCCCTCTGGGCCGCCGTGCGGTCGCGATTGGCCACCACACGGATGCCGACACGCCCGAAGGCCGGGCTGATCTCTTCGTTGTAGATCCGGTACTGCTGCGTCACCAGGGCATGGGAATGGTCGGCCAGGGCCTGCAGCGGTGCCGGCATGGCTGCCCCCTGCTCGATGGCCGCACGCATGGCCGTGACCTGCGGTGCGGCGCGCACCTCGAAGAACTCGTCCAGATTGGAGGAGACGATGGTCAGGAACCGCAGCCGCTCCAGCAGCGGCACATCGTCGCGCATGGCCCAGGCCAGCACGCGTTCGTTGAACGCCAGAATGCACAGGTCCCGGTCCAGCAGCGGCAGCACTGGCGGCGCCGGCACGGGCAACAAGGCCGCCATTTCCACTGGCGCACTGGGGGTGGGCGTCGCGCCCAGCTCCAGCGCTGCCACCACGTCTGCACTCCCACGCATGGGGACATCGCTGACAACAGCTTCTTCTGTCATCGCGTTGTCATCGAAGGCGGTGGAAGCGGCATGCATACAAGAAACCCGAGTGGTGAAGCGTCCAGTATTGGCGGCCAATGTGACAAACCCATGACAACGGCATGACAACGGCATGACACACTCTGCCATACGGCTCCAGCATCCCGCCGCGCGCCCGCTGCAGGCACTGGGACTTTGGCCGTTCTGTCAGGGCTGCCACAGGCTTCGGTGGTAACCTGCGCGGCTTGGCTTGGGGGCACATGCACATGAAAGAGGGAAGCGCGCTGGCCGCAATCGACATCGGCTCCAACAGCATTCTGCTGGAGACCGCGCGCATGGAGCGTGGCCATATCCGCCTGCAGCTGCACCGCAAGGAAACCATCCGCCTGGGAGGCGCCCTGGATGCCGACGGCCGCCTGCAGCCCGAAGCCATGGAGCGCGGCTGGGACTGCCTGCAGCGCTACGCCCAGCTGATAGCCCATGTGCCACCCTCGCAGCGCAAGGTGGTGGCCACCCAGACCCTCCGCGAAGCCACCAACCGCCAGATCTTTCTGGACCGCACTGCGTCCATTGTGCAATGCCCGGTGGAAGTCATCACCGGCGAGCAGGAAGCGCAGCTGATCTACCAGGGCGTAGCCTTGTTCCTGCCCGACGACCAGCATCCCCGGCTGGTGGTGGACATCGGAGGCCGCTCCACCGAGCTGGGCTGGGGCCAGGGCAGCGAGCTGCGACACGCCAGCTCCTACCCCTTGGGCAGTGTGGGCTGGGCGCAGGCCTTCTTCCCCGATGGCACGCTGTCTGCCACCGCCTTTGCCCAGGCACGTGAGGCAGCGCTGTCCGTGCTGGCCCCGGCACGCCCCTTGGCCAACCAGCTGGCCAAGGCATCCAGCGCGCAGGTATACGGTGCTTCCGGCACGGCGGGCGCCATCAGCAAGGTGCTGACGGCCCAGGGCCATACCCCGGGCAGCATCAGCCGCGAGGCGCTGTGGGCGCTGCGCGACCAGTTGCAGTCCTGGGGCCATGTGCGCCACCTGGCCAGCCTGCAAGGGCTGCGCTCCGAGCTGCTACCGGTCATCGGTGGCGGCATCAGCGTGATGTGTGCGGTGTTCGAACTGCTGGGGCTGCAGCAGATGCGCATGGCCCAGGGAGCACTGCGGCACGGGCTGCTGGTGAGCCTGTCACAAGCCGGCCCACTGGATGGCTGAAGACCACACGGATTCCGCCCATGTGCAGCCAATTCCAGGCAGATCGCGGCATGAGATTGGCTCCCCACGGACAGAGGAAATTTTGCTTTTCCAAACAACTGCAGTCACTGCAGCATCTGCACCGCAGACCCCACCGCAAGTCCAGCCGCGGCAGGACAGGCGTTGCTGCAGCGACTTGCCATCCCGGCCCTCACCGTGATAATGCTTCGGGAAAGAGACCACTGTGGCCGAACCTTCCACACCTGCCCCCCCGCTGCTGAACGCCGGACGCACCAACACGGTTGCGTGGATGGTGTTCATCCTGGGTTTGCTGTTATCGACCGCACTGATCTGGCACCTTGAACGCCAGGATCAGCAGCAGGCCCGCGCCCTGGCCAACGATGTCGCCACCGACCACGCGCGCTATCTGGAGCGCGGAATCGGCCAGGCCCTGGCCGCCAACAAAGCCCTGGCCGCCGCTGTGGCGCAGACCCACGGTTCCATCCAGGCGTTTGAGGAGACGGCCCGCCACCTGATCGTGATGTACCCGGAAGTCAGCGCCATGTCCCTGGCACCCAACGGAGTGATCCAGGTCGTGGTGCCCCTGGTGGGCAATGAAGGTGTGCTGGGCTTCAACCAGTTGAACTCCCCCCAGCAGCAGCGCGAAGCCGAACGGGCCCGCGACAGCAACCAGCTGACCCTGGCCGGCCCCATGCCCCTGGCGCAGGGCGGCATCGGCATCGTGGGGCGCATGCCGGTGTTTCTGGAAGCCGGCAAATTCTGGGGCTTCACCAATGTCACCCTGCGCCTGGAAGCGGTCCTGAAAACTGCACGCCTGGAGCGCCTGAACGCACGCGGCTACGACTATGTGCTCTGGCGTGTCCCGCCAGGCAGTGACACCCCGCAGATCATCCAGGCGGCCGGCACCACGCTGTCGGCCGCCACCGTCCACCAGCGCATCGAGTTGCCCAACAGCGAATGGATGCTCAGCGTCATGCCCCGCAGCGGCTGGCTCAACCCCACCACCTTGCTGATGCGGGCTTTGGCGGGCCTGTTGTTTGCCTCCTTGATCGGCGCCTTGACCAAGCTGCTGCTGCACCTGAAAGTCCATGAAGCCAATCTGGAGCAGATGGTGAACCAGCGCACCCAGCAGCTCCAGGACGCCCAGCGCCAGCTGCGCGCCACCATCGACGCCATTCCCGATGTGCTGATGGAACTGGATCGCGAAGGCCACTACATCAGTGTGCACAGCCCGCGCCCCGACATGCTGGCAGCCCCTCGGGATGCTTTGATCGGCAAGCGCTTCACGGAATTCCTGCCTGAAAAAGACAGCCGCATCGTCTTCAACGCCTTGCAGATCGCCGAAACCTCGGGCTGGGCCAGCGGTTTTAGGCTGCAAGTTCCGACCCGCGATGGGCACAGCAAATGGTTCGAACTCTCGGTGGCCCGCAAAAGCCCGGCATTTGCCTCCGAAGCGCACTTCATCGTGCTGTCGCGCGATGTGACCGAACGGGTGCAAGCCGAGCAGGAGCTCTACCTGACCTCCCAGGTGTTTCGCCAAAGCAGCGAAGCCATTGTCATTTCGGATGCCATGCACCGCATTGTCCAGATCAACCCGGCCTACTGCCGCCTGAGTGGCTTCGGTGCACCCGAAGCCATCGGTCAGCTGGCCAGCCTGGACATGGCGCAATCCGGCGCACCCAGCGAGCTGCCTGCCGGGCCCTACCTGCTCGTGCAGCGCACCGGCCAATGGGAAGGCGAAACACAGGGCCTGCACCGCAACGGCACCCCTTACCAGCAGTACCGGACCATCACGGCCTTGCGCGACGAGCAAGGCCGGCTGACGCACTGCATCACCCTGTTCCGCGACATCACGCAGCAGCGCCGGGACCAGGAACGCATCCGGCACCTGGCGCATTTCGATGCCCTCACCGGCCTGCCCAACCGCAGCCTGCTGTCCGAACGGGTCACGCAAGCCATCCAGCACCAGCGCACCGCCGAAGGCTGCGCCGCCTTGCTATTCTTGGACCTGGACCATTTCAAGAACATCAACGACTCACTGGGCCACCGTGTTGGCGACCGTGTCCTGGTGGCCCTGGCCCGGCGGCTGCAACTGCAATTGCGTCCCCAGGACACCGTGGCGCGCATGGGCGGGGACGAATTCGTGGTGCTGGTCTACGGCCGGCAGATGGCCGATGTGGAGGTTCTGGCGCAAAAGCTGCTGGACAGCACTGCAGCCCCTTTTCAGATCGATGGGCATGAGCTCACCATCTCGCTGTCGATCGGCATCGCCACCTACCCCGTGGACGGCGATGGCTTCGACACCCTCTACCAGCGTGCCGATGCAGCCATGTACCGCGCCAAGCAGTCAGGCCGCAACCGCTATAGCTTCTTCACTGCCGAGCTGGAAGCGCGCAGTGCCCGCACGCTGCACATTGCCAATGCCCTGCGCCGCGCCCTGGAGCGGGAGCAGTTCGCACTGCACTACCAGCCCCAGCTGGACACCCACACCAAGGCCGTGATCGGCGCGGAAGCGCGGATCCGCTGGTACCACCCTGAACTGGGCCAGGTGTCACCCGCCGAGTTCATTCCCATTGCGGAAAGCACCGGCCTCATCATCGGCATCGGCGATTGGGTGATGCGCACGGCGGCCCAGGACATGCGCCGCTGGCTGGACATGGGGATCACGCTGCGCACCGTGTCCGTAAATCTGTCACCGCTGCAGTTCCAGCACCACCACCTGCCCGAGCAGGTGGCACGCAATCTGGCCCATGCCCGGTTGCCGGCGCAGCATCTGATGCTGGAGCTGACCGAAAGTGCCGCAGTCGACGACCCGGCCGCCGCCATTGCCATGCTGGACAGGCTCAATCGCCAGGGCGTGCGCATTGCGCTGGACGACTTCGGCACCGGCTACTCCTCGCTCAGCTACCTCAAGCGTTTTCAGATCCACAAGCTCAAGATCGACCAGTCCTTTGTGCGCGACCTGGAGCAGGACGCCAACGACCGGGCCATCATTGTGGCCATCATCCATATCGCCAAGGCACTCGGCATGGACACCCTGGCCGAAGGGGTGGAAAGCGAAGCGCAGCTGGATTTTCTGCAGGCACAGGGCTGCAATTTTGTGCAAGGCTACCTGTTCAGCCGCCCGCTGCCCGCACCACAATTTGAAGCCCTGCTTCTAGCCTGCACGCCGGCGTCCTGAAAAAGCGCCCGGCAAAGTGGACTTGCGTATTTTTTGTGCGCAGTCAAGCGAGTGTGCAAACCGACAAACATCCCGATGGGTAACACCGCCGCGCGTGACGCGCGCGTGTAACATAAGTACACATTTACCTCCCCTGCCCGCATGACGGGTCAGGGTCGCTTCCCTTTTTGTGTCTTCCGCACACATGTCCACTCTGCTGAATGCGCCTTCGCACGCCTTGCCTCTTGAAAGTGCGGAGTCGAATGCCGTTCAACGCCTGCTGCGGGAACACCAGACGCTGCTGGAAAGCGCCGATGTCGGCATCGTCTTCATCCGCCAGCGCGTGGTCGTGCGCTGCAACCGGCGCTACGCGGAAATCTTCGGCTATCTGCATCCACAGGACATGGAAGGCATCAGCAGTGCCAACTTTCATCCGACCCGCACCGAATTTCGCGAACTGGGGCGTACCGCCTACCCCACGCTGTCGCGCGGTGAAGTCTTCAAAACCGAACGCCTCATGCGCCGCAAGAACGGGCGGCTTTTCTGGGGCGCACTCACCGGACGCCTGATCAACCCGGACGACACACGGGAAGGCTCCATCTGGATCATCGACGACATCGACGAGCAAAAGCGCTCGCAGTCGCTGCTGGGCAATGCCTTGCGAGAAAAGCAGCTGCTGTTCGACCACGCGGCCATTGGCATTGCGTTCTTCCGCAAAGGCAAGATCACCCGCTGCAACCCCCATCTGGAACAGATGCTGGGTTACGACCCTGGCGAGCTGCAGAACATCGACCCCACCAGTTTCATCCCCAGCACCCAGGCATGGGAGCAGTTGCAGCACAAAAGCCAGAGCGTACTATTGAACGGCCTGCGCTTCGAGGCCGAAGTCGCCCTGCAGCGCAAGGACGGCTCCGTGCTTGAGTGCGAGATGCGTTGCAAGCTCCTGGATGCCTCCGATCTTTCGCAAGGCAGCGTCTGGATCATCGAAGACATCACCGACCGCAAGCTGGCACAGCAGCATCTGGCACAGGTACAGAACCAGCTGGAGCAGCAGGTGCGCGAACGCACTCTGGAACTGAGCTCCACGGTGGCCGACCTGCACCGTGAAGTGCAGGACCGCCTGCAGGACCAGGAGCGCATTTACTGGCTGGCGCACTACGACCCGCTCACCGGCCTGCCCAACCGCACACTGCTGGCCCAGCGCAGCGCCGGGGCCATCCAGACCGCCACCGAAAACAGCACGCCGCTGGCCGTGATCTTCCTTGACCTGGACCACTTCAAGCATGTGAACGATTCGCTGGGCCACAAGGTCGGCGACGCCCTGCTGGTGGAAATCGGCAAGCGCCTGCGCTCCATCGTGCGCGAGCGCGACACCGTGGCGCGTCTGGGGGGGGATGAATTCGTGCTGCTGCTGCCCGGCGCCAACGCCCAGGGGGCCGCCCGCGTGGCCGCCAAGCTGCAGGAAGCATCGCAGCGCCCCTACCAGATCGAGCACCATGAGCTGACCATTGCGCCCTCCATGGGCATCGCCTTGCACCCGCAGGACGGCACGGAATTCGATGCCCTGACCCAGGCGGCCGATGTGGCCATGTACCACGCCAAGCTGGATGGCCGCAACACCTACCGCTTCTTCACCCCGGAGATGCGCGCCAAGTCCTTGCGCGCACTGCAACTGGAGAATGCCTTGCGCCGGGCGCTGGAGCGCAAGCAGTTCCAGCTGCATTACCAGCCCCAGGTGTGCCTGCGCACCGGCTCCATTCGCAGCGCAGAAGCGCTGCTGCGCTGGCACCACCCTGAACTGGGCTCCATTTCCCCGGCGGAATTCATTCCTGTAGCCGAAGACAGCGGGCAGATCCTGCAGATCGGTGAATGGGTGCTGAAAACCGCCGTGGAACAGCTCAAGCAGTGGAACCAACAGGGGTTGGGCAACATCAAGGTGGCCGTCAATCTGTCGGCAATTCAATTCCACCAGCCCCAGCTGCCGGAGATGGTCAGCCGCATCCTGACGGAATCCGGCATTTCACCCGACCTGCTGGAGCTGGAGCTGACCGAAGGTGTCGCCGTCCAGGATCCCCGCACGGCCACGGCCACGATGGACCGTTTGAACTCCCACGGCATCCGGCTGTCCATGGACGACTTTGGCACCGGATACTCGTCACTCAGCCAGCTCAAACGGTTCCAGATTTACAAGCTCAAGATCGACCAGTCGTTCATCCGCGACATTGACCACGACAGCAATGACCGCGCCATTGTCAGCGCCATCATTCGCATGGCACAGGCCCTGGGCATGCAAACCACGGCCGAAGGCGTAGAGACGCAGGCGCAACTGGAATTTCTGCAACAGCAAGGCTGCGATGAGGCCCAGGGCTACCACTTCAGCCGGCCGCTCCAGGCAGGTGACTTCGAGCACTTTTTCCGCAGCTACGCACAGTCTCACTGAAGCTCGGATCATAAAAAAAGGGCCCATAAAGGGCCCCGTTTTTTATGAAGGGGGGCGCAGTCGGCACCTCCCCAATGCACCATCATCCTGCACGGGCTGCATCCGCCAGACCTTGCGCCAGGCGGTGGGCCAGCGCAGCATCCTGCGCCTCCACCATCACTCGCAGCAGCGGCTCCGTGCCGCTGGCACGGATCAACACCCGCCCGTAATGACCCAGCTCCTTCTCGGCCGCGGTCTGCGCCTGTGCCAATGCCGTGTTGGACTTCCAATCCTGGTCAGGCTGCAGGCGCACGTTCACCATGACCTGGGGATACAGCGTCAACCCATCCAGCAGCGCTGCCATGGTCTTGCCACTGCGTGCACAAGCCTGCAGCACTTGCAGCGCACTCACCAGGCCATCACCGGTGGTGTGCTTGTCCAGGGCCAGCAGATGTCCCGATCCCTCTCCACCCAGAATCCATTGGCGCCGCTGCAGCTCCTCCAGCACATAGCGGTCACCCACCTTGGCGCGCACCATGGGCACGCCCTGGCTTTCCAGGGCTTTTTCCACCGCCATATTGGTCATCAGGGTGCCCACCACACCACCCACCGGTTCGCTGCGTCGCAAACGATCCTGCACCATCAGGAACAGCACCTCATCGCCATTGAAGATGCGCCCTTGCGCATCCACCATCTGCAGACGGTCGGCATCGCCATCCAGGGCAATACCGTAGTCCGCATGGTGGGCGCGGACAGCCTGGGCCAATGCCTGCGGATACGTGGCCCCCACACCGTCGTTGATGTTCAGCCCATCCGGCTGGCAGCCGATGGCCACCACATCGGCGCCCAGCTCATGGAACACCTGCGGTGCAATCTGGTAGGCCGCGCCGTGGGCGGCATCCACCACGATCTTGAGACCACGCAGGCTCAGATCGTTGGCAAACGTGCTTTTACAGAATTCGATATAGCGGCCTGCCGCATCGTTGAGCCGGCGCGTCTTGCCGAGATTGCGCGAATCGACCCACGCAGGCTCGGCATCGATCAAGGCCTCCACTTCTTCTTCCCAGGCATCGGGCAGCTTTGTACCTTGGGCGCTGAAAAACTTGATGCCGTTGTCCGGGTACGGGTTGTGGCTGGCACTGATCACCACCCCCAGGCTGGCGCGCTGTGCTCGCGTCAGATAGGCCACGCCGGGCGTGGGCAGCGGTCCCAGCAGAATGACGTCCACTCCTGCCGCATTGAAACCGGCTTCCATCGCGGCTTCCAGCATATAGCCCGAAATCCGGGTGTCCTTGCCAATCAGCACCGTCGGACGCTCTTGCGTCCGCTTGAGCACGCGGCCCACCGCATGCGCCAGGCGCAATGCGAAATCGGCCGTAATCGGTGCCTTGCCGACAGTGCCCCGGATTCCATCGGTACCAAAATATTGACGCGCCATGGCGCTCCTCCTCGTTTTATTGCTCAACCCACTGCTCACGCCGCATCGTGTGCATGCATGGCATTCCAGATTTTCAATGCCGCCACCGTGTCCGCCACATCGTGCACACGCACGACACGTGCCCCACGCTCCACCGCCAGCACGGCGGCCGTCACACTGGGCACCATGCGCTCGTGCACGGGCAAGCCCGTCACGGTTCCCAGCGAGCCCTTGCGGGACCATCCCGCCAGCAGCGGCAAGTCTAGGTCCAGCAGATCTTGCTGCCGGGCAAGCAGTGCAAAGTTTTGTTCCACGCTCTTGCCGAAGCCGATGCCGTAGTCCAGCGTGATGCGCTCGCGCGCCACCCCCAGCTGCTCCAGGCATGCCACCTGCTCCGCCAGAAACTGGCGCACCTGGGCAACGGGATCGGCCTGCATGTGCTCCAGGTGCATGGTCTGCGGCGTCTGGTGCATGTGCATCAGGCACACGCCACTGCGCGGATGCGCCGCAATGATCTCGCGGGCACCTGCCTGGCGCAAAGCCCATATGTCATTGATGATGTCGGCGCCGGCATCCAGCACCGCCTGCATCACCTCTGGCTTGTAGGTGTCCACGGACACCGGCACCTGCAGGCGCACGGCTTCCTTGACCACCGGCAGCACCCGCGCCAGCTCTTCGTCCAGGGGCACCGCCGGACTTCCGGGGCGCGTCGATTCGCCACCGATGTCCAGGATATCGGCCCCCTCTTTCAGCAGCCTTTCTGCATGTGCCATGGCCGCACTGATACCGGCATGCCGCCCACCGTCCGAAAAGGAATCCGGTGTCACATTCACAATGCCCATGACGCGCGGTCGGCGCAGATCAATGTCAAAGCGCGTCACCTGCCAGCATGTATTCATCGCCCGTCCTTGGATTTCATCTGAAAAAACAAAGCGGGACTCCACAGAGTCCCGCTTTTCCTGTGCCTGATGGCACCAGGATCACACCGCCGTAGGTGCCGTATCGGTGTCTACCGCAGGGGTTCCACCGCCGTGCCCGCTGTCACCCGACGAGGGGGGATTGCGTGGCGTCCAGTCCTTGGGGGGACGTGGCTCCTTACCCGCCATGATGTCGTCCAGCTGCTCCGCATCGATGGTTTCCCAATCGAGCATGGCCTTGGCCATGGCATGCATCTTGTCGGAGTTGTCCTCGATCAGCTTGCGCGCCAGATGGTACTGCTCGTCGATGATGCGGCGCACTTCAGCGTCCACCTTCTGCATGGTCTCTTCGCTGATGCCGCTGGGCTTGCTCATGGAGCGGCCCAGGAAAGGCTCGCCTTCCTGTTCGGCATAGACCATGGGGCCCAGTGCATCGGTCATGCCATAGCGCGTCACCATGTCACGGGCAATCTGCGTCGCACGCTCAAAGTCGTTCGATGCCCCCGTGGTCATCTGGTTCATGAACACTTCTTCAGCAATGCGGCCGCCGAACAGCATCGCGATCTGGTTGAGCATGAACTCCTTGTCATAGGAGTAGCGGTCTTTTTCCGGCAGGCTCATGGTCACGCCCAGCGCACGGCCGCGCGGGATGATGGTGACCTTGTGCACCGGGTCGCACTTGGGCAGCAGCTTGCCGATCAGGGCATGGCCTGCCTCGTGGTAGGCCGTGTTGCGACGCTCTTCCTCGGGCATGACCATGGACTTGCGCTCGGGGCCCATGATGATCTTGTCCTTGGCCTTTTCAAAGTCCTGCATCTCCACGGTGCGCGCGTTGCGGCGTGCAGCCATCAGGGCCGCTTCGTTGCACAGGTTCGCCAGATCGGCACCCGACATGCCGGGCGTGCCGCGTGCAATGATGGCCGGGTTCACGTCCTGGGCCACAGGGATCTTGCGCATGTGCACGTTCAGGATCTGCTCGCGGCCACGGATGTCCGGCAAGGTCACATAGACCTGGCGGTCGAAACGTCCGGGACGCAGCAGAGCGGCATCCAGGATGTCGGGGCGGTTGGTGGCAGCCACCACGATCACGCCCAGGTTGGTTTCGAAACCATCCATCTCCACCAGCATCTGGTTCAGTGTCTGCTCGCGCTCATCGTTGCCACCGCCCATGCCGGCGCCACGCTGGCGGCCCACCGCATCGATTTCATCGATGAAGATGATGCAAGGCGCATTCTTCTTGGCGTTCTCGAACATGTCGCGCACACGGGCCGCGCCCACGCCGACGAACATTTCCACGAAGTCGGAACCCGAGATCGAGAAGAACGGCACCTTGGCTTCGCCCGCAATCGACTTGGCCAGCAGCGTCTTGCCCGTACCGGGAGGGCCCACCAGCAGCAGGCCACGCGGAATGCGGCCACCCAGCTTCTGGAACTTGTTGGGGTCCTTCAGGAAGTCGACGACTTCCTTGACTTCCTCCTTGGCCTCGTCGCAACCGGCGACGTCGGCGAAGGTGACGGTGTTGTTGTTTTCATCGAGCATGCGCGCCTTGGACTTGCCAAAGCTGAACGCGCCGCCCTTGCCACCGCCCTGCATCTGGCGCATGAAGTACACCCACACGCCGATCAGCAGCAGCATCGGACCCCAGCTGATGAGCAAGCTCATCAGCAGCGAGCCTTCTTCACGCGGCTTGACGTCGAACTTGACGTTGTTGTTGATCAGGTCGCCCACCAGACCACGGTCCAGGTAGGTCGCGGTCGTGCGCACACGGCGGTCATCGTTGGTGACCGCCATGATTTCGGTGCCGCCAGGGCTCTCCTGGATGGTGACGCTCTTGATGCGGTTGCTGCGCACATCCTCGAGGAAGTCGGAATAGCCGACATAACCAGCGCCAGCACCGCCACGGGTGTCAAACTGCTTGAACACCGTGAACAGCACCATGGCGATGACCAGCCATACGGCAACTTTAGAAAACCACTGATTGTTCAAGCGGGGCTCCAATGAAAAAGGCGAAATTCATGCACATACGGACGATGTCATCCATATGGGATGCATTTTAGGTGTTTCAAGCATGCGGATCGAAACCTTATTCCTGCCAAGGCGATAGGTCTCCGGGAAATATCCGCCCAGCGGAGGGGGCAACACCCGCGGCTGATCCACATCAAAGTGGCATCAGGTCTTGAGTCCCATTCCGATCAGGAATGTTTCCGATGAACGGATGCGCGAGGATTTGGGCTTGAACGTCTTGACCGTGCGAAAAGTCTGGCGAAACAGGGCCACCAGCTCGTCATAACCGGGACCGTGGAACAACTTGACCACCAGCGCCCCCCCGGGCTTGAGGTGGTGGGTCGCGAAATCGACCGCCAGCTCGATCAGGTGGGTGATGCGCGCGCCGTCCGTCGTGGAATTACCCGACAGGTTTGGGGCCATGTCCGACACCACCACATCCACCGCCCGTCCCTGCACCGCCTCTTCCAGCTGCGCCAGCACCGGTTCCTCGCGGAAGTCGCCCTGGATGAAGTGCACGCCTTCAATGGATTCCATCGGCAGCAGGTCCAGCGAGATGATGGTGCCATTCAAGTCCCCTACGGCGGCTCCCTTGGGGGCCAGCTTGCGGCGCAGGTACTGGCTCCACGCACCGGGAGCACAGCCCAGATCCACCACAATGTCACCGGGATGGATCAGCTTGAGCGCCTCATCGATCTCCTTCAACTTGTAGGCCGCACGGGCCCGGTAGCCGTCTTTCTGTGCGGCCTGAACATAGGGATCGTTGACATGGTTGTTGAGCCATGCCTTATCCACTTTCTTGCTTTTGGTATTGATCTTCATGCGAAATTCTTCCTGCCTCGATAATACGGCCCATGCCCCAAATTGAATTGACTCCCGCAGAGCGCCGGGAACACCGCGCCAACGCCCACCACCTGGACCCCGTGGTCCTGATCGGTGGTGACGGCCTCACACCCGCAGTCCAGAAAGAAGTGGATGCGGCACTGAATGCCCACGGCCTGATCAAGGTCCGCGTCTTCGGCGACGAACGCGCCACCCGCGACCAGATCTACCAACAGCTGTGCGACGAGCTGAACGCGGCCCCCATCCAGCACATCGGCAAGCTGCTGGTGCTGTGGCGCCCGATTCCTGAAAAGGAAAAGGCCTTTGATGAAGACCGCATGCCCGGCCCACGCGACGTGAAGGTGCTGAAGTTCGGCAAGGCCGGTCAGCGCCCTGAGGTCAAGCAGCTGCGCGTGCTGGGCAACCAGCGCCTGACCGCCGGCGGCCAGATCAAGCGCGCCAAGCCCAAGCAAAAATCGGTCAAGAAAAGCCGCCTGGGTTGAGCGCTGCCGCGCACGCCCACGACACACCTGCCATGGCACTGAATACGACATCGGCGACGCCTGAGCGCCACATCCTCTGCATGAAGTGGGGTACCAAGTACGGCCCGGAGTACGTCAACCGTCTCTACGCCATGGTGCGCCGCCATCTCAAGGGAGATTTTCGCTTTGTCTGCCTGACCGACAACAGCGAAGGGATTCGTTCCGAGGTGGAATGCCTGCCCATTCCCTCGCTGGACCTGCCCGCTGGCATCCCTGAACGCGGCTGGACCAAGCTGACCACCTTCTCCGCCGATCTGCACGGACTGAAGGGCACGGCCCTGTTCCTGGATGTGGATGTGGTCATCACCGGCCCGCTGGACGAGTTCTTCACCTACCCCGGTGACTTTCTCATCATCCACGACCACAAGCGGCCCTGGCGCATCACCGGCAACTCGTCGGTGTACCGCTTCGAGCTGGGCGCTCATCCGGATGTGCTGGAATATTTCCGCGGCCACTTCGAGGAAATCCGCAAGCAGTTCCGCAACGAACAGGCCTATCTGTCGGACTTTCTGCACAAGCAAGGCAAGCTCCAGTACTGGCCCGCCGAGTGGTGCCCCAGCTTCAAGTACCACGGCATTCCGAGCTGGCCCACCAACTACTGGAAAGAGCCTTTTGTGCCCGAAGGTGCGCGCATCGTCATCTTCCACGGAGAGTGCAACCCGCCCGACGCATTGGCCGGTCGCCGCAACCGGCGTTTTCGCTTCATCAAGCCCGCCCGCTGGGTGGCCGAACACTGGCGCGAATAAGCGCCACTGGAAAGCCCCCTGCCGCTGACGGCGGGTGCATGGCACCAGCAAAAAAGCAGTCCGATGGACTGCTTTTTTTATGGCCTGCCGGTGACAGATTGCCCACGGCTCTGGCCACCGACCATCCGGCAGCACTGCCAGCAGGCACGCGTTCCTTCTGCGAGACATCAAGCCGGTGGCGTAGCCTCCGCATCGTCCCGTCCCGCCAACGCCAACGCGGCCACCTTCCACAAGGTGCACAGCGCACAGCACCACTGCAGCACATGCAAGGCCACGGCGGCGTACTGCCAGACGGCGCCCTGCCTGGCCGCCACTCGCGGCGCCACACCGTATTGCGCCACCAGCGCCAGCAACAAGCCGCCCAGCACGAACACCATGGCGGCTTGCGCCCAGGCCTCCTGCCTTTCGGCGTACTTCCGCTTGGAAACCACCAGCAGCAGCGCGCAGCATGCGATGGAAATCCAGGTCTGTGCAGCCAGCAGCGCAGCGCACGCCGCAGCCGCCTGGGTGGGTGATGGCAGGTGCGCCTGCAGCACCGGCACGGCCACGCCCCCCATGGCCGTCAGGCTCCCCCACCACAGGGCAGCCAGCAGCAGCGGAAGGCGTGCTTGCAGCGGTGTCATGGCCGGCGGGGGTGAAACCGCGTTCAGAGGTACTTGACCGCGACCACCTCGTAGCGGCGCTCGCCACCCGGGGCTTGGACCACGGCCACATCGCCCTCTTCCTTGCCGATCAGGGCACGGGCAATGGGGCTGGACACGTTGATCAGACCCAGTTTCAGATCGGCTTCATCCTCGCCCACGATCTGGTAGGTCACCGCCACGCCGCTGTCTTCGTCTTCCAGATCCACCGTGGCGCCAAACACCACGCGGCCTCCAGCGTCCAGCGCCGAAGGGTCAATGATCTGGGCAGCCGACAGCTTGCCTTCGATTTCGCCGATGCGGCCTTCGACAAAGCCCTGGTGTTCCTTGGCGGATTCGTACTCGGCGTTTTCGCTCAGATCGCCCTGGGCACGCGCTTCGGCGATGGCCTGGATCACGGCAGGACGCTCCACCGTCTTCAGGCGCTGCAGTTCCACCTTGAGCTTTTCCGCTCCGCGCTTGGTGATGGGGATGGTGGCCATAGTCAAGTCTCCAAATTCAGCAAACACCGCACAGCTCGCGGCACTCCTGGCAGGGCCTTGCCGGACCACGCCGGACAGGGGCCCGTGCCCCAAAAGCAAACCGCCGCACGTTGCCGCGCGGCGGTTCTTGTCAATTCATTACCGGCCATTATGCCGTGTTTGCCACGGCATCCCTCCGGTAAAACCCGGCAGCCCCGTCGGGCTGTCCGGGCCGTGCCCCATCAATGCGTCAGCTGGGCGTGCAGCTCCTGCACCGAGTACACATCCAGATTGCCGCGCAGGGCCTTCATCCCGTCGACCGCCGCTTCCGCACCAAAGATGGTGGTGAAGGTGGTCACCCGGGCCAGCAAGGCGCTGGTACGGATGGCGCGCGAGTCGGCGATGGCATTGCGGCGCTCTTCCACCGTGTTGATGACCAAGGCAATCTCGTTGTTCTTGATCATGTCCACGATGTGGGGGCGGCCTTCGGTGACCTTGTTCACGGTCTGCACTTCCACACCGGCTTCGGCAATCGCAGCGGCCGTGCCGCGCGTGGCGCACAGCGTGAAGCCCATGGCCACCAGCTCCTTGGCAATCGCCACGGCGCGGGACTTGTCATTGTTCTTCACGGTCAGGAACACCTTGCCTTCGGTCGGCAGCTTGACGCCAGCGCCCAGCTGGCTCTTCACAAAGGCTTCGCCAAAGGTCTTGCCCACACCCATGACTTCACCGGTGGACTTCATCTCGGGGCCGAGGATGGTGTCCACACCGGGGAACTTCACGAACGGGAACACGGCTTCCTTGACGCTGAAGTATGGCGGCGTCACTTCCTTGGTGACGCCCTGCTCGGCCAGCGTATCGCCCACCATGCAGCGTGCAGCCACCTTGGCCAGCTGGATACCCGTGGCCTTGGAGACGAACGGCACCGTGCGCGAAGCGCGGGGGTTCACTTCCAGCACGTAGATCACGTCCTTGCCGTCCACTTCCTTGATGGCGAACTGCACGTTCATCAGGCCGACCACGTTCAGGCCATGGGCCATCTCGGCCGTCTGGCGCTTGATCTCGGCCACGGTCTCGGCCTTCAGGTAGTAAGGGGGCAGCGAGCAGGCAGAGTCACCGGAGTGCACGCCAGCTTGCTCGATGTGCTCCATCACCCCACCGATGAAGACCTTGCCTTCGCGGTCGCGCACGCAGTCCACATCGCACTCGATGGCATTGGACAGGAAGTGATCCAGCAGCACGGGCGAGTCGTTGGAGACCTTGACGGCTTCGCGCATGTAGCGCTCCAGATCGCGCTGCTCGTGCACGATTTCCATCGCACGGCCACCCAGCACATAGGAAGGACGCACCACCAGCGGATAGCCCAGGCCGGCCGCCTTTTCCAGCGCTTCGGCTTCGGTACGGGCCGTGGCATTTGGCGGCTGCAGCAGGTTCAGTTGCTGCAGCAGGCGCTGGAAGCGCTCGCGGTCTTCCGCCGCATCGATCATGTCGGGCGAGGTGCCGATGATGGGCACGCCTTCTTTTTCCAGCCCCAGGGCCAGCTTCAGCGGCGTCTGGCCGCCGTACTGCACGATCACGCCAGCAGGCTGCTCGACCGCCACGATCTCCAGCACGTCTTCCAGCGTCAGCGGTTCGAAGTACAGGCGATCGGATGTGTCATAGTCGGTCGACACGGTCTCGGGGTTGCAGTTGACCATGATGGTTTCATAACCATCTTCGCGCATGGCCATGGCGGCGTGCACGCAGCAGTAGTCGAACTCGATGCCCTGGCCGATGCGGTTCGGGCCACCGCCCAGCACCATGATCTTCTTTTTGTCGGTGGGCGCGGCTTCGCATTCCTCGTCGTACGTGGAGTACATGTACGCCGTGTTGGAGGCAAATTCGGCCGCACAGGTGTCCACACGCTTGAACACGGGGCGCACCTTCAGGGCCTTGCGCGCTTCACGCACCGCCTTGTCGGTGGTGTGCAGCAGCTTGGCCAAGCGGCGGTCCGAGAAGCCCTTTTGCTTCAGGGTGCGCAGGGTCTGCGCATCCAGCGAGGCCAGTGCGCCGTCACCCTTGGCGGCAGCCAGCTGGTCCAGCTCGAGTTCGATCTTCACGATTTCTTCGATCTGCACCAGGAACCACTTGTCGATCTTGGTGATGCTGTGCACTTCGTCCAGCGTCCAGCCGGCCGCAAACGCGTCACCCACATACCAGATGCGGTCGGGACCGGGCTCGCCCAGTTCCTTTTCCAGGATTTCGCGGTCCTGGGTCTTCTCGTTCATGCCGTCCACGCCCACTTCCAGACCGCGCAGGGCCTTCTGGAAGGATTCCTGGAAGGTACGGCCAATGGCCATCACCTCGCCCACGGACTTCATCTGCGTGGTCAGGCGGTTGTCGGCAGCAGGGAACTTCTCGAACGCGAAACGCGGGATCTTGGTGACCACGTAGTCGATCGAGGGCTCGAACGACGCCGGGGTCTTGCCGCCGGTGATTTCGTTCTTCAGCTCATCCAGCGTAAAGCCCACGGCCAGCTTGGCCGCGATCTTGGCGATGGGGAAGCCGGTGGCCTTGGACGCCAGCGCCGAGGAACGCGAGACGCGGGGGTTCATCTCGATGACGATCATGCGACCGTCCTTGGGGTTCACCGAGAACTGCACGTTGGAGCCGCCGGTGTCCACGCCGATTTCGCGCAGAACAGCCAGCGATGCATTGCGCATGATCTGGTATTCCTTGTCGGTCAGCGTCTGCGCCGGCGCCACGGTGATGGAGTCACCGGTGTGCACCCCCATGGGGTCCAGGTTTTCGATGGAGCAGACGATGATGCAGTTGTCCGCGGTATCGCGCACCACTTCCATCTCGTACTCTTTCCAGCCCAGCAGCGACTCTTCGATCAGCAGCTCATTGGTGGGAGAGGCTTCCAGACCGCGCTTGCAGATGGTTTCGAACTCTTCCGAGTTGTAGGCGATACCGCCGCCCGTGCCGCCCAGCGTGAAGCTGGGGCGGATCACGGTGGGGAAGCCCACCTTCTTTTGCACATCCCAGGCTTCGTCCATGCTGTGGGCGATACCGGAGCGCGCAGAACCCAGACCGATCTTGGTCATGGCGTCCTTGAACTTCAGGCGGTCTTCGGCCTTGTCGATGGCTTCCGGCTTGGCACCGATCAGCTCCACCTGGTACTTGTCCAGCACGCCGTGCTTCCACAGGTCCAGCGCACAGTTCAGCGCGGTCTGGCCACCCATGGTGGGTAAAATGGCATCGGGACGTTCCTTGGCGATGATCTTCTCGACCGTCTGCCAGGTGATGGGCTCGATGTAGGTGACGTCGGCCGTGGCCGGGTCGGTCATGATCGTGGCCGGGTTGCTGTTGATCAGAATGACTTTGTAACCCTCTTCGCGCAGGGCCTTGCAGGCCTGCACGCCGGAGTAGTCAAACTCGCAGGCCTGACCGATCACGATGGGACCGGCGCCAATGATCAGAATGCTTTTAAGGTCGTTGCGCTTAGGCATTGTTGTGTTTCTCCATCAGCGCTGTGAAGCGGTCGAACAGGTAGCCAATATCGTGCGGGCCGGGCGATGCCTCGGGGTGGCCCTGGAAGCAGAAGGCGGGCACATCGGTGCGCTCCAGACCTTGCAGCGTGCCGTCAAACAGGCTGATGTGCGTGGCGCGCACGTTGGCGGGCAGCGATTCCAGCTCCACCGCAAAACCGTGGTTCTGGCTGGTGATGCTCACACGGCCGGAATCCAGGTCCTTCACGGGGTGGTTGGCACCGTGGTGGCTGTTCTGCATTTTGAAGGTCTTGGCACCGGAGGCCAGGGCCATGATCTGGTGCCCCAGGCAGATACCGAACAGCGGCTTGCCGGAGGCCATGATCTCTTGCGCCGCGGCAATCGCGTAGTCGCAGGGGGCCGGATCGCCAGGGCCGTTGGACAGGAACACGCCATCGGGATTCAGCGCCAGTACGTCCTTGGCGGGTGTCTGGGCAGGCACCACGGTCACTTCGCAGCCACGCTCGGCCAGCATGCGCAGAATGTTCTTCTTCACGCCGAAGTCATAGGCCACAACCTTGAACTTGGGCGATTCGAGCTGGCCGTAGCCTTCACCCAGCGTCCACTCGGCCTCGGTCCAGGGATAGGGCTTGGCCGTGGTCACCACCTTGGCCAGGTCCAGACCCTTCATGTCGGGCGCGGCCTGGGCTGCGGTAATGGCTTCGTCAATCTTGGCCTGGGTCACTTCCTCACCAGCCGCCAGGCCGACAATCGCGCCATTTTGCGCACCCTTGTCACGCAGCAGACGCGTGAGCTTGCGGGTGTCGATGTTGGCAATGGCGACCGTCTTGCCATCCACCAGGTACTCGGACAGCGTCTGGGTGCTGCGGAAGTTGCTAGCCAGCAAAGGCAGGTTCTTGATGATCAGACCTGCGGCATGGATCTTGTCGGCTTCGACGTCTTCAGGATTGACACCATAGTTGCCGATGTGCGGATACGTGAGCGTCACGATCTGCTGGCAATAGCTGGGGTCGGTGAGGATTTCCTGGTAGCCGGTCAGCGAAGTGTTGAAAACGACTTCGCCCACCGTGGTGCCTTGCGCACCAATCGAGTTGCCAATAAAGACCGTGCCGTCTGCGAGCGCCAGGATGGCGGGGGGGAAGGCTCCCTTGAGAGACAAAAGCACTGGGTTCTCCGGTTTTTTATTACGGTTACGCCCAACGCAGCCCCCCGCACGTGCGTGGGGACAGTGTTTGTGTCAGCAGGGTATGGCGAGGGAGCGTCGCTAGGCGTATGAAGGAATGCTTGAAAGCCGCCCATTATAGGCTCTCTCTGCTTCAGCCCTTTGACTTGCTGCGGGATTACCCGAGCGCACGCAACATGCTTACGCTGCTGGCATGCAGGCAGATCGCCGCTGCGGCCGCCACATTCAGCGACTCCTCCCCTCCAGGCTGGGCAATGCTGATGCGGTGCTCCGCCATCTCCATCAGAGCATCGCCCACACCCTGCCCTTCGTGCCCCATGGCCCAGGCGCAGGGCCAGGGCAAGGCGGCTTCGTGGATCAGGGTCCCCTGGTGGGAGCTGGTCACCACCAGCGGCAGCTGCAAGGCCTGCACCTCCGCGATGGATGCAGCCTCCACCAGATGCAGACCGAAATGCGCCCCCATGCCGGCACGCAGCACCTTCTGGCTCCACAGCGCGGCCGTCCCCTTCAGCGCCACGATCTGGCCAAAGCCGAAGGCGGCCGCACTGCGCAAGATGGAGCCCACATTGCCCGCATCCTGCACCCGGTCCAGCACCACCGCGGCCACGCCAGGCTGGACCTGTGCACCCGCATCCCACTCCATCACGTAGCCCATGCGCGCAGGCGACTCCAGGCTGCTGATCTCCGCAAACAGGCTGTCCGCCAGCACCACCGCCTTGCCGGCGGCCTGCACCCACTCCGCCGGCACCTGCGGCCAGACAGACTCGGCAAACACCGCCACTTTCGGGCGCAAGCCGCGGGCCAATGCCGCACGGCACAGGTGGTCGCCTTCCAGCCAGACCTGGCCTTGCTTGCGGTAGGCGGTACTTTCCTGGGAGAGACGGCGCAGTTCTTTGACGAAGGCGTTGTCACGCGACTGAATCATGGTGTGCTGCATCATGCGCCACCCCCCACTGAGAGCGCCGCAGCCTGCAAGACCTTGGTCACCGGAGAAAATGAAGTGCGGTGCTCTGGGCACGCGCCAAACTCACGCAAAGCCAACAGATGCGCCGCCGTCCCGTAGCCCTTGTGCGTGGCAAAACCATAGTGCGGAAAACGGGCGTGCAACCCATCACACCAGCGATCGCGGTGCACCTTGGCCAGAATAGACGCAGCCGAGATGGCCGGCACCAGTGCATCGCCTTTGACAATGGCTTCGCCCTGCATCTCCAGCACCGGCAGACGGTTGCCATCCACCAGCGCACGCGCAGGCTTCAGACGCAGGCCGAGGACGGCGCGCTGCATGGCCAGCATCGTGGCCTGCAGGATGTTGAGGCGATCGATCTCTTCCACCGACGCTTCGGCAATACAGAAGCACAGCGCCTTGGCACGAATTTCATCGAACAAGGCCTCACGCCGTGCAGCAGTGAGCTTTTTGGAGTCCGCCAGACCGGCAATCGGATGCAGATCATCCAGAATCACCGCCGCCGCCACCACCGGGCCCGCCAAGGGGCCGCGTCCGGCCTCATCCACACCGGCCACCAGGCCGGGCGCGTGCCACTGCAGGCAAGCCTGCTCAGCGGCACATGAGTTTTTGGATCGCATCGGCAGCCAGCGCAGAAGTGTCGCGGAACAGGGTGTGGTGCAGCGCGCTGAAACGCGCCTGCAGCGCAGCAATCTTGGAAGGCTGCTGGTCATAGGCTTGCAGCCAGTCCAGGCTTGCGGCCGCCAGCGCCTCGGGCGTGGCAGCGTCTTGCAGTAATTCGGGAACCACGAAATCAGAACACAGAATATTGGGCAGCCCCACCCAGGGCTGCAATTGCTTGCGCCGCATCAGCCGCCAGCTGATGGGGTGCATGCGGTAAGAAATCACCATCGGGCGCTTGAACAGCGCCGCCTCCAGCGTGGCAGTGCCACTGGCGATCAGGGTGCAATCGCAGGCGGCCAGCACGTCGTGTGACTGCCCTTGCACCAGCTGCACCCACTCCTGCACACCGGCTTCACGCACGGCTTGCTGCATGCGCTGCCAATGCTGGGGTACGACCGGCACCACCACCAGGACCTCCGGCATCTGCGCCCGCACCAACGCCGCCGCCGCAAAAAACGGTTTGGCGATGTACTGCACTTCCGCAGAACGGCTGCCCGGCAGCAAGGCCAGCACCTTGCGGTCCAAGGCCAGGCCCAGTCTGGCACGCGCCGCCGCCTTGTCAGGCTCCATCGGGATCACGGCCGCCAGCGGGTGGCCGACATAGGTCGCCTCAATGCCATGCTGCTGCAGCAAGGCTGGCTCGAACGGAAACAGGCACAGCACATGGTCTGCTGCAGCCCGGATCTTGTCGATCCGGTTGGCACGCCAGGCCCAGATGGAAGGGCACACAAAGTGCACCGTCTTGATGCCCGCAGCGCGCAGATCCCGCTCCAGCCCCAGGTTGAAGTCCGGTGCATCCACTCCCACAAATACCGCAGGCTTGTCCACCAGCAGGCGTTGGCGCAACTGCTTGCGGATGGAGAGGATTTCGCGCAAGCGGCGCACCAGCTCCCAGCTGTAGCCATGCACGGCCAGTTTTTCGCTGGGCCACCAGACATCGAAGCCACGCGCCGCCATCTGCGGACCACCAATGCCTGCGGCCTGCACCTGGGGCATGCGGGCGTGCACACCGTCCAGCAGCAAGCCGGCCAGCAGGTCACCGGATGTCTCGCCGGCCACCATGGCCAGTCGGGCATTGCTATCGCTAGTCACAGGCCATCAGCGGGCAATGCCGCGTTGGGAAGCCGCCAGAAAGTCCAGCATGGCCTGCACATCGGCTGCTGCCTCCGGCAACTCGGCGGCCAGCGCCGCAATGGCTGCACGTGCAGCCTCCAGGGTCAGCCCCTGGCGGTACAACAGACGGTGCATCTGCTTGACCGCACGCAGGCGCTGCTCGCCAAAGCCCCGGCGGCGCAGACCTTCGATATTGAACCCGCGCACGGCCAGTGGATTGCCATCCACCATCATGAAGGGCGGCACATCCTGCGAGATATGGCTGGCAAAGCCTGCCATGGCATGGGCTCCGATCCGCGTGAACTGGTGCACTCCGGTCAAGCCACCCAGAATCACCCAATCCCCCACATGCACATGGCCCGCCAGGGTCGCGTTGTTGGCCAGAATGGTGTTGTGGCCAACGACGCAGTCGTGTGCTATGTGCACATAGGCCATGATCCAGTTGTCATTGCCGATGCGCGTCACACCGCCATCCTGCACCGTTCCGGTATTAAAGGTGCAGAACTCGCGGATGGTGTTGCGGTCACCGATGATCAGTTGCGTGGGTTCGCCCGCATACTTTTTGTCTTGCGGCTGCGCTCCCAGCGAGGCGAACTGAAAGATCTGGTTATGGCACCCAATTTCCGTGTCGCCTTCCAGCACGCAATGCGGCCCCACCGTGGTGTGCGCACCAATGCGCAGCTTGGGCCCCACCACGGCGTACGGCCCCACCCGCACAGTGCTATCGAGCTGCGCCTGGGGATGGACGATGGCACTGGGATGAATCAGGCAGTCTTGTTCCACAGGACCTCACTCAACCCACGTGGCGCATGGTGCACATCAACTGGGCTTCTGCAGCCACTTCGCCGTCCACGCTGGCGACGGCATTGAACTTCCAGATACCGCCACGCACACGGTCGATCGTGATTTCCAGCGCCAGCTGGTCACCCGGCACCACAGGGCGCTTGAAACGGGCGGAGTCGATACCCACGAAGTAGTAGATATTGTTTTCATCCGGCACCTGTCCCATGGCGTCGAACGCCAGCAGGCCGGCAGCCTGGGCCAGCGCTTCCAGGATCAGCACACCCGGCATCACCGGGCGGCCAGGGAAGTGCCCGGTAAAGAAGGGCTCGTTGAACGTTACGTTCTTGATTGCCTTGATGCGCGTATTGCGCTCAAGCTCCAGCACGCGGTCCACCAGCAAAAAAGGATAGCGGTGGGGCAGTTGCTTGAGAATTTCTTGAATATCCATCATCAATTTCCGTTTGTGCTGCGCGGGGCGCCCAAGGCTTTTTCCAGCGCCTTGATCCGCTCGCGCAGTGCATGCAATTGTTTGAGTGTTGCAGCGTTCTTTTCCCACTGGGCATTCGTGGCCAGCGGAAAAATGCCAGTGTACAGGCCCGGCTGCGTGACCGAGCGCATGACGACCGAAGTCGGAGAAATCGCCACACCGTCGGCAATTTTCAAATGCCCCAGGATATTGGACGCACCACCGATACTGCAATGCGCGCCGATATGCGCACTACCGGCCACACCGGCATTGCCGGCAATGGCCGTGTGCTCACCTACATGGACGTTGTGACCGATCTGCACCAGGTTGTCGAGCTTCACCCCATCCGAGATCACGGTGTCATCCAGTGCACCGCGGTCGATACAGGTGTTGGCCCCGATCTCCACATCGTTGCCGATGCGCACGCGCCCCAGCTGCTCGATCTTGACCCAGACGCCCCGCTCCTGGGCAAAGCCAAAGCCATCCGCGCCGATCACCACACCCGGGTGCAACAGGCAGCGCTCACCCACCTGGCAGTATTCGCTGATGGTGACACGCGACTTCAGCACCGTGCCCGCACCCACGACAGCACCGCGCTCGACCACACACAGCGGACCGATCGTGGCCGAGGGATGCACCACCGCCTCCGGGTGAATGACTGCACTGGCATGCACGCCTGCAGCAGCCGCATCCGCGTGCGCACGCTTCCACAGCTGCGTCAGCCGTGCAAAGTACAGATACGGATTGTCTGCAACGATGCAGGCGCCACGTACCTGTGCAGCCGCCTGCTGGGCAGGCGCCACAACGACACAGGCCGCCTGAGAGGCGGCCAGTTGTGGCAAATACTTGGGATTGCTGAGAAAGCTGATGGAATCGGCATCCGCAGACTCCAGTGGAGCGATACGCCGGATCACGCGATCCGGCTGCCCCTCCACCAGTGTCCCCCCCAAGCTTTCGACTATTTGTCCTAAGGTCAAACTCACGTCGAACAGCCTGACTTACATCACTTGCCGCCGTTCAAGGCCTTGATGACCTTGTCCGTGATGTCGAGCTTGGGGTTCACATACACGGCTTCTTGCAGAATCACGTCGTACTTCTCTGCTTCCGCCACTTGCATCACCACCTTGTTGGCGCGATCCAGGACCTGCGACAGCTCTTCGTTCTTGCGGGCATTCAGGTCTTCCTGGAATTCACGGCGCTTGCGCTGGAATTCGCGGTCCTGCTCGATCAGCTGACGCTGCTTGGCCGAACGCTGGCTTTCGGCCATGGTGGGCGCTTCGCGCTCGAACTTCTCCGAATCTGCCTTCAGACGGTTGCCAATATCCACCAATTCACGCTCGCGCTTGGAGAACTCCTGCTCCAGCTTCGCTTGCGCAGCCTTGGCCGAATTGGCCTCGCGGAAAATGCGGTCGGTATTGACAAAACCGGCCTTGAAATCCTGAGCCTGTGCCGACACAGCGGCTGCGCCGCACAGCAAGGCCACTGCGATGGGTTGATAGATTTTCATGTTTAAAACGATGTTCCGATTTGGAATTGAATTTTTTGCAGACGATCTTCCGGCTTTTTACGGATCGGATTGGCCCATGCCAAACGCAGCGGCCCCAGCGGAGAAATCCAGCTCAGACCAATACCCGCCGATGCGCGCAAATCACTCGCCGTGAATTTCTCATTCTCGCCGAAGACATTACCCACGTCCACGAAAGTGAACCAGCGCAGCGTCTTGTCGTTGCCCGCACCCGGGAAGGGCGCGATGAATTCGGCATTCAAGGTCAGCTTCTTGGCGCCGCCCAGATACGTACCATCATAGCCATTGACGGACTGGCCACGCGGACCCAGGCTGCCCTGGTCGAAACCACGCACCGACCCCAGACCACCAGAGTAGAAATTCTTGAACAGCGGGAAAGGACGGCCATTCAAGCCCTTGCCCCAGCCCAACTCGCCATTGAAGGCGAAGGTGAAGCTCTTGGACAGCGGCACATACTGCTGAATCTGGTAGTTACCCCGAATGTAGCGCGCATCTCCGGCCGCAGACCAGTCAGCATTGAAACGTTGGTAACGACCTGAATTGGGCGCCAGCGCGCTGTCACGGCTGTCGCGCGACCAGCCCACCGTCAAAGGAATGGCATTGCTGGTAGCACCGAACTGGTTGATGTAGCTCTGGTACTCCACCGGCATGTACAGACCATCCTTGATGGTGGTCTGTTCAAAGCCGACACCGAAGAACACGGTGTCGATCTCGCTGAACGGCACGCCAAACTTGATGGACGCGCCCTTGCTGACGATCTTGTACAGATCGTTCGTATCCACGCTCACGCCATCGTAGTAGTACGAGTAGGGGCGGCTGGTACGGTAGTACAGATCCACGGTACGCGAGATGCCGTCCTGCGTGAAGTAGGGATCGGTCGTGCTCACCACCAGGTTGCGGTTGTACTTGCTGGTGTTGACATCCAGGCCCAGGTAGTTGCCGGAGCCAAACACGTTCTCCTGCTTGATACCGAAGCTCAGGGTCACCTTTTCCGCGCTGGAGAAACCTGCACCCAGCTGGATGGAGCCGGTGGGCTTTTCCTTCACATTGACCACCAGGTCCACCTGGTCGGGCGAGCCAGGGACTTCCTGGGTTTCCACATCGACTTCGGTGAAGTAGCCCAAGCGGTCCACGCGGTCACGCGACAGCTTGATCTTGTCACCGTCATACCAGGACGATTCGTACTGGCGGAATTCACGGCGCAGCACCTCGTCGCGCGTGCGTTCGTTGCCGCTGACATTGATGCGGCGCACATAGGCACGGCGCGAAGGATCGGCACGCAGCACAAAGTGCACGCGGTTGTTTTCACGGTCCACTTCCGGCACCGCCTCCACCCGCGCAAAAGCATAGCCAAAGTTGCCGAAGTGGTCCGAGAAGGCCTTGGTGGTTTCCGTCACCAGGTCCGCGTTGTACGGCTCACCGGGGCGCACCTTCACCAGCGACTTGAACTCATCGTCACGGTTCAGGTAGTTACCTTCCAGCGACACGCCGGAGACCACAAAGCGCTCGCCTTCGTGCACATTGATGGTCAGGGTGATCTTTTCCTTGTCCGGAGAGATCGCCACCTGGGTCGAGTCGATGCGGAAATCCAGGTAGCCGCGCTGCAGATAGTACGAACGCAGGGTTTCCAGGTCGGCATTCAGCTTGCTGCGCGCATAGCGGTCCGACTTGGTGTACCAGCTCATCCAGCCACCGGTATCCAGGTCCAGCTGCTTCTTCAGCGTGGATTCGCTGAAAGCCTTGTTGCCCACCACGTGGATTTCGCTGATCTTGGCCGGCTCGCCCTCGGTGACCGAGAACGTCAGATTCACGCGGTTGCGCTCGATCGGCGTGACCGTGGTCACCACGTCCGCGCCATACAGGCTGCGGTTGATGTACTGGCGCTTGAGTTCCTGCTCCGCGCGATCGGCCAGCGCCTTGTCGAAAGGACGCCCTTCGGCCAGGCCCACATCGCGCATGGCCTTCACCAAAGTGTCCTTGTCGAACTCCTTGGTGCCGACAAAGTTCACATCGGCAATCGATGGGCGTTCTTCCACGACCACCACCAGCACGTCGCCATCGGCTTCCAGGCGCACGTCCTTGAACAGACCCAGGGCAAACAGCGAGCGGATCGCGGCTGCACCTTTTTCGTCATCGTACTGTTCGCCCACGCGCAGCGGCATGGAGGCAAAGATGGTGCCTGCCTCCACACGCTGCAGGCCCTCCACACGAATATCCTGAACCTTGAAAGGCGCAAGCGCCCAAGCAGCCTGTGCCAGGCAAAGCAATGCAGCAGCAGCCGTGGCCGTGCGTGCGCCGAAGCGTTTGAAGTGTTGATTCATGAATGAAAGCGAACGCCGCCAGAATTCTGGAAGGCCGTAAATTTAGCCCAATATGCGGCTGATGTCGTTAAAAAAAGCGATGCACATCATGACGAGAAGCACACTGACGCCGGCCCTTTGCAGCCGTTCCATCCACAATTCGGAGATGGCGCGTCCTGTGATACCTTCCCAAAGATAATACATCAGGTGCCCACCATCCAGAACAGGCAGTGGCAACAGGTTGAGCACACCCAGACTCACACTGATCAGCGCCAGGAAAGCCAGATACTGTACCCACCCCATGCCGGCCGACTTTCCGGCGTAATCCGCAATGGTCAAAGGCCCGCTCAGATTCTTGAGTGACGCCTCACCGATCAGCATGCGTCCCATCATCTTCAGGCTAAGCACCGACACGTCCCAGGTCTTGGTCACACCGGCCCACAGCCCCTCGACCGCCCCCAGGCGCACGATGACCATCTCCGGCGCACCGCCGATGTAAGCCCCCACACGCCCGATGCGCACATCCTGTTCCTGCGCAGCTTCGGGCTTGACCGACAGCTGCATTTGCTGCCCGCCGCGCACCACCGTCCAGTCACCGGCCTGTTCGGGATGCTGGCGTATCAACTGGCGCAGCTGAAAGCCATCCACCACCGGCACGCCGAAAGCCTGCGTCACCACATCGCCAGGTTGCAAGCCTGCAGCGGCGGCGGCTCCAGCATCCATCACGCGCTCCACCTGCGCCGGGGTCCAGGGTACCTGCACACCGATCGCAGCGCCCAGACTGGCATCAAGCACGGTGCTCGGCAGTGTGGACAAGGGCAAGTCCGTCGTTTGCACCCCGTCGCCGGGGGCCCGCTGCCAAGTGATGCGCGCATCCTGCTTTTCCAGCGCCGCATGCGTCAGCGCCCAGCGCAGGTGCTCGAAGGAACGCACCTCCTGCGGCGCCTCCTGCCCCACCTGCACAGCGGTCACTCGCTCACCACCGTGCAACCCCGCCTGCGCCACCACCGAACCGGTCGCCGGCGCAGCCAGTACGGCACGCGGCTCCTCCAGCCCGACCCAGTTCACCAACGCATACAGCAGCACGGCCAGCAGCAGATTGGCGGCAGGACCGGCGGCCACGATGGCCACACGCGAACGCAAGGGTTGGCGGTTGAACGCCAGATGCCGCTCGTCGGAATCCACCGGCGCTTCGCGCTCATCCAGCATGCGCACATAACCCCCCAAGGGCAGCGCACCCAGCACGAATTCCGTTGAGGACTTCTTGCTTTGCCAGCGCAGCAGGGGTTTGCCAAAGCCCACGGAAAAACGCAGCACCTTGACCCCGCAGGCCACGGCCATGCGGTAGTGGCCGTACTCGTGCACGGCAATCAGGATGCCCAGAGCCACAACAAAAGCAAGCACGGTCAGCATAAGGACGCCTCTTTCGCGGTGGTTTTCAGGAAGTGCTCACTGAGCGTGCAGGCCGAAGCAGCAATCAAGCGGCCCAGCGCTGAACGGTATGGACGGCCCGTTCGCGGGCTTCCTGGTCCAGCGCCATTAGATCACCCAGCGATCCCGGGCAACGCGGTGGCACCACGGCCTCCAGCGCCTCCAGGTTCACCGCATGGATGCGGTCAAAGCGCAGCTGGCCGCCCAGGAAGGCGGCCACCGCCACCTCGTTGGCCGCGTTCAGCACCGTGGTCGTGCCTTCCGGCGCCTTCAGCGCATGCCAGGACAGGTGCAGCCCCGGGAAGCGCTGCGCATCGGCTTCTTCAAAGGTGAGCGCACTCAACTTCGCAAAGTCCAGCGGTTGCACACCGCTGTCGATGCGCTCGGGCCAGGCCAGACCGCAGGCGATGGGCACGCGCATGTCGGGCGTTCCCAGCTGGGCCAGGATGGACGCATCCTTGAACTGCACCATGGAGTGCACGATCTGCTGCGGGTGCACCACCACCTTGATGCGGTCCGGCTCCATGCCGAACAGCCAGCGCGCCTCGATCACTTCCAGCGCCTTGTTCATCATCGTGGCGGAGTCCACCGAGATCTTGCGCCCCATGGCGAAATTCGGGTGGGCGCACGCCTGGTCCGGCGTGATCTGCGCCAGGGTGGCCGGATCGCGCTGGCGGAAAGGCCCGCCCGATGCGGTCAGCAGCAGGCTGTCCACCCGGCTCGCCCAGGTGCTGCGATCTTCCGGCAGGCACTGGAAGATGGCGGAGTGCTCACTGTCGATCGGCAGCAAGGTGCAGCCGTGCTGCTGCACCGTGTCCATGAACAGCGCACCGCCCACCACCAGGGCCTCCTTGTTGGCCAGCAGCAAGCGCTTGCCTGCTTTGGCAGCCGCCAGGCAAGGCGCCAGCCCCGCTGCGCCCACAATGGCCCCCATCACCGCATCAACCGGCGCATCGGATGCGATGCGCTCCAGGGCATCCACCGCATGCAACACCTGCGTCGCCAGCCCGTTGGCCTTCAGCTTTTCTTCCAGTTGGCGTGCATGGGGCGCACTGGCCATCACGGCAAACCGGGGCGCGAATTCCGCACATTGCGCCAGCATCAGGTCCACCTGGGTGGCGGCGCTCAGCGCATAAATCTCGTAGTCAGCGCGGTGCCTGCGCACCACGTCCAGGGTATTGGTGCCAATCGAGCCCGTAGAGCCCAGCACCGTCAAACGTTGTTTCATCAATGCACCAAAGTTGTCAGCATCATGGCCAGCGGCAGCGTGGGCAGCAGCGCGTCGATGCGGTCCAGCACGCCGCCATGGCCCGGCAGCAGGTTGCTGCTGTCCTTGACACCCGCACTGCGCTTGATCAGAGATTCAATCAGATCCCCGACCACGCTCATGGCCGCCATGAACAAGGCCGCCACCACCAGCAGCGGCCAGCCAGCCTGCACCAGATGGCTGTAAAAACTGGGCACTGCCGCGCCGTAGTGGCGGTCCAGCAAGGCCCAGCCCACCGCCAGCACCAGCACACCGATCGCGCCACCCCACACCCCTTCCCAGCTCTTGCCCGGACTGATGGCTGGCGCCAGCTTGTTTTTGGTGAACTTCAGACCGAACGTGCGACCGGCGAAGTAGGCAAAGATATCGGCCACCCACACCAGAACCATGATGGAGAGCAGAAAGTTCACGCCCATCGCTCGGGCCTGGGCCACTGCCAGCCAGGTCACCCACAGTGCCAGCACGCCGCCCACCAGCCGGATGCTGCGGGGGATGGTAGACCAGCCCGGTACCCCTGCCCGTATCAGTGCCACACTGCCCAGCACCCAGGCAGCTCCCGCCACGATCCACAGCGCCTGCAGATTGCGCGCCAGCCAGCCTTGCTGCCATGCCAGGCCACAGAGCGCGAGGCAAACCACAGTCGTCAGCACGCTGCCCGCCTGCCCCAGACCATTCAGACGCCCCCACTCCCAGGCTGCGGCCGCCACCATGGCCAGCACCAGCAAGGTAAAGGGCAAGGGTGTGCTGGCGAACAGCGTGGGCAGCAAGATGGCCAGAAGGACCACGGCGGTAATCACACGCTGCTTGAGCATGTTGCACTCCCCTTTCAGGCGCGCATCGCGGATGCGTCGGTTGTCTGAACCTGCGCGGAAGTCTTGCCGAAGCGTCGCTCCCGGCTGGCGTAATCATGAAGCGCCGCATCCAGGGCCGCATCGTCAAAGTCGGGCCACAGGCTGGGGCTGAAGAACAGCTCGGAGTAGGCACACTGCCACAGCAGAAAATTGCTGATGCGGTGCTCACCCCCGGTACGGATGAACAAGTCCGGATCGGGCACATGGGCCAGGGCCATGGCAGCGTTCAGGCTGGCTTCGGTGATGGCTTCGCCACGCGCAGCCAGCTGCGCTGCCGCCTGGGCCACATCCCAGCGGCCGCCATAGTTGAAGCAGACGTTCAGGATCAGACGCTCATTGTGCGCGGTGGCCTGCTCGGCCTGCACCAGGCCTGCCGCCACCTTGGCGCTCAGGCCCTGGCGCTCACCCACAAAGTGCAGCTGCACACCTTCCTTGGACAGGCTGGGCACTTCGTGGCCCAGTGCCGTCGCCAGCAGCGACATCAGGCCCGACACCTCGTCCGCAGGACGGTTCCAGTTCTCTGACGAGAACGCGAACACCGTCAGTACGCGCACGCCACGCTGGATGCAGGCCCGCACGCAGCGGCGCAGTGCATCCACGCCCTGCTTGTGCCCTGCCAGCCGCGGCAGAAAGCGTTTGGTGGCCCAGCGGCCATTGCCATCCATCACGATGGCTACGTGGTGCGGCACCACGGATGACACGGTCATGCAGTCGAAATCGCTAGCAAGCCAGGCTCAGACAGCCAGGATGTCCTGTTCCTTGGCGGCCACCAGGGTGTCCACTTCGGCAATGAACTTGTCCGTCAGCTTCTGTACTTCGGCTTCCGAACGCTTTTGATCGTCTTCCGAAGCTTCCTTGTCCTTGACCAGCTTCTTCACGCCTTCGTTGGCGTCGCGGCGCAGGTTGCGGATGGCGATCTTGGAGTTTTCACCCTCGGTACGCGCCAGCTTGGTCATTTCCTTGCGGCGCTCTTCGCTCATCGGAGGCAGGGGCACGCGGATGAGGTCGCCCAGCGAGGCAGGGTTCAGACCCAGATCGCTTTCGCGGATGGCCTTTTCCACCTTGGCGGCCATGTTCTTTTCCCAGGGCTGCACGCTGATGGTGCGCGAGTCCAGCAGCGACACATTCGCCACCTGGGACAGCGGCACCATGGAGCCGTAGTACTCGACATGGATGGCATCCAGCAGGGCCGGATTGGCACGGCCGGTGCGGATGCGCGAGAGATTGTTCTTGAGCGCCTCGATGGACTGGCCCATCTTGGTTTCGGTGCTCTTCTTGATGTCAGCGATCGTCATGTGTTTACCTCGGGAAGCCAATGTCCGCCCGCACTCACCGGGCGGGCACGCAGTCTTCGCAATTAAGCGGACACCAGGGTGCCTTCATCATTCCCCATCACCACGCGCAGCAGTGCGCCGGGCTTGACGATGGAAAACACGCGGATAGGCAGCTTCTGGTCACGGCACAAAGCGAAAGCCGTGGCATCCATGATGCCCAGGTTGCGCGAGATCGCTTCATCAAACGACAGCGAGGAATAGCGTGTCGCGGAAGGATCCTTGACGGGGTCTGCAGTGTACACACCGTCCACCTTGGTGGCCTTGAGCACCACCTCGGCACCGATTTCCGCGCCACGCAGTGCAGCGGCGGTGTCGGTCGTGAAGAAGGGGTTGCCAGTGCCGGCCGCGAAAACCACCACCTTGCCTTCTTCCAGATATTGCAGCGCCTTGGGGCGCACATAGGGCTCGACCACCTGCTCGATGCCGATGGCCGACATCACGCGGGCCGTCAGGCCTTGCTTGTTCATGGCATCGGCCAGGGCCAGCGCGTTCATCACGGTGGCCAGCATGCCCATGTAATCTGCCGTGGCGCGATCCATGCCGGCAGAGCCGCCCGCCACACCACGGAAGATGTTGCCGCCGCCGATCACCACCGCCACTTCCACCCCCACCTTGGTCACCTCGACGATCTCGGAGACCATGCGCTCGATCGTCGCGCGGTTGATACCGAACTGGTCATCCCCCATCAGCGCTTCGCCTGACAGCTTGAGCAAGATACGCTTGTGGGCTGGTTTGGCTTGGGACATGGGGAACTCCGTTCGATTCAAATAGGTGAGAGGGGTGGTTGTGGTGGTAATCAGCAGGGCGGCTTCAGCGCTTTAGGCGCCCTTGGCAGCGGCCACTTGGGCAGCCACTTCGGCGGCGAAGTCGTCCACCTTCTTCTCAATGCCTTCGCCCACCACGAACATGGTGAAGCCCTTCACATTGGTGTTGGCAGCCTTGAGCATCTGGGCCACGGTCTGCTTGCCGTCGGCAGCCTTCACGAAGACCTGGTCAGCCAGGGACACTTCCTTCAGGTACTTCTGCACGGAACCTTCCACCATCTTGGCGACGATGTCGGCAGGCTTGCCGGATTCGGCTGCCTTGGCTTCGGCCACCGAGCGCTCCTTGGCGATCAGGTCGGCAGGCACGTCGGCGGACGTCACGGCCACGGGCTTCATGGCGGCGATGTGCATGGCCACGTCCTTGGCAGCGACAGCGTCACCGTCGAACTCGACGACCACACCGATGCGGGTGCCGTGCAGGTAGGAAGCCAGCGTGCCTTCGAAGCGCTTGAAGCGGCGGAAAGACATGTTTTCGCCGATCTTGCCGATCAGGCCCTTGCGCACATCTTCCAGGGTGGGGCCGTAGCCGTCTTGTTCGTAGGCCAGAGCGCCCAGGGCTTCGACGTCAGCGGGGTTGTGCTCAGCCACCAGCTTGGCAGCGGCGTTGGCCATGGCGATGAAGCTGTCGTTCTTGGAGACGAAGTCGGTTTCGCTGTTGACTTCGATCATGCCACCCTTGCCACCTTCGATGAAGGCAGTGATCACGCCTTCGGCGGTCACGCGCGAAGCGGCCTTGCCAGCCTTGGTGCCCAGCTTGACGCGCAGCAGCTCTTCCGCCTTGGCCATGTCGCCTTCAGCTTCCGTCAGTGCCTTCTTGCATTCCATCATCGGGGCATCGGTCTTGGCGCGCAGTTCGGCGACCATGCTTGCGGTAATTGCAGCCATCTTGTTTCTCCGTCTTCAGTATTCAGTTCGTTACAGGATTTCAGCTAAAAAAAGGGGGCTACCAGAGCCCCGCTTTTTTATCGCGACGTATCGCGCAGCCGGGAATTAGGCAGCGGTGTTTTCCACTTCCACGAATTCGTCGGAGCCTTCGCCAGCAGCAGCCTTGGCCACGTCGTTCAGACGGGCTTCACGGCCTTCCAGGATCGCGTCGGCGATGCCACGGGCGTACAGTTCCACGGCCTTGGCCGAGTCGTCGTTACCGGGGATCACGTAGTCGATACCTTCGGGGTTGTGGTTGGAGTCCACCACGCCGATCAGAGGAATGCCCAGCTTCTTGGCTTCGGAAATGGCAATCTTGTGGTAGCCCACGTCGATCACGAAGATGGCATCGGGCAGGGTGTTCATGTCCTGGATACCGCCGATGTCCTTTTCCAGCTTTTCCAGTTCGCGCACGAACATCAGCTGTTCCTTCTTGGACATGGATTCCAGACCAGCTTCTTGCTGAGCCTTCATGTCCTTCAGACGCTTGATGGAGGTCTTGACCGTCTTGAAGTTGGTCAGCATGCCGCCCAACCAGCGTTGGTCCACGAAAGGCACGCCAGCGCGCTGGGCTTCTGCAGCCACCAGCTCACGGGCTTGGCGCTTGGTACCCACCATCAGCACGGTGCCACCGTTCGAAGCCAGTTGCTTGGCGAACTTCTGGGCATCCTGGAACATCGGCAGCGACTTTTCCAGGTTGATGATGTGGATCTTGTTGCGGTGACCGAAGATGAACGGAGCCATCTTGGGGTTCCAGAAGCGGGTTTGGTGACCGAAGTGGACGCCAGCTTCCAGCATCTCGCGCATTGTTACTGCCATGAAAATTACCTCAAAGGTTGTGTCTAAAATCCAGCCCAACCATTGCAGCCACTGCGTGACCGCAACACCTTGAAGAGACTGGTTTGCGATTTGCTTTGCATCCCTGCACCCCACAGCCCTCCTTCAAAATCTGAAAGCAAGCCGGGTTGCATTGCGCAAAGCCGAAAGATTTTAGCACAGCCCATGAAGCCTGACCTCCTTGCCACACGTGCTTTGCTGCGCGAAGGCCGCTCCACCGCCTCCCGGGAGCTGGAAAAATCCATCGCCGCCGCCCAATCCACTGCCTGCCAGCATGTGTTTGCGCAGACGCTGTTCGACAGCGCGCGCGCCACCGCGGCCGCAGCCGACCCCGCACTGCCGCTGGCAGGCTTGGCGGTCTCGGTCAAGGACCTGTTTGATATGCAGGGCTGCACCAGCACCGCCAGCTCCCGCGTGCTGGCCCACGCGCCCGCCGCCCACCAGGACAGCGGTGCCGTGGCCCGCCTGCGCCGCGCCGGCGCCAGCATCATCGGTCGCACCCACATGGTGGAGTTTGCCTACGCAGGCGTGGGCGTCAACCCGCATTTCGGCACCCCGGCGGCAGTGGATGCGCTGTATGGCGATGCCACACCCGGGTATGCAGCACGCATTCCGGGCGGCTCATCCTCCGGCGCGGGGGTCTCGGTCGCCACCGGCGCCGCCTGGCTGGCTCTGGGGTCAGACACCGGCGGCTCCATCCGCATCCCCGCCGCCCTCAACGGGCTGGTGGGGTTCAAACCCACAGCCCGCCTCTCCCTGCTCGATGGCACGGTGCCGCTGGCCCCCTCGCTGGACACGGCCTGCGCCCTGACCCGCAGCGTGCGCGACGCCGTGCTCGCCCACCAGATCCTGACCGCACAGCCCGTGCACACCGGCCGGCGCAGCCTGCGCGGCAGCCGCCTGGCCGTACCCGCCACGGTGTTCCTGAATGAGCTGGAGCCCGCTGTCGCCACCGCCTTTGCCCGCAGCCTGCAGCGCCTGCGTGACGCCGGCGCCGAGCTGGTGGAAATCAGCCTGCCCGAGACCGCCGAGCTGGCGGCCATCAACGCAGCCGGTGGCCTGACCGCAGCGGAAAGCCATGCCTGGCACCGCCACCTGCTGGCCGGCCAGGCCGATCTGTACGACCCCCGTGTGCGCAGCCGTATTGAAAAGGGCGCGCTGCTCAGCGCGGCCGACTACATCGACCTGTTGCATTTACGCCGCGACTGGCAGCAGCGCATGGACGCCACGCTCCAGGGCTTTGATGCCCTGGTCTCGCCCACCGTGCCCATCACCGCTCCGCTGATTGCAGATGTGGCTCCGGCCGATGGACAGGATGCCGCACGCGATGCCCAGCGCGACGCCGCGTTCACCCGCACCAATATGCTGCTGCTGCGCAACACCAGCGTGGTCAATCAGCTGGATGGCTGCGCCATCAGCCTGCCCTGCCACATGCCAGGGGAATTGCCTATGGGCGTCATGCTTTGGCACAGTGCCATGCACGATGATGCAATCCTGGACCTGGCTTTGCAGGCAGAATCCGTGCTTCTTTCGTATTGATACATGTTGCCGGCGGCCTGGGCCGCCCGGCACCACCCCCTTTCCATGGACATCGCCATAGTCGGTGCCGGCATTGCCGGCATTGCGACCGCTTACGAACTGGCCCAGGACGGCCATACGGTGACGGTCTATGAACAACACAATGCTGCTGCCGAAGGTGCCAGCTTTGCCAATGCGGGCTGGCTGTCCCCCACCCTGCTGCAACCCTGGTCCACCCCCGGCTGGACCCCGGGCGGCACCGGCCAGGCACTGGTACAGGCTGCCGGCCCCTGGCTGGGACAGAACTGGCGCTGGCTGCGCCGCTGGAAGACGGCCGAGCGCAGTGCCCACAAGACCGGCCTGCTCACCACCACCGCCAGTGCGCTGGAACAGCTCAGCGCCTTCAGCCAGCAGCTGCGCCACGAAATCTCGGCCGCCCATGAACTGAGCACCGAATCCCACCAGGGCCACCTGGTGCTGCTGCGCAGCGCCAAGGAAGTGCAGGCCATGCAACCGCTGCTGGCCGCACTGGGCGAAATGGATGTGTCCGCCCAGTTGCTGGACCCAGCCGCCGCCCGTGCCGCAGAACCCGGCCTGTCCCCCGAGGCCACATTGGCCGGCGCCCTGCAACTGAGCGAAGGCGAGACCATCAACTGCCGCCAGTGGACGCAGCAGCTGCGCCAGCTGGCCATGCACAGCGGTGTGCGCCTGCAGCCGCACACCACCATCCGCAGCGTGCAAAGTGTGGGCAAACAGGTGCACCTGCTACAGGAAGGCGACAACGCGGCCCACCTGCACGATGCCGTGGTGCTGTGCACGGGCGCCAGCCCCGATCTGCTGGCCGCCAGCGGCCTGCGCCTGCCCATGATGCCGCTGCACGGCTACTCCATCAGCGCACCGCTGCGCGAGCCCACACATGCGCCCCGCGCGGCGGCGCTGGACTGGGGCCAGCAACTGGTGATCAGCCGCATCGGCCAGCGCATCCGCATCAGCGGAGGTGCCGAGCTGGGCACCGCGCCCGAAGCCCATAACCAGGCCACGCTGACACGGATGTATGAAGCGCTGAACGACTGGTACCCCGGCGCAGCCCAGCTGTCCTCGCCCCAGGTGCAGATCTGGCGCGGCACCCGCGGCGTCATGCCCGACGGTGCGCCGCTGCTGGGCCGGGGCTCGCAACCGCAGATCTGGCTCAACCTGGCCCATGGCGCCCACGGCGCATCGCTGGCCAATGGCTGCGCCCGCATCCTGGCCGACCAGATTGCCGGACGCGCCGTGCCACAGGAAGTCCAGGCCTTGTCACCGATGCGGTTTTCCAGCTGACGCGGTGACGCGGTCCACCTCAGAAGGGATGGACCGCCCCTACAAGCCTCCCTTTTCAGCCGACGCTCCGCGCCTCTGCGGTCAGTGCCGCCACGCGGCGTGCTCGCGCGGCCGTTGGCGATCTGCCACAGCCCACACCAGCCCCGGCGCCCATCGGGTGCACACTGCGGGGTATGCGCTCCCTCACCGCCCTCCCCCCGGCAGCACGCCGCCTGCAACGCGCTGCCGGCGGTCAACCGCTGTATGACACGGCCACCACCCGCCTGATTGAAGCCCACGCACTGGATACTGCGCCCAGCCCCAGCCTGATGCAGCGCGCAGGTGCGGCTCTGGCCCAGCTGGGGCGCGCCATTGCCCCCCACGCCCGCCAGGTCTGGCTGGCCTGCGGCGCAGGCAACAACGGCGGAGACGGGCTGCAGGCGGCCGCCGCCTTCCAAGCTGCAGGTTACGCCACCAGCGTGCACTGGCTGGGGGATCCGCAGCGCTGCAGCAGCGACACCCACGCCGCATGGCTGGCCGCCCAGCAGGCCGGCGTGCGCTTTCTGGACAGTGCGCCACCAGCCCTGGACGCCCAGGACCTGGCGGTGGACGCACTGCTGGGCATTGGCGCCAGCACACGCCACCTTCCCCCGAACGACCCGCTGGTGCAATTGCTGCAATGGCTGCACCTGTGCCCGGCACCGGTACTGTGCGCCGACCTGCCTTCGGGCCTGCAGGCCGACACCGGCCAGTATCTGCCGGGCATGGCCTTCGAGCGCGCCCCGCGCAGCCCGCGCCACACACTGAGCTTTCTGACGCTGAAACCCGGCCTCTTCACCGGCGCCGGCCGGGATGCGGCGGGCGAGGTCTGGTGGGATGACCTTGGCGTCGACCTGAACCAGCACCCCGACCACCGCCCCTGTGCCCAGCTGGGCGGCGCCGTGGCACTGCGCAGCCGTGCCCACGCCAGCCACAAGGGCAGCTATGGCGATGTGGCCGTGATCGGCGGCGAAGGCCTGTACCTGCGCGGTATGGGCATGGGGGGCGCCGCCGTACTGGCGGCCACCGCGGCGCTGCACCATGGTGCCGGCCGCGTGATGCTGGCTTTGCTGGACGAAGGCGCCTGCCAGTTGCTGCCCCAGCAGCCCGAGCTGATGCTGCGCCAGGTCAGCGCCCTGCACTGGGACCAGGGCGTGGTGGTGTGCGGCTGCGGCGGCGGCCAGGCCGTTGCCGCCGTGCTGCCCCAGGCACTGGAGCAAGCCCATCGCCTGGTGCTGGATGCCGATGCCCTCAACGCCATCGCCAGCGACAGCGCCTTGCAGCACTTGCTGGCCAGCCGCGCCCACATCGGCCTGCACACCATCCTCACCCCCCACCCGCTGGAAGCCGCACGCCTGCTGGGCAGCGACACCGCCGCCGTGCAGACCGACCGGCTGCAGGCCGCACACCAGCTGTCGCAGCAGACATCCAGCACCGTGGTGCTCAAAGGCTCGGGCAGCATCATTGCCAGCCCCCACCAGCTGCCGTGCATCAATGGCAGCGGCAATGCACTGCTGGCCACGGCCGGCACCGGCGACGTGCTGGCCGGCATGGTGGGCGCTGCCTGGGCCCAGGGCCTGCCACCCCACACTGCCGCGCAATGGGCCGTGTGGCGCCATGGTCATCTGGCCGAGCAGTGGCCTGCCGGTCAGGCGCTGACGGCCGGCGCACTGGCGCGCTGCAGCTGAAACTGCAGGCCACTGCGCCACCTCGCACGCACGCTGCCGGCGAACAAGCTGGCAGCAGATGCGGCCGCAGCCGCCGCCAGAGACTCTATGGTGCGCCCTGGTGCTTCCATACCTGCCGTGGATGCTACGGCCGCCCAGCACTGGCGCTGCGCCATCCCACAGCGCTGACGCTGCCGCCCGAAAGATTTTTTGCCTTGGCGCCAGAACCGATCATCGTTCCTAGGGCAGAAAAAAGCGCCACATCGGTGCATGCGCCCACGCCTCCCAGGGCTGAAACAGTTGGGGTCACAGGCTGACCAGGTGCCAAACGCTCCAACCTTCCCACCGGGCAACTGGGAAGACCCGCACTGCGCACGCACCAGAACGGGTGAGTAGCAGGCAACAGGCCAGCTTGGCAGCCAGACTCCGCACACTCCATCCAACCTGGGCGAGCGGCGGCGCATAAAAAAAGGGATCCACCGCATTCCGCTGGTGAATCCCTGGTGGAGGCCGCCGAAGCGGCCCTCGCTCAACCGTCTCAGCGGCCCGTTCGGGGCTTGCGCTTGCCGGCCCTGGAGTTTTTGGCGGTCTTGGCAGCGGCCTTGCCCTGCTTGGCCACGGCAGCCTGCTGCACCGATGCACGCAGATCCTGCATATCGGGCGCCGCCGCTTCACGCGGCGCCTGGTGGGCATTGCGGTTATCGCGTCGCGCAGGCTTGCCGGAACCGGAGCGGCCGGGCTTGCCCTGGTTCCAGCTGTCCACGGCTTCCACCGGAGCGCGGGCAGGCGCTGCAGCCTCCTCACTGCCGTCATCGCTGGCGGCTTCACGGCGGGCACGCTTGCCGGCACGGCTGCGGGTGGCATTGCGCAAAGCCATTTCTTCCTCATCGTGCACGATGCGGAAGTCGATCTTGCGGCCATCCAGGTCCACACGGCTCACCTGCACCCGCATGCGGGTGCCGATGGTGTAGCGGATGCCGGTGCGTTCGCCGCGCAGCTCCTGGCGGTGCTCATCAAAGCGGAAGTAATCACCGCCCAGCTCGGTGATGTGCACCAGACCTTCCACATACATGGCATCCAGCGTGACAAAGATGCCGAAGGTGGTGACCGAGGACACCGTACCGGCAAACTCCTCGCCCAGATGGTCGCGCATGTATTTGCACTTGAGCCAGGCTTCCACGTCCCGGCTGGCCTCGTCGGCGCGCCGCTCGTTGGCGCTGCAGTGCAGGCCGGCGGCCTCCCAGCCTTGCAGCTCGGCCTGGGCCGCACGGCTGCGGGGCTTTTGCTGCGGCTCGGTCACGCGCGACGCCAGACGCTTGGCCAGCTTGGCCTGGGCCTCTCCCGGCGTTGGCAAGGTGGGCAGGCGGTAGTGCGAACCGGCCAGGATGGACTTGATGACACGGTGCACCAGCAAGTCGGGGTAGCGGCGGATGGGGCTGGTGAAATGGGTGTAGGCCTCGAACGCCAGACCGAAGTGGCCATTGTTCTCGGGCGTGTAGAAGGCCTGCATCATGGAGCGCAGCAGCATGGTGTGAATCTGCTGCGAGTCCGGACGGTCCTTGGTGGCATCGGCAATGGCCTGGAATTCACGCGGGTGCGGTGTGTCGCTGACCGACATGCCCACACCCAGCGCCTTCAGATAGCCACGCAGGATGTCTATCTTTTCGGCCGAAGGACGGTCGTGCACACGGAACAGGCCGTTCTGGCCGTTCTCTTCGATGAAATCGGCCGAGCACACGTTGGCGGCCAGCATGGCTTCTTCGATCAGACGGTGGGCATCGTTGCGGGTGCGGGGGATGATTTTCTCAATCCGGCCGTTGTCGTCGCAGACGATCTGCGTCTCCACCGTATCAAAGTCCACTGCGCCGCGCGCCTGGCGCGCCTGCAGCAGGGCACGGTACACCTCGTGCAGGTTCAGCAGGTCTTGCACGCGCTCCTTGCGCTGCGCGGCTTCCGGCCCACGGGTATTGGACAGAATGGCCGCCACCTCGGTATAGGTGAAGCGTGCATGGCTGTGCATCACCGCCGGGTAGAACTGGTAGGCCTGCACCTCGCCCTTGTTGTTGACCAGCATGTCGCAGACCATGCACAGGCGGTCCACGGCGGGGTTGAGCGAACACAGACCGTTGCTCAGCTTTTCCGGCAGCATGGGGATCACGCGGCGCGGAAAGTACACACTGGTTGCGCGCTCGTAGGCATCGATATCGATGGCATTGCCGTTCTGCACATAGTGGCTCACATCGGCAATCGCCACCAGCAGGCGCCAGCCCTTGCTGCGCCCCACCTTGGCGGGCTCGCAGTACACGGCATCGTCAAAGTCCCGGGCGTCTTCGCCGTCGATGGTGACCAGGGGCACATCGCGCAGATCCACGCGGTTCTTGCGGTCCACCGCACGCACCTTGTCGGGCAGCGCCTTGGCTTCGGCCAGACAGGCATCACTGAAGATATGGGGCACGCCATACTTGCGCACGGCGATCTCGATTTCCATGCCTGGGTCATCCACTTCGCCCAGCACTTCAATCACCCGACCCACCGGCTGGCCAAACAAGGCCGGGGCCTCTGTCAGTTCCACCACCACCACCTGGCCAGCCTTGGCCGTGCCGATGCCGGTGCCCGGCACCAGCACATCCTGGCCATAGCGCTTGTCTTCCGGCGCCACCAGCCACACGCCGCTTTCCTGCAGCAGCCGGCCGATCAGGGTCTTGGTAGGACGCTCGACGATCTCCAGCACATGGCCTTCGGGCCGGCCACGGCGATCCTGGCCCACGATGCGCACCCGCACCTGGTCCTTGTGCAGCACCGCACGCATCTCATTGGGAGGAAGAAAGATGTCACCTTCGCCGTCGTCGCGCAGGACATAGCCATGGCCATCGCGGTGCCCCTGCACGGTACCTTCAATTTCTTTGGACAAGTTGGCTGTCTTTGTGCGGAGGTTCATTTTTTTACTATACAATCTAAATCTTTCCTGAGGCGCCCAGGTGGCGGAATTGGTAGACGCACTAGTTTCAGGTACTAGCGGGTAACTCCGTGGAGGTTCGAGTCCTCTCCTGGGCACCAAGTTTAACGACAACCAGCTGTGGTTTTCGTAAAAACAAGGTTCATTGCTACCACAGTGAGCATGTTTTGCATAAAGGCGGAGACGCTTTAGGAAAAAATGGATCTGTCTTTGACAGATGCAAGCCCAGGTGGCGGAATTGGTAGACGCACTAGTTTCAGGTACTAGCGGGTAACTCCGTGGAGGTTCGAGTCCTCTCCTGGGCACCAAA